>WUUC01193045.1_pt1 | contig 38311 bp, 51 predicted proteins | sample 6278441 | NCBI WGS metagenome assembly WUUC01 (sample SAMN13675441, study PRJNA597444) | soil metagenome | isolation source: soil | place: USA: Washington | collected 2017-10
AACAGGGGCGAGCGGGCGACACAGCCCGACTCGCCTCAATGCCGTTCTGAACCGCTCCTACCGCGAGCTGCTGGCGCGCGCGGGCCAGCTTGGAGTCGAGCACGGGCGGCAAGCGGCGACGGGCACACTCGGCTCGGCGGTGAGCGGCGAGGACTTCATCAACCTCGACATCCCGGCGACGAGCGCGGATGTCATCTCGGTCGACGTCAAAAACGGCAGCTGCTGGGGCACGCTCGACCCGCTCGCATGGTCTCAGCGGCGCGACCCAGAGGATCACCTGTGCCCCCCGAACGGCGTCGGCTGGTGGGCGCTGCGCAACGGCCCTTCGGTGAGCGGCTCGACTCTCACGCAGGGATCGCTTGCCATCTTCCCGGTCGGGCTCGCGGGCTACAGCTACACGCTCTATACGGTCAAGCAGTGGCCCGGCATCACGAGCGACACCGACATCTTCCTGCTCCACGACGGATGGGACCAGTGGCTCATCAATCGCGCCGTCATGCAGGTGGCTCAGCGCGACACGAACAAGCGCACGAACTGGGATACCGCGAATGCTGCGTGGACGAACGCTGATGCGATCCTGATGAGCCAGGCGCGCCGGCTCAACCGGAGCGGCATCATCGTGCCAACGGCGTACCGACACGGAGGACACAGACTGTGACACTAGGCAAAGCATCCCTCGAGAAGCTGGCGACCTGTTGCGAGGACTTGCGCGAGCTCGTGCTCGACGTGTCCGAGCGCATCGATGCTGGCGACCTGTTCACGGCCGGTATCCGAGACATCACGGTCGTCTGCGGGCACCGGGGGCGCGCCGAGCAGGAGAAGGCGTTCAAGGATGGCTACAGCAAGCTGACTTACCCGCATTCGAAGCATAACAAGCTGCCGGCGCTCGCGGTCGACCTTGTTCCGTACCCGATCGACTGGAAAGACCGAGAGGCGTTCATGGTGCTTCGAGGATTCGTGCTCGCGCGAGCCGCCGTGCTCGGGCTGAAGATTGGCGTCATCTCGTGGGACCTGCCCCACTTCCAGGTCAACAGTGCCACGTAAGGTCAACGTCCCGTTCGCTTTCGGGCTCGTCCAACGAATCGACCCTAAGCTCGCGCCGCACGGGGTGTTGCGAACCGCGTCGAACCTCCGCGTCCAGAAGGATGGCCGGCTCGTCTCGCGCACGGGCTACCAGCCGCTGACGATGGGCATGGTCGTCGCGTACGACCTACACGAGTTCGGCGCGGGGCGACTCTGCGCGCTGGCGTCGCAGCAGGGCGAAGGCTTCCCGGTCGACCTGTACGAGTACACGGGTATCCCCACGGCCGCGCCATGGCGCGCGAGCGCGAGCGCGACGGATGGCCTGATTCGCCCGACGCTGACCCCATTCACAGCGCCTCGTGAGGTGTGCGGCGTGCCGCAACCTGCCGCTGGTGTCAGCAACGTGGACTGTGCGGCCGGCGCCGGCTTCGTCGCGACCGTCTACAACGATCGGTTGCAGGTGGTGCGGGCGTCGGACGACCAGGTCATCCGCAGCGCCGACTTGAGCCTGGAGAAGCCGCGCGTCTGTTTCGCGATCGACCGGTTCTACATCATCGGAGAGACCGCGGGCACCAATAACCTGGTGCTCATGAGCTACGTCCCGAGCACGGACACGCTGAACACGTCGCTCGCCACGATTCAGGCGGGCGGCAACGCGAAGCGGTTCGAACTCGAGGCGGTAGGCAACCCGACGAGCTCGCACATCATCGTCATCTACGGCGAAGTCGACGCTGGCGCGAATGACGTGCTCATCAAGCGGTACAACAACGCGGGCGCGCAGCAGGGCTCGACGCTGACCATCGCCGTAGCCGGCGAGACAGCGAACGCTAGCCTTGCCATCGAGGCCGATGAGGCCGACAACACCGTCAACTCGGTCATCCGAGACAGCTCTGGCGCAGGCGCGACGAGCCTGCGCACGCACAACTTCTCCAACGTGCTGCTCGATGGGCCGACGTCGGTGACGGACGGCATACGTCACGCCATCTGTCGCCTGCCTACGCGCAGCGGCTGGACGGAGCATGTCGCCGTCGTGGGCACGCTCGACACGGGCGCAGCCAACACCGTCACGGTCGAGTGGTTCGACGTCGACGCGCATACCATCACGGCCACTCGTGTCATCGGGAATGCCAAGCAGCAGTCAGCCGTCATCCCGGCATCCGCTGCTGGGCAGCCGAGCGGCGTCGTGTTTGGGGGATTCGTCGAGGGTTCCGGCGACGATTCGACGAACGCGCTTTGGTACCTGAGCACGAACATGGCGCACATGGCCACGCGCGACCTGCGCAACAGTGCCGAGGGTCCGTCGCAAACGTTCGAGCTGCTAGGCCTATCGCTCGACACGAGCACGGGCAGGCTCGCGTGGACGAGCCTCTACAAGACGAGCATTGCGGGCACCAGCAAGAATGGCGCAGCGGTGTTCACTGAGAGCTTCAGCATCACCACGCTGGCGCTCAACTCCGCTGCCCGCCGGCAAGCCACCATGGCCGGCGGGCAGCTGTACCTCACGGGCGGGCCGGTGCAGGCGTACGATGGTCGCATCTTGACCGAGTGCCGGTTCAATGAGATTCCGCGCATCATCTCGCTGGCCGGCGACACGAGTGGCGGCCTGTCGGCCTCGGCCGATTACTCCTACGTGCTCGTGTTCGAATACGCGCTCCCCGACGGCACGTTCGTGCAGTCGCCGCCGAGCCTGCCCGTCGACATCACCACGGGTGTCGGCGAGGATGAGGTCAACGCGGTCATCCAGGGGCCCCACAGCGCGCGCGTGGCGCTCGGGGATGCGCTGATCGGTTCGCAGGTCACGGGCGTGCTCTACCGGACCTTCTGGGACTCCACGACGCTGACCTCGAGCAGCACGTTTCACGAGGTGGTCCGGTTCGCCTGCCCGTCCACGCTGGCGGACTACGGAGACGACATCGCTGTCAGCGACACGACGTCGGACACGGTCGCGCAGACGCGCGCCGTGCTCTACACGCAGCAGGGTCCGACGGAAGACAATTCGCCGGAGATGGCCACCTACATCAGCAGCTCGTCCTCGAGGCTGACAGTCGGCGGTCTCGCGCGGACGGCCGAGGTACAGGAGAGCAAAGAGCAGCCGATTGACCAGGGGGCCGCGTTCGGTGGCCTGAGTTCGTTCTTCGTTCGCTGCCCTGACCCGGTGGCCGGGGTTGTGAGCCTGGACGGCATCCGGCTGGTAATGAGCCGCTCGGACATCTACGCCATCCAGGGAGAGGGGCCCGACGATGCCGGCACGGGCGCCTTGCCGCCCCCTGTGGCCCTCGGTAGCCCGAGCGGACTCCGGGACTGGCGGAGCCTGCTCGTCGCGCCTGACGGCGTGTGGGCGCAGTTCGACGACTCCAAGCTGTACCGCATCCCCCGCGCGGGCGGGGCCCCCGAATGGGTGGGCGTCGACGTGCAGGACACGCTCGCGGCGTTCCCAGACATCACCGGCGCGGCGCGCTGCCGTCAGGATGACACCATCGTCTTTGCCTGTCAGAACACGGGGGGCACGAGCGGGCGGCTGGTGCACCGGAGCCTGCGGACTGGCATCTGGCTCGAGGATACCCCGCCGCTGACCACCAGTGAGGGCATCGAGGCGCTTTCGAGCTACGGGGATAGGATTGCCTACGTCTCCGGCGGCGTCGTGTTCGCGCAGAGCGAGACGGGGTTCACTGACGGCGCCAGCTCGGTCATCGTCACCGAGTGGCAAACCGAGCCCATCTACCCGTTCGAGGTGGGCGGCAACGGGCACATCCACGACATCCAGGTCACCGGTGAGTTTCGGTCCGCGGGCACGCTCGCGCTCCGCGTGAGCTACGATGACGGCGTGAGCTTCGAGGCGCATGACAGCTTCGCGCTGACCGGGACAGCTGGCGACACGTTCAAACGCCGATGGTCGATCCGCCGCTCGGACATCCAAAGCATCGTGGCCGAGTTCATCTACACGCCGAGCTCGGTCGGCGCGGGCATCGTCCTGACTCAGATGACCCTGCTCGTTGACCCGAGCCAGGGCCTCGAAGATCTCGACCCGGCAGAGATGGGAAGCTGAATGTCGAAAGACCGAATCGTAATCCCGGGCATCCCGACGGATGCCGCGCGGGTTATCATTGACCGCATCCGCCAGAATGAGGACCGTCTTGCGCTGCTCGAGCGCACCAGCGGGCGCCCGGGCGTCGTTTCGAGCGACACGAATGCCACCGTGGGCGAGTTTTTGAACATCGCCGGGCGGTCCGACGAGCTCATCACCATCATCCTTCCTGAGCCCACCCAGGCGCGGCGCAACGCGCGCGTGACGCTGGCCTTCCGGAACGAGCACGGAGTCCGCATCGTGGCCGTGCAAGGCACCGTCAACGGCGCGGCGTTCGTTCTGAACAACCTCCCGGGGACGTACGACGCGATCTGCGACGGGCTTGGCGGGTGGGCGGTGCAAGTCGGTGTCACCGAGGAAGGCGTCATCGGTACGCCGGGCGTGCCCGGGGCGCTGGCTCCCATTCCCGACCAGCGCGTTCTCGGCAACGACTCGGGCGTGGCCGCGGTCCCGACGCCCATCACGGTGCACCAGGAGCTGGACTGGATTCCCGGCGCGGGCACCCGATGGGTCTTCGACGGTGTCGACGACCGAGCCGACTTCGGCAACATCAATGGTTTTGAACGCACGGACTCCTTTTCTCTGAGCTCGTGGACTGCCGTGGCGCCAGCCCCGGGCTTGGCGCACGACATGTTCGTCAAGTATGACGCAGGAACCGCAAGGGGTTTCTCGTTCTACATCTCGGCGACGAACAGGGTCGGGTTCTACCTGGCCGCCAGCGGTTCCAACACCGTCCAAGTCGAGACTGTCGCGGCGATTGACGGTTCACCACACCAATTGGTGGTAACGTACAACGGAAACTCTGCTGGCACGGGGGTGACTATATACGTCGACGGCGTCTCTGTGGCCGTGACGGTGCTAGACACGCCCATCACAGCCACGGCGGTGAACACTGCCGGCTTCGCCATCGGTGGGCGGGACACTGGCGCCGGCAGCATGTTCGCGGGGGTGCTATTCGAGACTGCAGCTTGGGGCTCGGAGCTCACTCCGACGCATGTGCTAGAGACGTACGGCGGCGGGCTGCCCCCTGACCTGAACGCGCTGGCGACGGCGCCGGACCCCGTCTTCTGGGCAAAGTTTGACGATCTGGACGCGGTCGGCGCCAACGGCATCATCAACTACGGCACTGGTGCGCAGCCCGGTACGGCAGAAGGCGGACTCGCGCCGACGGAGAGCGGCATCGGCGGCATTCCGACACGGGCCAGCGCTATCTGGGGCCTAATCGTTCCTGGCACGGCCGGGCATCCGCTTTGCAGCAACGGCGCCAACACGGTCGCGTCGTTCCAGCAGATTGGTCTCGCCGGCCTCCCCACGATGGCCGCCAACACGTATCTCGGAAACGCCACGGCCGGGCTAGCTACGCCCACGGCTGTGGCCATATCCGGGCTGGCTGGTGCCGGTATGACGGCAACCAGCTCTGTACTGAACGTCATCGGCTCGACGAGCATCACGGTCAACGCGAACGACATCCAGCGCCCAGCACTGACCGGATTCGCCGCAGCGTCGGCCAACAGCAACGCAACGACCAGCGCGGAGCCCATCGTCACCTACTCGGCTAGCGCGAACATGTCGGCCGAGAGGGTAACGACCAGCAGCACGACCGTCACCGTCAGCACGTCGGTGGCGAGCCAGATCGAATTCCAGCGGGCCGCGCTCACGGGCGACGTGACGGCTCCCGCCAACAGCAACACCACAGCCATCGCCGCTGGTGTGATTGTGGACGCGGACGTCAACGCAGCCGCGGCCATTGCGCAGACCAAGACGGGTGCGCTCATCGGCGACGTCACGAAGGCCAGTGGCAGCGACACGACCGCCATCGCTGCCGGGGTCATCGTCAACGCAGACGTCAACGCGAGCGCCGCAATTGCCATCTCCAAGCTGGAGAATGTCGGAGCCAACCAGGCCATAGGCACCACGACGAGCGGCACCGTGCCTACGGCCATCGCGGCCGGATCTGACACGGCCATGGCCAACATGGGAGAGGGCCCAACGGCCACGGGCTACGGCGCGCAGTCGCTGGCCAACATGAATCGGTGGCTGGCTGGCCAGACCAACGTGCGCGTGTTCGAGGAGGAGTTTCAGGGGCGCATCGAGCATCACACGGGCAACGACTCTCGGTTCGCCATTGTCAGCGGATTGGCTGGCGCGGCGCTCTCCACGCTGTCCAATAGCACCGGCGAATACACCGCGGCCCTGAACCTGAGTTCGGGCGCCGGCAATGGCACCAGCCGCGCGGTGTACACGCTCGGTGCCAACGAATCCGCTTTCAACTTCCACTGGGAATCACTGCGCTACTTCGGCTGCGTGTTCCGCACACGGCTCGTCACAACGGTCAACACGCATTGGGCTTTAGGCCTGGTCGGCCCGTTCGCGAGCTACGGCGCGGTGACAGCATCGGTTCTAGGTGGAACAAGCGAGGGCATCTTCGTCGAGGGCGTGACCAACCTCTCAGCCAACATCCGAGTGGGCAGACGCACAGGTGGCGCGACGGCGGTTACGGATACGGGCGTCGCAGTGGCTGACAACCGGTTTCAATACGAGTTTTTCCGTACCGCCGCCGGCGTGGACTACCACTACCTGAACGGGTCGCTGATACGCACCGACGCGAGCGGCATTGCTCCCGCGAACACCGCGTGCACGTTCTTCTTCTCGATGATTGGGTCCACAACCGCGGAGCGAGCCGTCGAGCTCGATTATATCAAAGTGGTCATGCAGAGCACGAACCGCTTCACCTGACGCATTCGCCGAGCCGCCCGTCGCACAGCAGCGTTCGGGCGGCGTCATCGATCGCCACGGAGCTGCTCGACTTCAGGTCAAATATGCCGCCAGTCTCGGTGTGGGCAGCGCGCGGCGCGAATGCGTGGATTGCCTCGTGTAGCAGAGTCGCCCATGCTGGACGGCAACCAGCAGGCGCGGGAAACACGATCTCAATCTCAGCTGATACGGGCTCCCCGTTCGCGTATCCGATTGTCGTCGTGCCGCACGCGCCGTCGCTGTCAGGGTCGCTGAGCACGTCCACGAAGCGCACGGGCACTCCGTAGGCATCCTCGATGAAGCCCAGGCCAGTGGCGTCTCGGAGCCGTCGAATCGCGGCAGGGGTGACGTTTGCTCCGCCCTGGACGGGCGCGATCGCGAGTGGCGTCAGGTTGCACGGGTGGGCAGCGCACCACTGGTCGAGTTCGGACGGCGCCGCGGAGCAGCCGAATGCCAGAATCGCTGGCAATAGAATCCTGGCATTCATCGTCATTCCTTTAGCAGCGCGGGGTTGTCCCGCTGGTCTCTCGGTAACAGTCGAGCGCGTTCACTTCCGTCGAATCGAAAGTGTACAGGTTATCCCACGGATCGACGCCGGGCACGGGCTCGGACGGGTACCCGACGCTCATCAGCTTCCCCGCCGATGACGGCACGTGCCCGAGTCCGATCGCGTGGCCCACCTCGTGTCGCACGATGTTGTTAATGAACCGCCCGCGCTGGGCTGTCGTGCCATTCACCCATCCTGGAGAGTTCTGAACCGCGTTCACGTTGATGTCAATGTTGCCGCCCTTGCATTGACAGAGTTCGCCGCGCGGCGTGTCGTGGCAATCCGGCGCAGGCAGGATTGAGCATGACGTGTTGGCCAGCGACCCGCTCCCGACGCAGTTGATGTGCCAGTCCGCGCTTCCGCTGTGGTACCTATCCATCGCCCAGCTAAGCGGGCTACTGTTGACGACGCCCATCACGTACCCCAGTGCCAGGTACGCCTGGTCGTGAAACAGCGTGCCTTGCAGGCACGAAGACTGGATCGCGAACCCGGGCGACCTGTTGTCGGGAATCATGCACCCGCCACCAGACCAACTCGAGTCGCATCGAGTCTGGTCGCCCTCTTCCGAGCCGTATCCGGACGGCATGTAGATCGGTTGCCGAAGCGTGCCCAGGTCCTCTTCCGGAACGTCCAGGGCGATGCCGTCTGCGTCAATTGCCTCCCCGCATGCCATGGCAGCGAAGCTGGCGAGTAGTGCTATTGCTTTTTTCATTCTCCCAATGTGGACCGGCGCCGTTCGCCGGTCAACGTCGTCACTCGCTGATTAACGCGCCGATAACTCGGATGCGCAAGTCCACGCCAGCGGCAGCGTCAGCGAGCAACTCGGCCTCGAGAGCCAGCGCGGCTTCCTGCTCCTCAGTGGACATGTAGGAGAGCTCCGTCATCATCCCGGCAATCAGCAGCGCGTTCATGACCCAATGAGCGGCCGCTGGCCGAGATCCTGTAGCGTCACTTGACGATAGGGCGACGCGGCCTGCCCGGCTTGCCCATGGCGACCATCCCGGGAGGGAAGTCATGGTCCGGAAACAGACACTTCATCGCGCGCACGCTGTGCTGGCCCATCTGTGCCTTCCAAGCCGGCGCGCCGATGACCGTCCGAATGTATCGATAGCGTTTGCGACGAGCGGTCGACTTGCTCATCTGGGCCCGCCGCTTTGCATCAGGGCTGGCGCGCTCCCATGAGCTGCGCCGCTTCACGGCGGCTGTACCATCAGGATCGCCAGAATCAACGCCATGCACGCAATCAGTGTCAGCGTCCACCACACAATGTCCGCCAGTATCTTCAAGGTCATACTCCAAACTTCGCATGCTTCTTGCCTTTCTTAGCCGCGCCACCTTTGAGCCCGCCGCGGGACGCGCTTTCACGGATCTTGTCATAATTGACGCGGAACCGCTTGCGCACAGGCACGCCGATTGACTCCGCGCGCTTCTCTTCGTCGCCCGTCTTGATGGCCAGCGCGAATGCGTCGACCCATCCGGGACCGAGCGCGCTCACTCTGCCACCTTGCCTACCGTCCTGAGGACCAGGTCGTCGACCGTCTTCTCTATGGCCTCCGATTGCTCCCAGCCGCACGCGGCCAGCCGCAGCGCCTGTTGCGCCAGCACCGACAACATGGTCACGGTGACATATCCGTCACGCGCAGCAGCGACCACCTTCTCCGCTATCAGAATGAGTGCGGACGCCTCCCGCTCATTGGTCATGAATTCGGGACCCGTCTTGACGGCCGCGGTCAGGATGGCGAGTAACGTCTGCTCGTGTTGCTTTTTGCCCATCCACAGATGGTGGATCAATTGCCTTGACCACGCAAGCTGTCAGTGTCAGTTTTCCCCAACGATGCAATACACAGAATTCCTGGCGACCAAAAACCGCGTGCACGTGCCGACCGGCATCTCCGATGTGCCGGAGCTGAGCGGCAAGCTCAAGCCGTTCCAGCATGACTCGGTGCGGTGGGCGCTCGAGAAGGGGCGATGCGCGCTCTTCCAGGAGTGCGGCCTGGGCAAGACCTGGCAGGCGCTCGAGTGGGCGCGTGTCGTCTGCGAGCACACCGGCAAGCCGGTGCTCATCCTTACGCCGCTTGCCGTTGCCGCGCAGTTCGTCCGGGAAGGCGCCAAGATGGGCGTACTCGTGTCCGACGCCCGTGCGCCCGCCGAGCTCGGGGCAGAGTGGGCAGCCATCCCGTGGGTCGCCAACTACGAGCACCTACATCACCTGGAGCGGCTCATCCCGCAGCTCGGAGGCGTCGTGCTCGACGAGTCGTCGATCCTCAAGAGCTACTCGGGCAAGACGCGCACGGCGCTCATCGAGGCGTTTGCGGCCACGCCTTTCCGTCTGGCGTGCACCGCCACTCCGAGCCCGAACGACGTGACCGAGCTCGGCAACCACGCCGAGTTTCTCGGGGCGATGAGCCGCGTAGAGATGCTCGCGACGTTCTTCTGCCACGACGGCGGGGATACCTCGAAGTGGCGTCTCAAGGGGCACGCTGAGGGGCAATTCTGGGCCTGGGTGCGCACGTGGGCGATGTGCCTGAGCAAGCCGAGCGACATGGGCCACAGCGACGATGGGTACGACCTGCCGCCGCTCAACATCGTCGAGCACGTCATCGACGTGGACGAGCGCATGGCCAAGCAGGCCGGGCTACTGTTCGCGTTCGAGGCTGCCACGTTGACGGACCAGCGCATGGTGAAGCGCGACACCATCACCGAGCGGGTCGAGATGGCGGCGCGGCTCGCCAACGGCTCGGGCGAGCAATGGATCGTATTCTGCGACCTGAACGAGGAGAGCGAACGGCTGGCGATGCTCATCCCCGACGCAATCGAGGTGACCGGCTCGGACACCGTCGAGCACAAGGAGACGAGCGTGATGGCGTTCGCGGGTGGCGAGCGGCGCGCCATCGTCAGTAAGACGAGCATCATCGGGTTCGGCGTGAACCTGCAGAACTGCCACAACATCGTGTTCGCCGGCAGCGACCACTCGTACGAGCGGTTCCACCAAGCCATCCGCCGATGCTACCGATTCGGGCAGGCGAGCCAAGTCAACGTGCATCTGATTCGCACCAGCGCCGATGGGCGCGTGGCGCACAACCTGGAGAGAAAACGAGTGGAACACGAAGCAATGGTTACTGGGATGGTCAAGGCAGTGGAGGCCGGTGGTGAGCGACATCGAACCGATCATGTGGAAGGCGTGCGACAAGAGGGCAAGGGCTGGGAGATGCGCATGGGGGACTGCGTGGAGCTACTGCGTGACGTGCCATCCAATCATATTGGATATAGCGTCTTTTCCCCACCATTCGCTTCCCTCTACACGTACTCTGACAGCGACCGCGACATGGGCAATTGCCGCTCACACGATGAATTCTTCGTGCACTACGGCTACCTCATCTCGGAGATGCTCAGGGCCACCAAACCCGGTCGCCTGTGTTCGGTCCACTGCATGATCATGCCAACGAGCAAAGAGCGCGACGGCGTCATCGGACTCACGGACTTCCCCGGCGCCGTCATCAAAGCGCACCAGCAAGCGGGGTGGATCTACGCCTCGGACGTCACCATCTGGAAGGACCCGGTCGTGGCTATGCAGCGCACGAAGGCGCTCGGGCTCCTGCACAAGCAGCTCAAGAAGGACAGCACGATGAGCCGTCAGGGCTTTCCCGACCGCGTGCTGACGTTCCGCAAGCCTGGCGTCAACGCGGAGCCGGTGAGCCACCGCCCAGAGGAGTTCCCGGTCGACCTGTGGCAGAAGTGGGCGAGCCCCATCTGGGACGATATCGACCCGAGCGACACCCTGCAGTACCAGTCGGCCCGTGAGGAGAAAGACGAGCGGCACATCTGCCCGCTGCAGCTCGAGGTCATCCGGCGCTGCATCCGGCTGTGGAGCAACCCCGGCGACCTGGTCCTGTCACCTTTCGGCGGAATCGGCTCGGAGGGCCACGTGGCACTGAAAGAGGGCCGGCGGTACCTCGGGTGCGAGCTCAAGCCGAGCTATTGGCAGCAGGCGTGCCGGAACCTGCTCGCGGCAGAAAAGATGCAGGCGTCCCTGTTTTGAGGTAGTGTGGCGCGTGCCCTGGCTACAGAACCCTGACACCGGCGAGTCCTACTGGTCCGAGGGCGGCGGGGCCGCTGCCCCCGCTGCCGCAAACGCCGCGCCTCAGCTCGGGCAAGCCAACTCGTCTGGGCCCGGCGGCATGGTGTCGACCGCCAGGACGTTCGAGGACGCCATGGGGGAGGCCAACCGTCGCGGGCCCGGATATGGCGTCGCGGCCGATGGGCAGGGCGGTTACACGGTCGTGGTCAGCGACCAGAATCAGGCGCGCGAGGGCAACCTGCCCGGACTTCAGGCGCGCACGCCGCTGCCTACCGACCCGATGGCGAACCGCCCGTCGGCACCGAGCGGGCCGCTGACCCCTCAACAGGCCGTGAGTCAGTACGGCGCGAACTTGCCAGGGTTCGAGGCCGCTATATCGCCGAGCAGGGTCGGGCTCAGGGCAACTGGAGGCGAATCGGTAGGCAGGACCGGGGCATTCGACTTGGCCCCCGGAGCCGCTGGCCCCCCACCGCCAGCATTGGAGCAGGGGCCCGCTGAGATGGATCGGGCCAACATTGACCGGCTGCTCGGCAACGTCAGCCGGGCCAACAGTGGCCTGCTCAGCCTCGGGCAGCGAGACCTGGAATTCAGCGCCGCGCAGGCGCAGCTACAGCAGGGTCTCGACCAAGGGCAACGCCAGTCGCTCGCGTTGGCCCGCAGCGGCTCGCGCCGCGACCGTGCCGGCAACGAGGCGCGCGCCATCCAGGCAGGCTCCGAGCTCGCCGCACAGACCGGGCAGGCTGCCGCGGGGCTGCGGGCCACGGAGGAGGCTGCGCAGCAGCAGATCCGGCTTGACGCCTACAAGGCTGCCGGCGACCTCGGGCTCAACTCTGCCGCGCTCGAGCTCGACGTCAGCAAGATGAACATGGATGCCGCCACGAACTTCCTGAACCAGACGTTCAACCGCGAGAATATCCAGCTCAACCTCGACCAGCAGGAAGCCGAGCGGGTGACCAACTTCGTGCGCGACATGGCCCTGCTCGACCGCGACTACTACTCGCTATCCCAGCAGGAGCGGGACGCCGTGCGTCAGGACCTGACACGGCGCCACGGTATCAGCGAATCGACGCGACTCGGGCTCGAGCAGCTCGAGGCCACCGGGGGCGTCAACTGGACGCAGGTCGGCGCCACTCTCGGGGCGGCTGCCATCGGGGCCACTGCCACCATTCTGACCGCTGGCGCTGCCGCACCGGCGGCCGCGGCGGGCACCGCCGCAGTATACGGAGCTACTGGTTAATGGCTGATTGGATTGAAACAGACGACCCTGCAATCGTGGCATCTCCTTCTGGGCAGGAGGTGCCGCGCGCGCTGATACCGCCTACCGACCGCGTCATGCCGCGCGCCGCACCGGCGCCAGCGGCTCCCATGGGTCCGCCCGCGGCTCCCGCCGCCGCGCCCATGGCTGGCGCCCCTCAGGCGCCGTTGACTGCGCAGAGCGTGCTCGCGAAGCTCGACGAGCCCAGCATCGCGGCCGCGCGTGGCCAGCTGCCCATTGCCCAGCAGACCACGACCACGCAGAGCGCGGTGCCGATGAGCACGCTCAAGCCCGTGATGGATCGCGGGACGGCTCGCGCGGAGTCTCAGGCTCAGGCGGTGACGCAGCTCGGAGAAGAGAAAGCGCAGATTGGCGAGCAGCAAGCCATGACCGCGTCGACGGCCGCCTACGGTCAGATGCAGACCAGCCAAGCTGAGGCTGACCAGGCTGCCCAGCGCGCTGAGATTGCTCGGCTCAATCAGATTGCCACGGCATCGCAGAACGACCCTGAAGTCGACCCGAGCCGATATGTGCGCGGGATGACCACGGGGCAGAGCGTCATGACGGTCATCCTGGCCGCACTCGAAGGCGGGTTCCGCGGCATCAATGGGCAGACCGGGCAGAACACGGTCATCAGCATCCTGGACAAGCGAATTGACCAGGACATAGCGGCCCAAAGGGAGCAGCTCGCGAGCGGGCGCATCCGGCGCGGCAACATGATCGCCTACTTCCGTGAGCAGGGCATGAACGAGGAGGCCGCAGAGAAGGCTGCGCGCGGCATGGCGTACGCTCAGGCTGAGAAACTCACACAGGCCGAGATCGCGCGCCAAGGCGCTGGCATGGCGCGCCCCGAGTCAGCCGCGCTTGCCGAGCAACTCAAGGCTGCTCGCGAGCAGGCCAATGACGAACTGGTGCTTTCGCTCGGCACGCCGCGGAGCAGCGCCAGCACGGTGCGTGCGCCGGCCGCGTCCACGCAGATGACGGATGCGCAGCGGGCCACCGAGATGAAGGCTGGCCGCGACATCGAGCAGATGAAGGCCAGCGGGTTGACTCAGGAAGAATTCAACAAGCAACAGACAGAATTCAGCAGCAAGGCTGCATTGAACGACGATCTGGTGCAGCGCGCTCAGCAAGTCGTGGAAGCCCTCGGCGGCCGCGTGACCCCAGAGAAAGACGCGCAAGGCAACATCACCGGATACAAGGTCGACGGAGACCTTGACCGCCCACACCTCGGCAAAGACGGCACGCTGTATGAATCCGCCGTGTCCAACCTCAAGAGAGCGGACGTGATGGCCATGGCGCGCGAGCCCAGCGCGAAGCTTCAAGATGAGTTCGCCGAATCGGTCGACATGCCGTTCCGTGACTCGCAAAAGAAGGTCAAGCTGCAGAACATCCTGAACATGGCGCTCCGTGAGAGGCAGAATCTGGCCGCCGGATACAACCCCGCCGTGACGAGCACGGTTCAGGGCAAGAAGGCATCCGTCGGCATCCCGTATCCGGAGGCGAAGTGATATTCGTCGACCCGGTAACGGGTAAGCGATACGACGTCCCGGACGCGGAAGCCGGTACTGCTCAAGAGCAGCACGGACTCGTCGACGCGGCGGCATACGACGCAGAGCAGGCGCAAGCCAACAAGCCATTCGTCGACAAGGCGGCCGAGGCCACCCGCGGCGTGCTGGCGGGCGCAGCATCGATGGGTGGCGTCATCGGCGCAGCCGTTCCCGGGGCTGTTGGTGGCGTGTCAGACGAGGTTGCCGGCGAATTCATCCGCCAGCCAGCCATCACGGAGGCCAAAGAGGCAGCGCCCACAGCATTCGGCATCGGCCAAAGCATCCCAGCAATCGGCGCTGGTGTCGCGCTCCCGGGCGCCGGGTGGGCGGGGCTCGCGGCGACCATCGGCGTCGACGCGGCGAGCGGGTACGGCCAGGCCGCCGTGGACGCCGAGCTGGAAAACCGCGCCATCTCGGGCAGCGACGTGCTGCGCAACACGGGCATGAATCTGGCCTTCTCGCTGCCCCTTTTCGGGCTAGGCGCGGCCGCCAAGTCCGTGCTCGGCAAGCCAAAGAACGTGCTCGAGTCCGCCGCGGATGCCGCGCGCGACACCGCGGGCCGGCGCGCCGCCGCAGCCGAGGGGCAAGAGCTGGCCAACGCTGTGGCCGACCCGCAGGTCCAGGCTGACCTGCTCGACCGCGTGGCGCTCAACACCGAGGATGCCGTTTCCCGCGCCCACGACCGCATCGGGGGGCTCGCGCCGCCGGGCGTGGCCAAGAATCCGAACGCGCAGAAACAGGCCGTGGGGGCCATCGCGGACGTCGTGCGCACAGGCGACCCTGAGCTTGCGGCGCGCCTGGATTCGCTGCTCAGCGGATCGAGCAAGAAGCGCCTCGATGGCTTGCGGCAGATTCGCGACGAGCTCGCGGCCGCTGGCGAATCCGACACGCTCACGGCAATCGACGCGACCGTCGGCCGAGAGGACCTGTGGGGATCGCGCGCGGTGCGCGGCGGGGCGGACGTCGACGCGGTTCTCGGGGCGCGACCGGGCCCGGGGGCTACGCCCGAGGAACTGATCGACTACTCCTCGAAGCTCAGGACCATTCGCGACGGCGAATTCGCGGGCATGGCGGACGAGATTGAGCAGCTGGCCGAGCGCCAGATTGAAATCCGCACTGCGTCGACCATTGGCGACGTGGCCACCGAAACCGCGGACGACGCCGTGGACTACGGCAAGGCCATGCGGACCATGGATCCCAGCGAGGCGTGGCGACTGACCCGTGACGGTGCCGATGAGGGACTGCGCAAGCTGGAATCGACGAGCGTCTCGGACGCTATGCAGCGGGTCGACGACGTCCTGAAAGAGGACGTCGCGATGAGCGTCAAGCGCCAGGACTTCGTGAAGGGCGCCGAGACGTGGACGCCAGCGCAGGTCGCGAAACAGGACACGTGGGCTGAGAGCATGCGCGGGCGCGCCATGGCGCTCGCTGGCGAGCTCGACACTGCCGAGGCGCGCGGCTACCGCATCGGTGGTTTCCGGGCAGAGGCGCGCGACCTTATCGACCGATCGATTCAGCGGCTCGCGGACGCGGACCCCGTCACGGCCAATCACGAGTGGGACAACCTGAAACGCAGCCTGGACGGCGTGGCCAAGCGGCTCGCCGCGTCGAACACGCTGGACGAATCCAGCAAGCTCTGGGGTTCCAAGCGCGTGCTCGAACTGAACGACGACTTGCGGAAAGGCCTCGAGGATTCCGAGCTTTGGGGTCGCAACGCCGGCCTGCAGAAGGAGACCAACGCGGCGTGGGTCAAAATCATCGAGCCCTACAGCCGGGTCACGAAGAAGATGGCCGAGTTTCTCGGACGAGACTTCGGAGTCGTGGGCTCAGCCGGCATGAAGCGCCGGTTTGACCCTGACATGATCGAATCGATCATGAAGGGCGGATACCAGAAGAATCTGCGCGCCGACGTCGACGACGCCATCAAGGGTCTCGACCAGATGATGCAGGCTCGGCAGACGCAGGGCCTGTCGCGTCTCGACCGGCTCTCGACCGCGCGCGCCGACCTGATGCGCATCCGTCAGGGTTTCGACATGGCCGACATGCTCGCGGTGGCCAAGACGAAGGCCAAGGCGCCCATCGGCCTGGAGATCGCTCAGCGGTTCGCGGGAACGCAGGCCCCGAGTGGCATCATCGGCTCCGTTGTCGGTCCGCTCGCTACGCGCGCGGGCAACGCACTCGTTGGCGACATGCCGATGCTGGCGCCCGGGAGCAAGTCCGCGATGGCGAGCGTGCTGCGCCGTCATATCGGACTGACCCGCGGAGAGCAGGCCGCCATGCTGGCCGACCCTGCGTTCTTCGAGCGACTGCCGCCGACGCTGCAGAAGCAGGTCATGGCCGGCTCTGCCGCGGGCGACCGGGCCGTCGAGCTCGCGCAAGTCGCCGCCAGTGCTGCGCAGCGCGACCGTGAGATCACCGCGCGCATGATGGTGAACCCGCAGGACGCAAAACGCGCCAAGAAGACGCTGCGCGCCACTCCAGCGATCGACCGCGCGCTGAAACGCGCTGGTCAGCGCGGCATGGTCGACCTGCGCGGCTATGCGAAGCTGCCGCCCGACCCGGTGCGCGTGAAGATGCTCAAGGGGGCCGGCAAGTACACGGCCGAGGCGCAAGCTGCCGCCGCAGAAGCCATCTCCGGCAAGAGCCTGAACGACCTCGGCGCGCTGGGCGCCGACTCGATGCGTCAAGAGAGTCTCGACTTCCTGCGAAACGACCCGCACTTCAAGGCTTACGGCACGGTCAGCGACAATATGGGCGGCAATGCCGGGGGACTGCCCAGAATCACAATCGGCGCAGACGGTGCGCCCAAACTGGCCAACGGCCGACACCGGCTCACTGTGGCGCGCGAGCTGGGGTTGCCTCAGATCGAAGGCATCATCCAGAAGCAGGGCCCTCGCGGCGGAACGCTATGGGAGTACCGCGGCCCCATCTCGGTTGGCAAGGACGCTGCCGGCGCGGCCCCGCCCGTCCCACGCGGCAGCGAGCGCGGGATGGTCGACTTGGCGGGCGGCATCGCGAAGAGCCCGCTCGGCGTCGGTGCAGGGGCTGCCGGCGCGGTCGTGGCTTACCATCACGCGGCGCAGCCGGCGGACCCGGAGACCCAGACGCCGCTGCAGCGGTTCAGCGACGGATACGACCGTCCCTCGGATGCCTTCCGCGCGGCGCGCAAGATGGTCCTTTCGTGGCAACAGGACCCCGGTGCGCTGGTCGACATGATTGACGGGCACATCGGCGACGTGGGCACGCAGAGCCCGAAGCTCGCCCGCGAGATGACCGCGCAGGCCATGCGCATCGCTGGCTACCTGCAGGACAACCTGCCCGGCCAGCGGAACGTGAGCGTGGTCTACCCGGACGGGACGCCTCCGAGCCGGGCCGAGGTGCGCCAGTTCGCGCTCCGCTTCGGGGCCGCAGTCGACCCGGCTGGCGTCATGGCGGACGCTCGGATGGGCCGGATCGAGCGCGTCCAGCTCGACACGCTGGCGGCTCTATGGCCGCAAGAATACGACTCGCTGCGAGTGGGCGTGCTCCAAGAGCTGGGCAAGGGCGGCGCGACACCGCGCGTGCGGCAGCGCATGAGCCTGCTGTTCAGCTTCCCGAGCGGAGTCGACCCGGCACTGGGCACTCGCACACGGGCCATTGTGGCGGCTGCCAGGGCGGCTCAGGACGAGCAAGCGCCCTCGCCGAGTTCGCCCGGAATGAATCGACAGAAGCTCCCGAGCACTGCTACGATGCAACCGGCCGGGATGGCCGCGCTGTCTCTGGGGCAGCAGATTCAACCGTAAGGAAACAATGGCCCTCCGAACAGTCAAACACTCCGACCCGCCGTGCGTTGCCAAGCAGTTCGCGACACTAACTGCTGCCGTTCTGCATGACGCGGACGCGCCTGCTGGATGCAAGCACCTGCCTGCAGGTGTCATCGCAGAAGGCGCCGACGCCACTGCGACCGTGGCATTCGTTTGGGTAGACTCGCTCGGGACGACCATCACGAGCGCGCTGTGCCCGGGAGTGTTCACGCCCATCTCCCCTGCCCAGATTGCGGTGACCAACGTCCCTGTGGTCACCGTGTTCTGGCGGAAGTGATCAGAGTTGGGCCATCCGGCGCTCAGCCATCGCCCTGATGCGCTGGATGTGCGCGTAGTCGGCGAGCTCCCGGTTGCCCCACGCCATGAAGAGGCGGGCAGCGCGGGCGAGGAGGCGGGCGTCAGTCGAACGTTGCAGGCGGACTTTCGTGTTGGTCATGCCCAATAGAACGGGCGTCGGCGCGGACCCTTAATCACCCCTAGGGGTGACGTCCGATCCGGCGCACGAGCAGAAACGGCTCCTCGTCAGTCTGCGCCGGCATGACGAATCCGCGCAGCGTCGGCGTGGCCGCCGGCATTGGCTTGGCGCGTGCGCGACGCTCCTCGGAGTTCGCGTAGCGCACCGTCTCGCACACCGTGGCGACGTCGGTGGGATTGGCGGCCGCGTACGCCCGGAGGCGAGATAGCAGGTCGTCGTTCATGACATCGCCTCCACTCCAACGCTGTTCCAGATCGACGAGTGGACAGGCTGCCCCCATCGCCACTCTGACAGCTGCAGTCCCAGCAGGTGCGTAGGGTACGGCGACGACTTCAGCCACGCCCCGAAGAAAAGGCAGTACACGTCGCCTTCGGCTCCACGGTAGCAGGCGCGCTGCGCTTTCACTTCAGCCCCCAGGGGAGCTTGACCAGCGTCTTGTGTGCGAGCGCCGACACCGTCTGCCAAACGACCGCGACGGGCTCGGGAGGCAGCTCTGTGGTGCGATCGTGCTCGTCCTCGGAGGCGCGGTAGGTCTCGCACTCGAGCGCGGGGTAGGACGGCGGGATGATGGTGATGCGTTCCGAGCTCACAGCGCCACCGCCCTTTGCGACGCCTTGTAGACGCAGTCCAGGATCTCTGCGAGCCGCAGGCACGCGGCACGGTCGCGCATGTTGCCGGTGCTGGATACCATCTTGGCCCCGCGCATCACGATTCCGCGATACAGCCCGGGGTAGGCGAGGAGGATCCGAATTCTGGTGATGACTGGCTTTTTCATGACGATTCCTTATGAGAACAGACGGCCGATGATGACCTTGACGATGATGATGCCGACGACGACGGCCACGAAGACCATCCCGATTCCCTGCAGCATCTCGTTGACCATGCCCTATAGAACGGGCATGCGTCCGCTCACTTTAGAGGTTGGTCGTCGATTCCCGAATCGGCACTGAGGAGCGCCAGAACGGCACTCCTGTTGGCCCGCATCGCTTCAGCCAGCTCGGGTGGCGGGGCAGCCATCAGCTCGCTCAGTGTGCGCTGGCGTGCGGCAATCTCGTCAATCAGCTCACCCACGTCGAGCTTCTCTTTCGGGCCGCCCGCGGGCACCGACTTGCCCCATCGGCGCGGGGCCCATCGCTCGAGCAGCCATGCGCTGGCCTCCCATCCCTTGATGCCGCTCTGGACCCGCATCAGGGCCTGCGCCTCGAGGTCGTTGGATGCCTGGATGTAGTGGCCCGCGAACTGCGCGAACATCGTCGACGGGTCGTCCCGCATCCCTCGGCTGATGGCTGCGCGCAGCGTGGCGCCGTCCAGCCCGACCTCGTGTGCGATCTGGTCATCGAACAGCCAGGTGGTGCGCCGGAGTTCGAGCGCACCGTCTAGCTGGTGCTGTGAGGGCTCACCCACGGGACCACTCCGCAAGCCGAATCAGCTCCTGAGCGAACTTCAGCGGCGTGGCGCTCGCTGCGCGCTTGCCGAGCGTCGGCTTCTTTCGGTCGAACCAACCGACCTGGTGAGTGCCAGGCTCTCGAGTCCAGTTCAGATCGAACGGCGGGCGCACGCCGCTGCAGTACAGCAGCCATGTGCGTTTGCGCGCCTCGTGCCCGTACGCTGACTGCCAGACCTCGCAAACCCATTCCCCCTCGATGTAATGCAGCCATCCGCGTGCGCCGGGCATGCGTCTTTGATTGGGGTCTCTAAGGCCGTACTTAGCCCACGCATGAGAGAATGCCGGATGCTCCAACACGCCGCCGCAACGGCGCACGTGGAACAGTGCGGACGCGAAACATCCGCCATCGCCAGCGCCAGGGTACCATGCTGGAGGCTGGCGACCGTAGCGCTTCCAATTCACGGCTGCCATGTTCACCCATAGCTGGCACGGCGGATGGGCGACAACCTGGTTGGGCCCATGGTACCAACGGGCGTCGCGTTTCTCGTCCCAGCACCGTTCCGGTCCGAGCAACTGCGGGTACACCCCCTTCGGGTCTACGAAAAGAGCATCACACGGCAATCAGACGGCTCCTTCCGCGCGCGATTGCCTCAGCCAGGATGGCACGGTCATCCACGACGCAGTGGAGAGCGTCCACGTGCAGGATGTGCCAGAATTCACCCTTGCATCGCACGCGCTGCGCAAGGTCGGAGCAAAACACGCCCATGTCACCGGGCGCGAAGTCCGGCACGCGGCCTCGCGCTCGCTCGTCGCAGACGCGCTGCAGCAGAAACTCTGCATAGTCGTCGCCATGGTGCAGCGCAGCCGGGTACTTCACGAGCAGGTCGAGCAGCTTGCGCTCCGCCGCCGTGGCCTGCCCGGCGGGCGTGCCCGTGAGCTTGCCGATGCGCACGATCTCCTCGTACAGCACGGTCGTGGCGCGTTCGCCGCTGGACGTCTTGCCGCCGGGGATACCATCGGTCAGTAGATGACGCGGCACTTCGATTGTGTCCGTGCCGAACCATGCCACCTTGAATCGGTCCAGCGCGCGCTTCGTGACGATGTGGTTGTCGAGCGGGATGATGTCGCCGCTGGCCTGGTCAAACAGGGCCACGAAGGCGTCAGAGCCGCAGATGTAGAGTTCGTTGCTCTCCAGGATGTAGCCCTGCTTGCACGAAAAGAAGTCGATGAACGCCAGGTCTCCGACCTTGAGATTCACGACCCGCTCGCCGACGCTGACAATCTCGCAACACGCGATGTTGTCCGGGACGCTCGTCACCGAGTTTGCCAGCGACACGAGCTCGATGCCCGTGTCGCGGTCGACCTCGGAGAAGAGGTCCTCGCGAGGCCGAAGGATGACGTTGTCGCCCGCGGCGCGTGTCTTGTAACTGTCGAGTGGCTTCACTTGCCAAGCCTCTCTAGTGCGGCCTTGAGATTGCGAATCTCCTCATGGCGCACATGGTACGGCTTCAGCGCCTCGTGCATCACAGCCTCAGCCCTGGCATACGCCGCGTCCCATTCGGCCTGATCGCGCTCGCACCTGGCCAACTCGTCGCGAATCAGTGACTTGATACCATCGATGCCGTTCGCTCGATTAGGAAAACTAGAGAAGCGCTCATCGTACAGAACGCCGTTCACGCATATAGTGGCGCATCCGCGTGCCCTGTCATCTTCGAAACTAAAGTACTTGTTGACTTTCACAGATGATTCTCCCGTACGAAAGCGGCGATCTCTTCATCCAGCGAACGCGGCTTGGTGTTGCCGCCCTCAGACCGGGCCGCGCGAGCCGCTGGCGACTCGGGTCTAGCAGGCTTCGGAGCGCCGCGCCCGCCGTCGAATACCTTTTTCAGGCGCTGGTACTGTGCTTCCAGCTTGGCTTTAACGAGCGGCAGGGCCTTGGCGGGCGTCGTGATGCCCTTGGCGTAGCCGGCACGAATCTCGTCCACGACCATCTGTACCACCTCGGGATGGTGCAACTCGGGGGCCAGCTTGGCCACGCCGCCGTCGACCCATTGCCGTACCTCGGCTTGCGCCTGCTCCTTCTTGGCGGCAGCCATCTGGGCCTGTGCGCTGCTCTCACGCTGGGTAGCCTCGAGGCGCTCCTTGCGCCCCGTGATGCCCGCGGTCGTCCAGCGCATGACGTCGTTCCACGGACGCCCGGACCACTTCTCGACGAGCGTGATGAACGAGTCGACGTCGCCGTCCTCGCATGCCTTGCGCGCCGCGATCGGGTCGCCGTACTTGTCGGCCAATTGCTGGACGAGCGAGTGGGCGTCGGAGTCTTTCTTTTTGGCCTTCTCCGCTGCCTTGTCGGCTTCCTTTGCGGCGATGCGCAGCGCGCGATGCGCCTTGCCACCGATGAGAGCGTCCGCGTGCGGGCCGAGCGCTTCGAGGAACGCCTTGACGTCCTTCGACTTGATGGCGGCCGCTATCGCCGCGGAATCGACGTCGGCTTCTTGCGGGGCTTCAGCTGTGTCGGTTGCTTCTGCGGGGGCAACGGCGCCGGCTTCGGCTTCACCCTCAGCAGGTGTCTCACCACTTCCTGCGCCACCATCGCTATCACCTGAATCCAATTGCCCATTGAGGTCTCCTGCCGGCATCTCTGCTACGAATGCGGCGATTTCTGCGTCTATTCCCATAGTCAATCCTTCAAGCGGGGACCATCCCGCCGGGTATCTGTGGCTCGGGGGCCATCGTCGCGCCTCCGGGAGCACCTGGCATGCCCGGTGGTGTGCCCACAGTTGCGGCTTGCCCGGTGGACGGGTCCGGCGCCAGCGCGGCAAGGTCTGCAATCATTCTCAGAAAGAAGCCCATGCGGTCCTCTTCGAGCTCGTCAATGTCAGCCTCGGCATAGGCTTGCACCGTCTGTAGCAGTGCTTGCCCCGGCTTGAAGTGCTCGAAAGGAGCCTGATAGAAGTCAGGGTCTAACACATCCTCATCGGATGCAAACATGTAGCGCTGAAACTGACGGTCGAACCACTGGCGCTCGATGTCCGCATCGTCGACCTCCTCGGGCAGATCCATGCCCATGCCTTGCATGGCCGCGAATGCAGAATCCGACAGGACGCCGAGCTGCTTCAACTCCATTGCCGTCTGCATACGGTCGCTGGGCGAGCCCTTGTTGCCGCTTACGGCCGCGGGGCGCACCACGTACTTCATCTGCTCGATGCCCTTGAGTGCGACCTTGCCGCTGATCTCCTTCAGCGTATCCTCGCCAGGCGCGAGCCGCATCAGCTTGGGATCCTCATCGAATATCTCGCAGAGAATCTGGATGATCACCTTGGCGCTCTCGACGGCCACCGCGTGCACGTAGCGTTGCTGTAACGACGCGAACCGCTCATTGACCAGTGCGGCCACGTAGCGCTGCCCAATCGCGGAGTCGATGCCCTCCTGCCGCTGGCCAGCCGTGTGCGACTGGCTCATGCCCGAGATGTCGTGGGCATCCTGGTAGTGGCGGTCGGCCACCATGAGGTGCTTGTCGCTGAAGCCTGCGGCCTCGACCACGCCGGGCTCGTACGGGGCGTTCGTCAGGATGATCTTGACGTCCTCCGTGCTCGCGAGCGCGTCGGGGTTAACGAGCATCGACTGGTCGACCCAACGCTCCGACTCGTTCGTCTTGCTGATGGCCTTGTCCACCCGCGAGAGGATGAGGTTGTCCCGCTTCATTGACTCGTAGATGTGGTGCACCATGCAGTGCGAGAGGGGCCCGTATAGGTGAGGCGTGCAACCGAGCCACACGAACGGCGGGCGCTCGTGCGGGTACTCCTCATTCAAGATGGCTTCGCCCTCTTTCACGCACACGACGTAGCGACCAGGCTTGTCGCCGCACCCGCCGCGCCATCCCTCGTACACGGCCACGTACTCGATGAGCTTCTCGCCGTTGCGGGTCGGCACGCGCCACTCGTCGGGGGGCTCGCCAGCGCTCGCGCGGATGGCATCCTCGCTATCAGGCCACATGTCGATTGCGTCGTCGACGGGGAGCCACGTCACGCACGCCTGCGCACGCATGTCGGGGCTCCACGCCATGCTCAGGGTGTCGTGAATGCGGGCATCGACGTTGCCGCCCGATGCGAAGAATTGGACGGCCACAGTCCCGGTGCACGCGGCGGCCATGCGCAACGCGGCGATCCACAGGTCATGCAGGTTCGGCCACAGGCCCTTGGGTTGCTTGTACTCGGCGCGCACCAGCTCCTCGAGGTCACTGGCCTGGCGCCGGTCCTTCCAGCTGCCCCGATTCGTGAGCATCGCGGGCAGCGGCGGGTCAATGGCGCCAATCTTGCTGGTCAACGTGTCGACGACCGCGAACGCCACGTTCCGGATGATGGGTATCTCGCTGTCTTCGAACGTGTTACTGCCGCCGCTGTCGGGGCACGAGTAGGAGTAGCCCCACGGGCCGAGGCTGGTCATGGTATCGCCCTCGACCACCGTGGCGTACCGCTGCGCCAGCTGCCGGCGCGACTCCTGCACGCTGGAGAACCGGGCGAAATACCCTCTGAGAGCTTCCGCGGCGTCGGCGTCGGATAGTCCCTTCGACCAAAAGCTGCGGTCTGTGCCCATGAGTCGTGTATCCTACATCCGCGAATGCTCGTACGGCAAGACCCATTGGCCGCTCTCATGGCCCTCTCTCCGAGTCCGGCCCTGCGGGCACTGTTCGCTTCCCAGCGGACGGCCATGGGTGGCGGGGCCCGGAAGCGTGTGTGGCTCGCGGGTCGCCGCGCCGGCAAGTCCTACCTGGCCGCCGTGTGGCTGCTCGGCGGCAAGCCGCACCAGCGCAGCGCGTTCTGCGCCCGCACGCTCAAGAGCGCTAAGGCCATTATCCTTGGCGTATTCGCGGAGTTGAATGCCGCCTACAAGCTCGGGCTGGTCATCCGCGTCTCGACCGGGACCGTGACCGAGCCGAACGGGCACACCATCCAGCTCTACGGGCTCCGTGACACCACCCAGGCTGACCTGATTCGAGGCCAGAAGTTCCGCCGGGTCGTGGTCGACGAGGCCGGGGCGTTCGATGACGAGCTCATCAAGTACTCCCTGGAAAGCGTCATTCACCCGTGCCTGCTCGACTGGCGCGGCGACCTGGTGGTCAGTGGCACGCCCGGCCCCCTGCCAAAGGGGTACTACTTCGACATGAGCGGCAACCCCGGTCTGGCCGAGCCGACCGCGGGGCGCCTCCAGACGCACCACTGGACGTACGAGGATAACCCACACGTCCCGCACGAGGACGTGCTCAAGGAGGCGCTCGAGCTCTATGGCGCCGCGGAGAGCTCGCCGACGTTCCAGCGTGAATACCGCGCCATCTGGTGTGAGGATCTGGACGCCATCATCTACCGCTACCGTGGTGAGCGGTGGGCGAAAGTGCCCGGTCCTGGCAAGACAGTGCTGGCGCTCGACTTCGGGGGCGGAGAGCGCGGCAATGACGCGACGACGTTCACCGTGTGGCGCCAGCCGTACGACATGCGCCCACACGTGTTCTGTCTCGACGCAGTCGCGAAGGACGAGATTGAGATGCCCGAGATTGCGAGCATCGCAAAGAACCTGCGCGAGAAGTGGAGCGTCAACAAGATCGTCGCCGACGAAGGCGCGCTGGGCAAGGCCATGGCCAAAGCCCTGCGCGGCACCTACCGGCTGCCCATCGAGGCTGCCAAGAAGCAGGACAAGAAGGGACACATCCTGGCTGTGCGGGGGCGCCTCGACGCCGACACGCTGCATCTGTGCGAGGGCGCCAAGCCACTGGCCGACGAGTGGCTCAGCCTCTGCTGGTCGGAGGACCGCCAAGACCACCATCCGCGCCAGGCCGACGACCTCAGCGACTCGGCGCTGTACGGGCTCGAGGAGTTCAGCGCGTGGGAGGCGGAGCCGGCGGAGCCGAAGGTCATTGGGATGCAAGACGCAATCCGGAACCGCGCAATGCGCAAGGCCCAAAGTGGAGCAGGGTTCCGAATCGATTGACTGAACGCCTGTCATCACCCCTGAGGTGACTTGCGCGCAGTCCACTACGGGTCCACAATCAATCAATGATTACCACCCACGCATATGTGACATGGGGCGGAGAGATTCGCGTTGTCGTCTCTCGCTCGCCCGAGGGAGCAGAGGCCACCGCGGGTATGCCCGGCACGCGCACCGTGACTCTGGAGCATGCCGAGGCCGTCGCCCTTCGCGACCGGCTGATGAGCGTGCTCGCCACTCGCCCACGGTGCCTCGACTGCGACAGCGAGCACCACTCTGCTGGCTCGCCTCATTGCCCACAGGAGCACGACGACTGTGCGGACTAAGGAAGAGAGCATGGGCATCGAGCAGATGACCACGCTGCTCAATGCCGGCTACCCGCTGTCCGAGCGCCTGCGCCTCGCAATCGCGCTACTCGTCAGCGCCGCGGCGCGCGCGGCCGCAAAGACACGGAAGCCGCCAGAGAGGAAAGAGAAGTGATTCAATACGACCCGCATCCAGAGTACCGCGCCATCCTCTGTGCCGAATGCGGCGACGAGGCGTTCGTTGTGCACAGCAGCACACCGGTGAGCGCCGTCGAGGGGCGGATGCAGTCGTGCGAATGCTGCGGTACGGCCGGCAAGGTCGTGCTACTCGACGACGAAGACCCGTCTCTAACCAAGTTGGAATTCAGGAGAGACAATGCCGATCTATCAGAAGATTAATCGTATCATGAAGGAACTCCACGGCGTGCCGAAGGATTCCGTGAACTCGCACAAGAAGTACCAGTATCAGGGGTACGACGCTGTCAATGCCGCGCTGCGGCCTCTGTTCGCGCAGCACGGCGTGGTGCGGGTCGCGAACGCTTTGAAGCTCGACGTGCTCGATCACGGAACGATTCAGGTCATGGTGCAGGTCTGCTACGTGGACATCGAGGACGGCACCGAGCTGGTCGTCCCGATGGTCTCGCTGCAGCCGAGCCAGACTTCGCAGAAGAGCGTCGAGGCGCAGCAGGTCGGGCAGGCCATCTCGTACGCTGTCAAGAACGTTGAGCTCAAGCTGTTCGCGCTCACCGGCAACCAGGATTCAGACGATGTGGACGTCGAGCGTCCCGCGATCCAGTCCGAGCCGGCGTTGCCACCGAAAGAGCCTCACCCCGGCGCGCAGGCGCGTTTCTCCGAGCTCGCCAAGCTGTTCCGAGGCGCCACGACCGAGGCTGAGGTGAAGGCCATCGAGGCCAACGTCAAGGCCGAGTGGAACGACCTTAAGGATCTGCCGGGCGCACGGGAGGGGCTGGCTGGCGCTCGCAATTCTGCCTTGCAGCGGGTGGCTGGGAAGTAATGGTCACGCTGTTCGACCTGTCTGCGGAGTTCTGGCGGTTCGCGCATGGCGGCAAAGAGCCAAGGATCGGGTACGAGATGACGCTGGACCGCCTGCGTGACCTAAGCGGCCGGCTCATCGTCTGCTGCGACTCGCCGCGCAGCGTGCGGAAAGAGAAGGTCGCGACGTACAAGGCCAACCGTCCACCGAAGCCTCCCGAGTCGGTCGACGCCCTGCGTTCGGTCGAACAGCGCATCGCAGACCGTGGCATCCCGGTGGCCCTGGTCGACGGGTGGGAAGCGGACGACGTCATTGCCACCCTGTGCGCGCAGGCGTGGCCCGAGGAGGTATCCGTGACCGGCGCGGAGAAAGACTACTACGCGCTGCTGGCACAGGACCACGTGACCCTTTACGGGCCCCGTGGGCGCGTCGTGGCGAGCGACTGCGAAGCCAAGTTTGGGGTGCAACCGCACCAGATGACCGATTGGCTCGCGCTGGCGGGCGACGCGAGCGACGGAGTCCCGGGGTGCCCGGGCGTCGGCATGGGGCGAGCCACTGACCTGCTGGTGAAGTTTGGAACCATCGCAGCCATCAAGGCGGCCACGCGCATCGAGCTCGAATCGGTGCGCGGCATTGGAAAGAATACCGTGTTCGCTATTCAGGAGTGGGACCCGACCGAGTCGCTCGACATGGTCACGCTCCGGGCTGACCTGCCCATCAAACTAGTGGAGTTGCTGCCGTGAAACTACGTCCGTACCAAGAGACCGCCGTCAAGGGCATCCGCGATGCGTGGGCAGCTGGCAAGCAATGCCCGCTGCTCGTGGCGCCCACTGGAGCCGGCAAGACTGAGATGGCAAAGGCGCTGCTCTCGCCGTTCCGCTCGCCGTGTGTGCTCGTCCACACCGACGTCTTGTTCGAGCAGACGGCTCGGCGCATCCCGAGCGCGCGGGTGTACACCGTGCAGAGTCTCATTGCCGAAGGCGCGTCCGGCGACATGCGGCGCGCTGGGCTCTTGAGGCACGATGGGTGCTTCCTGGACGAGGCGCACCACTACGCTGGCGACGCATGGCGGCATGCCCTGCCACACATCGCGCACATGCCGCGTTTCGGCGCGACAGCCACGCCCAAGCGCGCGGACGGGACGCCGCTCGGCGACATCTTCGATGACCTGGTGGTGGCAGCCAAGTACTCCGAACTGGTCGCTGGCGGCTTCCTGGTGCGCTGCGACGTCTGGTCACCGGACATCGGCAGGAAGCGTCAGCGGAAGGAGAAAGTGCGCCCAGACGGCGTGCTGGCGTACCTCGAGCACGGGCGGCGCCCGGACGGGTCATGGCGCCCGGGCATCCACTTCGAGCTCACTATCGAGGCGTGTGAGTCCGCAAACGAGCGGTACCGCGAGCACGGGGTGCGCAGCGCGCTCGTCTGCAAAGACACCTGCTCGCGCGAGCGGCGCCGCATCTTCGATGCCTACTCGGGCGGCGAGCTGGACATGCTATGCTCCCCGACCGCGCTGGCCGAGGGATTCGACTCGCCACGGGCCGAGGTGTGCGTGCTGCGGCGCAGCTGCGACCACGTGGGCGACTGGATTCAGCGTGTCGGCCGCGTACTGCGGCCAGCTCATGGCAAGGAACGCGCGCTGCTCATCGATTGCTGCGACACACGCAGCAAGCACGGGCTGCCCACCGATGACCGATGCTACGGGCTGACAGGCGTTGGAATCGAGGCAGAGAAGGATCCTGCCGAGCAACCCGAGAAGCCGGAAGAGACCGAAGAGGAGATTCGCATTCGGGTCGCCTTTGAGACGGTCGAGGCGCGGTACACCATCATCCGGGACACGCTGCTGGCGCGCTACCGTGCGCTCGCTCAGGAGGCTGAGGAACTCGGGTACAAGCCGGGATGGGCATTCAACCGCTTCCGCGAGCAGACCGGCATCGAGATGCCCCATGCGTTCGCGGCGAAGTTCAAGAGCGTGTGCAAGGCGTGCAACAGGCGGCTAGAGGTAGGTGAAGGCATCTTCTGGATCGGGCCGAGCCACGTCGAGCACCAGGAGTGTCACATCCGCAAGCTGGACGGTGAAGTGCTGGATAGGGTCGGAGAGTCATTGGAGGTTAACGAATGAGAGCACGTGGTTGGAACAAGAGGCGCGTTGAGCCCAACGAGTACGCGCATGGCTTCTGGATGCGGTACTGGGACCTGAACTATCGGCAGCGGTGGTCCGTGTCGACCACGCCGACCATCAGCTCGGACAAGCGCGGCAACCCGCGCAATGGCAGGCCACTGGTGCGGTTGGATCCCGTTGACCCGAGCGTGTTCCCCATCCGGGTTGGGGGCATGTTGACGGGTCTCAAGTGACCTGCTAGAGAGGGGGTGCCCGTGTCGCTCGGGCCAGGGGGCTAACCACCCCCTGCCGGTCCTCCGCTGTGGTGGCGTCGGTCCGGTCGAGTGACGGACAGGAGGACCGATGAAAAAAGAAGACACGCCGTTGGCTGCGCGCGTCGCCGCATTGACGGACGAGCAGATTGAAACCGCGCAATCCAAGTCCCGTCTCTACGGGTCTACGCTCCAAATGGAGCTGAAGCTGGCTGCCGGGGAGACGTTGTTCCAGTGCTACGGTGGCGATGACTTTCCGCACCGAGAGCGCGAGCCGCGCCCCAACGCCGCGCTACTGGAAGCCGAGGCGAAAGTCATTGGGTGCAGGATGGCCAGCGAACTCATGAGTGAGTTCGGCAGGAAGCTGACCCGTGAGGAGCTGTACTCTCTTTCCAAGGCAGCCATAATTATCGCTGCTCTGCCGGTGTGGGACCGGGAAGAGAAAGAGAAGTACGCGATCGACTCGGCATTCAGGATGGCGACTGGTGCTTGACCCAGAAGAGCGCCGAAGGATTATTGCTGACTTCGAAGCCGAGGCGGACGTACAGAGGGTCACGGACTCTGCACAGCGCCGCGTCGTTCCGATCCGTTCCGGCATGGCCCCGCAAGGCACGACGGTTAACGTGCCTGACGGTGCGCCAGTCGCCCCGAGCACCGTGTCGGACGACCTGGAAAGCCACTGGCTGCCGGCACCCGTGCGAGACTGGGTCGACGCAGTGGCCTCGTTTGCTGGCGTTCCCAAGACTATGCCGATCGCTGCCGCGCTGTGCGCCGCTGCAACGGTGGTACAGGGCAGAGCGAGCGTCGAGCTTGCGCCGGGCGTGGTGGTGCCTCTGACGCTCTGGTGGTGCGTGCTGGCGCGCACCGGTGGGCGCAAGAGCACGGTCATGAACATGGCGACAGCTCCCATCGTGGCGATGCAGGAGTCAGAGAAGCGACGGCTACTACCGGACATCGCATCGGCTGAGAACGAGATAGCTCGGCTCGATGCACAGATTCAGCGCATGCGTCGCGCAACCAAGGCGCACGCCTACACCGAGGGCGCGCAGGAGCACCTTACCCAGCTCCGTGAACTCGAAGCATCGCGGCGCGACATCCGTGTCCCCGTGCCGGCTCGATGGATCTACGACAACATCAACCCGGCAATGCTTCCGCCTGTGCTGCAGCGCAGCGTGGAGTCAGACGATGGCATCGCACGTATGGCCATATGGGGTGAGGAGGGCACGTTCCTAGCCAACGTGCTCGGGCGGGACAGCGGCAAGCCCGTCAGTGAGACACTGAACCAGGGATACTCCGGCTCGGCGCTGAACCTGGTCCGCAAGCTCGAGGGCTCGAAGTCCTACGTGGACGTGACCATTGACCGGATATTCATCAGCCTGTGCGTGTTCACGCAGCCCCACTATCGCGAGAAGCTCAGGAACCAGGAGCTGTCTGACAACGGGTTCCTCGGGCGGCTGCTCATCAGCGAGTGCTGGGTCGGTCCCATCCCGAAAGAGGGAACCGTGAACCCACCGTCAGAGAGTGTTCTGAAAGGGTACACTGATTGGCTGGTGCAGCTCGCGCAGATACCGGTGGGCACCGTGTACCGTCTCAGTGACGCGCAAAGGGCTCGCCTTTCGCGTTTGCGAGACGATGCCGATGAGCGAGTCATGGCGGGCGAGGACGGGCAGGGTTGGATGCTCAGGAGCGCGGAGCGGATCGCCAAGATTGTGGCCCTCTGCGGTCTGTCAGATGTGTCAGAGAATCGGGTTCCGACAGCTCTGACAGATGGGTTCAATGATTACGGTGACATAGGCCAGGTGTCAGAACTGTCAGAACTGTCAGAGCCTCCGGCCCGTCAGACCGCGGGCGCACGCGAGGACATTGATCTAGAATATCTTATACAATCCTTATATTCCCGCTACTTAGCAGCGGCCCAGGCCCAGGAACCTGCCTCTGTCTCTACCACCCGGGACGGGCTCCGACAGTTCCGACACATCCGACAGATCTCCAAAGTCGGCGATATCGTCACTTCCCGGCAGCTCAGCCGGATATGCAGTTGGCGATCTGACAGGGCCATAGCGGCAGCCTACGAACTGGTCGAGATGGGCGTGCTCGAAGTCGCCGAGCAGCCAGTTGCGCGCGGCAGGCGCACCATCAAGGAAGTGTTCCGGGTGGTGCGGCTCGACCTGCCTGGGTCTGTCGATTCCTAGTGGACAACCCGTGGCCTGCATGCTTAGTTGCAGTGGATGATTGCTCTCAGCCAAAAGCTCCGACGGAAGCTCAGCTCACGCATCGAGTCGCTCGGCGTCGTGGATGTCCGGACGGATCTCGAGTGCGACGAGCAGACGATGATGCGGGCCGCAGTCGGTGTCCCGCTTCGAGATGACGTGGCCAAGCGCATCGCGCTGGCCGTTGAAGCATGGGAGGTAACCGAATGATGTATCTGGTTGGCCTGGCATCAGGCCTCGCTCTATCAACCTTCGTTGGCTGGATTGTTTGGCCGGTCTATGTGGCTAGCCTTCGTCTGCCCGAGGAGACTTGGGACGATGCGTGCAAGCGTGAGTTGGCGCGACTCGACCGCGATGCGCTCAATGCCGAGCTCGCTGAGATCCCGGACACCGTCAGGTCGAGGGACCTGAATGACCGGAGCGTCAATTGAGCAAGCCACACAGCGGTCGTGTGCAACGAGAGCGCGACGCAGCCAACGCCCGAGCCGAGGCGGCGGAGCGTGACACGGAAGTCCAGCGCACGCTGCGTGTGGACGCTGAGACCCGCTGTTCTCTGGCCAGCGCCCGGATTGCGGAGTTGGAAACACTGCGCGCGGAGAACAACTCCGACAACAGGGCACTCCGTGAGAAGCTGACCACAGCCAACGCCCGAGCCGAGGCGGCGGAGCGGAACGCACGGCACTGTGTGGAGTGCATGGTGCAGGCGGAGTCCGCGGCTGATGCAGCCGAATCCGAGTCCGCGGCCCTGCGCGCGGAGGCGGAGCGGCTCACCAAGATGCTCGACGTGTGCAACGCAGTGCACGGCCACAACGTCAAGCTGAAGGCCCGCCTCGCCGCCGCGCACGCGCTGCTGGCTGACATTGCCAAGTCGAATGCGCTACTCGTGTCCGCGCCCGCACTGCACAAGCGAGCCATGGCCCTCGCCGCGCAGCCCGCCACGAAACGCGCCCACGACCGTGACGATTGCGACAACCCTGATTGCGGCACTTGCATGTTCGCCGCGCAGCCCGCCACGGCGCCGGCGGATAACGGATGGCCCGGCCGATGAGCGTCACTCGCACCTACCACTGCTCGGGCCTGGACATCGAGTACGACCGCGAAGAGTACATGACGGATGAGCCATTGCGCATGTGCTCTAAGTGCACCGACATATGGTGCGTTCCAAAGCGCATCATCAATTGCAAAGGCGCCATCCACTTTCGCAGCGGAGACAGTGGCGGATGGTCGGGCTCAGGCTACAGTAAGTCTGAGCCAGAGAGGCGCGCCGAGCATCAGCTCGGACGCAAACTAACCAAGTCGGAGAAGTAATGTCAGACAACACAGACAACATATTCCCATCAGAACCTTTGCCCGAGCCGAAGCGCACTCGCGCGAAAGACGAGTCGCCGATGGCACGTGCCAAGGTGGCGGCCACCAAGCTGCGTGAGCTCGACACGAGCAAGGGTAAGCTGCTGCTCGCCATTGACCGCTACCGAGCCAAGGTCGACGCGCAGGACGCGGAGCGTGCCGCATTCGTCCTGACGCTCGATGACACGGTCATCGGCATCCTGAAGGCCGGAGGCTCGCTGTGAGCGAAACCGACAAGCGCTTGCGCGAGCGGCTCATCGCCAGCGGCCAGCTGCGGCCCAACACGAAGGAGCTGGACCCCATCCAACTCAACCCGGGCGCGGTCGTGTTCCGGATCTTCGACTCAACGACGTTCATGTATGCGGCATATGCCAGGAACCGCGGACTCGGGGCGCTGTCATGATGTCACTCACCATCGGTGGCAGGCTCGGCGCAGACCCGACCATGGGCGACGCTGGCGGCACAGCGGTGTGCAACTTCAGCGTGGCCGTGGACGGATGGGACCCGAAGGCGCGTGAGAAGATGACCACGTGGGTCAGGGTGGCAGTGTTTGGCAAGCGCGCCGAGTCGCTGCAGAACCTGCTCACGAAGGGGTCGAGCGTCATGTGCGCAGGTGAGGCTCGACTCACCGAATACAAGGGCAAGCAATACCTCGAGCTCACGGCCAACGCCGTGACGCTCATGGGCAGCAAGCCTGCGGATGCGCCGCCAGCGCGCAAGGCGCCTGCCAAACGCGACGAGCCAGAAGAACCGCCGTTCTGATGAACGCAGCTCACAAGGGCCGACGCAGGGAGCACCAGGCGCGCGAGTGGCTCGAGGGACTCGGGTACGCAGTGACCCGGTCCGCGGGCTCCAAGGGCGCATGGGACCTGGTCGGCCTATGTGAGCGCGGCGTGGTCCTGGGCCAGGTGAAGTCCAACACCTGGCCTGGGCCTGCCGAAAGGCTCGCGCTCGAGGCGTTCCCCGCCCCTGGCGGCACGCGCCGATTGATGTTCAGGTTCGATGACCGGCTTCCGATGCTCGTCCGCGAGCTGGTGGCCGGCGAGTGGGTCGATATCGATTGACAACCAGGCCGGGCCGTGGTGAGCTACTCGCGACCGTAGTAGCCCCACGGTCCGGTCTCTCGACGGCGCGGGAGTAGTCGCAGCCCTGGCGTTCAGGCGTAGCGGGTCAACCAGACCTAGACCTACGCGGAGCGTCCAATGGGCACTTTCGAGAACAAGTTCCTCAAGAAGCAGTTCATGGCGCCTGGGAAACTCCAGGCGATTGCAGACCGAGCGGCCCCCTTTGCTGCCCTCTGCGCCAAGCCAGTGACCGGCGGCGCATCAGTGGCCGAGCCTGTCATCATCAGCGGCCTGAAGGCCCTCAGCTACACCGTAGCCGGCGCCAAGGCCGTCTCGGACCAGGAAGACCACGGCGCGAGCGACTACGACGAGTTCAACTCGACGTTCGGCCAGTACTTCGGCCACGCGCGCATCACGAGCCGAGCGGTTGCCGGCGGCAAGACGAATGCAGCTGCCTACCTGCGGCAGCTGACCGAGATCCTCGAGACGAGCGTCGGCTCGTTCATGAGCGTTGCGGAACGCAAGCTGCTCGGGCCAGTCGGCGGCGCGATCGGTCGCATCAGCAACGTGACCATCGGCGCGGACGGCGAGATGAGCCTCACGGTCGTGGGCGACGCGCAGAACTTCAGCAACGGCATGATTGTTCAGGCCGCAAGCGCTGACGGTTCGAGTGCAAGCATCACGGCGCGGGCCGGCCTCGGATACCCGTTCGAGGTCTACGTCGACGGTGACGCGAACGGCGCTCATGTGCACTTCGCGACCAGCACGGCCAACGCGGCCGCGGGCACGCCCGGCGTCCCGACGGACTGGGTAAACAACGACTACCTGTTCCGCAACGGCGACGTGGCGAGCAGCACCGACCTGAGCGACAAGCAGGTTCGGTCGTTCCAGGGCTGGATCACGCTGGCAGCGGCCACGGGTACCTACAACGCCGTGAACCGCACCGTCGACTCCAGGCTCAGCGGCTTCCGGCTGAGCTCCACGGCGGTGGCGGGCATGAGCATCCTTGACCGGATGCAGCTGCTCGCGACCACGGGGCGCAGCCAGTGCGGCGCCACCCAGGCGCAGCTGTTCGTGGTTGGCCCCAACACCTGGCAGCAGCTCGCTCAGGAGATGCAGTCCTACGGCCAGCTGATGTTCAGCGACTCGACCCGCGCTGGCATCAAGATGATGAAGGTCATCACGGCCAACGGTGACTGTGAAGTCCTGAACAGCCCGTCCTGCATCGAGTCGGACATCTGGCTCTTCACCGAGTCGACCCTGAAGATCCACAACTACGATGGCTTCCCGGCCCTCGATGATGCGGACGGCAACGAGATCCTGAAGCAGGAAGGTGCGGCCGGGTACTTCATCCGGTTCCACGCATTCAACTGCGTCACGGTGTCGGGCAAGCCGCACTTCAACGGCCGTTGCCCCTCGGGTAACTGATACAGTCCAAGCGGGCCCCGGAATGAGCTGGGGCCCGCAGAAGCAATCTCCGATGAAGCCGGATACGTCCCGGCAGAGGCGAAACAATCATGCTACGAGGTCTTTTCCCGAGGCTCTTCTCTCAGTTCCGAGAGGGCGGGCTCATCGTTGGCCAGTTCCTGGTCAGCAACAGTGGCGCCACCTTGACGCCGACGGCCAATTGCTACCAGGGCCTCACGGCTGCCGGTGACACGGGCCAGTACATCGTTACGCTCGCTGGTGGCGCACGACAGATTGTCGTCGTTGGCTTGCACGTCAGCCTCGACGATGAGGACGACCCGACCGACGCGCGGCTCGCGTTCGTCAACGACGAAGACGGCATCAACGCTGGCGCCGGCACTATCCCAATCACCGTCACGGACCTGGAGACGGCGAGCCCCGTCATCGGGGACCTGTTCGACGGGTGCGTGCTGACCATTACCCTGCTCGTCAACAAGTGAGGATGACATGGCTGCAATTGTAGTTTCCAGGACGACAAACAACTTCGTCGAGATCCCCGCCGACGACCCGTCGCGCGTCTCGCAAGCCGTGTGGCCCACGGGTGGTCACCCAGGCGTTGGCGCCAAGCTTCAGCAGACCCTCATCGGCCAGCCCGACTTCATCGTGTACGGGGCGACCGACACGAACACGGCTGACTCGGACGCCATCAATCTCAGCGCGCTCGGCGTCAGGTTCCCCGCGAACACGCTGCGCGAGATCACTGTTGTCGCGTACGTGGGCGACGGCGCTCTCGTTCGCAAGATTACGGCGGCGGCGCTAGTCATCGGCGGGACCACCCCGGCGTTTGGCGGTGAGGTGCAGGCGGTTGCGTCCTCCACGGGCGCCAACGACTCTGTCACCACCGAGAGCTACGGCGGGGCGGGGCCAGTGGTGACATTCGACTTCGAGGTCGTGTCCAACGAAGTCATCATCGAGGCAGTCGGTGAGTCGGGTGACGTGGTCACGTGGGTCATCGAAATTTACGTCGGTCGGATCATCCCGATGACGCTGGTCTGACCCATGCCAATGGATCCCAAGACCCTAGTTGAAGCCTTCGACCTCCCGGCCATGCCCGAGGAGGTCGAAGACGAAGACACCGACGTCGAGGAGGCTGACCTCACCGCCGACGTCGAGATGTTGTTTGACCCTGGTGCCGAGCCCGAGGCCCGGCGCGAGGCGTTCATAAGGGCGGTCAAGGCCGCCATGAAAGGCTGATTGTGGAATGGCAGAAACTTCTCGAAGGCGCGCTTGGCTCGAGTCCAATCGCGCTGGTTCTGGGCTTCGCAGTCCAGAGGCTGTGGTCCAAGCTGGAACAGAAGGACGCGGAGATTCGGGAGCTGAACTCAGCGAGAGTGAAGGACCTGATAGCGATAGCGGCACGCGACGATTGACGCTGCCCGAGGCGCAACGTCTGTCTCTCGTCTGCCCGATCGCATCGAAGGCGACCCGCGCGGACCGCGCGCGGCGCATCCTGGCCGGGCTCGGAGCCCTCATCGGCCTGGCGAGCTGCGTCGGTGGCCAGCTCGACCCGCGAGCTCAGCGGGCGCTCGACGTGTTCGAGTGCTACGTGGCGGCCATCGAGCCGCACCTCGATGGCGTCTGTGACGTGACCGAGTTCGTGCGGGACGCCATCGCGGGCAACGCTGACCTGCCCAAGGCGCTCTCGCTGGTCGGGGCGACACAGGATGACCTGGCCGCCGTCAACGCCGCCCTGACGGCGTGCCGGACGCCGCCGACGCCCACGGTCGTGGCCCCACCGGTGAACCCGCGCACGCTGGCCTTCAGGGACCCGCCGTGGTGATACTCGGCGCCGCGGGCATCCTCGTGATGGCCGCGGCGCTGGTTTGCGCCCTGGTGCTCCAGGATCGCAGAATGCGGGCGATGGTCGCCGAGCAACGTCGGCTGCACCTGCAGCAGGCCAACATCATCGCGATGCTCATGCGCGCAGGGTTCAGGGGGCCGAAGGCGCCGCCCGACTGGGGAGACAGCGGCAACTGGACCCGTCACATCGCGCCACAGCAATGACTGAATTGGACATGGCCGTTTGCCCCGGCCTCAGTTGTCCACAGCGAATCCACTAGCAATCCACGATGGCATGCGACCTGCAATGCCGTCGGGCATGAACAACACACCGCTCCGTTACACCGACCAGCTCAACGACCACTTCGCCACCATCGAGGCGATTCTCGCTGACCTTCGCGAGAAGGTCGAAAGAAGCCGGGCCATCGTCAAGGCCCCCGAGCAAAGCCAGGCGTTGGGCGCCGAGCAGCGCGTCGAGCTCGCCCGCCAGATGCTGGCCCGGCTCGGCTCTATAACGGCGTCCGAGGTGCAGCGCGAGACAGGCATCAGCCATACGACCGCGATGCGCGTCCTGCACACTCTGGCTCGGAACCAGGAGGGCATCATGGTTTTCGAGCCCGCCGGGCCGACGTTTCGGATACGGCTTTGGCACCCGGACCGCGTGATCCTGGACCACGTGGTCAGGTGATGGTACCGTGCCGGGGACATGGCATTCTCCCTGGCACTCTCGGATGCGCGCACCGAGGTTGTGCATCTGGCTGGAATTGACGGGCAAACAGGGGCGAGCGGGCGACACAGCCCGACTCGCCTCAATGCCGTTCTGAACCGCTCCTACC
>WUUC01092283.1_pt1 | contig 38281 bp, 35 predicted proteins | sample 6278441 | NCBI WGS metagenome assembly WUUC01 (sample SAMN13675441, study PRJNA597444) | soil metagenome | isolation source: soil | place: USA: Washington | collected 2017-10
CTTGTCGCGAGCCGGACTCCAGATCGAATCACGCGCAGGAAACGTGACGATTCTCGGCCCGCCGAGCGGGAATCTACGGGTTGAAACGAGCACCCGTCTTCATTGATACGGACTCCACCGAACGCAGCTTCTCACGGCGCCTGATCTGCGCCGAAATCGAGCGGAGGGGAAAGAGGGCCGCGGTGGTGAGCTTGTCGGGCGCTCGATTGCCCACGGCTGGCACCCATCTGTACGTGGCGGCAGGTGGAGAAGGTGTGGTCTCCATCGAGACGCGCCACTTCCGCAGTCGCCTTCGCACGGCGAAAACCGACGAATGCGCGCTTCCGAGCGCGCAGGAACGTTGGCACCGCGCGTGCTTTGCGAACCGTTCCATGCGACGCATCGAATTGGATAATCTGATTAACAGCCTCATCGAAAGCATGAAGCTCGAGCTCCCCGATGTGATGGAAGGCGAGGTCGACGGCAAAGCGGGCGTTCCGAGCTATCGGCGGATCGACTGCGACGGACGCGCGCTCACCTATCTGCGCGCACGACCGCGAATGAAGTGTATCCGCGTCGACATTACGGGACTCTGGCGCGCTCCGGTCGAAGGGCCACTCGCCGAGCCGATGGCCGCGGGATCGACTTCGCTGGTCGTCCGCGGGCCCCACGATTTTCCCGAAGTCTTGCGATACCTGCGCAAGGTGATCGATCGGACACGGATCGACATCGCGAGCCGTGCCCTTGCGACGCACGACAGGCCGTCCGACGAACGATGACCGTGCACACGACTGTTACACATATGTAAGTGGCGTCGGGTGTCGATAGTGTGTCCGTCCTGGGGCTCCGACGGCCCTTCTTACGGACCAGAGCTGGCGCGACAGTTGCTCAGTTGAGTTTTCGTGCCGGGGCCGTGTTCGGGTTCAGAGGTCCATACCTCGGCGAATCCGCTTTCCCCCAGCGGTGAGCGTCGCAATCCCCCCGGACCGCTCAGGCCGGAGTCGGATCGATGCGCCCGGACGCGTCCTCGGCACGAAGCGAATCGAAGCCGGATTGTTCACGGTGATCGCCGGTCTCGATCGAAGCCATTAAACGAGCAGACCTGTTCATAGGGACAGGTTGGAAGGAGATGTTTATGTCGGTTCGCGATGTCGCGCGAGACTGGCTCGAGAGGCCAATGGTGATCTTGTTGTGCGGGCGCGGAGAGTATTCCGATCTTCTAAAAAGCGAGTCCGTGAACATCGTTCATGCGCGAACGCGCGCCGCGCTCGACGCGAGCCTCCTTCAGGGTCCGATAGATGTCGCGATCATCGAAGAGACGCCGTGGCCGGGAGAAGACGCGATCTCGTTATGCCGGTCAGTAAGAGGCCGAGGCATCGGAACGGTGTTCGCGGCACGCGGCGCGGATTCGGCGGCTCGCCTCCTGCGCGAGCGGATGACCGTCGACTTGAGCGGCTCAGATCTCGAGCAGCATCTCGATAACGCCGTCTGGCTCGCGTGCAGCGAAACCGAGCTCATGCGCCGCGACGCGGCCGAGCTCTTCGCTCGGATCGCGAGCGGGTTCCCTCCGTTGTTCATGCGTTACGTAGAGGAGGACGGGCAGCTCGCGCCGTCGCAGAGCACGATGGCCTATATCTTCGACGAGCCGCCCAAGGCGAGCGTCATCGAAGGCAAGGCGCCGCTCGTCGCTCCACAGATCCCTGGAGCTCAAGCTTGGCAAATTGAGGAAAGCGCGACGTCGGCACGAAGCACAATCGCGCTTGAGCCGTCGGCGAGCTTTCTGCGATCCTTACGCCGCGAACACGCGCGGGTGGGAGCTCCACGGCACTTCTGGATCGGGCTGGCGGTCATCGTCGGAGCCATTGCGTCGCTGTTGACGTTGGGGGTCCTGTTTTGGCCCTAGAGCCACTGTTCGCGAGGACAGGCGGAGACTGCGAATTCGTCCTTGAGATTTTCGCGGTCTCTGTAACAATGGCTTGGCCCAACAACGCGGCGTTGAAATCCAGCGCTCTTCCCGGGGCGCTGTCTGGGCAGAACGTGTTGTTCGGCGCTCTCTCGTGGTCCGAGTTACTGGGCGGCTCAGAAGCTCCGAGCCCGCGCCGGAGGTCCGGGGCGAGCGCAGCGTGGACAACAAGATCGTCATACGTTTCGACATCCAAGACGATGCCTTTCACGACATCGCCTTCGCTGACTGCGATCTGACGGGCTCCGAGTGCTTCGCGGATCAGATTCGCAGTCGTGGCATCGAGGCGAGACAGATCTAGAACAAACGACGTGGATAGCTTCGGCGTGTCGTTCACCGATCGAATTTATCGCAGTCGTCCGCGGTGTCTCTGCAAGGATGGACGGGCTTCGATAGCTTCGGAGACGATCGAGTCCGTTCCTCTCGGGCATGCGAATATCGACGAACGCAACACCGAAGCTGCTGGTCTCGAAGGCTCGAGTCCCTGGCGGTGATGCGAGGAGCCGCAGAAGACCGAGGCCGCCACGGCATCGTCAGCCCAGGACGCTGTTCAAAAGGCGCGGCGAGAGGAAAATCTCGGTTAGATGAGGTGCGGGGCGCTGGGGTCGAATGGGGTTACGGTTCGTTTCCGAACGGTGCCATCGGAAGCACTGAGACCATCTCGGTTACGCCCTTTGTTCTCAGGTTAGGCGGTATTGCAGCCGGCGCCCTATACGGCACCTGCGGCACTTTGCGGCATGGCGTCTGCACCACCTTCAGCTCGTGGTCTTCGGCGTCGCACGTTGCATTGGATTCTCGCTGTTCGCCCTCGTATCCCACCAAGCAATCGCTGTCGAAACTGCGACCACCGCGATCGACCCACTCCTTGCCGAGCTGATCGAACAGAGCCTCACTGCCCGCCCCGAGCTCGCGCGCGCGAAGGTCCTCGTGCGTGCGGAGAAAGAACGCATCGCGCAAGCCGGCGCGCTCCCCGATCCGACGCTCTCGCTCGGCATCCAAAACGACGGATTCAAGAGCATCGAGATCGGGAACATGGAGACGAGCTTTTTGGCGATCGTCGCCAGCCAAACGTTTCCTTGGCCCGGCAAGCGCGCACTTCGTGAAGACATCGCACGCCTCGGCGCAGGCGAGCTCGAAACCGGCGTTGCGCGCTTACGGCTTTCGACGATCGCGGATGTTCGTCGCGCGTACCTCGGGCTGCTGCTCGCGCGCGAGCGCCTTGCACTTCTCGATCAGCTCGCGCTTCTTTGGGAAAAATCGGAGCATGTCGCGCGAGCGCGCTACGAATCCGGCGAGGGCGCACAGTCCGATCTTTTGCGCGCGCAGCTCGAACGCGCACGGCTCAAACAACGTCGCTCGCGACTTCGCGCCGAAGAAGCGACATGGGTGCAGCGGCTCAATCGCTTGCGAGCGCGTGCACCCGATGAGCCGATCGCGACGACGGTCCAGCTCAAGTTGCGCCCGCGAGCGGCCGTCACGACCTTCGACGCGGAGCTCGCGACAGCTGAGTCGATGAGCCCGGAGCTTGCGGCGGCGCGAATCGGGATCGATCGCGCCGATCGAGGGGTCGAGCTGGCCGATCGATCATTTTATCCCGACCTGTCCGTAAGTGCAGGTGTCATGCCTCGCGGCTCATTGCCGCCGATGTGGCAAGCGACGGTCGCGTTTTCGATTCCGATCTTTGCCGCGAGCAAACAAGCCCGGGCTGCCGCCGAAAACGAAGCGCGCGCCGGGGCGAGCCGACAAACCGTGGAGTCGATCGCCCTCTCTTTGCGAGAACGCGTCGCCGAACGACAAACCGCGCTCGCAGCTGCGCTCGAGATTCTGGCGCTCTACGAAGGTGGGCTCCTCACGCAATCGCGAGCAACGGCCGAGAGCACGCTCGCGCAGTACGAGGTCGGCCGCGTCAGCTTCGCCTCTGTGCTGGAAGCGATCGCCGGCTATCTCGGCGACCAAGACGCCCACCTTCAAACGATCGCGGACGCAGAGCAAATCGCGATCGCGCGCGACGAAATCAGCCTCGACCCGCTCACGAACGCGGCGGGCCAGAGCATGGGCAGCGGATCGATGCCCGGCGCCGGCCCGACGGCGAGCGGTCGATCGCAATCAACACCAACCGACTCGAGCATGCCGTCTGAGCCGAAGCCTGGGATGGGGATGTGAACATGCGTGCCTTCAAGCTCCACACATTGTTGATCGTCGTGGCGGTCGTCGCCGTGCTCGGAGTCGCCCTCGGCATCGTGCTCACCCTGTCCTTTAGGCCAAAGCCCAGCGCGGCGCCTCGAGTCGCGCAATCGAAGGTGAAAGAGCAATGGCAGTGTCCGATGCATCCGGCGATCATTCGCGATCAGCCCGGCGACTGTCCGATCTGCGGCATGAAGCTGGTGAAGATGGCGTCGGACGAGCCGCAGTCGGAGGCGAAAGAACAAACCGAGGGCCTCGCCACTGTCCGGATCGATCCGACGCGGCAACAACTGATCGGTCTCAAGACCGTTCATGTCGAACGCGGCGAAATCGGCGGGATGTGGCGCACGGTCGGCCGCGTCGCAATCGACGAGACGCGCGTCCGCCACATCAACGTCAAGGTCTCCGGCTTCGTCGAGCACCTCCACGTCGACTTCATTGGTCGCCCGGTGAAGAAAGGAGATCCGCTCTTCACCATCTACAGTCCCGAGCTCTACGCCGCGCAAGAAGAATATTTGCTCGCGTTGCGAACACAAAAGGAGCTCGCGCGCGGCGGCGTGCTCGCACAGAGCGGCGATGACTTGCTCACTTCCGCGAAGAAGAAGCTCGAGCTTTGGGACATTCCGAAGGCCGAGCTCGAGCGATTGGAGAAAACCGGCCGTGCATCGAAGAACTTGACCTTGTATTCGCCGATCTCCGGCGTGGTGGTGAAGAAAGACGCGGTGCAAGGCATGAAGCTCGACGCGGGCGCGATGCCGTACGAGATCGTCGACCTCTCTTCGGTTTGGGTGCTCGCGGACATCTATGAGAGCGAGCTGCGCTTCATGAAGGTCGGGATGCCGGCTTCCTTGTCGCTGAAGGCGTTTCCGGAGCGAACTTTCAAAGGAAAGGTCGCTTTCATCGATCCGATGCTCGATCCATCGACGCGCACCGTGAAAGTTCGGATCGCGTTCGCCAATCCAACGGGCGAGCTGCGGCCGGAGATGTTCGGCGAGGTCACGCTCTCTTCGTCGTCGCGGATCGCCCTGCGGATCCCAAGTGACGCACTGATCGATTCAGGCACAAAACACGTGGTCTTCGTCGCGCTGGGCGACGGCAAGTTTGCGCCCCGCGAGGTCAAGGTGGGGAACGAAGCGGCCGGCTACACAGAAATTGCCGAAGGGCTCGCCGAGCACGACGAGATCGTGACGCGCGCGAACTTCCTGATCGACTCCGAATCCCGGCTCCGTGCGTCGCTGAACGCGCTCGACGGTTCGCCGTCGGAGCCGAGCGCGCGCGCAGGTCATGAGGGCCACTGATCATGATCAAGCGGATCATCAAATTTTCGGCCGAGAACCGCTACCTCGTCCTGGTCGCGACCTTCGCGTGTTTGCTCGGCGCGTGGTGGTCGGTAAAGAACATCCCGATCGACGCGATCCCTGATCTTTCGGACACTCAGGTCATCGTCTATTCGCGCTGGGATCGCAGCCCGGACATCATCGAGGATCAGGTCACTTATCCGATCACCACGGCGCTCCTCGGCGCACCGAAGGTCAAAGCGATCCGCGGCTTCTCGGACTTCGGCTTCAGCTACGTCTACGTGATCTTCGAGGACGGCACGGACATGTATTGGGCACGCACTCGGGTGCTCGAATATCTCTCCAAGATTACGCCACAGCTCCCGAGCGACGTGAAGGTCGAGCTCGGTCCCGATGCGACGAGCGTCGGTTGGGTCTTTCAATATGCTTTGGTCGACAGGACAGGTCAGCATTCAAGCGACGAGCTACGCTCTCATCAAGATTGGTTCCTCCGCTACGCAGTGCAGAGCGTGCCTGGAGTCGCCGAGGTGGCGACGATCGGCGGACAGGTTCGCCAATATCAAGTCACCGTGAATCCGAACGCGCTTGCTTCCTACAAACTACCGCTCGATGCGGTGATCCACGCGGTTCGCAAAGGCAACAACGATGTCGGCGGTCGTTTGGTCGAGCTCGGCGGTCGCGAATATATGGTCCGCGGCCGCGGCTACGTGAAGAGCATCGCGGACATCGAACAAATCGTGCTCCGCGCCGAAGGCGGCACGCCGATCAAGATCAAGGACATCGCGAGCGTCGCGCTCGGCCCGGAGATGCGCCGTGGCATCGCGGATCTCAACGGCGAGGGCGACGTGGTCGGCGGGATCGTGATCATGCGCCAGGGCGAAAACGCGCTCGCGGTGATCGAGCGCGTGAAGGCGAAGCTCGAGGAGATCAAAACTTCGCTGCCCGCGGGGGTCGAAGTCGTCACCACTTACGATCGCTCTGAACTGATCCTCGGCGCGATCGACACGGTCAAACACAAGTTGATCGAGGAGATCATCGTCGTTTCCCTGATCATCCTCCTCTTTCTGTGGCACTTCCCTTCGGCAATCGTTCCGATCGTCACCATTCCGGTCAGCGTCGCGCTCGCTTTCGTTCCCATGTACTTCATGGGTGTCGACGCGAACTTGATGTCGCTCGCGGGGATCGCGATCTCGATCGGGGTGCTCGTCGACGGGGCGATCGTCGAGGTCGAGAACGCGTACAACAAGATCTATCACTGGATCGAGGGCGGCAAAAAAGGCGACTTCCACCAGGTTCGCCTCGAGGCGTTGCTCGAGGTCGGCCCGGGCGTGTTCTTCTCTCTCTTGGTCATCGCCGTCGCGTTCATTCCCGTGTTCACGCTGATCGATCAGGAAGGTCGTCTCTTCCGTCCGCTCGCGTACTCGAAGAACTTTGCCATGGCGATCGCGGCGGTCCTGGCGATCACGCTCGATCCCGCGATGCGGATGATGTTCGCGAGAATCGATCCTTTCAAGTTTCGACCGCGACCGATCGCGTGGTTGCTCAATCAAGCGGTCGTGGGTCGTTATTATTCGGAAGAGCGGCATCCGATCAGCCGGCTGCTCCATGCGATCTACGAACCTCCGTGTCGGTTCGTGCTGCGCCATCCGAAGGCAACGATCGCAACGAGCGTGTTGATCGTGCTCTTGACGATCCCCGCGTATCTGAAGCTCGGCACGGAGTTCATGCCGCCGCTGCGTGAGGGGACGCTTCTTTACATGCCGTCCGCCGTGGAGCCCGGAATGTCGGTCGCCGAGGCGCAAAAAGCGCTGCAGGTGCAGGACAAGATCTTGATGACCTTCCCCGAAGTGTTGCGCGTCTTCGGAAAGGCGGGTCGCGCGAATTCGTCGACCGATCCAGCGCCGTTCACGATGATGGAGACGACGATCATGCTCAAGCCGGAGAGCGACTGGCGTGAGCAACAGCGATGGTACTCATCGTCGGCGCCCGAGTGGTTCAAGGGCGTGTTTCGTCCGTTCTGGCGTGATCGGATCACCGAGGCTGCGCTGATCGAAGAGATGAACGCCGCGCTGACTCTGCCGGGCATCACCAACGCGTGGACGATGCCGATCAAAGGACGCCTCGACATGCTCTCCACGGGCATTCGCACGCCCGTCGGCATCAAGGTCAGCGGCGCCGATCTGCCGACGATCGAGAAGATCGCGAAGCAGATCGAATCCGCGATCCAGAACGTCCCCGGCACACGCAGCGTGTATGCGGAGCGCGTCGCCGGCGGCTATTTCCTCGACTTCGTCCTCAAGCGCGAAGAGCTCGCGAGGCACGGCCTGACGATCGACGACGCGAACATGATGGTGATGACCGCGGTCGGCGGGGACAATCAATCGACGACCGTCGAAGGCCGTGAGCGTTATGGGATCAACGTCCGTTACGCACGCGACTACCGCGAGGATCTCTCGGCGCTGCGCCGTGTGTTGTTGCCGCTTCCGAACGGACAAGGACAGATCCCGATGGAAGAGATCGCCGACGTCGTGCTCGCGTCCGGACCCTCGATGATCCGCGACGAGAACGGCTTGCTCACCGGCTACGTCTACGTGGACTTCGACACCGCGCAGGTCGACATCGGTTCGTACGTGGACAACGCGAAGGCCGCGGTCGCGGCGGGCGTTCAGATGCCCGCGGGCTACAGCATGTCGTGGAGCGGCCAGTACGAAAACATGCAGCGCGTGACGGAGCGCTTGAAGTTGATCGTGCCAGTGACGCTGGCGTTGATCTTTCTTCTGTTGTTCATGAACACGAAGTCGGCGTTCAAGTCCGGCTTGGTGATGCTGGCTGTGCCGTTCTCGGCGGTCGGCGCGATCTGGCTGCTCTACGCGCTCGGATACAACGTTTCGATCGCCGTGTGGGTCGGGATGATCGCGTTGATGGGCCTCGACGCCGAGACCGGTGTCTTCATGCTGCTCTTCCTCGATCTGTCGCACGACGAGTACAAAAAGCGAGGCGCGCTGAACAATGATCGCGATCTCGTCGAAGCGATCGTGCACGGCGCGGTCAAGCGCGTGCGGCCGAAGGCGATGACGGTGTTTGCGGCGATGATCGGACTTTTGCCGATCATGTGGTCGATCGGACCGGGCTCAGATTTGATGAAGCGGATCGCGGCGCCGATGGTCGGAGGATTGGGGACGAGCTTCTTGATGGAGCTGCTCGTGTATCCGGCGATCTATTATTTGTGGCGCCAGCGCCAGCTCGTGCGCGTGGACGATAAGCGAGCCACACCTGTGCAGGCTCCGGTTTAGGAATCTTCGCTCCGAGGTTGTTCCTTAGCGCGGCGTTCCGGTGCACGGATCCATCATGTCGGTTTCATCCGCTTAGGGACGACATCCTTGCTCGCCCTGAGTTTCTGGCCGGGCGATGCCACGTTAGGTGCTTTTGGTGGCCCCATGATTGCGATCGCATCGAGGAGCGGATCCGTTTTCACAGGCACTCCAGCAGCTCGCATCCGATCCCGATCGAGGCGGCGCATGATGTAGTGCGCCGTCGAGCTGTCGACTTCGCGACCATCAAACTCGAGCCCGCATTCCGGAACCCCAAGCTGCGGAGCCCATCGCAGATGGTGGTCGAGAGCGAGAAAGTCGCGAGCAGTGTGATAACCGAGCTCCGCAATCGTCTCGATGATCGTGCTCGCTGACTGCGCGAAACCAAGATTCGCGTAGCCCTCGATTCGTGCCGTGTTTGCGTCGGTGATGGCGTCATATCGCGCGCTCGCGCTGCGCCCCCATTCTTGTACGACGACACCGAGGACCAGCGACCGATTCGGCGTGAACGCCAAGTCGCCCGGACTGAATCGGGAGCTTGTGCTGATCACCGGGCTCCCACTTGAACCCGGCATGACCGCACCATCGACGAGAAAACCGCGAAGCGGACGCCCATCCTTTTCTTCGAGAGGTCGACACGGTGAGCTCGCAAGCACGCCCTTCCGTACGATCGGCAAATTTGTCCGCCCCTGGCGAAGAGTCAGTGGATAACCGAGGACGAAAACGTCATCGCCAGCCTCACAGTGCACATCGAGCAGACTCACCGGATTCGCGATCTCCGAGAGCGGGGCGAATGCACGCTTCGCATGTGCGATCTGCGCGAGAACTTGTGTTACATCGAGCACCGCAACGTCGATGGTGGGGTCCGAGTGGAGTGCCCAGTTCCGCGGATCGTTTTTCAAGTCGAATTGAATGCGATAAGCCTCGAGGCCCGCTTCGCACTTTGCGTTCACGACGATCGTGTAGTGGAGTGTGCTCTCGACCTCGCTCTTGTTGGCGCCGAGAACGTGTCGGGCGGTAACTACATACGCTCGAGAATGACATGTGTCGAACGAGGGCTCGAGATGGCCGTACTCCGCCTCGATCGGTTCCGTGTCCCCAACAAGAAATCCAGTTCCACATGGGGCACCGGTATCGTCTTCGATACCAACGGTCGTAAACAACCAATTATCGGAGATTAGGTTCGACATTTTTCGATCGAGCTCCCGACATGCGCTCGCAAACAATAGTGCTCTCAGGGGAGCATGTGTCCACCACCTGTAACTCTCTCAGTTACTCACGACGCGCGCGTTTCCGTTTATAACAGACGTCGATGCCCACGACGCGACGTCTTCTCCTGAAAAACCGCGATCGCTGGGAGCTCGAACCTGCTGCTCGCCCGAATGCTGCCCGCGTGCGGTCATGAAGAAATGCCGGTCCCGATCACGGCGAACAGCGACACCCTGCCGCTCAAAATTCCACGCGACTTCACCGGAGGTCTCCTCCGCGCAGAGCGCACGAACGTCGAGCTCCGGCCGGGAGTGACGCGCGAAGTCTGGACGCTCGGAGGATCGTTTCCCGCGCCAACGATCCGCCTTCGCAAAGGAGAAACGTTCTTTACCGCCTTCCAGAACGATCTCGACGAGCCGACGAACGTTCACTGGCACGGTCTCACTACGCCCGCGGACATGGACGGTCATCCTCGCGACGAGGTCGCGCCCGAAACAGCGCGCACGTATACGTTTCCGATCCTCGATCGCGCGGGCACGTATTGGTACCACCCGCATCCGCACGGCACGACCGCGAAACAGGTCTATCTCGGCATGGCCGGCTTCTTCATCGTCGAAGACGACGAAGAGCAGGCGCTTGAGCTTCCGCGCGGCGAGCTCGACGTTCCGCTCTTAATCCAAGACAAGCGGTTCGCGACGGAGACCCTCACGTACGAACCGATGGGATCCGACATCGCGGACGGGTACCTCGGCGAGACGATCTTCGTGAACGGCGTGCCGAACGCTCACCTCGAAGTTTCGACGTCGCTGTATCGCTTTCGCGTGCTCAACGGATCGAACGCGCGCACGCTGAAGCTGAAGATGTCCGATGCGCGTACGATGCACGTGATCGCGACCGACGGGGGCTTGCTCGATGCCCCAATTGAGGCCGACGAGCTATGGCTCTCTCCCGCGGAACGCGTCGAGCTGCTCGTCGACTTCTCCCGCGATCCACTCGACATCTCGGTCGCGCTGTTGAGCGAGTCGTTCATGGTCGGCGATCCGGGTGGACAGACATCGTCTGCTGCGATGAGCTCGGCGACGCATTCAACATGCACGCGTGTGATGCCAGTGAGACTTGCGACGACTCCGGCGCGATGGTGATGTGCGGTGCAGGGTCGGGTCATTGAGGGGCGATCGATCATCCCCGCCATGACCGATGCGATCACGCGCTCGCCCGTGGCGAGATCGATCAGGACCAACGCGTCGAGACCGTCGTCGACGACCCACACACAGCGCGACGATGAAGATAGCGCGACGCCGGTTGCTCGCCTCAACACCGGCTCAGATGGAACGCGTCGACGATCAGCGCGCGTTGCTCCGTCGCGTGCCAGGCGATGGCTTGCGGCGCTGAAAGAAGGGGATCTTCACCCGGACCGCGGTCGCCGATGATCACCCGCTCGCCAATGACAAGATCGAGCGACTCCACCGTGCCCGCGATGACGTCGGTCGCGAGCGCTCGCCCATTTGCGACATCGACGGTCATGTCGCTCAAATGAAACGCATCGGCCGGAGTAGCGCGATCAATCAGGATCGTGTGCTCGCCTGTCGCGAGATCGACTGCGGTTTCTCGGCGCGTCGAACGCTAGGCCGGTCACGCGATCGAGCTCGGGTCCCGCGCCGTCGATAGCCGAGGCCGCTCCAGTGCGCAGATCGATTTCGAGTAATCTGGCGTCGTCGACAACGAGCGCGCGACCGTATTGGCCGACCGTGACGTCGATCGGAAAAACATATTATCACCGCGGCTGACGGCAGTGCGATCGCCTGTCGCCAAGTCGACGCCGATGAGGGGGGCGCTCTCACGATCCACAACGGGACCGCTTCCGAGCATCTCGTCGCTCAGGATGGTGCGGGCGTCGTCGTCAGATCGATCGCCAGCAACGCGCGATCGATGATCACCAACGCGCGATTGTTTGCCGGAGTCCAAAGCAGCACCACGTGAATGAGGTTGTCCGAATTCCTCGACAGATTGGTGATGCCGGTGCCCTCATTGAGGAGAGCCTCGATCGATCCGATGAACCACACAAAAAAACACAATGCGATTTCGGCGAAGTACCCGCCTTCTGCTATGTGGGAGTCCCTGATGATGATGTCTCCGCCGATCCGTAAGCTCTCGCTGGCGGCGCACGTTACGTTCTGCGTCGGGTGGCTCGGCGCGGTCGCCGCGTACCTTGCTCCCGCGATCGCCGGCCTCACAAGCGATGACGGTCAAAAGGTGAGCGCGGCGTATCTGTCGATGGTGCTGATCATTCAGTTCGTAGTCATCCCCCTCAGCTTGGCTGCGTTGGTCTCCGGCCTGATTCAATCGCTGGCGACGGAGTGGGGACTGTTTCGGCACTATTGGATCACGGCGAAGCTCATTCTGACGGTGGTCGGCGTAGCCATCTTGCTCGGGCACGCGCCGGCTGTGAGCAAAATGTCGGAGTTGATCGCCTTGAGCGCTGACTTCGGCATGATGCGCACACAGCTCGTCGTGCACGCTGCGGGTGGCTTGCTTCTGTTGCTCGCGACGACGACGTTGTCTGTGTACAAACCGTGGGGCAGAACCGCCTACGGCCGGCGCAAGCAAAATGATCCGCGCCCAGGGAGCGGCGGCTCAGATTGACAGGCGTCGCAGACGGAGCGCGTTGCCGATCACGGAGACCGAGCTCAAGCTCATCGCTGCGCTGGCGATCATCGGGCTCAAGAGCCACCCGAACACCGGATATAACAGACCCGCCGCGACCGGCACGCCGAGCACGTTGTAGATGAACGCGAAGAACAAGTTCTGGCGGATGTTCTTCATCGTGCCGCGGCTCAGCTTTCGTGCGCGCGCGATCCCGCGAAGGTCGCCCTTCACCAGCGTCACGTGCGCGCTCTCCATCGCGACGTCCGTACCCGTGCCCATCGCGATCCCGACGTTCGCTTGCGCGAGCGCCGGCGCGTCGTTGATTCCGTCGCCTGCCATCGCGACGATCTTTCCTTCGGCTTGCAGCTTCTTCACGACCTCGACCTTGTTCTGCGGAAGCACCTCGGCGATCACGCGATCGATCCCCAGCTTCTTTCCAACCGCCTCGGCCGTCGTCTTACTGTCGCCGGTCAACATGATGATCTCGACCCGCTCTTCGTGAAGCATCTTGATCGCTTCCGCCGTCGAAGCCTTGATCGGATCCGCGACGCCGATGATCCCCGCGAGCTTTCCGTCGATCGCGACCCACATCGCCGTCTGACCCTCTTTTCGGAGCTCTTCCGCCCGCGACAAAGCAAGAGACACGTTCACGCCCTCGGCCTCCATCATCCCGCGATTTCCGATCGCCACGCGTCGTTCACCGAGTCTTCCCTTCACACCTTTGCCGGTGATCGACTCGAAGTCTTCCGGAGCACGAAGCTCGAGCTTTCGATCCTTCGCGCCGCGCACGATCGCGGCTGCGAGAGGGTGTTCGCTCAACTGCTCGAGCTCCGCGGCGAGGGCGAGCATTTCGTTCTCCGCGAACCCCTCGAACACGATCACGCTCGCGAGCGCCGGTTTTCCTTCCGTAAGCGTTCCCGTCTTGTCGACCACCAGTGTGGTCACTTTCTCGAACGCCTCGAGCGCCTCGGCGTTCTTGATCAAAATGCCAGCGGTAGCGCCGCGTCCGGTGCCGACCATGATCGACATCGGCGTCGCAAGGCCGAGCGCACACGGACAAGCGATGATCAACACGGCCACCGAGTTCACCAACGCGAACGCGTACGCGGGCTCCGGGCCGAAGATCGCCCAGACGATGAAGGTGACGATCGCCGAGACCATCACTGCGGGAACGAAATACGCGGCGACGCGATCGGCGAGCCGCTGAATCGGCGCGCGGCTTCGCTGTGCCTCGCTGACCATGCGCACGATCTGCGCGAGCAAAGTATCGCTGTCGATCTTCTCCGCGCGCATCACGAACGAGCCGGTGGTGTTGACCGTGCCGGCGACGACTTTCGCAGAGACGTCTTTCTCGACCGGGATCGGCTCGCCGGTGATCATCGACTCGTCGACGACACTTTTGCCTTGGAGCACGACGCCGTCGACTGGAATCCGCTCGCCGGGGCGCACGCGCAAGCGATCGCCGACGTTGACCTCCGCGAGCTCGATGTCCTTTTCTCCACCTGTCCGATCGACCAGTCGCGCAGTTTTCGGAGCAAGCCCGAGCAACGAGCGGATCGCGTTCGACGTCTTGCTGCGCGCGCGCAGCTCGAGCACTTGACCGAGCAGCACCAAGGTCACGATCACCGCAGCCGCCTCGAAGTACACCGCGACCTCACCGCCGTGTCCGCGAAACGCCGCGGGCAATGCGTGCGGGAAGATCGTCGCGAACAAGCTGTAGAGGTACGCGGCTCCCGTCCCAATCGCGATCAAGGTGAACATGTTCGGCGCGACGCGTTTGATCGATTCATAACCGCGCAGAAAGAACGGCCAGCCACCCCACAATACGACCGGTGTCGCGAGCGCGAGCTGGATCCACGTGACGAGGCGCGGGCCGAGCGCGCGATGCACCGGCATGCCCGGCAACATCTCCGACATCGCGATCGCGAAGACCGGCAGCGTGAGGATCAAGCTGACGATGAAGCGCTTCTTCATGTCCGCGAGCTCGTGGTTCGGCGCTTCTTCGAGCGTGATCTCTTTTGGCTCCAGCGCCATCCCGCAGATCGGGCACGTGCCGGGTCCCTTCTGCTCGATCTCCGGGTGCATCGGGCAGGTGTAGATCGCTTCGGCCTCGGCTGCGCTCACCGGTGCCGGCGCCTGTGTCTTCAAATAACGCTCCGGCTCGCGCTCGAACTTCGCCGCGCACGACGGGTTGCAGAAGTAATATGTGGTACCGGCGTGCTCTCTCGTCGCCGCGGCGGTCTTCGGATCGATGCTCATCCCGCAGACGGGATCGATCACCTTGTCCGCACCGACTTCTTTCGGGTGAGACGCGCAACAAGACGGAGCCTGCGCGGGCTTCGCGTGGTCATGGTGGTGCTGATGTTCGTGCGCTTTCATGTTCGTCCTCAGCCGAGAAGACGCAGGTCCGTCTCCCGCATTACACCCGAAAAACGTGCAAAGCTTCGGCCATGAAACCCCGCGATTCCACTGTGACTCGAGCGGTTACGGTGCGCGAGAAGACCTGACCTCGAACGTGCTCATCATTCCGGCCTCCGCGTGCTCGAGCACGTGGCAGTGCATCATCCATCGGCCGGCGTCGAACGGGACTACGCCGATGTCGATCGTTTCCTCGGCGTGAATGAGCACCGTGTCGCGGAAGAACGGCTCGTCGACAGACCGCCCATTTCGCACCAACAGACGAAAGAACATCCCGTGCAGGTGGATCGGGTGCAACCGAAACGACTTGTTGACGAACCGAAGTCGATGAAACGCGCCCTCTTCCATCACCATCAGCGGCGGGTGTGCGTGATGATCGTGCGCAGTGTGCGCGACGCCGTTGAAGCGCCAGGCGATGCCCAACGGACCTCCGGCGGCGGCATCGAGATTGATCTCTTTGTCGATCTTCGCGGAGTCGAAATCTTGCCACGCAGGCACGCGCGCGCGCGCGGGTGAGGCAAATGTATTCGCCTTCTCCACGAGCCCGTCGATTTCGATCGCAGCCAATCGATTCGGACGGCGCTCAGAAAAAAGATCCCTGACCTCGAACCGCGCGCTCGAGGAGACGTTCATTTCGAGGTCGAGATCGAGTCGATTGCCGGGCGCCAACTCGAAACGTTCGAGCTCGATCGGCCGCGCGAGGTATTTGCCATCGACAGCGATGATCTTCGGCGAGAGCTCGCCGAAGCTCGGCACGAAGACGCGACCATTCGCCGTGTTCAAGAGGCGCAAGCGCACGCGTTCGCCGGCGCGGACCTTCAGCACCTCGTCCGTGCGGCCGTTCACCGTCACTACGTTTCCCCATCGGCCGTCGTGCATCAGATCGCCGCGCGTGTTGAAGCGCGGGTCGATCTGGCGATCCTGACCGAGACGCCAGTCGTCGAGCACCCAGATGACGTCATGATCGTACGGCGGCGGTGCTTCATCTTCGACGATCAACACGCCATACAGCCCGCGCTCGACCTGTTCACTGCTCCGCAAGTGCGGGTGATACCAATACGTGCCCGCGTCTTTCGGCGTGTATTCGTAGACGAAGGTCTCGCCGGGTTTTATCGGCGCTTGCGTCAAGTACGGCACGCCGTCCATCGCGTTCGGGACGCGTACACCGTGCCAATGAACCGTCGTTTCTTGCGGCAGCTGATTGGTCACTTTGACGCGCAACGTTTCGCCGAGCCGAACGCGCAGCGTGGGCCCGGGGACGCTTCCGTTGTATGCCCAAGCCCGCAGCTTCGATTCACCGGCGACGTTCACTTCCGCGGGTGCGGCGACGAGCTCGTATTCGCGAATGTGTCCATTCGGTTTGATCTCCCGAGCGAGCGCGTCGCCGAGCTCAGCGACCAATCGCTCTTCGATGGGCGTCCTGTCCTTCGGATCAGACCGACAGCCGAACAGCGCGAACAGAACCGCCAAGGATCGAACGGACGGCCTCACGCAGGAAGCTCGTACAACGGGCGCTGCGGGCGAGGAAGACTCGCATCGCGGCGGATCCGAACCAGGATCCATACTCCGGTGACCACCAAAACGATGGCGATGTATTGCGCCGGCGTCAGGCCGAACAACCGACCGTCGGCGTTGGCGACATCGCGGGCGCGCAGGAAGTCGAGAAAGAAGCGCGGTGCTCCATAGCCGATGGCCAATAGAGCGATCAAGGTCCCGCTCGTTCGTCGATGTCGCGCAACGAGATAGAGAACCAGGGATACCGCACCGAGCACCAAGGCGTCATACAAGCCGAGATCGTGTCGCGCGCCGCCAGGGAACGCGACAGCAAGCGGAACGTCGGTCAACACACCCGGATGATCGTGGGCCGCGAAACAGCCGAGCCGCGCGATTGCCCAGCCCGGCGCTGTGCCGAGCGCGAGCGCGTCGAGATACGGGAAGAGCGCGAGCTTGTGCCGGCGAAAATAGACGATGAAGCCGAGCAATCCGCCGAGCACGCCGCCCATCGACGATTGTCCGTCCCAGAGCTTGAAGACCACCAGCGGACCCTGCGTCGAGATCAGCTCAGGGTGATAGCCGATCACGTGAAGCAAATGTCCGCCGAGCACGCCGCCTGCGACCGCCCAAGGGATCGCGTTCGCGAGCGGGGTAGGGTCGATCGCCGAATATCCTGCCGCGGCCCGCGCGGCGAGCTTCGCGCCGATCAATATGCCGAGCGCGGCGAGAAAGCCGAAGGTGTGGATCGTCAACGGGCCGATCGCGATCGAGGGTTGCTCGAAATATGGAATCACCAGCGTGACAACGGACCGCGTCGCGAGAGTATTTCACGCGGCCCTGAGGCGGGTGCGAACAATGCCCCGGAGGCCACCGGCGTCGGGCACGCTCGACCGGGAAACGTCCGCCATCCGCGCAATCGAGCCTGACTGAGATCGATCGTTCAAACGCAAGCGTTGAGCGCAGCTCGCGCTCGGAGCTGCGTACGGTGGCGAGTAAGATGATCAACGCTCAGTCGAAAGAGATCTGCGAGACAATCGAAATGCGCATGATGATGTTCGGTTCGGCCGAATAGGCTTGCCGCCCTGCGCAATTTTCAAGAGCTTCTAAAAACGGCCACTGTGCACACGGATCCGGTCTGCGGTCAGGCCGTCGTTCCACACCGCTCATCCGCCGAGCTCGAGCACGGCGGCACCTTCTATTACTTCTGCAGCGAGCTTTGTGTGTCCAAGTTCCTCGCGGACCGCGAACGATACGTCCAGCGACCTGCGCTTGCCTCGTCACCGAGCAAGCACGCGCTCGCCTTTGTCACCATCACCGTGCTGATCGATATGCTCGGGCTTGGCTTGATCCTCCCTGTGCTCCCGAAGCTGTTGGTCGAGCTCGACGGAGGCACGCTGAGCGACGCCGCGATTAACGGCGGCTGGCTGGCGTTCACCTACGCGACGACGCAGTTGATCTTCGCGCCGATCCTCGGCAACCTGTCTGATCGATACGGCCGCCGCCCGGTGTTGCTCTTCGCAATCGCTGCGCTCGGTCTCGACTACCTCGTCATGGGGTTCGCGCCGACGCTCGTCTGGCTGTTCGCTGGCCGAACACTCGCGGGCATCGCCGGCGCTTCTTTCACAGCCGCGTACGCATACGTCGCCGACATCAGCCAGCCGGAAAAACGCGCGCAAAATTTCGGTGTGATCAGCGCTGCGTTCGGCGCGGGTTTCATCATCGGACCGGCGCTCGGTGGGCTCCTCGCTGCGTTCGGACCACGGGCGCCGTTCTTCGCTGCCGCCGCGCTCGCGCTGATCAACTTTGCCTACGGTTGGTGCCTCTTGCCCGAGTCGCTCGTAAAGACGAAGCGCCGGCCGTTCGAGTGGAAGCGCGCAAATCCGATCGGCGCGCTCGCCGAGATGCGGAAACATCGCGGCGCGATCGCGCTCCTCTTCGGATTGTTCTTATGGATGCTCGGTCATCAAGTTATGCCTGCGACGTGGAGCTTCTACACCAAATATCGCTTCGACTGGTCGGAGGCGATGATCGGCGTGTCGCTTGCATTCGCAGGTGTGGTCATGGTCGTCAGTCAAACGGCGCTGCTTCGATTCGCGGTTCCGAAACTGGGCGAACGGCGCGTCGCGCTGGTGGGGATCGCGATCGCATGCGTGGGATACGTCGGCCACGCAACCGCCACGACGACTTCGACGATGATCGCTTGGCTTTTAACCGGGCTCTTCGGCGCGATGGTGATGCCGAGCTCGAACGCGATGCTGTCGCAGCGTGTTCCCGAGGACGCGCAAGGCGAGCTTCAAGGTGCGATCGCCAGCATTTATTCGTTCAGCTCCGTCATCGGGCCGCCGTTGATGACGCAGTTGTTCGGACGATTCAGCGCGATGGGCAGCGCCGCGTATTTTCCGGGCGCTGCGTTCATCGCCGGAGCGGTGCTGACCCTAGCGAGCTTCGTGATCTCCGCGAGAGAATTCTCGACAGCAGAAGGTGCGAACGCTGCTGCATGAGTTTCAAGAGGAGATTGTACATCGAGCCCTGGCCGAGGTTCGACGTCGGGAGAGCCGCCCGCATCCATCCGGTCAAGATGACCGACTTGGTCATACTGTAACCGAATCCATCACAGGTCGGCCTCCCCAACGGACAGCTTCGCGGAAGGGCGTTCGCGTGGCGTAACGCTTGCCTTCGCACCGCGCGCGGATGGTTATCGCGCTCATGCGGTTCTCGGGCACTGCGCGGCGCCTGCTGTTCGCTTTCGTTTCGTTGTTTTTGATCTTCGGCGCGGCCGCCTACTTCGCGATGGCCGGGCTCGTCGAGGTCCACGACCTGCTCCACGGCGTCAAACGGCACGAGTCGTCGGTCCGCTCCGCGCTCGAGCTGGCGAGCGCGGTGCGCGATCAATACGCGCATCAGGCGCACACGATCATCCTCGGCAACGACACACATCTGGGCTTCTACGAGACGTCGCGCCGCCGCGTCCTCGAGCTGACGAAACAAGTTAACGCTCACGCGACATCCGAAGAAGAGCATCGCTGGATAAAAGACATCGAGCGCGCGAGCGCTGAGCTCGATTCGATCTTCAGAACGAACATCGTCCCGGCGGTGCTCGCCAAAGAGCACGAGGTGATCCTTCGCGAGCACGCGCGCGCGCAAGATCTAGTCTCGTTGATCCAAGATCGCGCCGATCACCTCGCGACCAACTATGAACGCGCGATCGGCGACTTCGAGGCGCACGCAGGCGTCGTACAGCACGACACCGTGCGCTGGTCGTTGATTCTGTTCGTCGCCGCGATGGCACTCGCGATAGCGCTCGGTGTGTACATCGGCAATTCGGTCGCTCGCCCGGTCGCGCGACTCGAAGCGGGCGCGGCGCGTATTGCAGCAGGCGACCTCGAAATAAAGATCGACCTCGATACTCCCGATGAGTTCGGTCGCCTCGCTCAACAATTCAACAGCATGACCGCTGCGCTCAAAGAGCATCAGCGGCTTCGCGTCGAAACGGAGAAGCTCACCGGCATCGGACGCCTGGCCGCCGGTGTCGCGCACGAGATCAACAACCCTCTCGCAGTGATTCTTGGATACGCGCGCCTACTGCGAAGAAAGGCGCACGGCGCTCTCGAGGTCGAGCTCGGCATCGTCGAAGATGAAGCGATCAGGTGTCAGCTGATCGTAGAAGGCTTGCTCGACCTCGCGCGTCCGATCAAGCTTGAGCGGGAGCGCGTCGCGATACGTGAGATCTGCGTCGAGGCCGTCGAGCGGCTGCAGGAGGCGCAGCGCCTGCCGACGGACAAGATCGAGATCGACGGAAACGCGACGATCGAGGCAAGCGCACCGCGGCTTCGACAAGTTCTGATGAACCTGATTCAGAACGCAGCCGAGGCGGCGGGGCCCAGCGGTTCAGTTCGAGCGACGATCCGCACCGAAGGCGACGGCGCTGTCGTGATCGCCGTCAGCGACACAGGTCCCGGCATAACCAATGAGCATCGCGAAAAACTGTTCGAGCCGTTCTTCACCACCAAACCGAAAGGAACCGGTCTCGGGCTCGCAATCTCCAAGGCGATCGCGCGCGCGCACGGCGGCGACATCGAAGCGAGCTCATCTCAGGAGGGCGGAGCAATGTTCGTCGTCCGGTTGCCAAGGGCGTTGGGGGAGGCGGGCTGATGCAGAGGGGCCGCGTTCTTGTCGTCGACGACAAAGAAAACATCCTCAAGCTCTTCGAGAAGATCCTCGGCGACGCTTATGATCTGTCGATCGCCGCGGACGGCGGCGACGCGATCGCGCAGCTGCGCGAGCAGAGCTTCGACGTCGTGGTCAGCGACATCCGCATGCCGGGCGCCGACGGGTTCGATGTTCTCAAGGCGGTGAAAGCGCAGTCGCCGGACACGGAGGTCATCTTGATGACCGCGTATGGCTCGATCGAGCGCGCGGTCGAGGCGATGAAGCTCGGCGCCTACGACTATCTGCCGAAGCCGTTCGATCCCGACGAAGTCGCGCTGGTCGTCGCGCGTGCGCTCGAGCGAAAGCGGTTGCGCGAGCAAGCGGCGACGCTCCGACAAGCGCTCGATGAGTCGCGAGGCTTCCACAAGTTGGTCGGCAAGAGCGCACCCATGCGTGCAGTCTACGAGCTGCTCGATCGTGCCGCGGCTTCGGACGTCACCGTGATGCTGAGCGGCGAGACCGGAACGGGAAAGGAGCTTGCCGCGCGCGCAATTCACCACAAGAGCTCGCGCGCCAATAAATCGTTCGTGGCGATCAACTGCGGAGCGCTTCCCGCGGAGCTCGTAGAGAGCGAGCTGTTCGGTTACGCGAAAGGCGCATTCACGGGAGCCGCGTCGACACGCACCGGGCTGTTCGAGGAAGCAAACGGCGGAACTTTGTTCCTCGACGAGATCGGCGAGCTGGCTCTGAGCGTGCAGGTGAAGCTCAACCGCGCGCTTCAGGAGCACGAGATCCGACGCGTCGGTGAGACCGTGCCAATCCCCGTCGACGTTCGACTGATCGCGGCGACTCACCGCGACCTCAAAGCAGAGGTGAAGGAAGGGCGCTTCCGCGAAGACTTGTTCTATCGGCTCTATGTTTTTCCGATCGAAATGCCGCCGCTTCGTACGCGCACTGAAGATGTTCCGTTGCTCGCCGGACACTTCATCGAGGTGCACGGGCGATCGAAGCCCTCTCCGATCGACGCGGTCGATCCCGACGCGCTGCGTGCGATGATCTCATATGCCTGGCCGGGAAATATTCGTGAGCTCGAAAATGCGATCGAGCGCGCAATCGCGGTCGGTCGCAGCTCGCAGATTGAGCTTGCTGATCTACCGAGTGAGGTTCGCGGGACGCAGGAGCTGGCCATGCCGGCGGAAGCGTTGGTGACGCTGCCATATCGCGAAGTCGTCGAACGCGAGCGTGATCGCATATCGCGCCACTATCTGACCGCGCTGATGCGTAAGTTCCAAGGAAACGTCACCCGCGCCGCGGAGCGTGCTGGAATGGAGCGCGAGAGCCTTCATCGGCTGTTGCGTCGGTATGGCGTTCGCGGTGACGAGTTCAAACGGTCCGAGTAATCCAAATGGTGAAGATCTAAAGTGCTCGTTCGATCGCCACCTCGACTGCACGTAGATCCACGTCGACGCGCCCGACCGAGCTCCACGTTACCCGGCCTGATCGATCGATCAGAACGGTCTTCGGCAATGCAGAAGCCTCGAACACGCTCTGTGCCTTGTTCTGAGGGTCGAGCCAAATCGCGTACGTGAGCCCAGCGTCGCGCACGAGGCGCCGGACGGCCTCGCGCGCATTCGCTTCGTCGACGCTGACACCGATCGTCGTCAAACCACGATCTTTGTACTTCGCTTCGAGCGCCTGGAGGACAGGCATCTCTTTGCGACACGGCGCGCACCATGTCGCCCACACGTTGATCAAAACGACGCGGCCCTTGAGGTCCGAGAGGGAGACTGTCCTATCAGCCAGGTCCTTTGCAGAATAAGATTGGACCGAAGTCGAGCGCCCTTCTCTCTCGGCAACCGCCTGTTCGCTCCCGATCGCGGGAACGTTCGCAATTGGCAGCTTCGCAACGCGAACGCGGGTCGGTGGTCCCACTTCGGTCCAGGCAACGATCAGCTCATTGCCTGTTTTCGCGATCTGCGGAAATCCACTCGCGCGCGCGGCGGTCGTCTTCACGAGATCGAGCACAGCGCCCGTTCGGCCGTCGCGGCGGATGCGTCGTACTCGAATCGTTGCGTTCGTCTCATCGATCGCGTCGAGCCAAGTGACGATCGCGTCACCGTTCTCGGCGAGCGCAACATCGACACGCCCGAGCGTCTCCTTTTTCGGCGAGCTGTCGACGCGGGTCGGTACTCCAAAGGTTGCACCCGAATCCTCCGAGAAGGCGATGCGCACTTCCGGCGAGCTCGCGGCGGTGAACCACGCGACCGCGACCTGACGACCGCGCGCATCGACGCTCGGCCCGTTGACCGGACAGCCGGCGATCTTCCAGCCGTCGCGATGGACCGGCTTCGGCAAAGTCCATCGACCTTCCACTCGACGCACGATCGAGATGTCGCGCACGTCGTTGTGGTCGCGATCGCGATACACGATGATCGGACCACCCTCTGTCTCCGCGGCGTCGGTTCCGCAACACTCGCAGACGCGAGAGTCGAGCACTTCGCGTGCTGCGCCTGCGTCGCCAAATACCGCGCTCCGCAGCGTCATCGATCCTTTTTTCCCGCCGGCCATCTCGCGACCGTCGAGCCAAAAGACGCGCACCCCCCCCTTTTCTACCGTCATGGAGACGAAACCGTGCTCCGTCGCCGTTTTGTCCTCGTTCGCAGGCGCGACCCGCGTCCACTTCTTGCCGTCGAGCGATCGTGCGAGCGCAACTTCGTAGGCGTACGGCTCGGTGCCCACCTTCTCCGGCCAATGCGCCAGCAGCTGTCCATCCGCTTCCGCCTGCACGGACGGGACGTCGGCCCAGTTTGCGAAGATCTGAGCCGACTCGTGAATGGTGACCGCCTCGCTCCACTCAGTCCCAGAGAGGGCGGAAATCCGGACTTTATGGCGGGGTGTAATGTCTCGCTCCCCGATGCGTTCCAGCCATGTGAGCAGGATGCGATCTTTCGCTGCGCGCAAGTTCGGAGCTAGGGCGGCTTCGCCGGTGGGCGCATCGATCGGCGTGAGAACGTTCGCGTCCGGCGACGCTATGAGAAGAGACGAGGAAACCAAGATGAAGCAAAGCACCGAACGTTGTTTTTCACGGAGCGCGACACGATCCGGCAAGCACGATGTTGTGACTGCTTCGGTCACACCGATCATCGAGCGGTCGCGAGCGGTTGACGATTCATTTCCGCGATGGAGTGGTGTGCGCGTGATGTTTCTTCAATGCGTGTTCGTAACTTTCGGCGCGATGATGCTCGTCGCGTGCGCGCCGACGATGGTGTCCGACCCACCTGCGGATCATCCTGCGAGCGCACAAGCGGCGACTCGCGAGCTGCCGGTGCTCACCAAGCTCCAGGCGCCGGCGATCGCCGCGTCGCAACCTAGTTCGCAGCCAGCCTCACAGCCGAGCTCGGAGCCCATGGATCACTCGAAGCACATGATGCCCGCGGAAGAAGCGCCCGCGGCTACTGAATCCGAGAAGAAGAAAAAGAAACCTGATCCGTTAGCTCCGAAGAAGATGGAGCCTGATCAGAGCGGCCACGACGCGCATCAACACCACCAAGGGGGTCATCAATGATCCGTTCTGCTGTGATGATTTTGGCCGCCGTCTTCGCGAGCGCATGCGTGCGCACACCCGATCGCAGCGAGCTCGCGAAGAGCGTCGAAGCATCGATTGCGGAACGACTGCCCACGAAGATCAGCTTGCCCGGCGCGCGTGAGGAGCGCGACGAAGTCGTGGACGCGTTGCTCGCAAAGCCGTTGACGGCAGATGCTGCCGTGCAGATCGCGCTCGCAAGAAACCCGCGGATCGGGCGTTCGCTCGCGGACCTTGGGATCGAAGGCGCCTCTGTGTTGTCGCTCGGAGCTCCGGAGGACCCGCAGATCGACGCCGAAATGCGTTTCAAACGCGGCGGAGAAGATCCGGCGATCGAGCTCGGGCTCTCGCAGAGCCTGACCTCGCTCTTGTACTCTGGAAGAGAAATCGCGATCGGGCGATCCCAGATCGAGGCGGCCAAGCTCCGCGCTGCAGGTGCGGTGCTCGATGTCGTTGCCGACGTACGCGCCTCATTTCATCGGCATCAGGCGGCGCTGCAGCGGCTCGAGCTTGCGGAGACGATCCTCGCAGCATCGGACGCGAGCTTCCGGGTCGCGAAGGCACTACACGAAGCCGGAAACATCATCGATCTCGTTTATTATCAGGAGCTCGATCTGCTCGAGCAGGCACGCCTCGCGAGAAGCCGCGCGGAGGTCGCGTCCGCAGAGAGCGCCGAGCGACTCGCGGCTTCGATGGGTTTGTGGGGCAAGAGCGATCGATTTGCGGCGACACCTCGTCTTCCAGATCCACCCGAACAAGCGCTTCGCCGCGAAGAGATCGAACGCCTGGCGATCGAACGAAGCGTCGAGCTCGCCGAGGCACGTTATCGGATCGCGGCTGCGACTGATCGTGCGGGGCTCGCAAACAGGCAGCGCTTTGTCCCGGACATCGAGATCGGTGTTACGGCGAACCGCGAGGAAGAGAATACATGGGAGGTCGGGCCGACGCTCGGCATCACCCTTCCGATCTTCGATCGCGGATACGGCGAGGTGGTGCGCGCCGAAGCCGAACGCGAACGCGCCGAACGCGACTACGAGAGCACCGCGATCGCAGTCCGAAGCGCCGTACGGACGATCGTCCTTCGCACCGATGGCGCGCGGGCTCGGGCGCAGCACTATAAACAAATCATTCTTCCTCTACGCGCTCGTCTGCTCGAGGAGACGCAGGCGCAGCTCAACGCGATGCAGGCGGGCGTCTTTCAGCTCCTTCAGGCGAAGCGCGAGCAGATCCAGGCCGCGCGCGAATACGTCGACGAGCTGGAACGTTTTTGGCTGGCTCGGGAAGACCTCGATCAGTTGTCGCGGGGACGCTTGATCATGAGCGGCGAACGCGCGGGCGAAACAACGATGGAAACGGAGCCCTCCGGATCGGGCCGAGGAGATCACTGATGGTCACGCGACGAGAGCTGTTGTTGACGGGCGGTGTTGCTGCGGCGACCGCCGCTGTGCTGACCAGCGCGAAACCAGCGGTCGCTGCGGAAACGCGCGGCGAATACACGCCGGTGATCGTGCCGAATGGAGCGACGCTTCCGTGGAAGCGTGTTGGCAACGTGAAGGTGTTTCATCTTCTCGCAGAAGAGATCGAGCATCAGATGGCACCGGGGTTGAAGCTCGAGTGTTGGGGCTACAACGGACGGACGCCAGGACCGGTGATCGAAGTAGTCGAAGGCGATCGCGTCCGCATCTACGTGACAAATCGTTTGCCGGAAGCAACGAGCGTTCACTGGCATGGCGTCCTGTTGCCGAACGGCATGGACGGCGTCGCTGGGCTGACTCAACCGCACATCAGGCCCGGGGAGACGTTCAAGTACGAGTTCACGTTCAAACATCCCGGCACGTTCATGTACCACCCGCATTTCGACGAGATGACACAGATGGCGCTCGGCATGATGGGGATGATCGTCGTGCATCCGCGGCGTCCGACCGGCCCGAAGATCGATCGCGACTTCGCGCTGATGTTGAGTGAGTGGCTCGTCGAGCCGGGATCGCGGAAGCCAAATCCCATGGCGATGAGTGACTTCAATATGCTGACCTTCAACAGCGTCGCGTTTCCGGGGACGGAGCCATTGGTGGTGAAGACCGGAGATCGCGTTCGTATTCGGCTCGGCAACTTGGGCGCGATGGATCATCACCCGGTGCATTTGCACGGCCACACGTTCCGAGTGACCGGAACAGACGGTGGCGCGATCGCGCGCGACGGACAGTGGCCCGAGACCACGGTGCTCGTGCCGGTGGGCAGTACGCGCGACATCGAGTTTATCGCCGACAATCCCGGCGACTGGCCGTTTCACTGCCACATGACGCATCACGTGATGAATCAAATGGGTCACGAAGGCCCGAATATGACCGGCGTGCGCGCAGACCTGATCGACAAAGCGGTGAAGCCGTTGATCCCGAGCTACATGACGATGGGCAGCGACGGCATGGGCGCGCACAGCGAACACGCCAAACACATGCAAATGCCGAAGAATAGCATTCCGATGCTCGGCGCCGATGGACCGTTCGGGTTGATCGACATGGGCGGCATGTTCACCATCTTGAAGGTCCGCAATGGTTTGAAGAGCTACGAGGATCCGGGTTGGTACAAACATCCTCGAGGCGAGGTCGCGTCTCTCGCAGATGCGAGCGAGCTCGAGCGAGACGGAATCGACCTCAAGCCCGCGAGGAAGCCATCCGGCGCCGAAGATCATACCGGCCACGGCGCGCACTGACACACCCCGCGTCGCGCCGCGAAGTGTAACCGAAACGGTCACGGCATTAAGCTTCGATTTCAGATCGCGCGAGAGCCGGCTGGCGGTTTCGTGCACCGATCAGTAGAACAGATCCCAGTGATCCTCGAGCGACATACCACCACGAGCGCGATCCTTCTGCTCCAGCTCGCTGCATGCAGCGATTCGCGCGTTCAGAATCCGCCGTCGCCGATGGACGCAAGCGCGATCGATCTCGGCGCGACGTTCTATCCGGACGCTGCGATCGAAATGGACGCAAGCGAGCCCGACTCCGGTGAGATGGATGCGGGCGAGCTCGACTCCGGCATCCCGAGTCTCTGCCCGCCCGGCGAACCTTTCGGACGCCGCGTCGGCGAACACTTGCCGCAAGCGACGCTGACCGACTGCGACGGCAACCTCGTCGAGCTCCAGGGACTCTGCGAAAAGAAGGCGTCGTGGATGTTCCACTACGCCGGATGGTGAGGAGGCTGCGTTGCGTTCGCCCGTGAGGCGAACAAGATTTACGAAAGCTTCGCGACCAACTCGGACTTCGGGGCGTATTTCATCATTTGGCAGGACGCGAGCTTCGCTCAACCGACGCTCGCATATTGCGATCAAGTGCGCCGACAAAATGGGCTCACCATGCCCGTGCTGATCTGGCAGGACGCACAGACTGCCGTCGACCTCGGTTTCAACGAACGTCATTGGCACTTCGTGATGAGGCGAGGCGCCGAGATCGTCGAGCGGCGACAGTTCAACGACTCGACGTTCGCTCCTGTCGTCGAACAGCTGCTCGCTGAATAATGCGGTGCGCGCTTTTCTTCGCAACGCTCTTTGCGGCGTCTTGCACCTCCGAGGAACCGGCACGACCCGAGCTCTCCGACGGAGGTGAAGTCGCGCCAGCAGATCAGGTACCGCGCGCACTCTCTGAGACAGGCCTGTACACAGACATCGCGAAGCGCACACTCGCGAGCGGTGTCGCTCCCTATGACGTTCGATACGAGCTCTGGTCGGACGGCGCCGAAAAGCAGCGTTACCTCTTTTTACCCGGCGGCGCGCAGATCGACACCAGCGACGCCAACGGCTGGAAGTTCCCGATCGGCACGAAGGCGTGGAAGACCTTCTTCGTCGAGGGCCGCGCGATCGAAACGCGTTTGCTGCAGAAGATCTCCGACGAACAAAAAGGTTGGACGCAGCTCGCGTTCGTGTGGAGCGACGATGGTCGCGATGCGTACGCCGCGCCCGATGGCCTGCGCGATGCGCTGAGCACGAGTCACGACGTTCCTTCATCGGAAGACTGTTTCAAATGCCACCGTGGTGCAGCGGATATCTTGATCGGCGTGGCAGCACTGCAAGCGACCGCAGCCTCGATCGATACTTGGCTTGCTGAAGGTCGGCTGACGCATGGGGTACCAACGATGCGCGATCCGCCGGGCGATCGACCGACGCGGGAGCTGCTTGGCTATATCCACGCGAACTGCGGTCACTGCCACAACGATCGCCACCCACTCGCGCGCGAAGAGCCGCTCCGTCTAGAGCTGCCGCTCGGAATTGCGCGTCCTGAGGACACGCCGCTCTATCGAACGTCGATTTGCGTCGATTCGCTCCATCAGCTCGAAGGAACGACGAAGGTGGTGTTGCCCGGCGACCCGCAAGGCAGCGAGCTTTTCCTGCGCATGCAGCTGCGCGGCGACGTCCAGATGCCTCCGCTCGCAGCAGAGCGCCCCGACGATGACGCTTTGACTCTTGTATCGTCGTGGATCGATTCGCTCGATCGCTGCGAGTAAGCGGACCAGAGTCCCCAACAAAGCGAGTTCCCCGAAGCGCACGACTCTCACGCGCCGCCACGGCATGTGCAGTCCAAGCACCCATGCTCAGCGCACGTTCCACAGGCTCGCGCTACCTGCTTCTTCAGAGCCTCGCGCGCGCGAAACACGCGCACGCCCGCATTGCTTGGCGAGATACCGTGCTCGCTCGCGTAGTCTTTGACTTGCGCGCCTTCAATCTCGATGCGTTGAAGCGCATCCGCATATTCGGGCTTCAGCGTCTTCGCGAGCTCGCCGACACATTTGCACACCACGCTGGTGACCTCGGCACTCGGAGCGGCTTCGACCTCGAGCTCACGCGCGAAGGCCTCGAGGCCCCGACTCGCAGCACCACGGCGCCGATAGTGATCGACAACGGCATTGCGCAGGACGCGATAGAACCACGCGACCACAGCCTCGTCGCTTTCGATGGATTCTACCTTGTCGATGCTGCGCACGAATGCATCTTGGAGAATGTCTTCGGCAATCGCGCGGCTTCCAACACGCTTCTCGACGAACCCTAGAAAACCGCGGTGATTGTCGACCAAGACGCGCGCGACTTCCGCGCTCGGAGCTTCATCTTCCATCGCCCTCATTCATGCGCACGCGAGTGCGCGTTGCAAGTATTCGCTGTCGTCGTCCGAGCGGCCCCTCCTGTAATGCCTGGGAGCCGCCTGCGTTCTTCTGGGCATGAATCGAAATCGAATCTCCACCATCGAAGTACAAGGAATGTCCTGTCCCTCTTGCGTGGGTCATCTCGACGACACACTCCGCGTCATCGCAGGCGTGACCGAGGTCGAGGTGCAGCTCGAGAACGGGAAGATCGTCGTGGAATATGACGCACAACGCGCCTCGCTCGACCGCCTCGTCTCGGCCGTGAAAGACGCCGGTTATGAAGCCGCAGAGGGTCTGTCGTGACATCCAATCTTATCACTCTTACTGCTCGCCGCGCTCTCGCGCGCGAACCGCGAGGCAAGACGATCGGCCAAACGAATGAACATGGCCTGGGCTTTGGTCTAGACCATATGGAACGACCGCGCCCGGCCGAGAGGCCGGCGGCGTCTGCGATCGCGCAGGCGAAGGAGAATGGTCGTGCCCAGAACCACGCGCAAATCCGAAAACTCGCGAGTATGACTCCAACAGGGAAAGAATGCGCCCGTCCCCCGATCGCAAATCGGCGTGCGTGATCAGACGCGTGACCAATCGCGGGTTGGCGCCCGAAAGCGCCAGAGCCGCACACGAAAAGAGGCCGGTGTGCAAGAAGTACCACATGAGTTGGATTGGACAGCTCGAAGAAGAGCGTCTGCGTGCTGCTTTGCCCACCGCGGGACACCGTGAGGTCGATCGGCTTGTTCGACTTGGCCGGGCATAATCGGCTCAGATGGAGCGCCTAGCCGTACCAGCCATGATTTTTGCCTCGGGTGCCTTTATGGCCGTGGCCTGGCTCGGCCATCTCCGGATCAAGGAGCAGGGATTTTGGTTTGCTCTCGCTTTGAGCTGGGCGATCGTGTTGCCCGAATACATCCTCAATGTTGCAGCGACACGACTCGGGCATGGCGTGTTCACCGGGGCGCAGATGGCGTCCTTTCACCTATGCTCCGGCGCCATCTGCGTCGCGCTCGTGTCGCGCTATGTTCTGAATGAACCGATTTCTTGGACGCAGATCATCGGTTTTGCACTGTTGGCCGTTGGGATGATCTTGATCTTGAGGACCGAGGTGTGAGCTCGGTGGCAATCACCAAGCGAAGCTTTCTATGCTGCGGCCAAACCGCCCGTGCGGGGATGGAGTTGGACATCCAGAGATCGCTATGGTCGGCGACGTCTCGATCAAATCATCCTCTCGATAGTCGGCCGCCGTACCACTACCCTTGGCTCGAAAAACAAGAAAAAGTCGTTTTGACCTTATAGGACCCGGACGCATGCCTCCTCAGAGAAGTTCGCCCCGTGAGATCAAGCAAGGACGAAACCGCGCGGAGAGGCTATATTGATCGCCGATAGGTCGGTTTTACGAAACGCTCGAACGTGAGCCAGATCTCGGGCGCTCCCGGCATCCTCTGAAAACGTGAGATGCAACCACTTGCATCTGTTGGTCGAGGCAGACGACGCCGACGCGCTTTCTCGCGGTGCCAGGGCGCTACAGATCCGCATCGCGCGCGCGCTCAATCGACTGACCGGAAGGACAGGTCGCGCCTTCGGGGATCGCTACCATGCACACGTACTGAAGACGCCTCGCAAGACGCGGCAAGCGCTGGCGTACGTGTGGTTGAACGTTCGCAAACACGCGGCGAGCGCCGGCGCTGCTGTCGTGCGCGGCTGGGATCCCTGCTCGAGCGCTTTGTTCTTCGACGGTTGGAAGGACCATGTTCCGCGGTCCTTGGACGCTGCGCCCGTTGCCGGCGCGCGGAGTTGGTTGCTTCGCGTCGGTTGGCGCCGGCATGGGCTCATTGCGCTCGACGAGCTTCCTCGCTTGCGCTGATTCTGGTCGATGTCTTGTGGATCGAAACGAGAAGGTCATCGTGCAGCGGCACCGGCGCGGTGCGCGGAGGAGCGCTGCGCCAGTCTGGCGCTCATTGCGCAAAATGCGCAGCCCAAGTACGCCCAAGCATGACCAACAACAAAAGCTGGATGGGCAACGCCAACGAGCTGATCAAAGATACGCCGCTCTGCTTGTTGCCGATTCCGGGCAGCCACGACAGCGGCAGCTTCGGAGACTACGCGACCTCGGGGACCGCCAAGACCCAATCCCTCAGCGTCGTGCAGCAACTCGAGCTGGGCATTCGCTTCTTCGATTTCCGCATCCGCGCGAACGACAAGACCTTCTTCATCCACCACGGTCCGACGCCGACGGAAAACGATGTCTTCGACAAACAAGGCAAGGGGATCTTTGCGGACGTCCGCACGTTCGTAACCGAGAATAAGGGCGAGATCGTGATCCTTCATTGCTGGGACATGGACAACTCGAGCGACGGCGGCTCGGGCTTCGCGAGCGACGACGAGCGCAATCAGGCCTTCGTCGACGCGGTCAACGCGGCCTTCATGGGGAAGCTGATCCCGCCGATGAACGATGGTGCCTACGCGACCGTCGGCAGCATGCTGCTTCTCGGCAACGTGATGGTGATCCTCGATTTTGCGACCAGCGGGAGCAGAGGGTCGATCTGGCAACAGAATGACTGCATCGTCGATTACTACAGCGCGCCGACGGTCAGCGTGCCGACGGTGAACATCGAGTCGGGCGGCAGCTCCGAAGGCGCGACGCTGACGAAGATGAAAACGTTGACCGACGGGCTCGTCACCGCGTTCCAGCAAACAAGGGACACGCGAAAGCTCTACAAGACGCAGATGATCTTCGCCTATGACGCGGTGCTGGTCAGCGGCTTCGACTCGATGATGGAGTACGGAGCCCAGCGGCTGAACCCGGTCGGCGTCGCGGCATTTCGCGAGTGGATCCTGGATTCGCGCAACCGGGAGGGCCAGCCGATGAACATCATCATCGCGGACTTCGTGCAGTACGGCGGGATGGTCGAGGCGATCGTGTCCGCGATCCGCAACGAGTGGCCGGTCGGGTCGGTCGCAGCGCTCGCGGGCGTCAGCGGGACGCCGGCGTTCCCGCTCGCGTTCAACAGCAAGGACGGGAGCGGCTGGCTCACCGGCAATACCGATCGCGAAGTGATCGGCGGCAGCACGCACGAGCCGACGCACGCACTGATCTCCCTGTGGGTGAAGGGCGGCGGCAGCTACGGCGTCCTCGATTTCGCGCCGGTCTACGGTTTGTTCGGCACCTCGGGCAGTACGAGCATTCCGGACTCCGCGGCCTGGCATTATGGCCACATGTACAAGAGCATCGACGACGTGAAGCAGCTCGCCGCGCCCCAGGGCGCGCACATCACTGGGATCGACGTGGTCGAGGCCGGAGAACAAGGCATCGTCAACGTGCGCGTCCGCTACAGCGACGGCACCACCAGCCCGCCCGCGTGGAGCGACGCAGCGACGTCGCCCTGGACCGAAGGCGCGCGCACCGGCGGACGGATCACCGCGCTCGAGTCGGCTTCGCAGGGCGGCTACGGCGTCGTCGACGTTCGCTACGCGATCGCTCCGCAAGCGTCTTAAAAATTCAGAGCTCGGATCGCTCGTCTGCGAGGCGATGGCGGGTCTACGCGTGTTGTTAGTGGAGGGATCCGGCCGATATCGCAGAGGCTCGATCGCTCGCTTCGGTGTGTTGTCCGCCCGCGGATGATTTCGTCCCGGCGTCGAGTCTCCGCAAGAAGTCACGCGTCGCGAAGAATGAAGAGTAGCGATCGACGACTCGCTCGATCAGGTTCGTTTGCCGATCCGTCCGACAGGTCCACCCGCGGTTCTCCTAAGATCGACGCTCGAAGCCTTCGCGGCGAATGAATGCGCGGACGCGCGTTTCGATTTCGCCGCGTATCCGCCGCACGTCCTCGATGTTTTTGCCTTTTGGATCTTCGAGCGGCCAGTCATCCTTCGTCGCGCCCGGCACGACGGGGCACGCGTCACCGCAGCCCATGGTGATCAGCCAGTTTGCCGTCCTCGCGAGCTCGGGCGTCAAGCGTTGAGGTTTGGCGGACTCCAACTCGACTCCGACTTCGCGCATCGCAGTGACGACTCCGGGATGGACGTGCTCACCGGGCGCTGTTCCCGCCGACGAGGCGCGGGCGCGCTCTGGATCGGCGTGCTGATTGAAAAACGCAGCCGCCATTTGAGACCGACCTGCGTTGTGAACACACGCAAAAATCACATGAACGCTCATGTTGTTTTCACCTTTCGCTGCGACAACCAGAGGAGATCGATCCGTCGCAGCTTCCTCCTATGCCGGCCGCTTCATCACGACGTCCGGCGCAACCTTCGGAAGTGCAGGAACGAGCCATCGAAAGAGCGCGGTCGCGGCAGCCGCGCCCAACAGCTGCGCGGCGATGAAGCCGGGAGCGTCGGTGGGGCGAATGCCCGAAAAAGTATCCGTCATCGACCTCGCGAGCGTGACCGCGGGATTTGCGAAAGAGGTGGACGCGGTGAACCAGTACGCGGACGTGATGTACGCAGCGACGGCCCACGGAACGATCTCCGGCTTCTGTCGCGCACAGCCCCAGATCACCGCGAGCAAACCGAAGGTCGCGACAAATTCACTGAGCAGCTGCGGAACACCGCTTCGTACATGCGTGGATGCGGTGAACGCGGGCTCTCCGAACATCGCGTGCGCGACGAACACGCCGAGGAACGCTCCGAGCAGCTGCGCGGCGAGATATCCGGGTACGTCCCGCCAAGAGATGCCGCGCTGCGAAGCGTCGGCGATCGTGACCGCAGGGTTGAAGTGCGCGCCCGAGATCGGCCCGAACGTAAAGATCAAGACGACGAGCACGGCGCCCGTCGCGATCGTATTGGCGAGCAGAGCTATGGCGACGTTTCCGCCCGAGAGCCGCTCGGCCATGATTCCCGAGCCGACGACGGCTGCGAGAAGGAACGCGGTGCCTATCAGCTCTGCCGTGAAACGTCGCGGTCGAGATGCTGGCTCAATCGCAGTCACGACGGGCCCTCACCTTGAACAGACGTTCGAGGTCACGCTTCATCAATTTGCGATTTGAAAATTGAGCACAGAGATTTTTGATCTGGCGCGCGCACTCCGCGTCATCCTGATCGGCGAGGCGATAGTAGATCCAAGAACCCTGACGACTCGTCGCGACGACCTGCGCGGCGCGAAGCACGGCGAGCTGCCGCGACACAGCGGGCTGCGGGACGTCGAGGATCTCTTGAAAGCTACAAACACAGAGCTCGCCCTGAGTCAGAAGTGCCACGATGCGAAGCCGCGTTTCATCTCCGAGCGCCTTGAGCAACCGGGCCATCGGACGCAGGTCCATGGCGATATTCGAGGACATGCAGATATGCGCATATCCGCAGATCGCGATGCCTGGCAAGGCCGATCCGAACATGCGTATATTCGATTTTTGCAAAATCCTGCGTCCTTTCTACCCGACGAACGTCTTCAGGATGAGGAGAAGGAGTGTGTCTTCATGGTAACTTCGAATGAGTCCCGCCCGTTGCCCGTCATCGTCATTGGGGCCGGCCCCGTCGGTCTCGCTGCGGCGGCCGAGCTGTTTGAGCGTGGGATCGAACCGATCGTCTTGGAAGCGGCCCGTGAAGTCGCAGCGAGCGTGCGAGACTTCGGCCACGTTCGCCTGTTTTCGCCGTGGCGCTTCAACATCGACAAAGCTGCGCAGCGCTTGCTCGAAGCGAACGGGTGGGTCGCTCCGCCGCTCGATGACCTACCGACGGGAGAGGAGATCTACCGGCTGTATCTGCGTCCGCTGGCGCAGCTCCCCGCGATCGCCGCCCAACTTCGTGTCGGCCGGCGCGTCGTCGCCGTAACGCGACAAGGCCTCGACAAAACGCGCACGGCCCGGCGCGGAGAAGCTCCGTTCATCGTTCACACTCGGGACACCGAAGGACACCGTGAACAATTCGTGGCTCGCGCGGTGATCGATGCCTCGGGAACGTGGTCGACCCCGAACCCGCTCGGCTCGGCCGGTGTGGCCGCAGAGGGCGAAGCGTTGCTCAAGGACCGCATTCGCTACGGCATCCCCGACGTGCAGGCCGTGGAGCGCAAGACCTACGCCGACCGAACCACCCTGGTCGTTGGAGCAGGTCACTCGGCCGCAAACAGTATCCTTGCGCTGCTCGAGCTGAAGAAGATCTATCCGAAGACGAAGATCCTCTGGGCTACGCGAGGACACAATCTCACCCGCGTGTTCGGAGGCGGAGATGCGGACGCGCTCCCTGCGCGAGGGCGCCTGGGGTTGGAGCTTCGCGCCGCCGTCGAGACCGGCGCACTGACGATGATCGCGCGATTTCAGATCGAAGGTGTCAGAGCTGTGGGCGACAGGCTCGAGGTCTCCGGCACACGAAACGGCGAACGCGTCGTCGAGCCCGGCATCGATCGGATCATCGCCGCGACGGGCCAACGACCTGATCTCGCCATCACGCGCGAGCTCAGGCTGTCACTCGATCCCGCGCTCGAATCGGTGGCCGAGCTCGGCCCGCTGATCGATCCGAATGTGCACAGCTGCGGATCCGTCCGCCCGCACGGAGCGCGCGAGCTCGCGCATCCGGAACCGAGCTTCTACATCATCGGAAGCAAGAGCTACGGTCGCGCTCCGACGTTTCTTTTGGCGACGGGTTACGAGCAGGCGCGATCGGTCGCCGCGATGCTCGCCGGTGACGAAGAAGCCGCGCTGCGCGTCGAGCTGGATCTTCCGGAGACGGGCGTGTGCAGCACGAACTTTCAAGAGAAGACTGAACAAGAAAGCGCATGCTGCGCGACCCCGAAAAAATCATGCTGCTGATCTGAGGTGCGCTCTTGTGGCTCGCGGCTGTCGTGCTCTCGGTTGATCAGCTGATCGCTTGGGGTGTTCTCTATTACGCATACGTCGTGTTTTCGGTGCCGCTCGCGGCCGAGCTCGGCGTGTCGCAACAAGCGATCGCCGGCGCGTTTTCAGTTTCACTTCTCATCTCGGGTGCGCTCGCTTTGCGTGTCGGCCGGGCGCTCGACCGACACGGCTCCTACGTTGCGTTGATCGGCGGAGCAGCGATCGGAGCCGTTGCGCTCGTCCTCATCGCGAGCGCTCGCGGTTGTTTTGTGTTGCTGATGGGCTTCATCGTTCTCGGCGTGGCACAGGCGCTTTCGCTGTACGAACCTGCATTTCGTGCAGTCGTCGGTTGGTTCGATGATGAGCGAGCGCGCGGTCGGGCGCTGCTGGTCATCACTATGCTCGGCGGTTTCGCGAGCACGGTCTTTCTGCCGGTCACCACGCTGCTCACGGATAGACTCGGATGGCGGACGGCGTTGTACGTGCTCTCGGCGATCGTCTGCCTCGTGCTCATTCCGATCCGAGCGACGTTGCCGCGTGCGTTCAACGCCCGAGCTCCAGCTCATCGCGACGCGCGCGAAACAGCCCACGCCTCTGTTCGATGGCTCGCCGCCGCTTTCTCTGTGCAGGCCTTCGTTTCGACCGCCGTCGTGCTCGAGCTCTTGTGGTTTCTCGTCGAACAAGGACGAACGCAAACGGCCGCGGCGCTCCACGCAGGCTTTGCGGGCGCTGCGCAGGTTCCGGGGCGCTTGCTGTTTGGATTCATCAAACGGTCCGTGGACACGCGCCGGCGATTGCCGCTGCTCTTCATGTCGCAAGCGATCGCGCTGTTGATGATGCTCGCCGGTCGTGGTGCCGTCTCGACCGCGGGCATTCTCGTCTTCGGTGCGACGAGCGGCATGATGACGCTCGAACGCGCAACCGTCGTCCTCGAATGGTACGAGCGCCAGGCTTTCGGCTCGGAGAGCGGCCGAATCTCCGGGGTGTCGAACATGGCGAAAGCGGCGGCTCCATTCGCGGTCGTCACGATCCACCAAACCATGAGCTACGCCGGAGCATTCGTGGCGCTAGCGATCACTTTGATGTTCGGCGCTGCGTGCGTTGTCGTAGCGGATCGACGGCGCTCTCAGGAGTCCGATTCTGTGCAGCCGTTGGTGCAGGAGCTCTGACACGGCTCCTCTCGTTTCTGAAAATCGATGACCTGCCCGCGGCGGTCGAGCTGAATCTCGCAACATTCCAGGAGAAGCGTCTTGAGCTGTTCGCGACCACGCTGCACGCGCGACTTCATCCCCGACACGCTGAGACCAAGTTGTTCGGCCGCCACTTTGTTCGTGAGCCCGTTGATCTCGACCAGCTCGATTGCTTTGCGATACGGCTCGTCGAGTCGAGCGACGAACGGCATCATGCAGCGCGCAAACTCGGCGTTGACGGATGCTTCGTCGTCGCCGACCGGAGCGAGCTCCTTCGAGGCGGCGTCGATCACGCGATCGTTGCTCCGGCGGCGACGAATCGTGTCGGTGAGTGCGTTGCGCGTGACTTGGAAGAGCCAGGCGGTCACCCGATCCTTGTCGCGCACGTCGGGGAGATGTTTCTGCGCGCGAAGAAAGACGTCTTGCAGCACGTCGTCTGCATCCGTTCCGCGAGGCGCGGTGCGCGCGATAAATGAGCGGAGCGATCCGGACACTTCCGACCAGATCTGCTCCGCTTGAAACGAGTGCGTCATCCGCAGCAGCTGCTCGTCGGTGCAGATGTCGAACATCCGCATCCCGGCGCGCCCGCAGATTTCACCTCAGCGTCGAGCGCGCAGCAAGCTCCGGAATCCTCCGGTGCGGGACCGCCGCAGCATCCGCTGCTTTCGCCTTTAATCTGAGAGGTTGTTTCTTGCGTGGTTTCTCGATTTTCCATGGTGTCTTTACCTTTCAGTCATAAAGACGCTCAGGCTCCTCGAAGGACGCAAGATTCGCTCAGCGCCCGAGAAGTATCGAGAGGACCCCGTCGATCATCCAGCGCAAGCGCTCGGCGTGCACTCGAGTGAGTCGCCTGCACACGCTCCGACCTGAACGCGGTAAGTCTTCGATTGTCGGGGAAGAAAAATGGCGCACCTGGCAGGAGTCGAACCTACGGCCTTCGGATTCGTAGTCCGACGCTCTATCCAGCTG
>WUUC01134094.1_pt1 | contig 38133 bp, 35 predicted proteins | sample 6278441 | NCBI WGS metagenome assembly WUUC01 (sample SAMN13675441, study PRJNA597444) | soil metagenome | isolation source: soil | place: USA: Washington | collected 2017-10
CGAGCTCGCGCTCGACGGCCTGCACCGAGCTCGCGCTCGACGGCCTGCACCGAGCTCGCGCTCGACGGCCGCCCCCGGGCAGGCGGCTGCGGGCCGCCCCGAGCTCGCGCTCGACGGCAGCCCGAGCTCGCGCTCGAACGGCGGCCCGAGCTCCGCGCTCGACGAGAGCACCGAGCACGCGCCCGTCGCACCTGGGTCGTACGATCCACTTCTCACGTCTGACGCGTCTTGGTGCCAGTCATTGCCGCTTTCTGGAGGCTGCGACCATGTCCTGGGTGTTCCGATTGTTCCGATTGCCTCTCTGATCGGAACACTAAATTTCACGATGGCGGCAATTTTTTCAGGAGCACCATCTAACGCTGTGTCGCACACTGCAGTGCCGCGACCAGAGGCAGTTGTACGTTGCCGCGACGTGAGCCAGGACCAATCGATCCACAGGTGCAAGCTGAGCTTGACAATCTCTCGCTAAGCGTTCGGCAAAAACTGGCGCGATTCGCAAGGAGATGGGCGAAAGAGCTTGCGAAAGCTGGTGTGCCGATCGCTGGCAACGAGCACGACCACATCGTGCACGACGCGATCGCTGACACGTTGCACGGCGTGGTCGCGCGGGACCGGCGCATTGAGATCGGGCTGCACTTGATGAACGTCGTCAAGCGTCGTAGCTCGAACCGCATCCGCCGGGCGCGCAAACAGGTTCATGTCTCCCTCGACGCGATCTCGGGTGGAGGGGATCTGCCCGCGGCAGCCAGCCTGTACGTCGATCACGAGAGGTCGATGGGACGTGCGCAGGTGACCGCCCAGTTGTGGTGCACCATCCGCGAGCTCGTTGCAGGCGACACCGCAGTGCTCTTGATCCTCGACGCCTACAAGGCGGAGGTGTCGCAGCCTCGCGACGTGATGAAGCTGACCGGGCTGGGATTGCCGGACTTCAGCAACGCACGCCGTCGCCTCGATCGAGTCCTCTGCGCATTGCCCCTCGAGCTGCGGCGCGACGCACTCGAGGCCATGCGTGACTCACACGTGCGCGAAATCCTGAACGAAAGAAATGGATGAACGAATCATCGAACAAATATGGTGCTTATTTGTTCGCGTCAAAACTCAGAGAGTTGGCAGTGGTTGAACCTGAAAAAATTTTCGTTTGACTATCCTCTAGTTGTGAGATTTCGCGAGGAGCGATGGCTTGAAGCCAATTTAGGAAAGGCTTAGGAGGTGACGAAAGAGAAGGGCGGGAGATGTCGCAGCTCGCATACGACGAAGACGGCCAGCACTTTCAGGTACCGGCGACGGTGGCTCGGTGGAAGGTGCGGCGATTCAACAACCCCGGTGGGCGCGGTGGTGCGCAGATCGTCTATGGCGAAGCTGGAACGCCACTATTCATCGACGTCGACACAGACCCCTCGGACTTCCGAGAAGCAGTAGGCGGCGTTCCTGGTCGCTACCGACTCGATGGCGTTGACCACCAAGCGCGCGTCGTAGAGAAGGTGCCGCCGGCGTACCTGATGATCGGCGGTACCTCCACGGCGACGCCGGGCAGCGCTCTGAGCCCGCCTCCAATGACCACCGCGCTCGAGTACGCTCTCGTCGAGATCGTTCGCGCCAACAGCGAGGCGATTCGAGCTGTGACGGACAAGTTTGGCAGTGTCGTTGAAGCTGTCGGTGGCTTGGTACGTGCGGCGGACGGCGCCGGGCTGCCACGCCGGCTGCCGCTGGGGCCGCTCCTGCTTGACGGGACCGCCCACGATATCGACGAGGACGAGGACGAGGACGAGGACGAGCAAGAAGGTGCAGGGGCGGCGCGGCCGGCGTCGGAGTCGAGCATGGTGAACATGCTCGGCCAGGTCATGCAGATGGTCTCGATGTTCGCGTCGATGCGTGGCGGCGCTAACTCCCCCAAGATCGGCGCAGTCATGGGACAGGTCATCGAGACGGTCAAGCGGGTGGAAACTGCAAGCACGACCAACGACGCACAGGCCGCGCCGCCATCGCCGGAAGAACCCGACGACGAAAGCGACAACTACGACAACGAGGACGCGGACGAAGACGAAGACGAAGACACCGCGATGAGCATCGACAGCGAGGGTAAGAATGGCCCCCACGTCACCAACGGCGTGACCTCGACGCTGCACACGACCTCGCCGGGCAAGGCCAGCGGGCGACCCGCGAGTTCGCCTGCCAAGGACGCGACTCCGACAAGCGCCGCCATCGCGGCTGATCCGATGGCTCATTTCCAGCAAGTCCTCGCGGAGCTCACGCCCTCGGAGCGAGCACAGGTGCAATACGTGGTGACGACGTTGTCGGTCGGCGACCTGATGCAGTGGTACGACCAGCTAGCGCGGATGAGCGTCGTCGACGGAGCCGCGATGATTCGCCGCGAGCTTGCGCGGGTCACCAAGGCAAACGAACCGTGATCGTCGAGCCACTCAACGATCGGTCGTGTCTTGGGCCGGCGACCGAGTTCGCCCGGAGGCTCGTTTCCGAGCGCGGCGAGCAGCTCGAGTTGATCGCTGCGCAGTTCACCACGACGCGCGAGCTCGCGCGGTGGATCGCGCAGAAGCCGCAGTACGACGACAACGGAGTGCCGGGAGAGGGTCCCAAGCTCCATGCGTGTCGGCCGCCGCAGCGGTTGCGCGTGCTGTGGAGGATGCCCAACTGCTTCGAGCGCACGATCGACTTCTTGGTCTTGGCCGAGTTCATCGATCCTGCTCCCTGTCGCGCGATGGTCACGATCAGCCGCCCCAACGGAAAGCATACGTTCCCCGTCGAGAACGACAGGGCCGTGGTGCTGGACTTGGGGACGACGCAGAACGAGCTCGAGGCCGCGCTTTTCGGGCTCGATCATCGGCCGCTCCACGTGTCGCGCGACGAAGCCCTCGAATGGATAGCGACGATCGCCGAGGAACCAGCCAGCGCACGCGGCGACGTGCATCGGGTGCGAAACGCGCGCTCGGCGATGATGGCGGTCGTTTCCGGCGGGGAAATCACACCGCAGTCGGTGGCCGACATCGCGTATACGGTCGACGAGGCGGACCGCGAGGCGGCAAGGTTCGGAGTGCGTGGCCGCGAGCTCCATCGACGCGCAGCGGAGGGCCTGACCAACGCGCTCATCACGCAGCGCCGCCGCAATGCCGGTGCCGACCTCAAGCTCGACAATCTGATTCAGCTGGGGGCGACGATGCTGCGGCGGCAGCGCTCGAGCTCGAGCTCGGCCGGTCGGAGCTCGAGCGGCTCGAGCTCGCCCGGTCGGAGCCAGCTGGGGAAGCTCGGCGTTGGTAACCAGGTCCTGATCGAGCTCGAGAAGCTGATCGGCAAGGACGGGATCAAGCAGGGGATGACCCTGGGCGGCGTCGCGATCGGCGGGCCGGTGGGTGGTGCCATCGGTTCCCTCGCCGGCGACGCGCTGATCTCCACGGCCTTTGAGTCCGCCGAGGAGCATCGCAACGCGGGCTTTTGGGCGGTCAAGACGCCCGGAGTTATCCTCGACGAGATCAACACAACCGACAACGCGATCCGCGCGCTCGGGAAAGATGTCTGGGACACGTGGCGCGAGCCATTCGCGACGCAGCAGCGGCTCGCGGAGGCGCGCTTCGAGCGCGAGCACGGGCGCCGGCCGTACGTCGGCGCAGCGGGCGATCCGAAGGCCGATCTCGTTCAGGTCTATGCATGGATGCAGCCGGCGCCAACGCAGGCGGACATCGACGCGAAGAGCTACCAAGGCGCGTTCGTGGACCAATGGGGAGAGTTCACGCGCGAGTGGGGCGAGTTCTCCGCCAGCCACACGCATTGGTACGATCGGATGTGGCGGGGTGCCTACGACAAAGCAATCGAGTTCCGTGAGCGGGCCCGGCAGTGGCGGGAACGTTTCGAGGAGCTCGGCGGGAAGCCGACCGCGCCTGCACCCTTCATCCCGCTCGATCGTGGCGAGCCGAGCGGGCCGTGGAAGTCAATTCTCCTCGTGGCTGGCCTCGGCGCGGCTGCGTTGATTCTGCCGGAGGTGTTGCGCACATTTGGAGGGCGACGAGCGCAAGCGTAGCGCTCGCGACATAGGACAGCGGCGTCGGCCGCAACGAGAAGTCGACGAGCTCTCCGAGCTCGTGACCGCGACGGCAGCGGAGAGCTCTCCGATGACGGACTGGCGTCGCTGTGTCTGATTTGCGCTCGTCCTCGGCGTTCGCCGGACGTACGCGCCAAGGGCTGTGTCCGCGTCAGTCCAATCTTGGTGGTGAGTACAGAATATGAAGAAGAAGAAAAGCAAACCGAGTAAGCCGAAGAGTCGATATCAGTCCAATCCGTACGCGTTGCAGCCGCGCAACGCTTCGGGGGGGCAGCCATCCGGCCAGCTGGTACCCATGATCGTACAGGCACAGCCTCGGCGCCGGCGGGTGGCTCGGACGTTGGCCCGGACGCGGCAGCGCGTAGAGCAGCGGGCGACCTCGAGTGAGTTCCTCGCGGAGACCGGCATCGCGGCGGGCAGCGCTGCCGTGGCGGCCCTCGCGACCGGGTGGATGGCCGGGAAGGGCTGGAGTCCATTGGCCGTCGGCGCAGCGACCGCGGTCCTCGGCGGGATGGGCGCGGTCGCGTTGCCTGGCGTCTGGAAGGGACTGGGCATCGGGGTCACCAGCTGGGGCGTGGGTCAGCTGGCCGCATCGGCCATGCAATCGCATGCGGAGAAGGAACTTCTGACGCAGAAGAAGGCCCTCGAAGAGCAAAGGGCCATCGACCAGGCGGCGAGGCAGGTGGCCGCGAGCGAACAGAAGCAGTTGTCGTCGCCCGTCAAGCCAAGCAACGCGTTCATGCCTGCGATCAGCGATGCGTTCGCGTCGTCACGAAGCTATGGGCGTTACGGGCGCGCAGATGACGAGGAACGGATGACCGACCTCGACGAGGTGCTCGGTTAGTTAGTTCACTTGGATCGGTAGTTGGAGTCACGCGAGCTGAGCGGGAATGAAGGAATGAGTATGGAACTTTACGCTTTTGATGATGACGACGAGCGAAACGCGAGCCCTCGGGCTCGGGATCGAATCGGGAATCGGGATCGGGAGGGCCGGTCGCAAGCAGTGCTGCGCCCGGTGAGGCCGGTGGCCGTTGCGGCTGCGCCGGCGGCAGCTGCCGCGGCGGCGCCGGCGTTCGCCCAGCAACCGACCTACGCGCCGCCCGCGTGGCCGGGCTTCATGCCTCCGGGCTTCATGCCTCCGGGCATGCACCCTGGTTGGGGCCGCACCTGGGGACAGCCCTGGAATGCCTACGGACCGCCGCAAGGCATGCCGTACGCCGGTCCCCCGACGATGGGGCAGACGCTCGGCCAGACGTTCGCCAGCGGGCTCGGCTCGCTGATCGAAGTCGGGACGAGCCTCGCTGCCTCGTTGCAGTCGCTGCCCGTGGCGCCCAACTCCGAGGAAGCGACCGTGCTGTCGAACGTGGCCGACTACCAGCGTCGGCTTGCCGAGCACGCCAAGGCCGACGAGCGTCTCCGGACGTTCGGTTCGGCAGGCGGCAAGGTGGTTGACCTGGCGGTCCGGCTACTCTCGACTTCGTACTCCGCTTCTCCGCGGTGGTACTGAGCGAAGGAGGTCGAGGTGTTTGGCTACGATGACGGAAATCGACCCTACCAGCGGCCCGGCCAGGACGGATCGACGGCGCAGGAGCAGATGACCAGCAACGGGAACCGCGGTGGAATCTTCGGGTTCATCGCCAAGATGTTCTCGCGGCCGGCGTCGTCCTCGTCGTCGTCTGGTTACCTGCAACCGGAGCCGGTTCCGGTGGACGTCGTGCTCTGCCAGACAGTCGATGGCTACGCCTGCCACCAGATGGAAGGCTACGCCTGCCAGCCGGTGGAAGGTTACGCCTGCCAGCCGGTCGAGGGCATCGCCTGCGAGCCGGTCGAGGGCGTCACCTGCCAGCCGGTGACGTTGCAGGGACACTAGACCTAGACGAGAGCGTGGCCGGCGTTCGCCCGTCGACGCTCTGATGTACGAGGTCGCGGCGAGGCGTGCTGCGTCGACGCGACCACGAGAGCTCGTCGGCAATGGTGCTAGCGAGCTCTCGGAGGCAAAGAACGAGACAACACAGCTCCGCGTAGCTCGCGTGACTCCAGCTACCGATCCTATTTGCCTATTGCCTTGTCGCTCATCGAGCGGCGACTGAGAGGAAAGATGAGTGACTCTGAGAAAGAGAGAGGTGTTGACGGTCGAGACCTTGCGGTGGTTTTGCTGACCCTTGGCGGCGTCGGCGGCTACCTCTGGCTTGATCACAAGCTTACGCTCGAGCGCCGGGTCAATTCGGAGCTCGGGAAGGTGCTCATGAACCGAGCGGCGTTGTGCTCGGCTGGGGAGCCGTTGCTACCTGCGATGCCGCAGCTTGCGCCGCCTCGGATGCTGCCTGCTCCAGCACGGCCGGGTCCCGTGGCGCGCAACGCTCGCTCATCTGCGCGTGTCCCGAGGCTCGCGCTTGCGCCACGCACGTACGACGACATCTTCGAGCGCCGGGGGCGAGGGCTGCCGGTCCCCTATCTGCGCGCGCTCGCGCTCCACGAATCCGACATGCAGCCGCGGCTTTCGGATGGTCCGTCATGGGGGCTGCTGCAGGTCATCGAAGTGGTCCGCGAGGACTTCAACAAGCGAGAGAGGGCCAGCTACACGCGTCAAGACCTCCTCGATCCGGCCATCAACGTCACGATCGCAGCGAGCGCGATCGCGCTGATCGCGAAGAGCTACGCGACCTACCATTCGACCAGCGCGAACATGGTCGCCGATTGGCGCAACCCGCAGTTTGTTGCGTTGCTGACGTTCGGATGGGTGGCGGGATGGAGTGAACGCGGCGGCGTCGGACGCGTCGTGAGTTACCTCGAGCAGCGCGGCATCGAGGTCACGGTCAATGCGGTGTTCGATGCCGCGAAGGCGGCGGGAGCAAGCCCGCACCTGTGGAACCCCTCGAAGCTCGCGTGGTGCAAGCAGGTGACGCGGCAGTACTTCGCCGAGCTCGCCGACGAGGAGCGCGTCATTGAGATCGAGACCCCGCCCAGGCGAGAGCCACGCGAAGCGCAGATGTACGTGGTCGACGTCCCAAGCGCCGCGCGCGAGGCGCAGGGCCCTCTCGCCGTCGAGGTCCCAAACGTGCAGTTCTACGCCGACGATTCCTCAGGACCAATCACGTTGCCGTCGCAGGTCGAGCATGAGCCCGCGCAGGTCGTGATGGTCCAGCCCACCGGCACGGTCGCGGGCATGGTCGAGCACCCCAGCCAGTTGGCGCCCTCGAACATCGGCCCGGACGTGCGGACGCACCCGAGCGGGGGTGATGGGCCGATCGATCCGTACGGCGATGGGCCGGTTCAGTCCTACGGCTACCCGGAGGACCCTTACGCGTATCCCGCTCCGGTCGGGGGTGATGCTCATGCGTGACGCGGACGAAGGATCACTCGTCTCGCCGGCGTTGTTGGTCGGCGCGGGCACGGTGGTTGCGATGGCCGCGATGCGGCGCAACCTGGTAGCTGGCGCCACGAGCGGACAATCGTCGGACGCGATGTCGGTGGCGCGCGGCATCTGGGCCTGGCCGCTACCGCGATGGAACGAGTACGCGCCGGCGATCTCCGATGGGTTTGGATCGAATCGGACCGACGCGCGCGGCAACCAGATCAAGCATGCGGGCGTCGACATCATGTACCGCCGCCTCAACGCGGCGGACCAGCGCGAGCAGTATCCCCCTCGCACCAAGCACGGCTCCACCAACTACTTCATGCCCGACGCGGTCCCCGTGCTCGCGGTGAAGGACGCGAAGGTGTGGTCGGCAGGGAGGACGGCGCGCGGCTACGCGGTCGTGCTCGACCATGGTCAGCCGTGGGCCAGCTTCTATCAGCACCTCTCCGAAATGTTCATCCAGCCGACCCAACGCGGGAAGAGCGGTCAGCATGTGCGTGCCGGTGACGTGATCGGCCACGTCGGCGCGGATCCGCTCGACGGTGAGGGCTTGATGCATTTGCATTTCGAGCTCTGGCACTTGGGCGCGCACGAGTCAGCCATCGATCCCGCACCGCTCATGAAGACCTGGATCATCGCGCCCGCATCGGTGGGCTCCGCAACCTGACGAGGACACGACGCCATGAACCATCGACCGCTGTTTTTGTTCTTGGGTACCGCCACGCTCGGTTACATCGCGTGGACCCAACGCAATGCGCAGCCGCTCGAAGTGCTCCGCAATCGCGGCTTGCGCTTCCGGCCGATCGGCGGCCCGGCCGAGGACTATCCCGAATGGGTGCGCGCGCTCAAGGATAAGTCCGGTGTCTACGTGATCCGTGAACTCGACGCGAACGGCGAGCCGGTCATCGTTTACGTCGGCGAGTCACATACCGATCGCCTCTACGACACGCTGACTCGCCACATGCAGCGGTGGCGACGGTGGAAGGGCTTTTGGAAAGGCCAGTACGGCGAGGGCCATGATCCGGGCCTGACCTACGACCGTGACGGCGTTCAAGTGGCCGTGCGCGTCGTGCCGCCGGAAGAGGCCATCGAGCTCGAGGCTCGTCTCATCCGGAAGCTCGAACCGCGCGACAACATCAACGGCCAGGTCGCGGCGGACCAAGACGATCCGCCGCCGTTCTGAAGCCGACGCTCCACCCGTCCCGAGGCTGGCGAGCTCGTCACCTGGAGGTTTCCATGGACTCCCTACTTGCTTCGATTCGTGTCGCCCTCATGGAGGGCGCTGCGCCGGACCAGCGCGTGGCTGGTGCCATCGCGTGCCGAACGCTTCTCGCCGCGCTCGAAAGCCGCAGCGGCAGCGCCGTATCGGTGGCGTCGCCGGCGGCGACGGCGCCGCCACTGACGGCGCCCGTTGTCCCCGGCGCGCCGCCATCATCAACGGTCACCCCGCTGCACACGCACGTTGCGACGATCGCCACGGCGCTCAAAGCGGGCATGCCCATCGAGAACGTGATCGAGCTCGTCGTCCAGCGCCTCGAAGGAGCGGTCAGACAGAAGGAAGAGCGGTGGATGACGATGATGGGGGCACCGATGCAGAGCTCGGCGCCGAGCTGGGCTCCGCAGGGCGCGGTGCTGCATGGCGCACCGATGCCGGGCGCGCCATGGCCGACAGGCTCGTTCTGGCCGGGCGCAGCGTGGCCGAGCTCGCCAGCGCTGCCCCCCGTGATGGCGACGGCCGCGGCGATACCGCAGAGCTCGTATGCTCCCGTGTTAGGCGCCGCCCCTTCGCCAGCGGCGGCGCAGACTGCACAGTTTTCGATGGTGCGGCTACCCACTGCCGCGCCGACAACGGTACCGCCGGCGAGCAGGGTGGTGCATCGAGCCCGACCAATGACGGTAGGCGGGCCGGCAGCTGCTACGGCGCCGAGATGGGCTCCCCCCGCGGCGCGCTCGCCGATGCGACCAGCGACCGTCGCAGCGCCGGCGCGCGGGGCATCTGCGCCGGCGCCCGGTGCGCCGCGCGCCTCACCATTGGCGGCGGGTGCGTTGCGCCCCGTGTCGATGGCGCCGCAGCCGATGCCGACGATACGGACAAGTGCGGTGGGGCCCTCATCGGCGCGGGCACCGGCACCAGCTCCGACCGCAGCGCCGCCGTCGCCCACGGCCCCGCCTACGCGGACGTGAAGCGGCAGCGAACGAGCAGACCCGAACGAGCTCGAGGTCCTCGCTCACTGCAGCCGCTTCGGAGCGCAACCCCTCGACCAGATCGAGGCTTTTGGAGTCGACGCTCTCAACGAGCGTGCGCAGAGCGCCGCACTGAGCGGCAGAAAGTTGAACGAGACGATGATCGAATTAAAAGTTGATGCTCACCAGGGCAAATGCCCGACGGACGCGCGTTGCCGCGAGACAACTGGACTACGACCGCGCGCGGCCCGCAGTCGAAGGCTTCTGTTCGCTGGCTTGGTCGCCCTTGCGATGCACTCTGGTTGCGGAACCTGTGGATCCGATACACCGGCGCGAGGTTCGATCTCTCTCTCGTGGTCGATCACCGGCTCCGATAACCAGCCGGCGACGTGCGAACAGGTGGGAGCAGTCACGATGCTTGTGCGTCTGCGGAACCGCGCGGGGGATGCGAGCGAGGCATCGTTTCCCTGTGGGCAGACCCCGAGCACGACGGAGGTGGTGGCTGGACCCTACGTGGTCTCGTTCGAGCTCCGCGCCGTCGATGGAGCGACGCTGGCGGCGGCTGCAGACCAGACCACGGCGGTCGCGGACGGCGAAGTGACGACGTTGATACCCGTCACCTTTGCGCTGACCGCCAGGTCCAACCTCGCGCTGGCGTTCGCGGCGCCGTCGAGAACCTCGAACTGCAAGACGAAGGCGGACGGCGGTGCAGGCATGACCGGCGTCTCGTTTTCGCTGGTAAGAGATGTTGGTTTCTGCGCGGCGGTAACGTTCAGCCGAAGGCGCGGCGGCATCGAAGTGGGGACGTACAAAGTCGACTGCGGCTCTCCTCAGACCACAAGCTGCATCGAGACCGACGAAACGCTCACCGTCTCTGATCTGGCTCCGGCGGGGTACATCATTCATTTGGTGGGCACGGTTGGCAGCACCAGATGCTGGTTTCTCGACGGTCTGATCGACGTGCCACCTGGATCAAAGGTCGCTCGCACGCTCAACCTCCACCTCTCTGCTGTTGCGTCTCCGGAATGCTGAGAGCGGGGCATACGACCCAGATTGCGCAGGGTATCGAGGAGGCATCATGTCCGAGGACAAGCAGCAGTTGGGGTTGAGGCTCGTCACGAACCTCGATGACAAGGCGGACGAGCTCGCCGAGCGAGAACGCGAACGATGGGGGGAGGGCGGGGCGCATCGCATGACGCAGCTTGCACGCATGTTTCCCTGTTTGGATGAGGCCGACGGGATCGAGCCGTGGGCGCCCGAAGTCCTCATCCGATGGGCGTGTGGCTCAACGAGCGCGGTGGGGGACCTCCACGCTGTTCGCTTCGTCCTGCAGGTTTGGAGCCCCGTCAACGACTGGCAGGCGATCGCAGCTCGGGTGATGGAGCGCAGCGGACGGGCCTGCAAGGAGGTCCACGAGCTGGCGCGCGCGTTCTCGCCGTTCAACGTCGCGGTCGCGCTTGCGTACTGGGACGACACCCATCGCGCGGGGTTCCTGGACTGGGTCGAATTGCCCTTCTTTCCGTAGCAAGGTGCGACGCGTCCGTTTCAGTCCGCGGGCTGAGGACAGGCAGGAGACGGTGACAGATGACGAAGCGCGAGCAGAGCAAACCCAGCGTCACCGATGCGGTGCAGGCGACGGTTGTGCCGGTGCAGAAACAACGGCCAGCAGCGTCGGTGGTGTTTTCATCTTCATCCGCGGCGCCAGCCTCGCCGGCGAGGGCGTGAGATGTCGTCGAAGGAACAGAGCCGAACGCGGGCGCTCGTGGTACTCGGCGGCGCGACGTTGGTGCTTGGCTTGCTCCTGACCGGCAGGCGCACCGGGAATGGCGGGAACGATGGCCGCGCCCGGGCCCCCGGAGCAGCAGCAGGCACGGGGCCACAGCCAGCATCCGAAGAGGTTCGCATCTGGCTTCGCAGCGGCGATCGCATCGAGCTCGATGGAGTGAGCTCCGACCTCCCGACCACGATCGCGCAGGCGCGGTCGGTCGGCCGAGCCATCGTGCACGCCACTGGAGACGCGCGGGTCGGTTGGATTCGGAGAGTCATCAACGAGCTCAGAGCCGCGAACGTCACCCTCCGAGCAGAGGCCGGTTTGTTCTCGGACGCCGACCATCTCCACGCGCTCGCCGCGGCGACCAGCTCGCGACTGACGAGCGAAGCGGCGCGGAATGCGTCGACCAAGCGCCGTGGACAACTGCCCCGGTACGACCAGCGCAAAGGTAGTTGGACTGGAGGCGACACCAGAACGCTCTACACGTTCGCTGATCCGGCTACCGGCCGGGTGTGGGTGGTCCCTGGCGGATATCTGATGCTCTATGGCCCTCAAGCAACCGTACGCGTCTCGTCGCGTGACGAGGCCGAGGAGCATTGGCAGAGCCCGCTACACGAGGGCTGGAGGGTTGCCAGCACGTAGCCCTGCTCGAAGCCGGTGGCCTCCCATGTCGCTAGCGCGGCGCCGGCGGCGAGCTCGGAATGGATCTCGAGGTGGGCGCCAGGCCGCGCCGCGATGCCGGTTTCGGCGCGCGGGCCTCGGCCGTCCGGCCGGGACTGGCGGCGACATCGGGGTGCGTGATTGGAAGTCGATCGGTGCCGAGGCGCCGGCCGAACGTCCTTGGCCCGCGCGCCGAAACCGGCATCGCGGCGCGGTGGCGAGAACGCGGACGCTTGAGATACGCGCAGCCGCGTGGCTCTACCAGCAAGTCAGCCGGTCGTCCAGCTCGTGCCGGTGCATCAGCGACCGACGGCCATGGGCCTCACGCTCGACAGGGCCCGCGCCGACGGCCACGGGTGGGACAGCCACGCGATGGCGTCCGCAGTGTTGCAGCAGTCATCAAAACCTGCCGGTCCATCCAACGAAAGCGCCTCCACGTCGCGGGACAAGCGTGACGTTGGAATGCCCCGAGGCTCGAGTTTCGCGAAGAAACAGGTAGGTGGCGACGGCGCCGAGCGCGATCCCCGCCGCGACCCCACCGTAGCCTGCCAGGTCGGAATACGCGTAGTAGTTTGGGCACCGTCCGAGCGGCTGACCGCACTTGCCGTAGTAGCGATACAGCCCGTAGCCACCGACGACAAACGAGGCAGCAGAACCCGCTGTTGCTGACCACGCCCACCAACTGCGGCGCCTGGAGACCGCTGCCGTCGCGACCGGTACTGGTGTCACCGGTGCGGTCTGTGCGGTTTCGGCTGCGGGCGCTTCGATCTTCGCTGGCGCGATGTCCGTCGTGACGATGACATCAGGATCGTGGACCCGTTGAGCGATGAAACGAGCCAAAGCGCGACCACCTTTTGAACTGACCGCGGTGTAGAACGCGACCCGACCTCCACGGATGAGCTGACAGGTGCGCGCGTCGTACAACGATGCGCTGATCGACCAAGTCTGCCCAGTTGTCCGCATGCCGACGAGGACCACGCCGCCGCTGACGTGGCCGACTACCTTGGCGAGTTGACATGCCAACTTCGACGCTTCGGGATGTGCGCTGGATGCGAAGACGAATCCGACGAAAGAGCTACCGGCCACGAGGTTCGACGATACGGCCCATTGTATATCGAGTCGGGTTGTCTGGTTCGGTAGAACCTCGACGTTGAACAGGCGCGCGTCATCGTCAGGACCCATGAGGAGGACGCGGTACGGACCGGGCGGAAGGTCCGGGATCGGCTGTGACCGCGATCGAATCGCCTCGTTGACGTAGAGCAACACGTCTGGATCATCGACCGAGACCGACAGCACGCCACGGCCGAGCTTGTTGCGCTCGTTCCTGACACGCACGTAGAGCCCCTCGGCTTCCGGTCCCTTCTCTTTCGTGATCACTTCGTCGCGGAATGTGCGAATCCACTCGGCCATGATTTCCTCGCTCGACTTCCTAAGCTGAGGAGCGTCGGCTTGCCGTTCGTCCGCGAGCTTGCTGTAGACCAGCGCGAGATCCAGGAGCGCAAATCGAAAGGCGTTGCGGATCGTTGGGTCCGTGACAAGCAGCGCCGAGTTTGCCAGCGCCGTCGTCACGGCGTTCTGCAGCACGGGCGCCAGCTTTCTGAAGTCTGAGGCTTTGGTCCAAAGCGTATGCGCGCTCCCAAGTTGCGCGAGAAGCTTCTGCGCGGTCAGTTTTGGATTGGCTAGAGCCGGAGTGGCCGCCTGGCTTCCAAGCTGGTCGATCACGTCGCGCGAGTTGGCGACGTACCCAAGCTTGGTGAGCTCGTTCAGGAAGGCACCAACGGGCACCTCGGCAACGTCTGGACGCCCGACCTCGTACGATTCAAAGGCGATGTTCGCGTGCGCGATGCCGATGTTGCTCCCTGTGAGCGCGAGGAACACCCCGAGGAGCAAGAGCCGCATATGCTTCATGGCGCCGTCTACCGTCAAGGCTTGCGCTCGTCAGCACCGAGGTCGCACGCGTTGCCGACAGGTCGAGCGTCTCCGTCGAAATCCGTGCCGGCGCACGGCCCGGCTGCATCAACTACCGAGGCTGGCGAATTCGCGGTCAGGTGAAAGTCAAGCGGATCGGTGACGGGGCTCTTGAAGCCGAGGTCTCCCGCCACGGAGCCTAGCGCCAGGGAGTTGCCGAACACACAGCTGCCGCTTAGTTGCGTACCGTTGCTCGTGACGGCACCTTCGGTGTTCCCGTACACGATGTTTCCAAGTGCGCTCACCATCTCTCCAACACATGTAACCCCTCCTCGAAATATCGCCCCGTTGCACTTGTTGAACGCGACGGTGTTTCTCTCGAATCTGCTGCCGAGCGTGTTTGGGAGCAACGACAGACCGCCAACCTGCGTCGCTCCGGATCCGGTAGCGACGCCGTTGTAGGTGACAATATTGTTCGTGATGTCAAACGTGGTGTTCGTCCCCGTCGCTGACACTCCTCCGCCTCTGTTCTCGCTGATCGTGCTCTGCGAGAGAGTCAGCGAGCCTCCCGACACCGAGACTCCCCCGCCGTCGTTGCCGCTGACCGTGCTCTGCGTGATCGCCAGCGAGCCACCCGACGCGGAGAGGCCGAGGCCCTGGTTGTCGCCGATCGTGACGCGGGTGATGCTCAGCTTCGGGCTGCCGCCATTGGGGGTGAGATCGATGCCGTCGCCTCCGGCGCCGCCGGTCGCACCCTTTATGACAAGGTCGAAAATCTTGACGTCGGCGCCGTCGCTTTGGATCTGAAGGATCGGCCCGTCGCCATCACGATCGAGCGTGGCACCCCTGTCGGCGAAGATGGTGACGGCCTGGCCGTCGATGGTCGTGGTCTTGTTGTCCTTGACGAGCCCCGCCGCGACTTTTACGAACGGTAGAGTGCGCTTCAGGGCGGCGTCGAGGGTCGGACACGGTGCGGCCAGGCTGCATTCGCTGCTGCTTCCGCCGGGAGCCACGTACGCCACGCTTGCTTCTGTAGCGCAGGAGCCGTCGGGCAGGCAGACGCGGGATGCGCAGTCCGCGTGATCCGAGCAGCGGCGGCAGGTGTTGTCAGCGTTGCAGACCGGCGTTGTCGAAACACACGCCGCGGGCTTCGACGTCGTGCACTGGACGCATGCCCTCGTTCCATCGAGGTCGCACACCGGCGTGGCGCCTTCGCAGTCCTGGTCGCCGCGGCATGAAAGGTCGGCATCGGCGTCGATGACAGGGAGAGCGGCGTCCAACTCCAGGCAGTTGTGGTTTCGAGCCGTCGGGCAGTAGTTTGGCTCTTGACGAGCGCAGGCAGTCGCGGCGAGCGCCACGCATAGCAGCGCCGCCTTGTAGGTGGTGCGTAACATGGCCATCTCCCTCAAAACGCCTTGAAGAACCCGACGGTTGCTCCGCCGGCAGTTGGAGCAACAGCTGGCGCGATTGTGGCGCGCGTGTAGCGCAGCCACAGGTATCCTCCGATGCCGACGACGGCACCGCCAATCACCAGCGTTGCACCGGGTGCTATGGTATCGCGGTATTGACGGGGCTGCTCAGACCCAATCGGTTTGGTCGCGGAGTCCTCATCGAAGGCGAGCACGATAGCGCCAGCGACCACCGCCACGGCACCTGCGCCCATCGCGAGCTTTGGCAGGAGACCGCGTGGGCGGCCTGGATCGGACGGCGGGGGGCCACCGGAACTCGTGGGTGGTCGCGCGTTGAGAGGTCGCAGCGTGACCGAAAGCGTCGAGGTCTTGTCGAGCGCTGCATCGACCGAGCGTGATTCTCGACGGTAGCCGTCGAGCTCGAGCTCTATGGTGTGCGTACCTGGGAACGTGTTGAAGGATCGATCGGTAGCTCCGATGGAGTTGCCGTCGAACAAGATGCGAGCGCCGCGCGGAGTTGAGGAGATGGTGACCACGGTGCGACCGCTTCGCACCGCGATTTCCTGGAGCAGGGCGCGTGTGAGCTCGGAGGTCAGGCTGACGAGCACGTCGTCGGTGCAACGAACGCAGAATCGCTGCGCTGAGACCGCGGTATCGAGGTGCATCACGATAATCTGCTGCGTGATGACCACCATCGGGCTCTTATCGGGCCCAGTGTCGTTGGTAAGAGAGACTACGGCGACCTGTTCGAGTCCTCGACCTCGGATGACCGGCGCGATGCAGCCCCATGCTTGCGCCGCGGTCACGCAACCTGTGATGGTGCTCGCATCCTTCGCGCTGAAGTTGTTCCCCGCGACGGGTGCGCCGAGGTCGCGCGCGACAGTTTCGACGGTCTTGGCCGCGAGCTCGCGGTGATGAGCTGTTGCGGTCCCCGACACCAAAATCGCGGTCGCGGCTGGGGACTCAGGGGCGGCGTTCGCGCGCGTGACGCCCAGGAGGAGTACTGCGGCGATAACGATGCTGGACTGCACTATGCTCACCACGTCCTCTCGACAAGCGACTCAGCTCCGGCGGTCACGGTGACGGAGACCTTTTCACGGTGCCCATCCGCCACGAGCAGGACCTTGTGCACACCAGCCTCAAGCATGGCGCGCACGGGCGTCGTCTGGTACGCAACGCCGTCGATCCAGACGTTCGCCCAGGGGCTGACCCGGACAACGATGACGCCTTCGCCCGACCGCGCTGCGAGCGCTGGCTTGCTCCCCAAGCGCGCGGGGCTCGCCGGCGCAGTCGGCGGGGGCGAGGGTGCCCGCTTCTCGGGCCTTCGCTCGTTTGCTCGCGCTGTGGTTGGACTTGCAATGGCGCGGCTGTCACGGTGCACGACCGGTGAAACAGCTGCAGCCCGTTCCATCGGCTCCGCTGCGACGGATGACTGAGCGGCATCGCCAACCGCTGCATCGCTGCTTGGGATGTTCGCCACATGCAGGGAGCTGTACAGGCCCGCATCCAGATTGGCGGTAGCCGAGATCACAGCGACGGTGTTCTCATTGCGCTGAGACTCGTGAGTCGGAGCCACCCCGACACCTTGGGCGTGGGGTCCCGCACCAGTTCGGTTGGCGAGCTCCCTTGCGACGCCCCCGACGGCAATTCCAGCGAACAGAGCGATGGCGACGACCGCGCGTCTAGCGGAAGAGCCGCCGATTCGGGGTTCGCGGCCAGTCAACGACCTAGCTTGCGAAGCGCTGCCGACCACGTGTGCGACAGCGGGACCTAGCCCGTCCGAGATCGTGACCGCCGAAGGAGCCGCAACCTTCGCGACAAAGCGTGGCGCGACATAGGGCAGCAAGGAATGGCCCGCAGGGATCGCGTCGGCGAAGCGACGCATGACATCCTCCATGCTCTGGGGGCGCTGGTCGCGATCGTGCGCGAGGCAGGCCACGATGAGCTCGTCGAGCTCCCGAGGGACGCCCGGCCGGACTAGGCTCGGCTTCTGGAATGGTGCGCCGAGCGCCGCATTTACGATCGCCTCTCCCACACTTTGGCTCATGTACGGAGTGCGACCCGTGACGCATCTGTAGAGCAGCGCTCCGAAGGCGTAGATGTCGATTCGATGGTCAGGTGGGACCCCCCGTTTCGGGTTCGCCTGCTCTGGAGCCATGTAATCGCACGATCCGAGCACCTTCATGGACCTGGTTCTAATGAGCGCCTCGTCAAGCCGCTCCCCGATCAGTTTCGATATGCCGAAGTCGGAAAGCTTGGCTCGTATGTATCCATCCTTCTTCACGAGCAAAACATTGGCCGGCTTCAAGTCACGATGGACAATTTTCGCGTCGTGCGCGGCGGCCAACGCGGACGCTACCTGGCCCAGGATCGTGAACGTCAGCTCAAAGCCGAGCGGCCCCTTGTCGTCGAGCAGAGACTCAAGCGAGCCGCCAGAACAGAACTCCATGAGCATGTAACGGCGACCATCTCCTTCGAGTAGGCCGGTGTCGTAAACCTTCACGACGTTATTCTCGTGATGCGCGCTGATAGTGCCGATGGCCGAGATTTCTTGCAGGAAGCGCCCAAGACTCTCGGGCCGCTCTTTCACCTCGTGAAGTAGAACTTTCACCGCGGCGTCCATGCCACCAAGGTCATTGGAGCGAGCTCGCCACACCTGGCCCATGCCCCCCTCACCGAGTAGCTCGAGGATCTCGTAGGAGCCTCCGCATCGCGTGCCCCTCAGGTCTCCGGGTAGGCGGGTTTCGTCGATGGCGGTGGGGGTCCCTGGCTTGGCGAAAGTTGGCATCGCTCAGGCCCTCACGGGTCCACGTACCTCGCTTCGCGCCTGCCGCTCTTGAGCCGAGCTGTTCGAGCCAGCGGCCGCCTGCAGCGAGCCTCGGTCGTCGACGAACATCGCGGAGAGAGCATACGCGATGCACGTTCCGGGTGGAGCGGAAGGCTCGAAGCAGCGAGTAGAATTAGGTCGTACGACCCACCGGCGGGATCAGCTTCGCGCAGATCCGTGAGCCCGGAAACCACGTAGCAATGGAGTGGTCACTAGCTGCGCAGGCGAACCTCACTGAGAGTGCCTTGTTTAGCTACAGGCTGACCGCCTTGGCACTCTACGAACGAATTGATCGCCCTCGCAGGAGCGTGGCGGCGCCTCACTTCTCGAGCTCGTGCCGCATGACCGAGCAACCACGGAGGGTGATGTCCTTCTGAGGATCGCTGACGTAGCCGCCGCTCAACGTCGCGACAGCACCGGCCACGATCCGCGCCGCGGAGATTTCTTGGTCGTCCTTGCAACGGAACGTCGTGCGAGTATCTGACGCCTGCAGCACAGCGACGTGATCGTCATCCGCCTCCCTCGCCTCCTTGAGCGCATCCCTGTGCTCCTCGATTTGCGCCGAGGTAACCGGCGAGCGTGTCACCTCAAAACCGGTGGAAGCGAGTGGAACAAAGCCGCGGGCTACTCGCAGATCGATCGAGGATGGCAGACAGAGCCAAGGCGCGCGCGAGGACAGTTCCGCGGCAAGACTTGCGGGGTCAGGGAAGCGATCGCATCGCGTGTAGATGATGAAGTCGTAGGACATGGTTGCCCGCCAGCTCACCGCGTACGACGTCAGTTGACTGCGCTCCAATGACGATGAAAGAAATCGACGAGCAGCGGGTCATCTGCGGTCGCTGGTAGCCAACCCAGGGGAATTCGGCCTTGCTCCCCCGCATCGATCATCGCGGAGAACACCCTGCGTGCCGCCGGACGGTGTTCCTCGTCGAGATCGCAGATCCACCCGGACGAGGCTGCCGCCAGCCTAGACATCGCCGGCGCGGCTTCTTCACTGCGCCAATCGGATCGCCAGCCTTCCGGTAGGTCTTGATGGAGAGCGCCAACGAGCAAGCGCCGAGCAAAGCGTTCGATGGCTTCAGGTCCGCTGTGCTCTACTTCTTCTCGCCACATTCGGACAAGCTGTTCGGCGGCAACGTCGCCGTGGTCGATTCCAGCTTCGTCGTCGGTGCTGAGCTTCTCTGCAAGCTCGATGGTCGAAGCTGTTGAATAACTCTCGCTGAACGCGGTGAGACTGTCGAAGCCCCGAACGCGAAGACGATCAACTATACGCGCCTGCCAGTTGCCTGACCATGCTTGGCCCAACTCGGGAACCCTAGTGATGCTGCGGGCTGTCATCGCTCATACCTCCGGAAGGGCACTTCGCCGAGCCTTCGCGCCTTCATGAAGCGCTTTCCTGCGTCAATGATCTCGCCGGGGCTTAGCTTAGCCTGCGGGTTGCGCGTCAGCTGCTGTTTGGCGGCCTCCAGCTCAAACAGGCGCTGCATGATCGCCGCGTTCCATTCCGCATCGGGGATCTGCTTCGCGACGCGGCGAGCGAGCCGCCAGCTGCCGCCGCCATGCTGCGCTTGATGCTCCGGAGGTGTTAGGTCGACGCACCAATCGTCGACGTCGACGCCGCGATCCTTGAACCAGTCCGCATGCACCCGTTCCTGGGGGAACACGTGGTGCTGGTCCGTCTGAACCTGGCCCTCGTGCTCGACAACGCCCGCCTTGGTCTTCGTGCGGCTGGTTCTGATCGCTTCCACCTCGGGCCCGCTTTCGCCAAGCTTGCTGCCTTTGCCGGCGAAGCTCGTCTGATCGGGATGCGTGTACTGGTCGGCACCGCTGAGCTCGTCGAACATGTCAGAGATCTCTTTGCTGAGCTCGACTCGCTCGACCTCGACCAAGTCGCCGGTCATCTGCATCGGCCGTGGTGCGTTGAGGTCTTGGAGCGGACGAATGGTGACCCACACGGCGGCCCCGGGTGGTGCCGTCGCGATGTGAGGAGGGACCACGCCGCCCTCAACGGCGGCATACGCGAACCTGAACCCCGGTGGGCCCCCACCGCTTCCGAACCACTGGAGGAACTGGTGAACGGTCGTTTGCACTTGGGTGCCGACGCCGACGCCGACGCTTCGCGCGGCCTCCAACAGGCGCGTCAGCTTCGGATGCGCCGCCGCAGTCTCTTGCGCGAGCGTACGCATGGTCTTCGGGAGAAACCGCGCCGCCGCGAGGCCGAGAGCCGCCGTCGCGCCTCCGAGGGCTACGCCTTCCTTGAAGCTCCCGCCGTAGGCGGAGAGGGAGTCAAAGCCCTCTTTCCCGTCGAGAACTTGATCGTACGCGTCGCCGATGAAGTGCCCAGCGACGTTTCCCACGCCCCCCGCCGTAGTGCCACCTGCGATGGCGGTAGCGGCACGTCCGGCAACCCCTGATGCCAGCCCCATCCCTTCCGAAGCGCCCGCCACGAGCTCGCCGGCGACGCCGCCGGTCGCGGCAGCTGCCGCTGCGACGAATGCAGCCCGGCCTACGGCCTTGGTCACGCTGTTCCAATAGGCGTCATCCGAGATGAGCCCTTCCTCGCGCGCGTCGTGCGCGGCATCGATCCGTGGCTTCGCTCCAAACGTGGTGACGTCGAGGAATGTGTTGAGCGCGCTCGTGTACCAGCGATCTTGCTCTTCGAGCCGCTTTCCTAACGACTTGCCGCCCCCTTTGCCATCCCAGTACGGCTCCAACAGCTTCGACGCGTCAGGATCTTGGATCGACTCCCAGAGCTGTTTGACCTGTCCCCAGGGGAGGTGCTCGCAAAGCGCACGCAGCCTGCCCATACGATGGAGCTGCTTGACGAGCTCACCGCGTGCCCTCGGCTCGGCTTGGGCGAGCGCATCGAAAACACCCGAAGCTTCCTCGTCTGTGACCTTCCAATCGGTCGTGCTGTAGCTGAGGGCGTCGTGGGCTTCGTCCGCATCCCAAAGCTCGCCGACGTCCGCTGTCGTTCCGGTCTCCTTCGATTGGGCGAACACTTTGCGCTGCAGTTCGGACGCCGTGTGGCCATGCGTGTTCTTGGTCCCCTGCAACGACTGCCACAGCCCGCGCTCGGTGAGCACCCTCGCCAGGAATAGGAAGTTGATCGGTCGGGACCGCCAGCGCTCCAAGTGGTCGACGGCATCTCTACGGGCGCCATCGGTCGCCGCTTCGCTAGTGCCGCGCGTCTCGTTGACCGGTTGGAGCAGCTTTGCGATCGTGTCGGCCTCGTCGAGCAGCTGTACGACGAGGCCGGCCTCGTAGGTGAGCTGAACGAGGACCTCGCGGACGTGGGGCGGCGGCTCTGCTGCTCGTCCCGCTACGAGCTGGCCACCGAACCACTGTGGGCTCACCTGTACGGAGAGCTTGGGGACAGTCGCGAGGATGGCCGCGTCTAGCGCTGCCTTCTCTGCGGTCAGCGTGGTGAGCTCGGCCGGGTCAGGTGCGAACGCGTCGGTTGCTGACGTCGACGCCATCGCGGCGTGCGTCCCGGTGTCGACCTGCGGCACCAGCCGCACAACTTGGGTTTGCGCATCAACGATGCGCGCCACGCCGCCGACGATCTGCAACGCCAGGGCTTTGACCGCAGCGGAGTCCATTGCGGCGACGGCTCGTCGATAGGCTGGTACGAGCGCCGTCTCGACCGCTCCGAGATGCACCAGGCCGAGACGAGACAGAGCGACAGCTCGTTCCATCGCGCTGGGTGTGCCCTGCGCGTGCGTCGAGCTCGCGTGAGCCGGCGCCGCTGTCTTTGCGTGCCCCGGGCTCGCCTCGCTCGAGTTCGAGTTCGAGACTGGTTCCGTCGCATGCGCTGAGCTCGACGTCTGCGACACCGTTGGCGCTTGCGCTGAACTCGTAAGAGGCGTGGAGCTTGAGCTGAGCCGTTGCTCTGCTTCGAGCGTTTTTTGAGCGGCCCTGCCTCCCCATCGCGCGTTGATCTCCATCAGCACCGCGCGACGCAGATGCGGATCCTGGCGCCGCCGTAGCTCCGCGGCGACCGTCTCAGGCGTCATTCCCTCGGAGGTGTTCGCAATGTGCAGAAGAAGCGCGCGAGCCTCTTCAACCGCGGAGGTTGCTGACTGACGCGCGTGTTCGTCGTGCGATACGGTCGCGCTTGGACCATAGATTCTCTCCGGCATCCCCTGGGCATCCCTTCGGCATTCCCGTTCGTCTCGCACCAGCCCTCGACGTTGCCGCCGAGTTTATCGTGACCCCCGTAGGTATTTCGGCTCCACAGCCCGACGCTGCACGTATGGGCTACCTCACGAGCTCGTGGCTGGCGCAGCGAACGCTTGGCGATCTCGGGCTCGGGCGCGCGGCTGACGTTTCGCGCGCGCGATCTCGAGATCGGCCCGTGAACGCGAGCAGGCACCTCCGGCGCAGGGACTTCTCAGCCTGGGCGACTTGGAGGTGGCCACGGAGGTTCCGCTCGAGCCCGAGGCCCAGTAGTCGCGCGCCCCAGGCTTCGCAGTCCCTGCGCCGGAGGTGCCTGCTCGCGTTCACGGTGACGAGACCACGAGCTCGGCGCCAAGTGAGCAGGGCGACGCTCGGTCATGTGTATCCCGTGGGGCGTTTCCTGAACCATTCGGAAAGGGACGACTTTGACAGGCCAAGCAGCAAGGCAGCTTCACCTACGTTTCCTCCCGCACTGTTCAGGGCGACAAGCCGGGGCGTCGCCGTAGCAATGCGAGAGAGGTCTCCTGACGCATGCTGGAGGACCCAGTCCCGGCTCTGCGCGGTAAGTGTCCCTCCAAACTCCTCGACGGCATCGCCAGCGAACGCATCGATGATCCGGACCAGCTCCGATGCACGCTTCGCAAGGGCTGGAAGAATGATCGTCTCGCTCAGCAGCCTCTCGCGAGGAGCGGGTATCGACCGCCTGCAGACAACGAGCTGCACGCGGGCGGTGGGCTCGCTGAGCTTCGCTTCGATCTGGTCGAAGTCCACGAGAGGGCGATGGTGCCAGACGCACATGGTGCCTCCCGTGGCCTTGCTCAACGCGAGCATGCCGTTGTCGTAGCTTTCGGACTCGTCGGCATCCGGATCAGCACGCTCAGCACGTTTTCGCGGATCCCCGATGACAAACGGCCGTTCACTTCCGAGCGTGCGGTTGTGCAGCAGCCGTGCGATCGACACCAGGTTGCCGGTGCCGCAGAGCAACAGCGATTTGCGACGCGTGGCAGCGATACGAACGGAGCGCAGCGCCTTGTCGATCCTGCGTCCGTCTGACCAACCGAGTAGGCGAGCGAGCAACTCGCGCAGCGCGATGAGCCGCGGGCTCTCCACAACTAGAACAATTTCACCGATCCGGATCTCTGCACCGGGCATCAAGAACATCGCGGGGCGGCGAGCGCCGTCTACCGAGATGCCATTCTTGCTGTTGAGGTCCGCCATCTTCCAGCGACCGCCGGAGCGAAATATCCTGGCGTGATATCTAGAGACCAACAATTTGGTGTCCTGGACCTGGAGCCAGCAATCGGCCGCGGACCCGATCGTGGCTTCTTGCACGCTCGTTGGCGGCAAGGAATAGGTCGTGTCCGTGCCCCACAGACGTAGACCCGAGGGAGCATCGTGCGCGAGCCACTCGTACTGTCCCGCCGAATCTGTGTTCGTGTTCGTCACCATGCCCATTCCTGTAATTGGCGTTGTGTCTTGGCAGATGGCGACCGCAGCATACGCGTGACTGCTGCGCGAAGAACAGGCCGGGCGCGACGTGCACATGAGCAAGACCTGGGTCGTACGACCCACCATCGCGCCAAACAGCTGACAGTTGGTCGGGTTGGATCGTCGCCTGCGCAACCCGTTCGGCGCCGGTCGGGTTGGATCATCATCTGCGCGAGCCGTCGGCACCCGACCGGGTTGGATGGCCGCGTGCGCAGCTCGCCCTGCCTTGGTCGGGTTGGCGGGTCCGTTTGCGCAACCCGTTCGTGCGCGACGGTCGCGGTTGGTCGGCTTGGATCGCGACCTGCGCAACCCACTCCTTGGAGTGCTGTGAATCGTTTCTTTCTTAGTGCAAGCACGGTTGTGTGTCATTTCCTGTGGACGAAGGTTCGCGGAGTGGCCTATTGGTCTTGCGCAGTGTAGCTGCGTTGTCGAGTGACCTGGAGGCGTCTGCATGAGTGGGATCGAAGACGACATGGAGGCTGGGCACGTGGACCTCGCGCGCATTCTCGGCAACGCCGAGGATGGGGGCAGGATGCTCCTTCGCCATATCGTGATCGTCGAGCGGCGCATGAGCGAGGTTGCTGCCCTGCTTCGCGGTGCAGGTCCCGGAGCGGCGCGTGCGGTAGCGAGGCTGAATTTTGAATGGAGCACGCTCGAGGCTTGGCTTGAGTTCTTCTCGGCCACCGAGACGACACCGGAGTCCGTCGGGCGCCTGTGGGCCCTGCCTGCGCTAGCGAGGGCACGAACCAAGCTCCGCAGGCTGCTGCAGGTAGGCGCCGCCTACGGCCAGGAGCAGCAGGCTCCGCTCGCCGTGGTGGCGCAGCTGTGCCGGCTCGGGGGGAAGCTCAAGGCGCACGAAGGAATCGTTGCAGGCTTGCTCAATGAGGGTCCCGACGGCGACGCCCATGCGTCATCTGTCGCGATGTACGGCGGCGCGCGCGAGCTCGGCGCGCAGGAGCTCGGATGAAGTCGTCTACTGAGAATATCTCGCCGCAGGGGCCTCTCGTCGCGTTCGATCTCGTCGTCGAGACGATGTGGATGGGGGTGATGGGTACTCTCAGGGCTGCACCATTGTTCGACGCTGATTGGCTCGTGGCCGAGCTTGGGGTGGCCTTTGGGTACATGGAGAGCCTGGCCGCGATGGCCGGCTCGGGGCGTGCGGAGGTAGTGCGCCACCTGCGTGAGATGCGTGTGTTCGCCGAAACCATGTTTCCCGTGGAGACTGTCTCCGCGTGGAGCCCCGGCGCGTTCAAGGCGACTAGAGGGGAAAGATCGGATCAGGTCTGCGGAAGAGCACGCGCATGACGGACGAGGGACTCCGCGATGGGGACGATGTGTGCTTGGCGGACGAGCGTGACCTCGACGTCGTCGACGCTTTCAACTGCTTCTATCTCCAACTGGCGGAAGCGAACGCGAGGACGTCGGAGCTGAACGAGGCATCGCAAAAGCGCGAGGTAACGGTGCTGCTGCTCGCGAGGGTCAACCTCGCATGGGACCTCGTTGATGCGCGGCTAACCTTCTTGGCCGCGAACACCAAGAACGGTGCAAGCCGCGTTCAGCAGATGCCTGCGCTGGGCGTCGCTCGCGCGAGGCTGCGAGCGGTGCTGGAGCAACCCATCGCCTATCTGCGGCAAGATGGCAGGGCGGGCGAGATGGTCGCGCAGGCGCGTCGGCTCGCTGAGAGGCTCCTAGCCTATCAAGGCGCGAGCGGTGAGAACGCTGGCGCTACTGCTGCGCCGACACGCCCAGCTCGCGCTCTGGCGTGTCGGCGCAGCAGCGGAGCACTGGGTGTCGAGAGCACAGCCGACCTCGGCGCGGCGCGGTATCGGCGAAGCCGGCGAGCTCTTGTGCGGAGGCGATACCAATGATCAGACCGCGTGAGATGTATTTCGCAGCCACGCCGACGCTCGCCGCGAGGTGGCTGCGCGGCCTGCTCGCCATGGTCCGCGGCCTGCTCCTGCTGGTCTTTTCGCCCGTTCTCGATGCCCCCGAACCCGGGCATCGAAGGCGCGGTCGTTATCGTGGGCCGTGGCGTGTGGGCGCTGGCGCGAAGCAGGCCGCGCGCACTGCTCGAGTGGATCCGCTCGCTGCCCAGGCGGTCACCTCTGATGAGGGCGTCCCCCGCTCCGATCCGGCCGCGGTCGCGAGCACGCGGGCGCTGGCAGTCGCCTGTAGCGAGCTCTCTTCCAGCGATGCTTGGGCACAAGCGGCGGCCGGCATGTCCAGAGCGGAGCCTGCGAGCCCGTCCGAGCAGAAGCCTGCGGACCTTTGCGTTGACGCCGGTGACTTCGGCACGTTGCCCGTGATGCTCGCCGTCCGCCCGACGTTCAACCCCCATGACTACTCTGCGTTGTTCTTGGCGTTGGCGACCCCAGGCTCGAAGCTCATCGACTTGAGCTCGGCGAGGCTGGTTCGCGCCGATTTCTTCGAGGAGTTAGTGGCTGGATGGCGGGCTCCTTCAGGCAGCGTTCCACAACTCGGGCTTCTCCTGTCGTTCGCCGATTGGGCGGCTCTTCGTGATGTGGCGGCCCCGGTCCTGAAGGAACTGACATCGAGAGGTGTTGCGGCCCAGCTCTTTTACGAAGAGCAGGCTTACGACGACATGTTGTTGCTCTGGTTTTCGCATGGGTACGTCATACACAACACCGCAGCGGTGGTCGTCACGCTTCGCGTGCGGTGTGCGCTGGCTCCTCTAGCGCCGTTCGTGCTGGATGCGGCGATATCACTGCTTGTTCAACGTCGTTTGGGGTCCTCGTCTCAGATCGTCGAACTTGCACACATAGCGTTGTCTAGCGGCGCCACCATAAAGGCAATCACGTTGGCGCGTGAGGCGCTGTTGGAGCTTGGCGAGGTGGCAACCTTGGAACGCTTCAACGCGCTGAGGGTTCTTGGCTTCGCGTTGATGACGGCTGAGAAGGTCATCGCCGCCACTGGGATTCTCGACGGCGCGGTCGAGATGGGCATCGCGATCGGCGCCACGGACGCTGCAGCGGAGATCCTGCACTACTTGGGACAGGCCGAGCTCGACCACCGGGACTTTGCCGCTGCCGAAGCCAGGTTCTACGCAGCCATCGAACTGTTGAAGCCGACGAAGTCGGAGTTTCAGGCCAGTTTGTATCACGGCCTAGCGCTCGCGCTGTTGCACCAAGGAAAGGGCACTGCGGAGCTGAACGCAGTAACAGCGCTGGCCTCGCGAACGGACAAGAACTCTCCCGGGGCGAGGGCGGACCAGGCGCTCCTCCGAGAGATCCGAAGCGGCCGAGGGCCAGCGAGCTAACGAGCTGCTCGAGGAGAATCTACGTAATGCTTGATCTTCAGAACGAGGTGAAGAAGGCGCTCGAGACGCTCGTCGCTGAAGTTCAGCGACGAGCGCTGGGCGAGGTCGCCAGGCTGTTGGAGGAAGAACTGGACGAACGGCGAGCTCGCCGGGCCGTCATCGATGCATCCAGAGCCCTCCAGCGCGTTCAAAAGGAGCTCCCCGAGCAACGCGCCGTCGCTGCTGCAAGCAGGACTCTTCGGCGTATTCGAGAGAAGCGCTCCTCGCGTCACGCCGAACGCGTTGAACGGCCGTGGGGCGCAAGTCTCTCGAAGCGAAGGGCGGCGGAGCTGCGTGCGATCGCGCGAGCGTTCACGTCGTTCGTAGAAGAGAACCCAGGTCTACGAATGGAGGAGATCAACCTGCGACTGGCGCTTGAGACCAAGGAGCTCAGGTTGCCCGTCGCCAAGCTCATCGCAGGTGGCGCGATCCGGACGGAAGGTGCCAAGCGGTCTCGGCGGTACTTCGCGACTGCGGCCCAGCCCACCGAGTACGAACGCAAGCAGCTCGGTGAGCGGGTGGGTGAGCAAGGGCCGCTAGCTCAGGCTCCGAAGCTCGTGATCGAGCAGGCGTTGTTCCTCGAGCAGACGGACGAGCTCGCGGCCGCGCCGACGGGGCTGCTCGAGCAGCCGGACGAGGTCATGGCCGAGCGTTGCGGGCCCACTCGGGTGGCGGCAGCGTGAGTGATAGCCCCCCCGCGTTGCCGCTGGCGCTGGGCGCTTCAGACGCGGCCTGCCTCGAGGACTATCAACGCCACGGGGAAAGGCCAGCTAAAGCAGCTACGCGAGACGGAGGCCGCATGCGTGGCGTACAACGCGAAGTGAATCGGGTAGTCGAACGGTTCGTGTCGGAGGTGTTTCGGATTGCTCAGAAGGAAGCCATCAAGATGGTCACCGCAAAGCTGGAGAAGCTGCAGCTTGAAGCCGGCGCGGTTGCTCCGAACCAGCTCCAACTGCTCCATCGCCAGCGTGAACCTCGAGAGGCCCGGCTCTGGCATAAGCGGACGCCGAGTGACTTGCGCACGCTCGCGAGTAGCTTCACCGCACTCGTGAAAGCGAGTCCGGGGTTGCGGATGGAGGACATCAGCAAGCGATTGGACACGACGACGAAAGCGCTTCGGCTGACGGTGAGGCGTCTGGTGGTGTTGGGCGCTGTCCGCACCAGGGGCTTCTCCAGAGCGCGGAGATACTTCGCTGGCACGCCCGAGCACGCCGGTCGCGCTCGGGCGATCGGGCCCTCAAACCAAGAGGCCCCCCCATGAGCGACGGCCAAGGTATGGGGTGCGAAGGCCAGACGGTCGCACGCCCGTGCTCGTCGGGGTCGGTCTCGAATGTCGAAGCGTCTACCTTGTTGAGCAGCCGCGTGACGACCGAGCAGGTTCACGAGATGAGCAGGCGGCTCCGTGTACGCGTGATCATCGATGGCTCCGGCTGGTTTCGCGACGGCGTGTATCTTCGCTTCGCGCGTGCGCTGGATGGCACGATACACCCCGAGGTGCTTCGGGTCGGTGCGGACGCGGTTGCGGATGATGTTCTCGCGCTTGGGGACGTGTTCGACCGAAGCACACAGTACAACAAGGCGCTCCGTGACCTCCGGACGCAGCGAGATCAACTCGCGGTGCTCCTCGAAGCTGAGCATGCCATCGAGCGGGCATCGTGCCGGCGCGACCTGGACGAGTTGCTCAAGGTAGACGAGTTGATCGCTCGGCGTCAGTCGATGTGTATGGGGCACGACACCGTTCGGGTCACCTTGCTAGACCAGGAGATCGCGTTTATGCAGCATCACCTATCAACTCTCGTCGGCGCGGTGGCCGAGGTGCTGAGGGCAGGTGAGCAAGCAGCATCGGCCGACCCGAGGAGGGACCAGTGACGCGAAGCAGCGAAGAGCGCGTCCTCATCGAGGGCGTTGTGAACCGCGACGCGACGGTGGTGAGCCGCGGCGTCGTTGTCTTTCTTTCGCCGTGGTCATACGGGGCAGCGCTGTTTGATGACCTCTTGCGCGTGCGGATTCCGAGTAGCGAGGCTCCGTCGCGGGAGCAGCTTACGAAGGGGACTGAGCTTCGCATCGCGTGCGTGAACTTGGAGGCTCCACGACGGGGGGCGGGTTGGTGGGCCGCTATCGGTAAGACGCCAACGCTCCGCGCGTCGCCAGCGGCGAGCGAACCGGCTTTCAGCGACGGCTGTTCTTCGTCGGTACTTCAGGAGCCGACGAGGACAGACGCTCAAGGTTCCAGCGCTCCGACGACTGGAACGAGGTCTGTTCTCGACGGGCTCCTCGGCCGGTTGACGCTTGAGCCTCGAGCGAACGTGTTGACCGGCCTGCGTACGCGTAATCGCCGCGGCAGTTACCGGTTGTCGATCGAGCGATCGGCACGAGCCGCAGATCCGATTGCGGACCGACGCGACGTAGACCGAGCTCGTTCTATTGTTCAGAACATGGAGCTCGCCTTGCCAAGAATCCTCGACGAGGTGGCAGCGCGGGTGTTGTGCATCTACCACGACAGGTGGCGCCATGGACGTGACTGGCTCAAGCGGAGCAAGGTCCTCGCGAAAGTTGGCCTAGCCTCCGCGATCGTTGGAGTCGATCGGGGCGTGAGGCTTTGCTTCAGGGCTGGCGAGCTATTCTACGGCCACCTCGTCGAGGTGGAGCTCGGCTCGGACCTGGCCGTGCTTTCCGTTGAGGTCGAGGGCGTTCCAAAAATCTCCTGAACTGGGAGTCTTGTGGGGGCCGCCACCGTCGATTTCTCCTCCGACGGTGGCGGCCAACATCGGACGAAGCGAGGCCTGGAGCCGGTGCGCAATTTGGAGGAAGCCTGAGCTATGACGAGTCAAAAGCGATGCGGCGGTACCTGCTGGCCCATTGATGCGAGCTGGAAGCGGGACATCCAAGCGGCGATGAAGAGCGCTAGAATCTCTCAGTCCGACATGGCGCGGCGGCTCGGTTGCCTGCCCGGCACTGTTACCGCCATCTTCCTAGAGAGGAGGACGCATACACGGCTCGTAGCCTCGATTCATAAGGAGCTAGGGAAGCCGCCACCCGTCGCCGTCACGTCTTTTGATGAAGGTCTGCACCGGCTGATTCACAGCTGGCCATCGCTGACGGAGCAGCAGCGAGCGGCGATCGCTGTGGTTCTCGGACAGCACGCGGTAGAGAATGCGGAGAAGTCGCCGAACGCGGCGTGCGCGGCGAACGCGCCGACGTTGACGACCCTGGGAAGCTCGGCGAGCATGCGCTCGGAGATCCTTGCAGGAGCGGCGAGCCCGACGACAGCGGTGAATGCAGAGATGAGGTGTCGTACGCAGAGCGACGAGCTTGCGACCGCGGTCGCGCAGGCTATCCGTCGGGGTGCGCGCACGATAGGGGGTCAACGGCTCAGCTCCGGGAGCGGTGCGGCGGAGCCTTCAGTGGGTGGCACGCGCGGGGGTGGTTCGCTCGCGGCTGATGCGGTCACGGCCGACGCGGCTACAACGCGCAATGGTTGATAGAGGCCTGGTACAGGCGCCAGCGGCAGGTGGGTAGGCAGTGGATCTCGACTGTTATCCAGTCGCGGCCCCGCAGGTCTTTCCCGACTCAAGATGGATCGGGCAATCTCTTCCAGACTCGAACAGCGCTGCTCCTTGCCCCCCAACGGCCCGCTTCAGCTCGGGGGCGCCCACCTCGCGGAGAGCCCGGATAGTTTCGCTTCGCAAGTGCAGCTTTCGGCTTGATTTCGTCATGGTGGCACGATAGCGCAGCGTCCGCGGACGCTGCACGCCTCTATCACTGCCGCCGAGCGAGGCAGGGACCATCTTGAAATGTCACCTGAAAATCCACGCGTTACGATGTCGTCGCCGTCGACTCGGATCCCGATCAGGTGGGACTTGTGCGCTGGCATTCTCCACAGCGGGAGCCCGGAGCTAGTCTCCCAGAAGCGCAGCACGCCATCACCGCCGCCTCCAACGATCATGGATCCATCCGGTGAGGTCGTTGCATCGACGAGGAAGCGAGAGCCACCTCGATAGGTCTGCCGGAGTTGACCGTTGGTCCCGTCCCAGAGTCGCGCCGAGCCGTCTGCGCAAGCCGTAAGGATCTGGCCTCCCTCAACGAAGCGAGCCGAGTACACCAGCCCTTGTCCCTGCGCTTCGAGGGTCCGGATGGGCAGATAGTGATCAAGGTCCCAGAGCTCGGGCGATGCGACCTTGCCTGTAAAACTCGGCACCGTGATCAGGCGGCGACCATCACGCGACATGCGCAACGTTCTCACGCGGGCTTGCACCTCCGTAGCTGCCAAGGCTGCGCCAGTGCCGTCGTAGATCCGTAGCTGACGCTGCATGTCGACTGCAACCAACCGTCCATCGAACAAGAAGCCGGCAGCATCGATGCTCGCGGTTGACGCCGGGAGCGTGAGCATCGCGCCGTTCTCGCGCGTGACGAGCAAAGAGCCATCAGTTGCTCCGCTGACGATGTCTCGACCGGTGTGCGCGAACGCGACGGCCGTAACCATCGCGCTTGGGCTGTGCGTGATCTTCCGCAGCAGCCGACCACCGGGCACCTCATACACTTCCACCGTGTTGCCGCGTGCGATCGCGGCGCGATCTCCCGTTGACGCAACGGCGGGGTAAGCGGACGTGAAGTCGCCACCAACCGGTGTCACATTCGGAAGTTCGGCGAGAAGTTGATCGTGTGCCGTGTCCCAAATGCGGGTTGGATGCTGTTTACAGCCGATGGCAAGAAAGCGCTGGTCTGGCTCGAGGCTGGTGACAGCTCCGCAGTCTTCGAGGACCGGCGGCGCGCTCCACTTGCGGTAGGGTGGCGTTGCATCCCAGACACGCGCGGTACCGTCCCAGGACGCTCCGACGACTCTTCGAGAGAGCGGGTCGAAGTGCGCGACTAGGACCACGTTGCGAGGACCGGCGAGAACCGTGAGAGGCGTTCCGTGTGTGGCTTCCGTAACCGCAACCGATCCGCTAGCGCTTGCTGCCACCACGAGCGTGGACGTGCGATCGAACTCTATGGATAGGATCTTGCCCTGGAGGAAGTTGCCGCGGCTACGCAGCCTTCCGGTAGCCGTATCCCAGACCAGTTGAGCGCCATCGCGACTGCCAGCGGCAACGAGACGACCGTCGGGGGAAAACGCCACCGCATCGAGCGGTTCCCCGACCTCACGCAGGTGATGGACACGTTTGCCGCTCGGAATAGCCCAGACGGACGCGTCACCCTCTGCGCTGCCAGTGAGCAGACGTGGACCGTTCGGATCCCAGCTCAGAGCGTAGATTCGAGGCCCGGGGATGGAGAGGAGCTGAACCCACGTCTTGGTGTCGAATACGCGTACATCGTTGCCGCCGCTCGTCGCCAGCCAATGGCCGTCGCGGCTAAACGCGAGGGAGGGAAAGCTCTGGGCTTCGTTTCGGAGTTCCGCGACTTGTGCACCCGTGCTGGCGTCCCAGACGTGTGCCACCGTTCCTTCCTTCTCGATTGCTGCGACGAGCTTGTCGTCGAGGGATAGCGCGACTGCATAGTAGCGGGGTTTCGCACCGTCTCCTCGCAGCCTACGGATGAGCGTACCGTTGGCTGCATCCCAAATCCTGACGGTCGCATCGCCACCGGCGGTGATGAGGCGTTTCCCGTCGGCGCTGTACACGGCTTGGTAGACCGTATCCCCGTGGGGAAGCGTGAGCAGTAGCCGGTAGGTTTGCGCGTCCCAAATTTGGGCATTTTGGTCGTCGGTGGTGACGAGCTGCGCCCCGCTCGGTGAAAACGTCGCCGACCACATTCTCCCGAACGAGCTCGGGAGCCGTGCCTGCTCAGCCAACCTGGGTTGCAGAGCACGCGCTAGCATGAAGGCAGTCGACGGCGATCGCTCATGACGGTACGCCTCGGTCAGGTGGCGCTGCGCCTCGGGCTCACCATGGAGAAGCGCTGACCGGCCTTGCTCGAGCGCGGCTTGCGTGACGGTAACCTTGGCCACCTGCTCGGCGGCGCGCGCCTGCATTGCCGCGCGCTCTTGGGCCGCCGTGGCGACTTGCTCGGCCATACGGGCCCGAAGCGTCGCGCGATGCTGAAGCACGCCGAACGCAATAACTGCTGCGAGCGTCACGAGGGCCCGCCGGACCCACCTGACATGCCGAGCGTATCGTAGGCTCGCTGCGACGAACGAGCACTCGAGCTCGCTCAGCGCAGGCGGGGGGACGCTGCTCGTCAAGCGCTCGACGTTAGCGAGCACGGGGCCTCTCCAGAGGAGAGCCGCAGGCCGGTGCTGGTCTTCCCACTGCTGTGCCGCAGTGCGGATCTGCTCGCGGTCGCTCGCCCGCAACGCCGCTCGAAACTCCGACGCGAGCTCCAGCACGTCGCGATGGCGATTGTTCGGGGACTTCGCGAGTGCTCGCTGAATGATCCGGTCGAACTCCGACGAGTAGCCGTCGCCGAGCGCGGGCACCTTGGCGTCTCGGTGATTCTGATGATACTCGTCGTTGTTTCGCCCGGTGAACGGCAGCCGTCCGGTGAGCGCCTGGTACGCCACGATCCCCAACGAGTAGATATCGGCCGCCGGTCCAACGGCAGAGGTGTTGAGCCACTGCTCAGGCGACATGTACGGCGCGGAGCCGAACCTGGCACCCGTTGGAGTCAGCCGGTACTCAAGGACGGAGGAGGAGCTGTGGGTGGTCCCGCGGACATCTACCACTGGGGCGCCGCTAGCTGAGTCCAAGTTCGCGACGGGACTTCGATCGCGCTCTGGGACGGCGCTTGGCTCCGACGCTTCGGCAAAGGTGACCTTGTAGTCAATCAGCGCGATTCCGAAATCGAGGAGCTTTGGGAACACGCGTCCACCGCGCTCGATCACCATCACGTTGGACGGCTTCAGGTCGCGATGAACGATTCCTCGCTCGTGTGCCGCGTGGACCACCTCGGCGATGCACTCGAAAAACCCAACGAACTGGCCAAGCGGCATCGGGCCACGCGTGGTCAACCAGTCGCTCAGGGTGATGCCTTGCACCAGCTCCATCGCGATCCACTGCAAGCCGTCGTCCTCTACCCCGAACGTGTGGACATCTGCGGCGTAGGGATGATCGAGCCGCGATGCGAGCTGCGCTTCGCGTTCAAAGCGCTCGAGCGTGACGTCGCTCTGGTGCCGCGCATGGAGCACTTTCACCGCCACGTGACGCTTGAGCAGCGGCTGTTCACCGCGATACACGGCCCCATAGCCTCCGTCGCCGAGCAGCTCGCCGAGGACGAACTCGCCCAACTTGCGCCCAGAGAACTCGCCCAACTTGCGCCCAGAGAGATCTGCCATCGGCCTCCGGGGGAGCCTAGACACTGCCCTGCGATCTGGGGGCGACACCAGCTGTCGCACTTTGCTGCACCAGCTACATTACGCGGTCCGTCATAGCGAAGCCGACGCGAGGTGGGTCGTACGACCCACGCCTTGCTTCGCGGGAGGTCGGGCCCGTCGGTCCGCGATGGGTCAACAACCGACCAAGCGTCAGGCTCGGGCGCGCCGTCAGGCTAGGGCGCGCCTAGCGATGGTCCGCTGCCATGCTGACCTTCGCAGGAACCCTCCAACATAGAGCGCGAGCGCGAGCGCGAGCTTGCTTTGAGCCTGCAGGCCTAGCGCGCTGTTGTGCGTGTACTCGTCGTCCTCACCGCCCGGTTCGGCGGCGGTCAAAACCAGGACTTGGATGCAATCTCCGCAGCCGCAGAGATGGGCCGTGAGTCGATGCGCGCCTTCCGTCGAAAGAGTTCCCTCGCCGAGCGCCGCGAGATCGAGTGCGGCCGAGTCGTCCGCGCACGGGACGGCGAGCTCGTTCAGGGCGGAGGAATCTGGACACGAGCTCAAAGAGGGTCGGGGCTGTCCGGAACGACGCGTTGGGGGCACCTAGAATAAGGACGACAAGTTTCTTGGCCGCTCGAAAAAATCCTCAAAAAAAAAGCGCGTGGACCGACCGGCGACGGCTCGTACATCAGGCCGCACGCGCCTCCCGTGGGGAGCCGCGAAGCCGAGCTCGAGAGCGGTCAGTCGCCCGCGCGCGTCGGCTCGCGCAACGGGGCGCCGCGGCTGGCCGACGAACTCGCGCAGCAGGGCCATCAGATGCGATCGACGGCTAGGTTGGCCACGAGCCGCCGCGCAACAGCGCGCTCGTTCGTGCTGCGTGGAAAGAACGACGCGACAAGACCAGGCACGAGATCAGCGCGCGCTCGCGCGTCTGATCGTGCGACGTACGCGATCACGAGCCGTCGCCGGACAAGGCGGTGTCGCGCGTCGAAGCGCTCGCGTCGAGGAACGCGATCGCAATCCGCTGTGCGGCGTAGCCCACGCCGCAGGCCATCTCATAGTCCTCGAAGCCAGGACCTGCCATGCGCACCTCCTCGGGGTAGGTCGCACCGCACTGGCGAGACACCTTGCGCGCACGGAAGTCGCCAAGGACGGTCACCCACTGATCTTCGGGCGCCGGATCAAGGACGACGAGGATCGCGGCCTTGGCTGGGTCGACCAGTTCATGGCTGTAGGCGACAGCAACGAACGTGTTGCCGCCGCACAGGATCTCGCCAGTCGCTTCGCAGCGACGGACCACGCTGTGCTTGTCCGCGATCTTCTTGACCCTGGTGAGCGAGACCCACGCGTCGCGGATCGTGACGTGCAGCGTGCTGTAGTGCTGCCGAACCGTGACGCACCGAGCGTTGAAGCCTTCAGCCTTGAGCGCGGCGCGGAGGGCCTGCGCCGGAGAGTTGTTCGTGGTCGTCATGTGCCAAATGCTTAGTGCTCGATACGTGCCATCGGCAGGCTCGTCGCATCATTGCGTATTCATATGAGTCCGGACTCTCGATATCGTAGTCTGTTGTGTCTACACGTAAACAGCCTGTGTTCATGTGTCCGCGATCGGCGTCCGCTCGTCGGGGATGTGGGCGTGTGGACACGTGGTGTTTGCGCGCAGACACGAAACATCATGCGACAGGTGAAAGGCTATGCGTGAAATCGCAATGATGCAATACGCCGGCTGATGGCACGTGTCGCGCAGTGACGAGTGTTATGAACTCGACCGACCCCACCAACGCACAGTTCGCTGCCTACCGCGCCATGTGGAGCTACTTCAACACGGAGTTGTTCGGTGGTGCCTTGGGCCACGTGATTCTGAACTTCTCGCGCCGAGCTCGGAGCCTTGGCTTCTTCGCCCCCGAGCGTTGGACGGACGGCAGCAATCAGACGACGCACGAGGTCAGCCTCAACCCGTCGTACCTGACGCGCGAGAACATGAAGGACTCGGCTTCGACGCTGGTGCACGAGATGGCGCACCTATGGCGCCACGTTCAACCCAATCCGCCGCGGAACGGGTACCACGATACGCAGTGGGCAGACATGATGGAGTCCATTGGACTCATGCCATCGGCGACCGCCGCGCCCGGTGGTCAGCGCACCGGCTACAAGATGAGCCACTACATCGTCGCCGGCGGAGCCTTCGAGGTTGCCTTCGAGGCTATGCCGGAGAGCTGTCGCTTGCCCTACGTGTGTGGCGTCGATGAGGACGCTATCGGGAAGAAGGGCAAGGCCAAGGCGAAGGCGAAGGAAGCCGCGCGGAAGGTGAAGCTCAAGTACAGCTGCCCAGAGTGTGAGCTCAACGTGTGGGGCAGGGCGGGGCTGCGCCTCCGCTGCGAAGCCTGCGACGAGGAGTTGGCTACCGCCGACGACGCGGGAAACGCGGAGCGCGTGGCGCCCGTGCGAAAGGCGGCGTGAGCCGATGCGGGTCTACACGGGGCAGACTCGTTCGCGGCGTACGATCGCGGTCTGCGAGCGGCTCGGACTCGGCGAGTGCGTGAATCGCGGCGAGCTACCTCCGCGGCGCGCGTCGAGCGGATGGTTTCTGGACTGCGGCGCTTTCGTCGATTTCAAGGCGGGCCGTGCGTTCGATGGCGTTCGGTGGGATCGCGATCTGCGCTGGATCGCCTATCGACTCGAGGCAGGCAAGGTGCAAGCCCCCGACTTCATCGTCATGCCCGATATCGTGGGCGGCGGGGCGGCTTCGCTCGCACGGTCCGTTGAGCAACTCACGTATGTGCCCCCCGAGCTCCCAGTGCGCTACCTCGTCGTGCAGGAAGGCATGACCGCGGCGCAGGTTGCCGAGGTGCTGCCGGAGTTCGGCGGCATCTTCATCGGCGGGGCCGCGATGTCTTGGAAGCTCGAGACCGCGCCGATGTGGATCGCGCTTGCGCATCAGCATGGTCTGCCGTGCCACATCGGCCGCATCGGAACGCTCGCGCGGCTCGAGCTCGCACGGAGCCTCGGCGCTGACAGCGTGGATAGCTGTCAGCCGCTGTGGAGCCTCGATCGGCTGGAGGCATTCGGGCTGGCAGCCAGCAACGCGCGCGAGCAGAGGGTGGCATGAGGCCGGTTGTTCTGCCTGCGAGCCGTGCGCATCTCGGCCCGGGCGACGAAGCGTGGTGCCTGCTCGTCGAGGTCGCCGGGAGTCGCAGCCAATCGGGAATTCGTCAGCGGGTGCGAGGCGCGGCGCGTGTGCGCGTCGAGTCAGTCGTTGGTGGCGTGTTCAACGTGATCGTTGTCAGCGCCAACGGAGGGCGGCCGGGCGAGCGGCTCAAGTACACTCGCGCTGCGCTCTACGCTACCAAGGGCGTCGAGTGCCGCGCGTTCGGCGAGTTCGTTCGGCTCCTGTGGGGTGGCCAATGATCGTCGACCACGCGCAGCGCTGGACGGAGCGCCGCGCGTCTCGCCGTCCGGTGGGCGGGTCGAGCCGGTAGGACGGCAGGGCACGCGCTCGAGGTGGCCCGGCAGCGTGTACGGGCTCGCCAGGGTGGCAGCGCGCGCGAGCTCGTCCCGGGGCCGCAGCGTGCACGCGCTCAAGCTCGTCCAAGGATGGCAGCGCGCGAGCTCGTCCAGGGGCCACGGGGCCGGTAGCGGGTGCGAGCTCGTCCAGGGGCAGCGCGCGAGCTCGCCGCACGGGGCCGGTAGCGGGTGCGAGCTCGTCCAGGGGCAGCGCGCGAGCTCGCCGCACGGG
>WUUC01033583.1_pt1 | contig 38110 bp, 36 predicted proteins | sample 6278441 | NCBI WGS metagenome assembly WUUC01 (sample SAMN13675441, study PRJNA597444) | soil metagenome | isolation source: soil | place: USA: Washington | collected 2017-10
AGGCAATTCCAGGATGGAGGTTCGTGCCCGAAGGAGGGTCTTATGAAAAGCCTGTCATGTTGCCGTTTACATCAACCTTCGACGGGTTCATCGAAACACTCGGAATCAAGCTACTTGCCGGACACGATTTTCCAACGGAAGTTCAGACGGATAGTCTCCCGACATTCCTGATCAACAAGCAGGCTGCAATAGAACTCGGTTGGCCCGAAGATCCGATCGGCCGAACGATGGAGGTATTTGCGCCGGGTACAACGGAGATCATGATGAAAGGGCGGGTTGTTGGGTTGATGGACAATTACCACTATGAATCGCTACACAATCCGGTAAAACCTCTTGTTATATGCCTGGGCAGCTACTTCTCTGAAGCACTTGTCAAGTTTAATAAACCGATCGATGAACAAAGTATTGCTGCCGTTCAGGCGGCATACAAAAAAATTACAGATCGCCCGATGGAGTACGAAATATTAGAAGATAAACTGGATCGATTGTACATCAACGAATTTCAATTGAGTCACGTGATCCTCTTTTTTACATTTATCGCGTTGTACCTCACGTGTTATGGATTATTCGCGATGAGTTCCCTGCTCTTCAGCTCTAAGCTGAGGGAGGTCGCGATTCGAAAGGTTTTCGGTGCCAATCAACTCGATATCATCAGGCAGTTCTATACCCGATATGCGCTTTTCAATTTAGTGGCAATTGTGGTTGGGATTCCTGTTGCCGTTTACGTGAGCAATGCCTGGTTAACCAATTTTCAATACCGGGTATCGCTCGACTCATTGTTGTTTGTAAAAGCTGCGGTGGCGATCCTTCTCGCAGGGATGCTTTCTGTTAGCTATTATCTGACGCGCGTTGCAAAAAGTAATCCCGTAAAATTTTTGCGAGGAGATTGAAATTAATCCGGTGAGGAATAAAATTCCCAACAACAAACAATTCAGTCACGGGATAGGTAGTTCAATCCACAGCGACATTCCAGCGTGTGCTCCCGGTGTCCCTTGATGTACAGGCACCATATTTGATGCACCCCAGTCACAACTAAACACCTTTACATATGCCCTGGACTGAAAAAAACTATCCCACGCTCATGAAGTTCATCCCTTCGGTAGTAAGGAAAAAGGCAATCGAGATTGGAAATGCCCTGATGAAAGAAAACACAATGCCGGAAGGTATGGTGATCGGCACGGCAATCAGTCGTGCTAAAGACTGGGCAGCAAGTTTAGGACTGGCTTCCCGGATCGAGGTTAGACTAAAATAATTTTTCAATCAAAACGTGTTGACATGAGTAAAAGGAAAAAGAACATTGACGAGTTTTTTGCACGTTACGAAAGTAATTTCAACCGGGGTATGGGGGGCAACGATGTAAGCAATGATGTCATCAATTCATTCTCCGAATGCTTCACAGAATCCACACCTGGCGGTGTAAACTGCGCTAAGAATGGAAAAGAGTTTGCCAGCAAAGTGAAACAAGGGATGGAATTCTACCGGTCAATTGGCACCCGATCGATGACTATTTCATCTACTGATATTACACTACTTGACGAGTTACACGCAATGGCCAAAGTTTACTGGCGTTATACCTATGAAAAGGATAGAACAGAAGGTCATATTGATTTTCACGTTTTTTATTTTCTGACAACGGTAACAGGCGAGCTGAAAATATTTGCCTTCATAGCAGGTGACGAGATGAAAGCATTGCGCGAGAAAGGACTCGTCCCTGAAGAGGCCGAAGCGCAACGGTAACAAGCAAAAACAATTGACAACCGGAGCCCCTTTGCGGGGGCTTTTTTTATTGTTCGCTGTTACAATGGATTACCCGCTTACGGACATTGCTGTACCCAGCAGCTTCCGCGCAGCCGTCGCACCACTGGCGAGAGCCGCCTCAACCGTGCCCATCTCGGATCCTTCATAATATCCCTCTCCTGCAAAAAATATGGTTGATTCAATCGGCGTAGATAAGACCAACGTTGCCGCTGGACTCATTAAAGTTTTATAAACATATGCACCGTGGGCAAATGGATCATCAACCCAATTGATACACCGGTACGCCCTGATACTTTCTGAAAGTATTCCGGAAGGAACGTTGAAGATATAGCAGAGCGATTCTAATGCCTGCTTTTTCAGGTGCTCGTCGGACCGGTCGATCTTCAAAGCAGGCGGACCAGATAACCAACCAGTAAGAAGCGGAACGAGTGTTGGCTTTTGTGTCCACCAGGTTGGAATTACAGCATCCGTGAACAGGAAGACAGCATTCGCAAACTTTCTGAATCCATTAGCGCCTGTCTCCCAATACGGCTCTTTGAATTCAACCAGGAATTTAATCACACCTCCGGTCTCGATCTGGTTCCAGGAACGCTCGTGCTCAGTTAATGGCGGTGAAAATTTTACCTTACGTTCCCGAAGAACCGCAGGGGGTATTGTAACGATAACTCTTTTTGCAAGAAACTCCTCATCTATGCCTGTCAACACTTTTACATTTCCGCCCGTCCAGCAAATCTCGCGTACCATGGTTTGCAACTTACATATCGCTCCATACCTGAGGCACTCGATATAGACAAAATCAATCAATTGCGCATACCCGCCTTCCGGCCGGGTGAGTTCCTGGGGATTGTTACCACTCCACTCGTCACGCAACGCAAACGAACTCACCTTATCTACGTCAGCAACATCAAACCCCTGAACAAATTTTGTGACTGACTCCCGAAGGTTAGCGTAGACTGGAGAACTGAACCTGGATCTCAAAAAGTCGCCCATCGTCACATCACGCTCAAGCTGATTAAGCTCGTTCATCAGCATTTTCCAATCATCCTCCAGCAGGTCTTCTTGCGATAACTCACCATGTTTAAGTGTCCACGACAGTCCCCTTCCTTCTTTTATACCGATGTTGGCTTTCCTGAATAATTTCCTTGTATGAGGCAGATCACCGTGAACAAACTCTGCGGCGCCTTCAATGGGAACGGTAAAATTACTGTCATTGATCGTGTGGATCCTGCCACCAACTCTGTCCCGGGCTTCAAGTATCAGCACAGACAGACCGGATTCGCCGATAATTCTGGCGGCATTCAATCCGGCAGCACCTGCACCTATCACAATAACATCATACATCACGGATACGTTTTTGCATTCAACACAATTCCAATGCCTGCCTTGCGGCTGGCCCCTTCGGCTGTTAAAATCGAATTTTCAGTTGACGGTGTGGAATGCTCCGCCCGTATCACCGGGAAAATAGATCACAGGCCATCGCAAGACTATTTTGGAACGATCTTGAGAATCTGCCCCGGTCCTTCCGTAACTACATACAGATAACCATCGGGACTTTCCGCAACGTGCCTCACACGCCCTTTATCCTGAAGAAGTTTCTCCTCCTTCACGAACTTCGAACCATCGAGTTCAACACGCGCTATATGCCGGTGGGCGAGCGCCCCAACCAGCACGTTTCCTTTCCAATCAGGGTAGAGTTTGCTTGTGACAATAGTGATACCACAGGGAGCAATTGATGGCACCCAAAAACGTGCAGGATTCTCGACTCCTTCCATTTCCTTGTAAGGGGTTAACTGGGTTCCATCATAGTTGATCCCGTAACATGTTTTTGGCCATCCGTAGTTTTTTCCTTTTTCAATGAGGTTCAATTCATCACCGCCTTTAGGCCCGTGCTCGGCCGCCCAGATCCGGTTTGTAGCGGCATCATACACCATACCCTGTGGGTTGCGATGGCCGTAGGTCCATATTGATGCATTAGCACCACTGCGACCAGCAAACGGATTATCATCCGGCACGCGACCATCATCGAAAAACCGATGAACCTTACCCAGGTCGTTATCGAGTTCCTGAACTTTTGGTTGAGTGCCCCGCTCGCCTACCGCAACGAACATATATTTATCTTTATCGAATACGATCCTGGCGCCATAGTGATGCGTGGCGGAAAGTGCCGGCTTAGCTACGAACAGGTCAGCAAAGTCTGTTATTTTTGAACCGTCAAGCTTGAAACGTGAAACGGCAGTTGTAGTACCTCCTTCTACGGGTTTCGACCAGGTGATGTAGATCCATCCATTACTCCGGTGGTCAGGATGAAGTTGGATGTCCATCAACCCACCCTGGCCGGCGGAGGATACCTTCGGGAGGCCCGTCAATTTCTCGCCCGTAAATGCATCGTTTTTGAAGACAAGTATTTCCCCTGACTTTTCCGTTACCAACATCCGGCCATCGGGGAGCCAGGTGATACCCCACGGTCTCACCAACTCACTATATATAGTGTTAACCGTAAAACGGGAGTCTGTCGCATCTGGCGCGGGAGCCTGTGACAATGCCTCGCTAACGATACATATTGAAATTATCGCAATCCCCACAGTTATCGGGAACAACCGGTATCTCCTATTCATAAGCTCGATCATTTATTAGTAATGGTGAATCCTGTTTGCAGGAAATCAAAGATGTGAAATTTTTTCGCCATCTACCCACCGTTCAACAAGCATTAGGAACATTCCAAACAGGTGCGTAGCCGATGCCCTGTAACGCGTGGTTTTTAATTACATTTGGCAAATCAACATCCATCTCACATGAAACTACTTCGTATTCTTGTCGCTATCGCTTTAGTAGCTGCATCGTTGGAAACCAGCGCGCAGTCGGATGGCTGGGTAAGCCTGTTCGACGGAAAATCTCTTGCGGGTTGGAGAGCCAGCGAACACCCTGGAACATTCACGGTTGCCGACGGTGCCATTGTTGTATTTGGCGACCGTGCCCATTTGTTTTACGAAGGAACAGTAAACAACCATGAGTTCAGGAATTTTGAATTTAAAGCGAAAGTGATGACTACACCAGGATCAAATTCGGGCATCTTCATTCACACAGTCTACCAGGAGGAAGGCTGGCCATCGAAAGGTTATGAGATACAAGTCAATCAGACACACACCGACAAACGGAAAACCGGAAGTGTTTATGCGATCAAGGATGTTGAGGTGGAAACTGCGAAAGACAACGAATGGTACACCCAACACATCATCGTTCAAGGAAAAAAGATCACTGTGAAAATTAATGACAAAGTGATCAACGAGTATACCGAAGGTGAAAATGGAAAGCTTACCGGCGGAACAATAGCGTTACAAGGGCACGATCCGAAGAGCAAGGTGTATTACAAAGATGTAATGATTAAGGTGCTTCCGTAAAAGTTGTTCGTTATTGGTTGTTAGTTTTCTAAAAAAATAACTGATACCCGCCATTGAGCGAACGAGCCTCCAGGAACTAACAACTACGAACCAACAACTAAAGTGAAGGTACCGCCAACACTGCGTCTGCGACAACGATTCCATCTGAACCTTTATTGGTGATGGCAACATAAGCCGACTTACCTGAGGGCAGGTTATATTTTCCCAGGTGGATCCATTCGCCGGATGTTTGACCTTCCACCTTTACATCATTAGGGCTGATCGTTACATCACGCTTTTGTTTACCGTCGAACACGACCAGGTTTACCTTCGTTGCACTGCCCTGCATTTTCGGACAATAGACATATAAGTTGTATGCGCCCGGCTTCGCAACAGCGGGAATATACTTCACTGAACGACTCATCACATTAGTGAGTGTATCCGCAAGGAGCGTAGGGCCGTAGCTACCAGCAGCTTTCGAAAACACGGCCCAGTTTCCTTCCTTCACAACCCCCGCGTCATCATTGTCGACAAGTATTTCAGCTGGTGAGCGATTGGCAAGCGGATCTGTTTTAAGTTTCTGTTGGAGGAGTTTAACATTTACTTGCTGTACCGCCGTTTTCTTGTCAATAGCCATCGTGGCAGCAACAGCCGACGATTGTGCCAACACCATAAAGACAGGCTCCATGCGGATTGAACCGTAGGCGATGTGTGAAGCTGAAAGACAAACGGGCACGATCAGATTTTTGCATTCGGTAGCTTTTGGAATTAATGACCGATACGAGATCGGGTATGGAGGAAATCCGCCGACCTGGACGTCACCTTCGTTCTTTACCATTCCATTGATCACCACACGCTGAATATTGTGAGAGTCCATCGTGTAGGCAGCCATTCCCACACCATCTTCGACCTTTGCGCGGCCTTCACAGTTCGCTTGAGTCATTACATACTCGCCTACCATTCGTCTTGCTTCGCGAACATACATTTGAGGAGACCAATTGCCGTTGTCTGTGTACTCATCCTTAGGATATCCCCACTTCAGCATTTCTGTTCGCAGGTGGATTGGCAAACGTTTACTGTGCCCAATGAAAAACAACAACCCTTTGATGTAGTCCTCATGCTCGCGTGTGATCTCTTTTCTCCTGTCATAGCTGGCTTCCGGGTAATCATGGCTCATTCCGATCATGTCGGTTGAGCATGGGCCATTGTTATTGATGTCTGTTTTCCCGTTGGGCATCAGGTCTGGTTTGAGGATAAGATTAAATGGACGGGTTGGTTCCTTTTGCATCAATCTAACAAGCAACTCGTAACGGGAAGAATCGTAGTTTGCCGGTTGCGTGATCGGCACCATATTCGATGGTTTGTTGGTAAGGCATATCCTGAAATTATACGCCTGCACTTTGTTGTCGCCCGTGCCTTGCCTGGGAAGAATGTCAGGAGTGATTCCCCACAACAGCCCGCTGCTTTTATCGCCAGGTGTTTTATATGGATCAATGCCGTCGGGAAACTGATGCTTGTCACGCAATTGAACTCCATTGTAAGTTTCGCCGTACTTGCTGTTACTTTCGCGACCCACCGTAAATGAAACGCCTGCTTTCGCCATCAGGTCGCCTTCATACGTACAGTCAATAAACATTTTTGCCTTTACTACTTTGTTAGCAGACGCCGATGGTTGCGATGACTGCTCCAAAACTATTTCTGAAATCGACGCCTGATCCTTTGTAACAGAGACCAGGCGGTGATCATACCAAACCTCAATGCCGGCCTGGGTAATGTACGCGCTGAAAACACCTTCGGCCACATGTGGCTCAAATATCCATTGTTCAAATTTTCCATAGTGTTGCCCCACGCGACGATAGAAGTCGCGGGCGAGGCCAGTAACGGCAAACTTGTTGCCGATGTCGGTATAACCCAATCCGCCTGACGACAAGCCACCGGGATGAAAGCCCGGTTCAATAAGCAATACAGACTTACCGCTCATCTTGGCGGTGTACGCAGCGATGACGCCTGCAGAGGTACCGCCATACACACAGATATCGATTTCCTTTGTTTGTGCGGTAGCTGCAAACGTGCCAACGAGAAATAAAATTGTAAATCGGATCATGAACAAAAATATCGTTTGATCCGGGATTTTCGTGAATCGTCCACGAATGAAAACCGACCGATTATTGGGAATGAAGCCCCTCCAATAATCGACTTCAACCGTTTGTCCGTCGGGTCAGTAGACTATTAAAAAAATGCGGTTCCCGGCCATTGGAATGGCCTATATTACGGTGATGAGGAATTTTACGGCGATTGGCGGATACTTAATATTAATAGTGTTGCTGTTTCCCCATTCCGTATTGGGTCAGCGGGAAATCATTATTTCAGGGACAGTGGCCGACGAACTGAAAGCACCGATGGCATTCAGCAATGTGGCAGTTTACAAATCACTGGACTCCACCCTGGTAAGTGGTACAGTTACCGACGAGGTTGGTGCATTCAGAATTACCGTTAAACCGGGTGCATACTATATAAAGGTGTCTTTCATCTCTTTTAAAGACAAATTGATCGGCAACATTTTAATCAATGACCAAAACATTGAATTAGGAGAAATAGTCCTGGTGCCAGCAACGGAAGTGCTTGACGAGATTGTAGTGCAAGGCGAAAAGAGTTCAATGGAGTTAGCGCTTGACAAAAGAATATTCAACGTAGGCAAAGATCTTGCGAATGCCGGTGGAACTGCTGCTGATATTCTCACCAACGTGCCATCGGTGTCTGTAGACCCGGAAGGAAATGTAAAGCTTCGTGGTAGTGACAACGTGCGCATCCTGATTGATGGTAAACCCTCGGGGCTTGTGAGTTTTAAAGGCGGCAGCGGATTGCAGTCGCTTCAGGGAAGCCTTATCGAACGCGTTGAAGTGATCACGAACCCTTCCGCCCGGTATGAAGCCGAGGGTATGGCAGGCGTTATCAACATTGTATTGAAGAAAGACAAGAAGCAGGGATTCAACGGGTCACTCGATGCCATTTCCGGCTATCCTTTAAATATGGGAGGCGCTGCTAACCTCAATTATCGTCACAACCGTATCAACTTTTTTATTAATTACAGTATTGCATATAGAAAACAACCTAGTCAGGGAAGGCTTTACCAGGAGCGCTACACCGACGACACAACATTTGTGTTGCAGCAATCCAATCAAAGCGACGTCACGGGTTTCAACAACAACATTCGGGGAGGACTCGATTTCTTCTTCTCGGAAAAGAGTGTGCTAACTGCCTCATACCTGTTTCGTAGAAGCGATGTCAACCGCATTACTGATCTTAACTACGAAGATTACTTATTCAATACAAGCAATCTCGTCAGCACATCGTGGCGGCGTCAGGATGAAAATGAAATAGAACCCAATTCTGAATACTCACTCATTTACAAAAAATCATTTGCAGAAAAAGGGCATGACCTTACAGCAGAAGCCAAACTTCTCGACAACTGGGAAAGCTCCAATCAACTTTTTACGGAACACTACTACCAGCCCAGTGGTGGTGAAGATTTCAACCGGGGGCTGGTTCAAACCTCACTGAATGATGAAAGTGAGAAACAATTACTTTTCCAACTCGACTATATCAAGCCGCTCGGTAAAGAGGGAAAGTTCGAAACCGGTGTTCGCACCAGTTTCAGGAATATGATCAACGATTTTGTTGTCAGTCACCAGGACAATTCTGGTGTACTGATACCGATTGACTCACTGAACAACATCTTTTATTACGATGAAAACATTCACGCTGCGTACGGGATACTTGGCAACAAGTCAGGTCGTATCGCCTACCAGGCCGGGCTGCGGGCGGAATGGACGGACGTGAAGACCACGCTTGAACGAACTGACGAGGTTAACCCAAGAAAGTACGCCAATCTTTTCCCCAGCGCACATGTGACGATCGATTTGCCAAAGGACAATGGCCTCCAGGTCAGCTACAGCAGGCGGGTCCGACGACCTGTTTATAATGACCTGAGCGCATTCATGACATTTTCCGACCGGCGCAACTACTTCAGCGGCAATCCGGATCTCAACCCCGAGTTCAGCGATGTGTTTGAAATTGGACATATCAAATATTTTGAAACCGGATCGTTTACGTCTTCGCTGTATTATCGCGACACCAAAGACAAGATTGACAGGATAAGGCGCGTGGATCAAAACGGCATAAGCGTAACTGTTCCCGAGAACCTGCTTTCAGAAATCGCGTATGGAGCTGAATTCACGAGCGCGTGGACACCAGTCAAGTGGTGGAAAGTAGATTTCAATTTCAATTTCTTCCACGCTGACATTGATGGAAGCAACATCGTTGATACTTACAAAGCTTCGACATACAGTTGGTTTGCACGCCAATCGTCGAGGTTTACGCTGGCAAAGGGGTGGGATGCGCAATGGAGGACCAACTATGAAGCACCACAAAAGACCGCGCAGGGAAAAAGACTCGGTGTTTTTTTTACAGACTTTGCGATGAGCAAGGAAGTGTTTGCGGGAAAGGGCACATTGAATTTCACAATACTCGATATTTTCAATTCGCGTCGTGCACGTTCAATTACGGATGGGCCTAATTTTCACACGGAAGGAAATTTCCTGGCAAGAAGGCGACAGATCAATCTTACGTTGAGTTATAGGATCAACCAGGCCAAGCCTGCCAAGGCAAAGAGACTCGAGGATGAGTCGTAGGATACTTCAGGTCAACCATTCAATTCACTAAAATTTCCGCTCCCGTTGTCCTGATATGTCAACGGGTATCAGGAAAACCGTACACTTCATTGTACGGTTTTCCTGACTATCTTCTAAGAGCTGTTTCATGCGACAGAGTAAGCATTACTTTTGGCGAAGTGCTCAAAGCACTCGAGCAGGAGATGAAATCGTTTGGTGAAACAATAAGGAAGACAAGAGAACAACGCAACCTTGCGATGCGGGTAGTGGCGGAACTCCTGCACATTGATCCTTCCCTGTTGAGCAGAATTGAACGTGATGTTAAGCGGCCGACACGAAGGCAGGTAGTGATGCTGGCTGCTATCCTCGACACAGATGAAAAGGATCTGATGGTGGACTTTCTCAGTGACAAAATCATTCGCGTCATTAACACGGAACCACTCGCGTTATCGGCCATTCGCGTGGCGGAAGAAAAGATCCGGTTTGCCCGCGAACAGGCAGACCGCGAAAGATCTGACTCAGATCGATACTAACTATTGACTCGCAGCATCACGCTTCGCACGTTCAACTTTCGGGCGGCTTACGTGACGCAGAAATCGTCGTATAAAAATCGTTGATCAACTCAGCCAACACCACGAGTTATTAGCGTCCTGGTCACGCACAGTCCAATGTGCGTTACGGAATTAACAAGTTACCTGCAACCAGGGCTATTGTTTTCATCTTAAATCCTTTCCACATGAAATCTCACGTGAAGAAAAAATCAAACCAGCCAGTATCAGGGTCCGTGTTGAACCCGACGCTTAATGAAGAATTTGTTCGTTTCATGGAGTTTCACTCCGCGAAAAGGCTAAGCAGGAACCTGCGTACGATGCTATTGGAATTCCTGATGTACGACGGAACAACCGAAGCTGTTTATCTAAAAGATCTTGTGCATGATCTCGATGGGCTGTTCCGCTTGCTTGATGCGATCGAATCCACAGGGAAAAATCAACAGGTTTAGTTTCCGGACTGATATGTTCTTTCTCCGGAGCTTCCATCCATGCTTACAATTAGTTTCCGAAGCACAACATTTTCATTGTGTGTTTCAGCGCTCACAACTTACGTGTTGACGACGATAGTCGTCATTGATTTGTTTCATTGTTCACATGGGGAGTGGTGAACATATCGATGCGTGACTATTACCCATGGTCACTTAAGCCATTGCTATTCAACACATGCCTGTGCGACACCAGCTTCTGAACTGAGGCAGGCGGGACACTTATGCCATCGCTGTTGACGGCTGGCACATGTTCCACCCAAACAATTCAGAAAATGAAAATGCTAAGATATGCAGTGGCTTTTGCCATTGGCTTGTCATTGGTTTCAAGCAGTGTCGTCCTTACGGCCTGTGTAGACGAACCGGTTGGTCCGTTGCGCTGCTGCGAAGATGACGACGATTACGTTCCACCGCCACCTCCACCACCTCCGCCAAAGTAAACCGGATTTGATCTGAATGGCTCATAGAACGCTTAATAGCGCGGTGAAGGACAGTCTATCCTTCACCGTTTTTTGCTAAATTTAGTTACCTCCCACTTTAGCATGACTTGCGTTTTCACAATAGTCACGATCATACTGGGTTTCAATCCCAATCACGTTCTGGGCAAAACTTATTCTCTGCCTGACGAGGACAGTGTTAAGCTTGTGAAAGCGCAGGAATATATTGTAAAAAAACAGTATGACAGCGCTTCCACCTGCCTTCATCAGGTTCTTAGTAATCCAAAGTTCAAGGCACCAGCAACGCACTGGCTTGGCACGCTCCACGCGTCAGCTGACAACCTCGACAGCGCGATAATTTATTTTCAGAAAGCAATGGAGAACTCATTAGAGATTGGCCATGGCAAAGGCGTAGCCGCAGCAGAATTGAACCTGGGGATTGCATATAAAACTCGCGGTTTGTACGCCTTAGCGCTAACGCATAGTCACCATGCAGTTAAATACTTTGATAGACAACCTCCTTCCAGGGAACTGGCTTCTGCCTTTAATAACATTGCCATTATCTACACGAACACAAAGGATTTTGAAAGTGCCTTATTGTATCATCGCCGGACGCTTAGTGTTCGGCGAACACTCAACCTTCAGTACCTCGCTGCTCACTCCCTGAACAACATTGGCAAAACTTTCGTTGACATGAACAATTTGGATAGTGCGGTGTTCTACTTCACTGAATCATTGACGATTAAACGCGAACAAAATGAAAATACAGCGTCGACACTGAACAACCTCGGGGAGGCGCATTTAAAACTCGGAAAGCCAGAGGCGGCCATACATTTCCTTGAAGAATCTTTGAGGATCAAACATGCAAAAAGCGACAAAGCCGGTCAGGCCATCACGCTAAAAAACCTGGGCCACGTCTACCTGATACTTGGGAAGTTTCGATCAGCGGCATTCTATCTTGATGAAGGAGAAGCTTTCGCCCGTGAAGTAAACTCATTGGAATACCTGCGCGACATCGTCGATCTTCAAAGTCAGTTAAACGAAAAAACAGGCAACATGAAACGTGCTCTTGCCTACAACCGCGAGTTAATAGCAGTAAAAGACAGCCTCCTCAACAAAGAGAAAGCACAAATCATCGGTGAACTACAAATCCGTTTCGAAACCGAAAAGAAAGAACAACAGATCCTGCTAATGCAGCGGGAAGACCAACTCCAGGTCGCCAATCTCCAACAAAAGAACACGCTGATCATTGCCCTTATTGCAGGTATTGCGCTCGTCGCCGCAATTGTTGTGCTCCTGTGGATAAACTCAAGAAGTGCGCGGCAAGGAAAAGAACGCGTTGAAATGCTGATGCAGGAATTGCAACATCGCATTCGTAATAACCTCCAACTGCTGTCAAGTATTTTTACCCTGCAAACAAAAAATCTTACGGATGCATCTACCATAGCACTTGCGAAAGGAAGTGAGGGAAGAGTGAACGCCATCGCCATGATCCACCGGGAATTGTCAGGAGATGGAACGGCCACCCAGGTAGCTATGGATCATTACGTCAGGGAATTGGTTGAGGCGCTCAAAAATGCGTATCGTCAGGACAGCGCGGAGCTGCTACTGCAATTCGAACTCGAGAAACTCAACCTGGATGTCGACAAAGCCATGCCTCTCGGATTGATCATCAATGAACTGGTGACCAATTCTTTTAAATATGCATTTCCTGGTACGACAGATCCGAAACTCCGGGTTGCAATGAGGATGGAAAACACGGGATCACTTTTGTTACAGGTGAGTGACAACGGTCACCAGGTAAAAGATGTTTCGTATTACGAGTCCAACACGTCGTTCGGACTCAACATGGTGCGCACATTGGTGCGTGAACTGCATGGTAAACTCGAAATTCACTTGCAGAACGGAACACATTTCCACCTTCATATTCCTATTGCTGCGTAATGGACAACATCAGGATCCTTATTGTAGAAGATCAGTTGCTTGTCGCCGAAAGTATTGCGGCAATCCTCAGTGAACGGCACCTCGAAATTGCCGGTATTGTATCCACCGGTGAGGAAGCTATTAAAGCGGTAGCAGAATCTCCCCCCGATCTTATCCTGATGGATATCAAACTAGGCGGAAAAAAAGATGGTATCGCCACTGCAGAACATATCCTGCGTAAAGAAAACATTCCCATAATTTATCTCAGTGATTATTCGGACGAATCGACATTTCTTCGTGCAAAACCGACATTGCCCGCCAACTATCTCACCAAACCGTTTCGCGCTGCCGACCTGATCCGGGCCATCGACATCGCGTTCACTAACGCTCAGGCAATCAAACAACAAACGGCATCGGGCATGCCGCAGCATGTCTTTGTAAGAACCGACACACAAAGATTCTCAAAACTTTATCCTGAAAGTATCTTGTACCTGGAGGCCGATCGCGCCTACTGCAAAGTGGTAACAGAAGATCGCGTGTATACACTTTCAACAAGCATGAATCACGTCCATACTCAATTGGCCTCACCTGAGTTTATAAAGGCGAGTCGTTCATTTGTTGTCAACATTTCACAGGTAACGGCAGTAGAAGGGAATTTACTCATTGTTGGAAAGTACCGCGTGCAGCTGAGCCGCGAATTTCGGTCGCAAGTATTGAACAAGCTGAAATTTGTACGGTAGGTTACGCAGCCTTACGTGGTTGTCCGAGGCCTTTTCGCGACAACGCAAGTAATATCCAAACAGCATGGATCAATCCATTGCCTTTCATGTTTACAATCTTCACGTAACGTTTGTAAAATTCTTCGTTTCCAAAAATTACCTCCTTCATCTGCAATTCCGTAATCCGTATATCCTGATCCAGTTTGGCTACAAAATGATCGGGTTCGCGGTGATACCTGGATGCACGAATGTAGGTTCCCGGCGGACTAGCGCGGCGCAGACCTCTGAAATACCCAGACCGCGAGCTCAACAGGCACGCACGATGATAAATGAGGTCTTTCAAGCGTTCCAGTGCTGCGTGTGTATTCTTCATAAGATGAAAAGGTTTGAGTTTTTTTTACCAGAAAGGGGCCACTTAGCGTAACGCGAGTTGACATACAACACACATAGCTATCTGGAAATTTTCTTTGCACATCCTGATTTCAATAGCCGACATTCGGAAACAAAATCAGGCAAGCGGAAATCAAACAGGTATATCAATCGTACTTGAAGTTATGAACTTACACCTACACATCATTAACATGTGGCCTGGAATGGGAAGATTCTTTACACGTTTCGGAAAGTAACCTGGCACGTCGGGAAAAATTTCTTGTCAAGCGCGCGGTTGCGTGCCTCCTTCGTCACATTATACGCGTTATGATGGTTGGTGGGCACATGCAGCAGCAAGGCGGGAGGAAAGACGAATACAGTACCGTTGACGGAGCCATCACGCACAATACGCCTGAAACAGAAAAAGTGGTTCGGCTAATTTGTCGTGCATTTCCATACATGTTGAAAGAACGGATTCGCCAGGCCGTATTCTCATGCTGCGAAACGATGACCATTCCGACGGATCGCGGAAAGATTGTAAGCTGCACCCTGGAACGACTCGGTTTAATTCCTGAAAATCACCGCGCTTCCCGAACACGAACATCGTAGCATCCATACCTTGTTTTCACGGTATAGTAACTCAGCTACTTTTGCACGAAGTTTATGTCATGCAATGAAGGCGCATGGCGAAGCAGGCGATCAGCATTACTACATCAGAAGGACATCAAACTCAAATCGATCCTGAAAAGAGTGGCGAATTCACCATTGGCTCATTCTCGATCAACTGGAAGCTGGCCACCACTCCGGACCTTGTGATGACAAGTATAAGCCTTACATTAACCAGGCCGTTGAGTACTTCCGTGTCGTCGTCGAAAAGAACATCTGCATTCCTCATCTTCCCCACCGCGCAGTCGTTTCCATACAGTCAGGCTTCCCTCCCAGACGACGTGATCCACAAAGGACAATTTCAATTCGCGTTCGTTCCTTCGATCGACATGAAGTTAAAGCTTAACGCGGGCAGCTACACCTTCTTCAGTTTCCAGTTCACGCCAAAAATGTTGAATACGTGGATGCCTGAACCTATTATTCGCGATCTGCTGGAACACATGAACAAACGTAAACCAGCACTGATCAATGCGCGACCAATGGAGGTCACACCGCAAATGTCAAATGTGCTTAACGAACTACAGGAAAGAAAATTCACAGAAAAGAGGTTTGGATTGCTGCTGGAGTCACGGGCGTTAGATCTGCTAAGGCTCGCACTCGACGAGCTCAACCCTAGCACATTGGTGTATTCAACACCGCTGAAGCCTGACGATGTGGAAAAGATTAGAAAGGTGAGGGACTACATTGATGGGAAGCTCGATGAGCCACTGTCGTTGAAAGAAGTGGCGGAATCGGGTGGTATCAGTGAATCAAAATTGAAAACAGGTTTCAAAGAGTTCTATCACACAACGGTGTTCGACTACATACGCTCACAGCGGTTACAAAGAGCTAGAACTCAACTCATAGATACCCACCTGGACCTGAAGGTGATTGCGCGAAAGGCGGGTTACCGATCGGTATCGAATTTCTCATCGGCATTCAAGAAGGCATTCACCTGCTCCCCTACCTCACTGCGCCGCAGTTAATTACGATTTACCGTTTCGCATAACAGATTTACCGCGGTGCATAACGCGGGTGGTCTACTTTCATCCTGTCGATCAAGCATTGACAAATTCAAGTTTAAAAAATCATCAAATGGAAAAAGCGGGGCTATTGAGTTTCCTAATGCGATTCGGCAATGTAGCGAAGCGCGATGTTGTGGTCGACGTGATCTGTGCTTTAGTCATCAGCCTGTTTGTCTATGCAGCGGTCACCAAACTGCTCGACTATCAAAAGTTCCGCGTGCAGATTGGTCAGTCTCCATTGCTCACGGCATTTGCCGGCTGGGTGGCCTGGATAGTGCCGGCGGTGGAACTGATCATTTCTGCATTATTGGTCACAATACGGTACAGGTTGATCGCCCTATACGCAGCATTCGGGTTGATGGTGATGTTCACCGCATACATCATCGCGATCACACAGTTCAGCGATTACATTCCTTGCTCATGTGGCGGTGTTTTAGAAAAACTGAACTGGACGGAGCACCTGGTATTTAACCTGGTGTTCGTGGTATTGACGCTCACGGCCATTGTCCTTCATGTAACGAAAGATCTTCCCACATCAAACGACAGAACCTAAACCTGAACAATATTCTATTGCAATGGAACAGGGGAACGCTGAAAACCTGTGAAAGAGTAGGCATCATTTATTAACAAACAATTTACAATTATGAAAAAGATGAGATTTCTTTTGCCGATGATCGCGATGGTTTTCGCGATGGCAGCAGGTTTTGTGACAACTGCAGATGCTGATAAACCTGGCATTCAGGCGTACTATGAATTAGAAGGGGATTGTGACAACCCGGGTGTTACCCAACAAGACAACTGTTCAACCCTCAACGATGGCAACGACTGTACAATTTTCGTGAGTCCAAACGTGTTTCCGGCCCACGAAACCTCGACGTTAGGCGAGTGTGCATCGCCCCTCAAACAGGTTAGAATCTAGTTCCCTCTCAGGTGATTGGCCACAATGGCTAATCACCTTATTCTAAATCTACAAAAATGCGACATATCACATTGTTGATATTGCTAATTAGTATGGCGGTGTTCTCTATGTTCCTGTTGAGTTTTTTCGCCGAACAACAACCACAAAGCAAAAGTAATTTCACCCGGTTGTTTCCACCTGGATTGCTGCGCCAGGAAGCTGTAAATGTTCTCCCATCATCGTACTTCTATTTTGTGGGTATGTTGAACAGCGAAATTGTTGCGGCGAATACTGCTGCACCCACGCGAATCCTACTGTTTGATAACAAACTGGCTAGTTCGCGGATGGTTATCGTTTCCCTTCCGGAAGAAACGCCCCGGTTTAGTTTGGCAAAGATCCACCTTGACTCGCCTTCATTTTTCATGACCGATGGCATTATTCCGTTCATACTAACAGGTGAGGTCTCAGATTGGGTGGCTAGGAGATTTATCGACCAACCTCCTTACTTCCTGGAAAGTACAATCGTGGACAAAGACTTCGTTGCAGTTCGCTCCTGGAATTCAACTGTGAACAACAGCATTTTTGGAAAAGTGACTCAAGAAACTGAAAATGTAAAGTTTAAACTTGACGTTCTACCGACACGGAAGAATGCCATATTCACGTCTCAAGGTCAACTTGCATACAGTGAAGAGTTGAATAAGTTGATTTACGTGTATACGTATTCTAACCAGGTCGTCCAACTGGATACTGCTCTCAATGTAATTGGTCAATTCAAAACCCTGGATTCAATTTCAGTGCCCCAGGTGAAAATTGAAGAAACAAGGCCAGGTTCCTTTACCCACAGCGCTCCGCCGGTGGTTGTGAATCAAATAAGTAAAGTATTCGGTCACTGGCTCTTCATATGTTCACCGCGACAGTCAATCAATGAAATAGATGAAGAATTCAAGAAGTACTCGGCAATAGACATTTATGATTTACGTGATGGTTCATACCAATTCAGTATTAAATTATTTCACCATGCAACTTTTCGAATGCACGATTTCTATCTCAATGGAAGCGATCTGTTTGTTATCTACCACAACTACATACTTAAGTATCGTATGAACACGGAACTATTAACAGGAAACAACCACCAATAGTGTCCAGTTCTGTTACTTTCCCTTTGTTGGCGTTCTTTGCGCTTCATATCGACCAAGAAGTGTCTGACTTTCATTTAGGAGTTTTTCATATCCCGCGGCGGCAGGCCCGATGTTTTTGAGCATCTCAATTGCCTTTCGTTGGGCGGCAATTGCAGCGCCGATATCTCCAGAAATTCCATATGCCCATGAAATGTCCCTCATCGACATATACGCTAACATTGGATCATCGCATGTTTCCATGCGACGCTGAAACGCCTCAATTGCCAAACTATAGTTTCTCCATGCAGAGTTGGCCAAGGTCAACCCAATGTGGTGCATTTGAGTGTCAAACGCCGGATCGTGCTGGTCCAGCATCCACCATGCCAGGACATTTGCTGCGGCCGTATCGTAACGGTGAAGCAACCTCAATTTCTCATGGTATAACCAAGCTCGATCAGGATAGGCTACGATCAATGAGTCCAGTGTTCTTAAATGAGTACGAAACCCCTTTTCTTCCGAAACACCCGGAAGCGATTGAACAACCTCCGACAACCCAGCCTTCCTTTTAGCAATCGAGGCGTTAACGATTGCCACATCCTCGTTGTTTAACAATCTTAGAAGCGCCTCCTCCAGGTCACTCGGGGAACCTATCCATGCAATTTTCCCGTTGCGATCCACCACAAACACCTGTGGCATTGCCCGGTTTCCCATTAACCAAACTTTCTCAAATGTATTGTCAAAAGCGTCAACAGCCACAGGATAGCGACAGCCCATCTTCCCGCTGAAGTTCCGGACTCTCAACTGCATGTCGCTAAAGCCATGTGCGTCAGTTGCTTGGTGCTGATAAACGGTCATCAGCTTTACCTTGGCAGCTGCATTATCGTCGATAATTCTGTTGAACATTGGTATCGCTGCCTGGCATGGTCCACAGCCCATGCCACTGTACACCACGATGGACATTTCACCAGGTTTAAACTCCACCAATGGATCACCCTTGACCCAGGCAAGACCTTTAATTCCAGGAGCGTGATCGCCTATTTTTAAAGTATCGACAGGCTGCGCGAAAGTGGAGATGCGAACAAAACTCCACAATACTGCCAGCGCTGCGCAAAAAGAAATTCTTCTGTATGACATCATCATCATGTAGTTTAATATCCAGGATTCTGCGTGAGGTTTGCATTGTTAAAAATGTCCGATTGCGGTATTGGATAAAGAGCATCGGTGGGTTGCCAGTTCGCCAGTTTTATCGGGCCAAGAACCGCATCCACTCGTCCGCTTCTTTTGAGATCCAACCACCGATGTCCATACTCACAAAAGAACTCAGCACGCCGTTCGCGTTCGATGACGTGCAACAGATCGGCTTTACTGATGGTTGGGTTCGTGGTTCTGATCAATGGAAGCATAGCTCTTTGCCTCAACACGTCCACGTCGTCGATTGCACCGGAAAGATTATCGCTTTGGGCACGTGACTCAGCCCGGATCAAATACTGCTCCGCAAGGCGCAACACCATCGAGTACTCTGTGACCGTTCCAGTTACCCGCGATTTATATTTGAACGGAAAAAAATAGGTATTACCACCGGCAACTACCGAACTCACCCATCGTGACCTTCGCAAATCATTGGTTTCGAACCCTGATGCAAACGAATTGTTCAGCGCCACATTTACAGGTGCCGCTGTGAGTATGAACAAGTTTGCTTCAGCAGTGTTGCTGGTCGCACGCGGCATCAACTGCCAGATGGCTTCAGTACTATTCCTCAGGAAAACTCCATTTAAATCCGTAACCAGCGAAAACAGGGGTTTTTGATCAATAATCGATGTCGCCAATGCATCCGCCTTTGCATAGTCACCGCGATACAACCAAACCCGTGAAAGCAACGCAACGGCTGCCCACTTTGTAGGCCTGACACGTTCGTTCCTGCCAACACTAAAGTCTGCAAGTAACAAAGCGCTGGCCGTCTCCAGATCGTGTGCAATCAAATCGTAAATTTCATTTGATGGCGCCCGGGGAGCATTCATGTTCTCGCGATAGTCTTTTGAGATGACTTTCGGTACATCACCAAACAAATTCACGAGATAGAAGTAACACAATGACCGGACGAACTTAGCCTCGCCTTCTATCCGTGCCTTCATAACATCGTTAAGTGCATCGTTGCCAATAAGGCCGTCAAGCAATGTGTTGGCATAGAAAATAGAACGGTAGCACGATTGCCACATGACCCGAATATCCCCGTGAGTTGAAGTCAGAGAATTATCGGCAATGGCTGCGCGCTGTGGTGATACAGAATAGTTTCGCAATTCATCGCCAGATAGTGATGCAACAGTGGACAAGCTATTTAAACCGCCGCCGAAAGCGCTTGATAAATACATGTCGCTGTAGAGGCCTCGCAACGCAGCTTCGGCGGTAAGATTATCACCGAATACCGTCTCACTGGATATCTGCGTTGTCGGCGGATCAACTGCTACAAAGTCCTCGCATCCTTCGAGGCACATCACTAAAAGAAATACAAATATTGATTTTACAGTAAAGAGTTTCATAAGTCGTCAGATTATAAGGTTGCCTGTACTCCGAAAGTGATAGTTCGCATGGGAGGAAGTCTGGTGCCCGGGAGTTCGGGGTCGAACCCAAAGTACTTTGTGAACGTCGCCAGGTTTTGACCATTAGCAAAAATCCTCACGCCATTAAAAGATGTTGACCTGAGCCACCTGCCCGGGAAGCGATAGCCTATCGAAGCATTCTTAAGGCGGAAAAAAGACGCATCCGAAACAAAAATGTCCCCATTATTAGATGCATTATTGTAGGCATTGAACGCAGATGTGGACCTGCTTGGCTTTTGCGCCAGCGGAATGTTGTTGTTGGATCCATCCTGAAAACCGGCTGGAAGTGGCAAAAACCCAGGAGGTAGAAAGAAAGCCAAATAGTTGCTGGCACGTTGTTTCGTGCCCTGAATGAGAAAACTCATTTCGAAACCTCGAAATGAGATCTCGTTGTTGATTCCTCCGTAATACTCCACACCATTCCTTTGAAGGATACGATCGTTCACATCCACAACACCGTCTTCATTGGTGTCTTCGTAGGCATAGTATCCGGTAACAGGATCGATAACTATACGGTGTTTCAACCGTGTGGTGATCGGCTCGCCGACCACGTAAGTATTCGCAAACGCCGATCCTGCGATATTCGGATACTCTACCAGATTCGTTTTAGGAATCGTGAGGTTAACAGATGTTTTCCATTGAAAGTCGTTTCGCGAAACGTTAGTCGTCGATAAGTCAATCTCCCAGCCAGTGTTTTGCACAACTGCTGGCAAGTTATATTGTACGGTAGACTGACCGGTGATGTCAGGTACAGCGTATCCCACGAGTTGGTTACCTGTCCGGTTTCTATAGTAGCTGCCTTCCAGAAAAATTCTGTCCCGTAGAAATCCCAGTTCCAACGCAACCTCCGTTTTCCTGTTCGACTCCCATCCAAAATCCGGATTCGCCAACCTTGAAGGAACAAGACCTGCACCGCCCTGGTAAGTCGTAGACGTTGTGACATAAGTATCGAGGTATTGGTAGTCCCCAATCTGGTCGCTGCCGGTAATGCCGTGACTCCCACGAAGTTTGCCAAAGCTCAAAAAATGACTCAATGCATCGGCAAAACTCTCCTCGCTGAATATCCAACCCCCGCCCAATGCACCAAAATTTCCGAAACGATTTCCCGGACCAAACCGACTAGAGCCGTCGCGCCGGCCCGTGAGGTTGAAAAGGTAACGATCCTTTAGTACGTAGGATAACCGCGCATATATAGCGTTGTAGCGGTAAACGATTTGATCAGCTGAATGCACGGTAACGGTCGCAGCGGCGCGAATGTTTTCAAGCAATGCATCGCTCACAAATCCACTCGCAAGCAGGTTTATCGAGCTCTGCTGATTTTGTTGAAACGTCGAACCAACAATAGCGGAAAGCTTCCCCTCACCTATAGTTTTCGCAAAATCCAATTGGGGTTCGGCAATCCAAGTGTCAATCCCATTGTTCCCATATCGTGCACTTCCTAAAACCGAACTTACTGTTTGATTAAAAGAACTCATGGGAGACGTTGACATCTCTCGCTTTTTCAGCGACGTGTAGCCAAGAGAAGTACGGAAATTAAGCCCTTCAATAATTTTATAACTGATCTGGACATTCGAAATCATGTTCTCATCCTTGCCATCGTATTTCCTCAGAAAACCTGATGCCGGATTTTCAAGCGCAGGCCATTTTGTGTTGTCATATTGTAATGCCCCGTCCTCGTTGTACAATTCAACGCTGTTTGGAATCGTGGCTATTGCAATTGGCATCAAATCTCTCATCGGAAGATTACTCTTACCTACCGTGTACGTTACCGCGGCTTGAATGCGTAGTCTTCCTCCCTTTGATTGATGCGTCGTGGTAAGATGAATTGAACCCTTGCCGTATGAGAAGTCACCAGGATACACAGAAGACTCACCTAGGTAACCTGCACTAAGCAAAAACTGGTTTAACTCATCGCCACCCGACACGCTTACCTGCGCATTGGTTGTTCTGGCAATACCTCCAACCAACTCTTTTTGCCAATTCGTATATTTTGTTTGATCCCATACTCCGTTTACCTCATAATCGCCGGCCGCTGGTACAGTACCGTCATTTTCAAAAGAAGACTTTACTGTTTCCAGATATTCCTCGGTATTCTGCATATCAACGAAGTTGACAATCCTCGAAAGACCAGAACTAAATGTCGCATCAACTTTAGTTGTTCCACTTTTACTCTTTTTTGTTGTTATTAAAATAACTCCGTTCGCTCCCCGTGAACCGTATATTGCTGTGGCATCGGCATCCTTTAATACTTCAATACTCTCAATATCGTTGGGATTGATGGCATTCAATGGACTGTCGCCCGCCCCCTGTAGTATCTGGTCTGACGTCGGTGATGATGTGATCGTGTTCGCTGTAAAGGGGACTCCATCAACTATATAAAACGGCGAATTACCGTTTGCTCTCAAACTATTCCGTCCCCTTACCTGAACAGTAACAGAAGCACCAGGAATCCCAGAATACTGTTGAATAAATACACCTGGCATCCGACCCTGAAGGGCTTGCAACGGATTACTCACTGGCTGTTTTGCAATTTCTTCCGCCGTTACTCTCGAGATATTACCGGTCCGCTCCCGCTCTTTCACTTCCCAGTAACCAGCATTCACCACCACTTCATTGAGCGATGACACATCTTCGTCCATTGTTACGTCAATGGACTGCCGCGATGACACGGTAACTTCAATTGAACGATAGCCTATGAACGAAAACACCAGTATGTCATTGTCGCCGGCGTCGATACGGTAAGTGCCTTCGGCATTCGTGCTGGTGCCGTTCGTAGTACCTTTCACAATTACGTTCACACCGGCCATCGGTTGACCAGTCGCGTTGTCGGTAACTTTTCCCGACACTGCGAGTAATACGCCGGCGTCTGACTCAGATGCCGTTGGCACATCACTCGGCAGCACGCTATGTCCCTCCGCATTAGCGGTTGTTAACACAACGAAGTTATCCACCGGATGAACCGTGAACCTGATCATCAACGGTGTGAGTATGTCATTCAAAACTTCACCGAGTTTGCGATGCACAGCAGTTACATTCACTTTCTCATTCAAACTAAGTTTGTTGCTACTAAAGACAAACTTCACATCCGTCGACTCTTCGATTTTAGTCAGTGCATCACGCAAAGGGACCTCCTTCAACGTCAATGTTACTTCAACATCGAGCGGGTCTTGTCGTGAACCGGCTTGCGAGATCAATGGAATGATCAATGCTAAGCCGAGAATCCTAATGGTAAAAATCTTAAACATATGAAAAGGGGGTTTGGTGAGTAAATAAAAACACAAACGGGCCGGTATGTAAACACCGACGATACACACATGGCTACCGGGAAACATTACGACCACCGGCTGGCTGTAAAAACTAATTAGAGCAAGGCTGACCTTTGATGACCACCGCCGATCCCTTGCGCGCGTAGGTAAGTTCGAGCGCTTCACAGATCATATTCAGTGTTGCATCGAGAGGTTGATCGGTGAAGTCCGCAGATATTCTACACGTGGCGATTCCCGGGTTTTCGAAAGAAATGTCTACATCGAATTTGTCCTGTATCTTCATCACTACTTTTTCCATCGGCGTATCCCCGAAGCGCATGTCATAGCTGGTGTTAGCAACTATCTTACTGCGCTCATTGATCTCTACGGGAACAGTTGATACGACGCGCGCACCTCTGCTGAAGACTGCCCGTTCATTTGGGTGCAATACGGTGACAGCATTGAAGGCGGAAGCTTCGGTAGGTCCAATGCTTACCATTCCTGTCAGTACTACGACTTCCATGTCACTTGGTGTTGAACGTATACTGAAGCTGGTGCCGAGCACCTTCGCGGTATACTCTTCGCACCGGATCACAAAAGGCAACGACGGGTTGCGGACCACTTCGAAAAGAGCTTCACCTGTCAGAAATACCTCGCGTTGATCGTTATCAAACCGCGATGGATACTTCAACTGTGTATCATCACGAAGCCAAACCAATGTGCCATCGGGCAGGATAACTTTACCGGAACGCGAAACGGTAAGTATATGGACCGGCTCCTTCCATTCCAGCAAAGCAACAGCTGCCGGAAATAACGCGGTGAGAAGCGCCGCCGCCCACAGCAACGGCAACAGCATGTTTTGTTTCTCCCTTGCACTTTTTCTGGCGTTGTAACGATTGTCACCCGATTTGCCGCGATCAGACGTTCCAGATCCAGATGGTGGCAATGCTGATGAAAGGTCAAGCTGATCCAGGATAACTGCCCAGTTCCTCTCTTTATCGTCATCATGCCAGTCTGGCACCACCTCTTTTGAAAGGTGTACCTGGTTTAACCAGGTCTCCATTTTTACCCGTTCGTCACCGCGAAGGGTGCCCTCCAGATACTTATTGATCAGCGAATTGAGTTCGTCTCCCATGATGCCGACGTTGAACAACATTTAGAAGGCACCTGGTACTTCCCGAACACACAAAGCGTTCGGAAAGATTTTGACTTATTTGGACATCGCCGGATTTTCCTCCAGGTGCCGCGTGATCACGCCGGAGTATCCTTTTAGTTCGCGCACGGCTTTGAATGCCCCCGAATGTGTGATTTTTCTAAGTGGCAGGAATCCGAATTTCAACGACCGCCTGATATAGACCAATGCTTGCAATGGCTTTCCGGCAATTGCATAGAAATAGGCCAGGTAATAATTCAGCTCAGGACTCTGCGCATCAAGAAGCAATGCCAACCGCACAAGCTTGATACACTGCCCGATCGAAAAGCTCGAAAGATCCTCAGGAAATTCCTTTAGCCGGCGTCTGACCAATTGCTTTGTTGTGCTCATCGGTCTGAAGTGTCGTTATAGTTGGGCACTACCGTCCGAAGGTGTTTCAACGCCTGCGTTATATAGTTCTCCACTGTGCGTGACGAAATGTTCATTTGCTCGGCGATTGTGTGAATAGGCAAGTGTTCCAACCTGCTTAGCTTAAAAGCTGTGCGGCACCTTTCGGGAAGTTGTTCGATGCTTTTGTCGATGTTCGCTTGCATGTCGACAACATCATTCCACTCAATGTTGGAATTGTCGAACACCGTCTCGAAATGGCTGTAGTTTTCCGCGTATCGCCGCCGGATGAGGCTATGACGGATGTAGTTAAAAATTTTGTGCTTGACGATTCCATAGAGATACGGGCGCAATTCAGTGACGTGTCCTACGGATTCCCTCCGCGTCCAAAGCCAGACAAATGTTTCCTGGATAATTTCTTCTGCATCCTCACGACGGTCCGTTTTGTCGCAGGCATAGCGAAAAAGTATGGTTGAATACCTTGAATAAATTTCTTCAAATGCAAAGCGATCGCCAGTAAGTAAATGACTCACCAGCACCTGATCATTTACGTCATGATAGGGGTTCATTCCACGTCGTCTTAAAGTAAATCGGGTTGTCTCCAACTGGTCTGAATCAAAACAGGAGTGAATTCCCTCATCCAATTGATGAATAGCCAACAGGGCAGTAAAGGCCATTGCTGCCTTAAAAGCTGCGTTGAGTACAATCGCTGAATGGCCAGTGGGAATCATGGTCTGGCTGTTTTAATTGACCAAAGAGATCAACTTGTGTTTCCGGGTCTGCTGACGACGGGGTTCAATCCAAATATATGTGAAGGTTTAATATTCAGACTATAGTCGTCAAGTCTTTTTTTCAAAGTTGTTCAGCTTCACACAGGCGTTTAATGAAAAGTCTGAGTGAACAATTCGGTCAATTGTTGAGAGAACTCCGTGAAAAGAAAGGGCTCTCTCAGGCAGAACTTGCCACTGATTCTGATCTCGACAGAACTTATATCTCGTTAATGGAACGAGGACATCGCCAGCCCTCATTGAAGACAATCTTCAGTCTCGCCAGTTCGCTGGGTGTTACAGCTTCTTATATGATGAAACAACTCGAGGAATAGCGCGGTTACCGGATCAGGTCGCTCGATTCCTTTTGCGCAAATGTTCTGGAACTGTTCGCCCGGGCCAGGGCTTTAATGTCAGCACGCCAATGGTTAAAGATGTTCTCATTGGTGCCCTTAATTGCGTTGGTGATAAACTTTACCCGATCAATCGCTACGTATAACTGTTCTTCCCAAAGTGTGATCTCTGTTAGCTTCTGCAGGTAGAAATATTTGTCAGTACGTGCGTTGATGCCAATGTCATACTGAAGGTCTTCCAGCCTGCGCATCAATATGGCAACCCTCTCCTCCAGTTTCCGGTTTCTGCACTTGCTTAAATATGACTCCGGATCACCGTCGAAAAGTAAGTCAGGTTGTTGTGCCACAGATCAGGATAATAAACTGTAAAACCTCGTTGACAGTTACGTTCAACTTGCGCTGTGAATAGTTTTTTTCAAAAATATTTAGCAATGAAACCGGAGACGATCATAACCTAAACCTATGAAGATAGTTTCAGCATATTTCTACTGATCGCTTGCCTGGCATTACCCAGTCAAACCAGATCGCTCCGGTTTCAACGCTTTAATGATTGTCCCGGACGTCATCCATGACGCACGTTAGGGTAGTGTTTGAGTGAACCTCACCTCCCCGGGGATACAAAGGCTTGATGAACAAACCATGAATCCGATTTCACCACTTACCTGTTCTGACTCCCTGTACTGGATTTTCTGCGTGAATACTACATTTTCTTCATACCACGTAATGTTCATCTGGAACGTACTGTCGAAAACAGTCACCGGCGTTCCAAATTCCTGCACGTCACCATTCAGCTGGTATTTTCCCAAAGAGAATTTTATTGTGGTTGGTGGCGGACCGTCTTCTTCCATCCTCATCGAATACAAATGCCAGCCCCGGTCAATCAACGCATTCATCACAACCAATGCACTACCGTTGGCGAGTTTGCTGACCGAAACAATCCACTCCACGTGCTGCTCTTTCTTCGGCTGTGCCATCAGTCCATCGGAACAGGAAGCGATCAAAATAGAAACAATTGCAACGAAACGAACCTGATGCATTCATGAGAAAATTTCATCCATATGTACCGTGAGGCAGGATGAACGCACCGTTGTTATGGAAAAAAAATTTGCAAGTCGTGACCCTAAGTTGCACCAAACGGAAAATGATTAGGCAGGATCAGTAATACTCCGCCCGGCTCAGATGTTTACCTTCCATTCGTCAGCTAAATCCCTACCCAACATCGCCGTAGCTTCCTTGTCCTTCCTGAACTTCTCTCTCCTCGGATCCCACTTTAGTGGCCGCTCCAACTCATACGCAATATTGCCAAGCGTACAAACGGACGCCGTGCGATGACCAACTTCTACATCGCATATCGGATTCTTCCTCGTCCTTATCGCATTCAAAAAATCTTTGTAGTGATTGTCACTGAAATAAACTCGTTTCTCCGTTGCCCCAATAACGCGATCTTTCAACGCCGGATCGGGCCTCGTCTCCAGTTTCCTCCGCTGGATGTCAATCTCGCCCGTGGTCCCAATGAATCGCACAGCATTGTTCCATCCAAAATTCTCGTGCGTCATCGTAATTCCGTTTCCATATATATAAGTAAGAAACTTATGCTCGTTACCGTCCGGTGGAATTATCTGTACTGGACCACTATGGTCCATATCAAGGGCCCATTGCACAATATCAAACATATGCGCTCCCCAATCCGTCATGCCACCGCCACCGAACTCCTTGAAGTTTCTCCATTTGGCCCAATACGCCGCACCTAGTGGTGGAGCAATTTCCTGATTATAATGGACTGGCGAATTAGGTCCAAGCCATCCCTGCCAGTCCAACCCCGGAGGAAGACTTTCTTCCGGAAGATTATATGACACGGGCGGTCCACCAACACTCACTTTAATCGTCTTTATCTCTCCAATGTAGCCGTTGCGAATGAGTTCAACCGCCTGTCTGAATTCCGGCCACGACCTCTGCATACTCCCGGTCTGAAAAACGCGGTCATTCCTGCGAGCTGCTTCCACCATTGCCCGCCCTTCCTTTATCGTTAGTGATAACGGTTTCTCACAATAAATATCCTTACCTGCTTCGGCAGATTTAATGGCTTGTACACCATGCCAATGATCGGGAGTAGCGATCACAACAGCGTCGACTTCGGTCATCCCGAGCAGTTCGCGGAAGTCTTTGAAGACTTTGATCGGTGAATAAGTTTGCTGACTTGCTTTCTCCGCGTAGTACTTTGACACCTGGTCAACGAATGATTGCGTTTTCGGTTCGTACACTTCGCTGGCAGCTAAAATCTGAACCTCACCAGTATTCAAAAAAGAATTTTTCAACCCGTGTGCTTGTCTGCCGGCACCAATAAATCCCAAGGTGATCAAATCACCCGGCGCAGTATATCCCACTCCGCCAAGTACATACCGTGGTACTATAGCGAGTGTCGAAAGTGCTGCAACTCGTTTTAGAAACTGCCGTCTGCCGGATTGTTTGGACGCTTTCATGAAGTTGGCTTTAGTTACTCTAAACAATCATTTTTTTAGTCGACAACCAATCGAATCGGGACGATATGTGGAACGTGCTTATCAACAACAGGAAAACAGGGCAGGAATGCGCTCGCCGGGTGACGAACGGTTTGGATCAGGTCAGGACTCTATATATATAATACCATATCCGGCAAGAACGTGAATTGCGGCATCCAGGCTGCAATGCACCAGGTCTGGTGTATGATTGGCTAGGATCGTTAGTGATTTGTCGCCGCGCCGTAGAACCAGGCTGCTGACATTCAAAGGATGACTGCAAGTGGAACGAACGATTGTCTCCGGTTCAAAATTTCCGATCCTTCTGAGGGTATCGAAAACGGGGAAAAAACCTTCTGAGTTGATGAGCCCTTTCGCACCGTGCGACTCGAAGAACGTCAATGATGAAACACCTTCTTCGCCGAGATATTTTATACTCCCGACGGTCCACCCGGCCGTAAACAATGTTGACTGACGAAGGTCGGGTTCAGCATGTACACCACGCAAAGTGATAGGAGAAACGATGACGGGCTTTCCGGATGAAAGCTGTCGCGCGCTTCTCACCGCATGTGGTTGTGCCGCAAGGTTCTCGATGATGGTACGATCATCATTCGCATGTGCCTGCGGAGTTACACTATATCCTGCCGCATCAACAAGGCTGAAGTTGAAAGGATACCGGTTAAGTTCCACAAAGTGTGAAGCCGAACCGCCAACAAAAGCGGCATTTGGAAACAAACTCCTGAGCTCCCCTCGCACAGCATGCAACACCCGATCGTTTGAAACGTTGTGTTCATCACCAAAGATCCATACACTACGAACAGATTTCGTGTCGGTGGTACCTAGTTCATGTTGACATCGTCTCCATTCCTCGTTTACGTTTTCTGAAAAATGAAGGCCGATCATAGGCGACAGTTCGAACGCCCGGCACGTTTCGAGGCCGGTGCGAAGGTTCGCTGACCAGGACTGATCTGCCAGGTATAAATCAATCCTTAGGTGTTGTAACGGAAGCTGACGGATCAATTCAACTTCGGCGGTTGTGGGTGTCGGCTGCAGGTGGTTATAGCATGTTCCCAACTCCGGGAAAGGTGTCGTGCGAAGTCCATCAACATGAACGTAGATTTGATCCTGATCAGGTTCCTGCGCCGTTAATTTGTCAAGGCCATTGACTTTCAGTGTCACGCGCTGATCGATGAGATCGCCGCTCTGAATTTCAATTGGAAAAGGAATTCGCAACGGTGTGGAATAAGTCTTGAAAGAAGCATCGGACCAGTTACGTTGGTCTTCCGTCTCGAAAATATCGCCTTCAAAAACCAGATGCCCTTCAACCTCATTGTCAAGTTTCCATCTAAATTCCTGGATCTCCTGAAATGGTTGATGTGGTTTGATATAAACTGGGAATACGGCAGACGAACTGGTTTGATCGGGATGCACAATCGTTGCTGATCTGCCGATCGTTTCGTCGATAGGGTGCAACACGCAAAGACCAACGCGGTTGCGCACAAATGGATTCAATACAACACCGTTAACACCGAACGTGACTTCTTCAGTATTTGCATAAATTTTTACAGACCACTGCAGGATATCTAAACCATCCGACTGGTTTGTTGCCTGGTATGTAATGCGAAGCGATTTGTCTTGTGCGTAGTGAATTTGTTCGCCTGTGATCTTAAAGGGAATGGTGCGCCATTGGCGATCACGCAACGCGAAATAGATCATTCTGACGACTTCGGCACCACCCGCTTTGACATACCGGATAAAACCGTTCTCATAAGTAAGCCCGAGCTTGCCCAGTACAAATCGCCTCGGTGTGACCATAGTATCTATTTGACTTCCCGTACCCGCCTCGCTACGGTGAGGGCGTTTGAAATCCTGAGCTTTAATTGCGCCCAGTTTTTGTCCTGGAGAATATCACGACTGAAAAGCTGCGAACCGATGCCCACACACATCGCACCAGCATTGAACCACATAGAGAGATTGTCCAAAGTTGGTTCTACACCACCAGTTATCATCAGCTTAAGGTCAGGGACCACAGGCATGATCGACCTGATGAACTCCGGACCCAATACTGCGCCTGGGAATACCTTGATCACACCTGCTCCATTCTCTTTCGCCGTCACGATCTCTGTTAAAGTTGCACAACCTGGTATCCATAATTTCTGGTGGTCGTGACAAACAGTGGCCATCTCCAGCTTGAGGATCGGGGATATGATGAAGTCTGCCCCGGCATCGATGAATTCCTTTGTTGTTGGACCGTCCATCACTGTGCCAATCCCCAACATGAGGTCGGGAAAGTGACTTCGGTTGGCCACCAGGTGAGTGAATACTTCAAACGAATTGGCCTTTCGATTCGTGAATTCAAACGTTCTTATTCCCGCCTGGTATGCCGTTCCCAATACTTGTACGGCTTCCGCGGCGTTGTCGTGAGTGAACAGGGGTATGATGCCCGTTCTTCTCATCTCTTCTATGATTTGTTCTTTGCTGAAAGACATTGGAATGAATGCGGCGAATTTAGAGAATATTTTACGCCTTTAAGCTTTTTAGCAATCATCATGATTTTCTGGAAATTCCGGTTGTACGCACTGAAAGACGCGATGCCCGTAATCTTTCGTTGATCGCCCGGGCAATTTCTTCCCCAGGCTTCGGTGAATTTCCTTATTTCCATACTCCCATGCGTTCCTTTTTCTTGTTGCGTTAACATTGAATGGCTGGCCGGAGCAGAAAGCACCTTCGTTTCCGTCGATGCAGGCGTCACCTCGAAGACAATCATTGAACGTGTATCCGGTAACGATTTGTTTTACTCGCTGTCATTCAAAAAAAGGTAAGGCTGCGCTGGTGAAAGTGCAACGAAGTCGCGGTAAACAAGCTAGAACTTGTAAATCTTTGCGTCCACCGTTCTCTTTAAAAGTTTTTACCTTCCTTGCTGAAGATAGTTGTGAAAATGGTTGCCAGAGATCGTTTTATGTCATTTACGCGCAATCGCATCGTTAAACACGCCCTGTTCTGGACGGCTATTTTCTTTTTTGATGTACTCGTTTTTGGATTCGACACTCAAAACTATCGGCTCTTCTTCAAGATTGTAGCGTTGGAGATGCCGGGCCAGATGTTCCTCGCGTACTCGATGATGTACTGGACGCTGCCACGTTTTATGGAACGCCGTTACGTACTTGCCACGTCCGGGTTTGTGCTGGTGTTTGTCGTTTGCGCGTTCGTTGTTCACGCGTTGTTCAAACTCGTAGATTACTATCCGTCCTCTGTTCCGCTTTTGGATCCCTCAAAACTGTTGATCCGTGGATTTTATCTCTTTGCCAACGCGGCCATAGCCGTTATTATCAAGCTCGCGCTGACATGGCATCAAAACCAGCAACGCATTGCCGAACTCCGCAAAACGCAGCTGGAGTCTGAACTTAAGATGCTCAAGGACCAGGTCAACCCGCATTTTCTCTTTAACACATTAAATAATCTGTATGGATTAATCGAACGGAATCCCACCCGCGCACAGGAAACAGTGCTCGACCTTTCGCGGATACTTCATTATATGCTGCACATGAGCAATCAACCCAGTGTGCTTCTGAAAGAAGAGCTTGATTGCGTTCGGGATTACATTGCACTGGAGAACCTGCGGTACAGTGGCGGTCTTTCTATATCAGTGAACCAGGAACCGGCCACCAACAACCTTTCTATCGTGCCGCTCGTGATATTTCCTTTTGTTGAAAACAGTTTCAAGCATGGAACATCTGAAAGTCTCGGAGAAGCGTGGGTCAACATAGATTTTTCTATTCACCAGGATACCTTCATATTTAAAATAGAGAATGGTAAGTACCATGAGGCGGAATACAAAGCGCGCCTTAAAAGTGGAATCGGTTTAGCGAACGTGACCAGGCGACTGGAACTTGTTTACGGTGACGATCATACCTTGCAGATTTTGGACGGTGCAGAGTCCTTCCTTGTAATATTGCGCATCAAACTGGAACGACTCTCGCCGTCATTGAACAACCGGAAGGAAAAAAATGAAATTGCGTTGTCTTATCGTTGAAGACGAACCGATCGCGCAGGAGATCATACTCTCTTATGCGCGCCGTCTCGATGAACTGGAAGTTGCCGGTCAGTTCCGCAACGCTATCGATGCTGCGCAGTTCCTGGAACGTGAACACGTGGACCTGCTCTTCCTGGATATTCGTATGCCGCGCATGAGTGGACTGGACCTCTTAAGAAAGGTTGAAAGGAAACCAAAGGTCATCATCACGTCGGCGTATCGCGAATTCGCAATGGACGCATTCGACCTTGATGTGGTCGACTACCTGCTCAAACCGATTTCATTTGAACGATTTCTTAAAGCGGTGTCAAAAGTGCAAACCCTGGGTGACATTATTACAAGTTCATCCATTAAACTTGCGACGCCGTTCATCTTCGTCAAAGGCAACAAGCAGTTACAGAAAGTGTACATTGATCATATCCTGTACCTCGAAAGTCAACGGGACTATATCAGGATCAGGCTCGAAGATGGCACGGAAGTGATCACCCGTCAAACCATCAGCTACTACGAACAGTTTCTTCCCGCGGCGAAGTTCCTTCGTGTCCATCGCTCGTTCATTGTTGCTATCCATAAGATAACCGCGTTTGAAGCGAACTCCGTTTTAACAGCCAAATACAAAATCCCGGTTGGACGTAACTACAAACAACTGGTAACAGAACAGGTCCGGCATCTATCCCACAATGGGGGATAAAATTATCCAGACCTTTTTCGAAGGACCCGCCCTGTTTCATTTGTCATCAGATAATCGTCGTTCGCCGCACCGGCTTACGGTTTTTTCTTACGAGGTCTAACTTCTCGTGTTCATTCAGGATTATTCAACGATGGAGGCAACACACACAGAGACAGACACGTCAATAAACTTTCACAAAACGTCTGATGCAACGTCACAATCATGGCCTGGCTTTTCCGTCAGACAGCAAATGACCATGCTTTGTCATGCAGTGGAAGATTTCGGAAAACATCACATCCTGATCAATATGAGCGAATCGTTCCGGCTGAGAGTGGATGACACCGGTGCGGGAGCTGGGATATTCGAAACAGGAAGTATGGTGCTGTTCGGGCCTGATGAGTACACCGGTTGCATGATGTCGGAAACGGCGTTCCAGGCTATTCACATTTCCATCGACAAAGAATTCGCGGACCGTATCCTCGACACGAATCAATTTAGTTTCCGTCGCCTCGTTAACGTGCCCGATCCATTTATCCACAACATCGCGATAAAATTCCGCGACTTACTCATCAACACGCACTCAGAAGAGCGGATATATGGAGAAAGCCTGGTGGTTGCGCTTATCATTCACTTGTCGCACGAATATCCAGCAGCAAACCGGGGACAATTTGTTCCAAAAGGAAAACTGCGCGCGCATCAATTAAAGGAAGTGATAGACTTTACCAGATCTTGCATGCATTATAATGTAGGGTTGGAGGAACTGGCTTCATTGGTAAACCTGAGTCCCTACCACTTCGGAAGACTATTTAAACAAACTGTTGGCTTCAGCCCATATCAGTTTGTTCTTCTGCAAAAGATTGAATACGCCAAAAGGTTGATGCGGCAGAAATCGGGACCGATCGGTGAGATCGCCTATCAATTGAATTTCAGCGACCAGGCGCACTTCAGCAATGCCTTTCGCAAAGCTACAGGGATCTCTCCGAGGGAATTCATGCGCCGCGCAAGCTGAAGTTGTCGCCTGTACGTCAGGAATTGTCCTTCGGAATGAAGGGCATTGATCACTACACACACCATCCCAGCGTTGCCTGCCCGCGCACTCAAATTTAAACTGTTATTTTCCGACAGGGTGATTTTTAAATCGAAGGTAAAAAAATTCATAAATAAACAAACATTCATTTATCTTTACCGTTGTTATCGACTGGGATTTTTTATGCGCACGCGTGACGAAAAAAAGGAATTGATGGTCAAAGAGAAAGCCATTTCGATGCTGAATAAGCTGGGTTTCGATGGCTTTAGCATGCAGAAGCTTGCGAAAGAGGCCAAAATCAGCCCTGCAACCTTATATATATATTATAACGATAAGGAGGACCTGGTAGCAAAGATCGCTTCCGAGTTAGGAAAAAAGATTGCAGATGCATCGCTGGAGGGTTTTTCTCCCGAGATGACTTTTGCGGAAGGACTGAAGAAGCAATGGGAAAACCGCGCAAAGTTCTTTATCGAAAATCCAAAGGAGGCATCATGTTTCGATGTGATCAGACATGCCCCGCAGTGTGCGTTTCTCAATAAAGAAATGAGTGACCGGTTCCGCCCGGTAATGGAAAAATTTATTCGCAATGCGGTCCGCAATGGTGAACTGGCGGACATGCCGCTGGAAGTGTATTGGGCGATTGCCTATGGTCCCATCTATACGTTGATCCGTTTTCACCAGGATGGGATGAGCAAGGGTAACCGTCCGTTTACTTTCTCGAAAAAAATAATGGATCAAACATTGGCACGTGCATTGAAAGCTCTTCATCCATGATCTTATGAACAGCATTTTATTCGACTACCAGGTCATCGTATTAAAATCAGACATTTCGAACGCCGTTGAGATCCGGAAACTCAGCACTGTGCTCGATCATCATCCTATGATTGGAAGGTGGACCGTCGACCTCGAAGATATCGATCGCGTTATCCGGATAGAAACCCATGTCATTGGCGTCGACGAGATCATCGCACTCATCAGTTCTGTCGGGGTTGAATGCTCGGAACTGGAATAAAGCGTACTTGGAATTGAAAATGGCGAAAACAAATACACCACCCAGGCTCCCGACGTTTACGCGGTACCAGGTCCTGATGATCGTCATCATCGCGTTGACGCAGTTTACAGTGGTGCTCGACTTCATGGTAATGTCACCGTTAGGCGACATGCTTATCAAGGAAATGAATATTACACCATTCCAATTCGGTGTGGTGGTAGCAGCTTACGCTTTTAGCGCTGGTATATCGGGAATTCTATCGGCTGGTTTTGCAGACAAGTTCGATCGCAAAAAACTTTTCCTGTTTTTTTATGCAGGCTTTGTGATTGGCACGCTGCTTTGCGGGCTTGCGCCGAATTACGAAATGCTTGTAGCGGCAAGGATCTTTACGGGCCTTTTCGGCGGTGTGATCGGCGCCGTGGCAATGGCTATCATAACAGACTTGTTCGCTTTAGAGCAGCGGGGTCGCGTGATCGGATTTACCCAAATGGCGTTTGCAGCAAGTCAGGTGATGGGGATCCCAATCAGTTTGGTGATAGCTAACAAATGGGGATGGAATGCGCCGTTCCTGATGATCGTTGCATTCGCAGTGGTTTTCGGCATATTGATCATTTTTACTATGAAGCCGGTTACCGGTCACCTCGGTAGCGGGCGGCAAAACAATGTGCTGCAGCACCTGCTCAGTACTTTGATGCGCAAGAAATACCAAACAGGATTTATAACCACAGCATTATTGTCGATCGGTGGGTTTATGATGATGCCTTTCGGTGCGGCTTTTGCCATCAACAATCTTGGCGTATCGCAGGAACAATTATTCATGGTGTACATGGCCACTGGATTTTGCTCGGTGATCATTATGCCGGTCATAGGAACACTCAGTGATAAATTCGACAAACTGAGGATCTTTCAGATTGGCTCCGCCTGGGCAATTATCGTCGTCCTCATTTATACAAGTTTAGGGACAATACCTCTTTGGCTTGTGATCACCTCTAACATACTGTTGTTTGCAGGTATCATGAGCAGGATGGTACCATCGACGGCACTTATGTCGGCCGTTCCGGATCTCAAAGACCGCGGTGCATTTATGAGTATCAACTCATCCCTGTCGCAACTGGCCGGTGGTATTGCGGCAGTGTGTGCCGGATGGATCGTTGTGCAGCCGACCCCGAACAGTCCGCTTCAGAATTTTGATGTCGTGGGCTATGTTGTTGCCGTACTTATCGTTGCCACGATGTATGGCATGATCCGCGTTAACAACCTGATCCGCAAGGAAAAGAAAACGACCGTGCCTATACCCACCAGCGCTGCGGCCTGATCCAAAAAAAAATTCCAACTTCGGGGGTGATAGTAGCGCCCGGACGCGCACTACTATATAACAACCCGGTTTATGGAAACAATCGAACCCGCTACGCTGCCCGAAAATGATGTTGACCGTCAGCTTTTTTCCCAGCTTTATGAGGATGCCTTTCCGCCCGTCGCCAGGTCGGTCAGCAAAATGGGAGGTTCCTTCGCTGAGGCCCGTGAAATATTTCATGACGCAATTATCGCCTGGTACGAAAAAGAAAAGGCAGGTAAAATTCCTCCTCACGTATCGCCCGTTGCATACCTGGTGGGGATCGCGAAACACTTTTACCTTAAAAAATTTCATATCGGCCGAAGTGGAATTTCTCTGGACGAGAACTTCGAGGTTGCTGATGAAACACTGGCAGGCACCGACGATAAACGTTTGCTTAAACTGCTGCAACAAAGCGGTAAAGCATGCCTTGATCTGTTGCAGGCATTTTACTACGATAAGCTTACGGCTGAATCGCTAGCGGCTACATTCAAGTTTGGATCCCCAAGATCGGCCACTGTACAGAAATACAAGTGTCTTGAAAAAGTGAGAAACGTGGTCAAACAAAACGCCCTTTGCTATGAAGACTTCCTTGAGTGAACTGGTTGAAATTGACCGGTTCATCGATGACGAGATGGAAACCGGCGAAAGATTTTTGTTCGAATCCCGTCAGCAGCTTGACACAGAACTGCGCGTAAGTGTGACCGTTCAAAAACAGGTACGCCGTCTTGTTACGTTGCAGGGTAAGTCCAAACTGCGTGAATCGCTCGACGAATTGCACCGCGTATATTTTACCGACACGGCTCATCTTATATTTCGCGAAAAAATCCTTTCATATTTCAGATAGATATGCCAACACACGCAAGCATGATCCCGATGGTGATCGACAGTTCCGGTCATGGCGAACGGGCCTACGATATCTACAGCCTGTTATTGAAAGAGCGTATCATATTCCTTGGAACTAAAATTGACGACGCGATCGCCAATCTCATCGTTGCCCAATTGCTGTATCTCAACAGCCTCGATCAGAAACAACCTATAAGTTTATATATTAATAGTCCCGGTGGAAATGTGTATGCAGGGC
>WUUC01071065.1_pt1 | contig 38037 bp, 25 predicted proteins | sample 6278441 | NCBI WGS metagenome assembly WUUC01 (sample SAMN13675441, study PRJNA597444) | soil metagenome | isolation source: soil | place: USA: Washington | collected 2017-10
GCGTCATGTACCCGCGCATCAACTTCGCGCGCGACAGTCTGGTCGGCATGGCGCTCGTCCTGCACCTGCTCGCGGAGACGGGGCGGACGATCTCGGAATTGATGGACGAATTGCCGCGCTCCTACATACTGAAAGAGAAGATGGCCTGCCGCTCCGACAAAATCGGCGCGACGATCAGGATGGTGAGAGACGAATACGCGCATTGGCCTGTAGACCTGCGCGACGGCGTCAAGGTGACGACGCCCGGCGGCTGGTTTCTCGTGCGCGGTTCCAACACCGAACCGATTATACGCATCGTCGCGGAGGCCGCCGACATGGAGAGCGCGCGCCGCATGATCGAAGACGTGCGTGCGCGCGTGCGCGCCAGCCTCGACGCACACGGCGATGACATAATCAAGAAAGCCGGAAGTTAGAACGTCGAGCGTTGAATGATGAACGATCAACGACGAACGATGAACCTCGAACGTTGAAGTGACAGACGAAAGACTTTTGCCCGTCATTTATCATTCATCATTCATCATTTGTCGTTTATCGTTCATCATTTCGCGTTCATCATTCGGCATTCATCATTCGTTGTTCGTCGTCTCTTTTCGCGCGGAGGTTAATGTATGGGCACGCACGCAGGGGGGCAGAGAGAGGATCAGGGGGCGGGGCGCATGGCGTCGCTCGATGTCTTTCGCGGCATCACCATCGCAGGCATGATCCTGGTCAACAATCCCGGCTCGTGGGAAGCGATTCATGCGCCGCTCGCGCACGCCGAGTGGCACGGTTGGACGCCGACCGATCTCGTCTTCCCTTTCTTCCTCTTCATCGTCGGCGTCTCCATCACGCTCGCGCTCGGTCGCCGCGCCGCGAGCGGCGGGAGCAGACGCGATCTCTATTTAAAGATCATACGCCGCGCCGTCATCATCTTCGCGCTCGGCCTCGTGCTCGCGGGCTTCCCGCGCTACGAACTCCAGACGCTGCGCATACCCGGCGTGCTCCAGCGCATAGCCGTCTGCTATCTCGTCGCCTCCGTCATCTTCCTGAACACGAAATGGCGCGCGCAAGCCATCGTCGCCGCCGCGCTCCTGCTGGTCTACTGGGCTTTGTTGGCGCTCGTCCCCGTGCCGGGATTCGGCGCGGGCGATTTGAGCATGGAAGGAAACCTCGCGGCCTATCTGGATCGAACGCTGCTCGGGCGACACACCTGGAAGCCGCTCTACGACCCGGAAGGAATACTGAGCACGCTCCCGGCCATAGCGACGACGCTCTGCGGAGCGCTTACGGGCCACTGGCTGCGCTCGCGCCGCACGGAGTTTGAGAAAGTCGCGGGCCTGTTCGTCGCGGGCGCGTGCGCGGTGGTGTCGGGCTGGGCGTGGGGTCTCTGTTTTCCCGTCAACAAGGCTTTGTGGACGAGTTCTTACGTTTTACTCACCGCCGGACTCGCCCTGCAACTACTGGCCGTCTGCTTCTGGCTCGTTGACATCAAAGACTGGCGACGCTGGGCGAAGCCCTTCTTCATCTTCGGCACAAACGCGCTCGCCGTCTATTTTCTCGCGGAGCTTTTCTCGCATCTCATCTCGCTCGGCGCATTCACACGCGCCGACGGCAGCGCGTCGGATTTGAAGACGCTCATCTACGAAAAAGTTTTCGCCTCGTGGGCGTCGCCAGTCAACGCCTCGCTCATGTTCGCCATCTGCGTCGTGCTACTGTGGCTCTGCGTGGCGGGCATTCTCTACCGCAAGCGAATTTTCATCAAAGTCTGAAAGCGATGACGTGCGCGGGTTTAATTCAGGCGTCGCGCGGCGCGCACAGTTAAAGAACCGCGCCGAATTTAGCGCACGTCAGCCTGCCGAAGTTTAGCCCGGCCCGCACAGGAGGAGCGTTTCAACATGGCAAAGAACCTCACCTCATCCTTACTACTTGCTCTCCTGCTATTGATCTCCAACCCGTTCGGCGTTGCGGCGCAAGAGCGCGAACTTCTCTATGCAAAGTCTATGTCCGGTAAACTGCGGGAAATTACCGTTACGATTCGTAATCTCAAGAGCGAGGTCACGCCCTGTCAACTGTTGACACGCAACACCGACTACTATGTTCGCATCGCACCCCGAAAATATATCCTCACGGAGAATCGTAAACTCAAAGAAGGCGCGCGGCTGGGAGCTAAACCGTTCGTCTTCGTGACGACGCCTGAGAGCGTCTTCGGCCTGTCTTTATTAGATATTTATCTGGGCATCGGCTACGAAGCGGAAGATGTTATGCGCACGCAGCGCGATGAAGACATGGTCCTGATCGTGTTTAAGTACCCGCCGGAAAATGCCGCCTCCGGCATCACAAACGGCCTGCTGCCCGACGATTGGGGCAAGAAGATTTATATTCCGACATGGGAAAATATATTTTCTCTCTTCGAACATCTGGCCGCCGTCGAACCCGCGAAGCAGAAGGAACTTCCGTTCGAAAGAGTTCTGGCGATGTCGCAAGCGGAGAGAGAATTCGTGCTCGGTTTTCCCGTCGAAGCGAAGCACAGAATAACGAAGTCCGCTTATGCGGAACTAAAAGCGGCGGGCGGGTTAAACTGGAAATACCGCGAATTGTTGGAACAAAAACTCAGCATCTTCGAACATTTTCGCGGCACCGGCTACACGCAGAACGAGGTGCGCGACCCGGAAGGCGTCGAGACCGGCCTCATAGAGTTTGTCGCACCCAACCTGAGAATCGAGGATTTTCCCGAAGCGGCGATCATACATCTGGGACAACTCACCATGAAAGATTCTTACGGCGGCGGGTGTAACTCGTGCCGCAGCCTGAGGTGAAACCGGGCAAACTCGACGGCTCTCATACGCTCAATCTCAACTTAATTCTCGCAACAACGCAGACGCGATAAGAAACCTCTTGACAGCTTTTGAGGTCGGGCTTACAGTGCGCGTGTTAATCAATCAGTAAGTTGAGGGCTACGCTCGCAAACACGGCCACTAACTCTTGAAAGTTAAAAAGCCTATCGCTTGGATCGAATGCTCCTCCCGTTGAACGCGCCTCTTAAACGACCGCGTCGCTGCATACGGGAGCATCCTGACACTCATAAATCGTATTTCATTTATCTCTGCCGGTGCATCCTCCGACCGGGAAGACTTTGCGATACTGAAATGTTCGGCTCAAGAAAACATTTATATTGAGAGGATGCGTTTGCATAACTGGAATAGTCTTACGAGCAACGGTGAAATGAGATGGCATACCTTTTAATTCCCAATGAAGTTGACGCTACCGAGGTCAGGGTCTGGGTGGCAGCGATCAACGAAAGCAGCAACCTGACGAACGTTGCGCTCGAATGCGGCGGACAACAGCCCCCGCTCAATGCCGGTTGGAGCGACTGGGCAAGCATGGACGGAAAGAACCGCGTCAGGTATCAGCGCGTCGCGATCAAAAATCTTAATCCGAGGCAAACCTACGCATTGAAGTTTCGGGTTGACGGCGAGTTGAAGGCCGACGCCAGCGTCACCACGTTGCCGTCCGAACTTCCGTCTCTCGGGCAGACGCCGTTCACGGTGCTTCTGGGTTCGTGCTTCTATAAGCGTGAGGATGAAGCCGGGGAAGTCGGCAAAACTTACATGAGTCTGCCCTTCAGCGCGCGCCCGGAGGTCAAGATTCTCTGCGGAGACCAGGTCTATCTGGATAACCCGCCCGAGCATTTCCTTTTGCCGCGCAGCGCCAACTGGCTGGAAAACAGATCGTTCAAGGCTTATATGGAAGCCTGGACGCAATCCACGCCGAACGGCGGCTTTCACCAGCTTCTTAAAAACAACGCCAACTATTTTTGCTCCGACGACCACGAGTTCTGGAACAATGCGCCCGATATAGGTCTCAACGTACCGATCTTTACGGCGACGCAGCAGCAGCGTAATACCTGGTTCCAGATCGCGCGCAGGCTTTACGAAGTTTTTCAGACGGATTCGCCCATCAAAGCGTTCCGTGTCGGCACGTTGTCCGTCGGCATCATGGACACGCGCATCAATCGCGCCTCCGGCAGGGCGAATTTCATGAACCAGAATGATCTTAACCAACTCGGTGAATGGATTCGTAATTTGCCGGGTCCGGCTGCGCTCGTCATAGGGCAACCGCTGCTCGCGGAAAAGGGCAGCGTCAAAGATTGGGGCCTGCCCGATTACCCGCAATATCAGGAGTTGATCAAACACCTGCGCTCGTCTCAGCATTCCATCGTGATCCTCACCGGCGACGTTCACTTCGGACGCATCGCCAGTTGTGATCTGAGGCCGGAACTCGGCACGAAGTTGATTGAAATCATCTCTTCACCGATGCAACTGGTCCCGCACGCAGCCGGAACTTTTACGGAAGCGCCGCGCGTCTTCGGCCCGGTTAAAACGGAGGCGGAATTCTGGGACAAGAAAAATCACTTCCTGACGCTTGAGTTCAATGCGAGCAGTTCGCAACGCGTGCGCATGCAAGTCAAGTACTGGCCGATTATGAAGAACGGAAGCCCGCTTCAGTCGAAGTCCGTGGGCACATTTGAATTGATATAGGAGACGAACATGATTTCGATTCGCCAATCAAACGCAACTGCACCAAACGAATCACTGGTAGACACTCCGGCAAAGGAGAACGAAACCAACGAGCAATGGCTCAAGCGCGTCGGCGCAACCGACGGCCTGATTCTGCTGGGCGGCAGTTCCGTCGCCCATTTCCGCATACGCTATGCGCAATCACACGCGCGCAACGACCTGACGCCGAGTTACTGGTCGCTGGCCGGAATCCTACGCAACGGGCGTGAGCTTCTTACAGTCCCGTTGGATTTGGACGGCGACGCCTCGCTCGTGCCGCAACAGAACGGTCTGCGAAACAGTTCACTCGCCGAATACAGCGACCCCGAACGCTTCCCCAATATCGCCTTCATACGCTTCACGCAGGACGATCATGTGATCGCCGACCACATCGAGCAGATCAGAACGCAGCGCAGCATTGTTGATCTCCCGACTCTCATGCTGCCGTGGCTCGGCTATATCTGGAGCACGGCCAACAACATCAATCCGCTGTCCGCCGGACTCGGGCTTCCGAGCGCGGCCATGGTCGAGACGGCTTATGGCATCGCGGGCATCGAACTCACGCCCGGCATGGCTTCGTCCGCAAGTTGTCCCGAGGCGATCTGGCAGACGGCGAAATGGTGGCACCAGTTTTACGAAGCCGATGCAGGGGCGGGCACCGACGGAAACGCCGGGACGCAAGTTCCGGCCGGCAACTTTGTGATACGGCAATCCGCCGCCGCAGCCATCGGACCGAAAGATGAGATGGTTGAGCCGCAGGTTGTGCCGATCGAGAAGGTGGTCGCGGAAACTGCGAAGGTAGAAGAGGTCGCCGCGCCGAAGGCTGCGCGCAAAGCTCAAAAGGGTTCGAAGAAGGGGGGCAAAGCCAAAGGCAGGAAATAACCTCGCCGCGCATTAAAAGCCGGATCGAAAGACGACGCTCAACCTGAATTGACACGGGAGCGAATCGCTATGGCTGCTCAAAATAAGACCGTTCCGGCTGCGAAGTATCAAGAGTCGGATTTGGACGCCGCCGCCGCGCGGGGCGAATACAAACCCTCGCCCCCGCCGGAGAAAAAAAGGCTGCCGATGGTCGGTTGGTACGACCCGCGCCAGCTTGCCAAGACGGGTGTTGAAGTAGCCATCTCCACGATCTTCGGACGCCATTCCGATCATCGTCTGGTGGAGGCGATGGCCTCCGGCGACGCGCAGGAAGCGTTCCACGATTACACCTGCTATTACGAGGACAACGGCAAAGATGTCTGCCGTCCAGACGAGAAGCAGCCGCGAAACTCTATCTGGATAGATTACGTCGGCGACGTCGGCGACGGCTGGAACTCGACCTATGCCGTCGCCTATCACCTGGCGGAGGCCGGACGCGACTTCACCTACACAGAGCGGGATACGAAAAAGCAGTACACGGCGGAGACGAAAAGGGGAGAGGTCTTGATCTTCGGGGGAGACGAAGTTTACCCGACGGCCAGCCGCGACGTGTACAGCGAACGCCTCGTGGCTCCCTATGAAACCGCGCTCCGGCACACGCCCGATAATCACCCGCACGTCTTCGCTATTCCCGGCAACCATGATTGGTACGACAGCCTCGTAGCTTTCACGCGTCTCTTCACTGCGCGACGCTGGTTCGCCGGCTGGCGCACGCGCCAGTCGCGCAGTTACTTCGCTTTAAAACTTCCGCACAACTGGTGGCTGCTCGGCACGGACGTGCAACTCGGCTCTGACATAGACGGGCCGCAGATGGCATATTTCGAGAACCTCACCGCCGAGATGGATAAGGAGACGGCGAAGAGTAATGAACCGGCGCGCATCATTCTCTGCCACGCCGAACCGCATTGGATTCGCACCGCGCTATACGGCGGAGTTGATCCAAACTATAACGAGAGTAATCTGAAGCTGCTGGAAAGGAGACTGGATGATAGAACCGTGGCCGTCTTTATCGCGGGCGACCTGCATCACTATCGCCGGCATGAAGCGTCGGACGGGTCAACGCAAAAGATTACGGCCGGCGGAGGCGGCGCGTTTCTACACCCGACGCATCCCGGCATGCGCGGGACAAAACTTGACGAGATCGAAGAGAAGGGTCTGACGAAGAACACGGAAAGAGTCTTCAAGCTGAAGGGCTGCTTCCCCTCCACGAAAGATTCGCGTCGGCTGTGCTGGCGCAACCTGCTCTTTCCTTATCTGAACCGCACGTTCGGCTTCGTGACCGCCGCGCTGTACCTGCTGCTCACGCTCTCGGTCGTCGCACGCGTCAACGATCCGGCGTTGTCCACCTTGACGTACCAGTTCGGCTCGATCACCGCCGTCGTCCTCGAAAGCGCGCTCAACAGCGCCCCTGCGCTGTTCCTGATATTGTTGACCATCGCCGGGTTCATATTTTTCACAGACACGCATTACATCGGTCATCGCATCATCATGGGCGGCGTGCACGGCATCGCGCACGTCCTCATGGCGTTCTTCATCGCGCTCCTCAGCCTGTTCATCGTGACCTACCTCTCGGATGGAGAAGCATGGCGATTCCTGTTCCAGTTGGGCGGCGTCAACTTTTACTTCGACGCGCGAATCCTGCTCGCCTCCGTGCTGGTCCTGATTGGCGGGCACATCTTCGGCTCGCTCATCATGGGCGCATATCTTCTCGTATCGCTGAACATCTTCGGCAGGCACGGGAACGAAGCCTTCTCCTCGCTGGCAATCGAAGACTGGAAAAACTTCATTCGCCTACACATCAACGAGCATGGCGATCTGACCATTTACCCGATTGGCATCAGAAGAGTGCCGCGAAAATGGAAACCGAGGGAAGGCTTGAACGGGCCTGAACTGGAACCCGACGATCCTTCCGCGAGCGAACCCGAACTTATCGAACCTCCCATCGTCCTCAAGAGAGCCGATACCAGGACGGGCGTGCAAACCAGTTCTCCAAACATGAAGCTCGAAACCTCTACCCAATCGTCGCAGCCCACGCAGAGTTGAAAACAGGCAACAGGTCTTCCCGCCGTTTGTCCCGACCGTAGAAACTAAAAGCTATTGACGAACGCTTCCGCCCTCCGCTCCGACCGCGCCCGCGCCGGAGCGTTCGGGTTTATCACTCATGTTCAGGGCTGAATCCGTGCAGAGATCGAACGCGTGAGCATAAAACAGATGTCCGGTGCGGCTATGTTTCAAGCCACACCGGACATGCGAACGACGTTGGAGAGTTTATCTTCGAATGTTTAAGCGCCCGCTCCTTCGAGATGGTGCAGGATGAAGGGATAGACATCTTTGACGGCGTTCTTCCCGTAGATGCAATCAATGTGTCCGTAGTTGGGAATAACGTGTCTGGTGTAGAGACGGCTGCCGTTCTTTTCACTTAACAGTTCGACGGTCAGCCGCGTGCTCTCCGGCAGGAAGCAACTGTTTTCCGCGCCGTGTATGAAGGCGATAGGGATCGCCAGCCGTTCGAGGTGCGGCATGTAAACGTCGTCGCCGTTGGCCGCGATGAGCTCGCCCTTGCGCACGAGGGCCGCGAGATGTTCGAACGAAGTGACGTTGGCGATGCCGAACATCTCATGCAGAGCGTCGTGCGTGGCTGTGTTCAACTGGTCGTGCTCGTAGAGATTCGAATACATGAAGGTGATGCGGTGACAGGTCGCGCTGTTGCAACGCTCTTCGTGTTGCATCGGGACGAGATCGAGCGCGCGGTCGTAGAGTTTCTCGTACCATTTGGCGTTCGTGTCAACATACGCATTCAACGAATCAATTCCGAGCATGTCCAGAAACGAGGGCATGTGAAGGCCAGTCTTGATCTTCGTCACCGTGGGCGCGACGATGTTGGTGGCGATCTGAGAACAGACCGCGGACCGGACGCCCGTCAGGCCCGCGAGCATCGCCATGAAGAATGTCGTCGAACCGAAGCAGTGAGCCACCATCTGCACGGTGTCCGCGCCGGTCAACTCGCGCACCTTGGAGACGGCGGCCGGGTAATCTATGGTCGCGATCTCGTCGCCGGAAAATTGCGTGTAGGACGAGGCCAGAGAGATGCTCGCGCGATAGTCGAGCAGCCACACGTCGAAGCCGTGCGCGTAGAGATACTCGACCATGTTCGTGTCAATCGTATCAATCGAAAAGATGAGACTCGACACGCCCAGCCCGTGCGACAGGATGACCGGCCCCTTGTTTCCGCCACGGTAACGCGTGAGGCGCAGTTGCACGTCGTCGCTCGTGTTGAAGTAATGGACTTCGGGCGCGCCGGTGCGCAGTTCTCTCTTCTTGCGCGGCGGCGCGGCGGGATCATAGACGTTCGGCCTTGAGACGACGCTGCCGTAAGTCTCGAAGAGAGCTTCGTTGAAATGCCTGCCGAAGCGCGCGGTGGCTTCGAGCCGCTCCTGCAAATTGGCCGCGTTCGTGACCTGCATGGTGGTCAACTGCCGCATGAAATCCGCGGGCGAGATTCTGAGGATGCCTTTGCCTACGACGACGCCCGACGCATCCACGCCTTCGTAGATGGTCGTGTAGAGCGTCGTGGTGTCGGCCCACATGTCCGCGCCTTTATCGTCGCGGACCACTTTGAAGCCTTCGAAGAAGTAGACCTTCCCGGCTTCGTCCGTCAGTTTCATGCGATAGCGCATGTTGGTCGTGCCGACGTTTTGCGGATCAATCGTAAAGAGATTGAACGTGCCTTCGGTGACGGTTAAAGCGTCTGAGGAGAGCGCGGGGGCGGAGACTGTGCCGACCATGTGATATTCGTGCTCAGGCTCTTTGATCGCTTTTTCGAGATCGTCTGTGGCAATCGTGAGGACGAATTCCAGCGTAGAGTTTTCTTGCTGGCCCAACTGCGCCGCGCTCTGGTAGTCATCCTTCTGCTTGGTGGAAAAATACCCGTGCATCCTTTCGGTGAACTGCACGCCGAGACGCGCGGGCGCGGGCGGCGTTGGCGGCGCGTGAAATTCGTAATCAATTTCCCAACCGCGATCCTGCGCGATCAAAGCGCAGCAACGCTCGGCCAGCGCGGAGATCGTGAGCAAAGGATTCACGCCGAGCGAGCGGGGCATGACCGCGCCATCGCTGACGTAGAGACCTTCGTAGGCGTCGCTCCCTTGCGCCGAAGCGAAGACCTGTCCTTTGTGATTAACCACGCCCTGTTCGGCGTTCGCAGCCATCGCGCAGCCGCCGAGCGGGTGGACGGTGATCAAATCTTTTTTGAAAGCCCTGCTCCAGATCGGGTTCTTGATGTAAGTGCCGCCGAGTGCGCGCGTCGCGTCTTTCAGTTTACCGTTCGCCTCGTCGAAGATGGGCTTCGCGCCCACACCCGGCCACTCGATGCGCAACCTGTCGTCTTCGAGAAACATGCGACCGTCGCTGTCGTCGTGCGCCATGATGAGATAGGTCTGCGTGTTGTGAGCTGCGCCGTGATACGCGCCGCGCACGAGGCTGTCCAGTTCGCGCCTCTTCTCCTGAACGAAATCAACCAGCCCGCTATCCGTATCCACGCCGACGGCGGCGGCGCAGGCGGCGAGTCCGGCCGGGAGCGTCGCGGCGAGCGCGCCCGGAACCGCGCCCTCTTCGATGACCATGCCGCTATCGAGATTCGACTTCTCGCGCGCGTCTATGATGCCTGTGATCGTCGGCCCCACAGCCTCGCGCCCGTCCGGCGGCTGCTGGCCGAAGCCTACGCCGTTAACCTCCTGATCGTTGTTGTAGCCGAAGGCCAGCACGTCGCCGTTGCCTGTAAAGCCGTGTCCGAGTCTGTCGGAGAGCGGAAGTCCGTCAGCTTTCGAGCGCAGAAGAATTTCGGTGGAGCCGAGCGTCCCGGCTGAGAGCACTACGATGTCTGCGGTCACGAACATCTCGGGCGTGTCGAACCTTTCACGACCGACCTCTACGGGTTGATAGTGAACCACCCAACGATCATCGCGTCGCTCAAGGCGACGCACGGAGACCTGCGTGTAAATCTCCGCGCCGTGATTGACGGCATCGGGGAGATAGTTCATCAAGACTGTATTTTTGGCGTGATAGTTGCAGCCCGTCACGCAATCGCCGCAGAGTTTGCAGGCGTGCTGTTCGACGCCGACGTGATTGATTCCGCCGGGAGGCTCTTCGAAAGTCACGTTGATCGGCGGGCGATAGAAATTCTCGTTCAAGGCTCTGGCCGATCTTTCCAACGCGGACAATTTGGGCAACTCGATGCTCACGGGCAGCGGAGTGGGCTTCAACATCTCTACGGCGCGACGATAACCCTCTTCCACCAGCGTGCTCAAATCGGCGCGCACTTCCTGCGGCCAGCGCGGGTCGTCGAAGACGCGCGGCTCTGCGCGCAAGACGACGTTGGCGTTGACGAGCGAAGTGCCGCCGAGGCCGCAGCCGAGAAAAACGTTGATCTCTTCGTTCACACGAAAATCATAGAGACTGTTACGCGAGCCGACGTGGCCTCCGGGGAAGTCTGCCTGCATCTCCTGAAACGCTTCCAACTCGGTGTCGGGGTATTCGCCGGGCTGAAACTCTTTTCCGCGTTCCAGCAGGCAGACCTGGCGACCGGCTCGCGAGAGGCGTGAAGCGGCGATGCCTCCGCCATAGCCTGAGCCGACCACGATAATTTCATAGTGATTCTTGATCTGATTGAGCGGAGATGATAGACGCGCCATGGGTACTAATCCTTTCTTAATCTTCGGGGCGGCCTGTGTTGGCCGGGATGCGCCGGAGCCGGTGCGACGCAATGCGAACTTTGACGGGTGCGGAGCGGAACTCTTATTCCGTACGAACCGGGATGCTCCGGCAACTGAACTGTGAATCTTTGTTTTAACGGCGCGCGACGGGAGCGAAGAGGTTCAGGTCGCACGGCCTGCAAAGAATACATACGAGACTTTATGCGTTGACGGACAAATGCGTTGAAGAATAAATACGTTGACGTACAAATATGTTGACGGACACTCGCGGTGCGCTCTTAATCGCCGAAATCAATGCGCTCAATGGAGTCGAAGACCAACCCGTCGAGGTGTGCGCCGGGCGTCGCCCCGGAGGCGAGCGCGGCGTACAAGTTTACGCGCCAGGGGGCGCTTTTCTTCTTCGTTAATGACTCCGGCTAAGAAGCAATTGACTCGTATCTCGACGGTGGACTCGGCGACAGGCGGACATGCGAGCGAAGTTGGATAGGCAACACTCCTGACAGTGAGTTTTTGACCGGGCTAAAATAGGCCAGCCCGCGAAAACTACTCCAAACGATGTGACGTGTCAATGATTTTTTCGGCGTGCAAACAGCATCGCGCCGCGCCGTCGCGCCACAGCTCAAAAGGCGCGGAGTTATGCTTCGTGAACAGACCTGATAAGATCAGTTTGAGCGGGCGCGTGCGAGGAATAATAACCGGGAGGCTTTTTTGTAACGCCGCCTTCGAAAATGCTTATTGCACCGCCAGCCTGTTAGATAAACGTTTATTGAGCCGAATCATTAGATAGCGTAACCCGATGTGTGGAATTGCCGGTTTTATCAAACTCAAGCGGAGAGATGTTTCGCCGGACGCGTGTCTGCGCGCGATGACGGCTTCGATAACTCACAGAGGCCCGGACGACGAAGGACATTGGATTGACAATGAAGCCGGAATCGCCTTCGGTCATCGCCGCTTATCAATCGTTGACCTCTCGCCCGCCGGTCGTCAACCGATGGCTTCTGCGAGCGGACGCTACCGGCTCTGCTATAACGGCGAGATTTATAACTTCCTCGAACTGCGTGAGACGCTCGAATCGTCGGGGCATGAATTTCGCGGGCACTCGGACACGGAAGTCATGCTCGCGGCCTTCGAGCATTGGGGCGTCGAACGTGCGGTGAAAAACTTCGTCGGCATGTTCGCTTTCGCGTTGTGGGATGAGCGGGAGCGTCTGTTGCATCTCGTGAGAGATCGCGCGGGGGAGAAGCCGCTCTATTACGGCTGGGCAGGCGGCGCGTTTTTGTTCGGCTCGGAATTGAAGGCCCTCTGCGCGCACGCCGATTGGAAGGGCGAGATAGACCGCAACGCGCTCGCGCTCTACATGCGTTATAACTATATCCCCACACCCCACTCGATCTACAGAGGTATACGCAAACAGATTCCGGGCACGATTCTCAGTCTCAAGATAAAGGGGCTTGAAGCCGGCGCGGTTCCCGTGGAGACGGTTTACTGGTCGGCGGAAGAGATTGCCGGAAAGGGAGTCGCAGACCCGTTCGACGGCACCGAAGCGGAAGCGTCGGACGCGCTCGACGCAGCGCTGCGCGATTCCATCAGACGGCAAATGGTCGCAGACGTGCCGCTCGGAGCTTTCCTCTCCGGCGGCATTGATTCCTCGACCGTAGTCGCGTTGATGCAGGCCGAGAGCGCGCGCCCGGTCAAGACTTTCACCATCGGTTTCGTAGAGACGGAGTATAACGAAGCCGCAGACGCGAAGCGTGTGGCGAGCCACCTGGGGACCGAGCACACGGAGTTGTATCTAAAGCCGGAAGACGCGCTCGCCGTGATCCCTTCGCTGCCGACGATCTATGACGAGCCGTTTTCCGATTCTTCGCAGATTCCGACATTCATCGTCTCGCAACTGGCGCGTCGTTCCGTGACGGTCTGCCTGTCGGGCGACGGCGGCGATGAATTGTTCGGCGGTTACAGGAGATACGTCGAAGGCGAGAGCCTGTGGAACAAAGTGAAGCTCCTGCCATTGCCTCTGCGGCGCACGCTCGCGGCGGGCATCGAGAAGACGCCCGTGAGCACGCTCGACTTGCTGTTCTCAGGGCTGGGCGCGAGACTGGACCGCTTCGGCGGGACGAGTTCAATCGGCAACAAGATGCACACGCTGGCGGGGCTGATGAACGTCTCTTCTTCCTCCGAGTTCTATCAACATCTCGTATCGCAGTGGAAAGAGCCGTGCGACGTGGTCCTGGATTCGAGAGAAGAGTCTACGGCTTCGATGTCTCCGCGCTACGCACGCAGCTTAACGGACTTCACACAACGCATGATGCTCATGGACACGGTGAGTTATCTCTCCGACGATATTCTCGTGAAAGTTGATAGGGCGAGCATGGCCGTCAGTCTGGAGAACCGCGTGCCGTTTCTGGACCATCGTGTGATCGAGTTCGCGTGGCGAGTCCCGATGCGTATGAAGGTTAAGGACGGGAAAGGGAAATGGCTGTTGCGACAGGTGCTCGGTAGATATCTCCCGCAGGAGCTTATCGAGCGACCCAAGATGGGCTTCAGCATACCTCTGGACCGCTGGCTGCGCGGGCCGCTCAGAGATTGGGCCGAATCGTTGCTGAACGAGAGACGCTTGAGCGAAGAGGGCTTTTTCGACCCGCAACCGATTCGCCGTATGTGGGCGGAGCATTTGTCCGGTCATCGCAACCGCCAGTATTATATCTGGTCTGTACTTATGTTTGAGGCTTGGTTGGAACGCGTACGCTTCCCGTCGTAGTTGGACGAGGGAATAGTTGAAGGCTGCGCAAATTTCGGGGCGAGCGCACACCGCTCCACCCGGACTATTTGATTGATGTTGATATGCAGCTAGGTATTGACGCTTCCAATCTGCGCAGCGGCGGGAGCCTGACACATCTCTCCGAACTGTTGAGCGTCGCGCGGCCTGAAAAGCACGGCATCGCGCGCGTCTTCGTCTGGGGAGGGCGAGACATTCTCCGCCGCCTGCCGAAGCGCGAATGGTTGGAGAGCATTCACGAGCCGACGCTCGACGGGGCGTTGCCCGTGCGAGTCATGTGGCAGCAGACCAAACTGTCGGGCCTGGCGAAGAAGGCGGCTTGCGATCTGTTGTTCATTCCCGGCGGCACATACCTCGGAGACTTCAGGCCGTTCGTCACCATGTCGCGCAACGTGCTGCCCTTCGATTTCTCACAAGTGCAACTCTACGGCGCGTCGGCCATGCAGCTACGGTTTTTATTGCTGCGCCTCACTCAGGCTAAAACCTTTCGCAATGCCAGCGGCACGATCTTTCTAGACGATTACGCGCGCTCGCTGGTCATCAAAAAAGTTGCGCGACTCAACGGGCCGGACGTGATCATCCCGCACGGCGTTTCGGAACGATTTCGCGCCGTGCCCAAACAACAGAAGGAACCCGGCGCGTATTCGAAAGAAGCGTCGTTTAAGCTTTTATACGTTTCTACCGTAGACGCTTACAAACACCAGTGGCATGTTGCCGAAGCGGTCACCAAGTTGGTCGAAAAAGGCTTGCACGTTACTCTGGACCTCGTCGGGCAGGCGCACACGCCCTCTCTGAAACGACTTCTTAGTGTCGTCGAAAGCCTGAACGCACAGGAATACATACGTTACCTCGGGCCGGTTCCACATGCCGAATTGCCTGTTATCTACTCGCGTTCAGACGCCTTCATATTCGCGTCCAGTTGTGAGAATCTACCGAACACGCTGCTGGAAGCCATGAGCGCGGGGCTGCCCATCGCCTGCTCGAACAGAGACCCGATGCCGAAAATTCTGGGCGACGGCGGCGTCTATTTCGATCCCGAAAATTCGGATGAGATAGCGCGCGTCTTACACCGTTTGATCGCTTCGCCGGACGCCAGAGCAAGCTACGCGGCGAAGGCATCCGAGCGGGTTCGGCCATACACCTGGGAGCGTTGCGCCGAAGAGACTTTTTCGTTCCTCAAGAAGATCGCTTGAAGCTCAAAGGTCCGGCGCGCTCGGTTGGCTTACGGTCTCGCCGGTAAACAAGATAGAAGGGATGTTGCGCGCAGAAGAGATTATGGGTTTGAAAGCAAGGGGCGGTTCGGAACACCAATGGTATTTTTTTCATCTCGCAGGTCTTTATTTCGCTCTGGCGATGCGCCTGATACCGCGCAGGCGGCGGTTCGGCGTCGCCATGCTTATTGGCCGCGCCGCCGTGCCGTTCATACGCAGGACGGAAGCCTTCCGGCTACAGCGAAAGGGCAATGTTGACGGCGCAGGCAACATCGCTCTCCACTTCGTGCTACACACCTTGACGAAGAACGGGACGACGTTTGATCCCGTGATCACCGTAAACGGTTATGAGCGGTTGAAGAGCGCGCTGGCGGAAGGTAAAGGCGTACTGTTGATTTCGCCTCATACGGCGCTCAGTATATTGATGGTTCGTTTTTTGCATGACAACGGCCATGACCCGATCATCATCGCCGCGGACCCGCAGATGCGCATCAGCGGAACGACCTTGACGCCGCATATTATGCAACCTTCGCCGATGTTTCTCGTCGCGACACGCACCAGGTTTCGCAGGGGAGAACTCGTATGCGGGATGCCGGACAGGGGTGAGCCTAACGAAGGGCGTACGGTGGAGTTCGACACGGCTAACGGTCGGATCATCGTGGCCCCCGCGTTGATGCATGTGGCCGCCCGCTGCGCTGCGAAAGTGGTCTTCTTTGCGATGCACGTCGAAGAGCGCGAGATAGTTGCCGACATGGTCACACCTTCACCGTCATCCGAAGGCTCCGGCGAAGCCATCACACAGGATTTCATAGAGTTCATGCGAGCATACGCCGGGTCTCGCGCCGCTTATCACAATTGAACTCGTTCGACGCCGCCGCCACAATGGCTTTACGAAATACTTAATGCGAAATACTTAAAAAGAACACGCGCTGCGGGCCGCGTCTTTTCGTGCTCCGCGTTGTGTGCGAATTCAATTTAATGAACGGAAGAACCGAAGAAAGGAGGATGGACCAATCGGGCGCATAAGCAACGCGAGGCAGCGTTCATTAGTCGAGCGATTCTTCGTCTTCTTTTCGAGCGGGCGGCGTCTGGTTGCGGCGGCGGCCATCTTCCATGTCACACTGGCATTGGCGCTCTTCTGCGCCGGCCGTTGGCAGGTTGCCCCGGGCCTTTTTGATCGAGATGCGATCATCGTCGGCTCCGACAGCTACCAGTACCAGAGCGGCGCGGCGCGGCTGGTAGAGATTTTGAAAAGTGACGGCTTACGCGCGTGGGCGTCGGAACCCGAACGGACGCACGTTAAACTGATCTCGATCCAGTTCGCATTCTTAAGCCCTCTCTTCGGGTACAGCGCGCTGAGCGTGGAGCCGTTCAATCTATTCTGCTACGTCGCGATTGTGAGCCTCGTTCTCCTGCTCGGGCGTGAGGTGGGCGGCAGGCGCGTCGGGCTGCTCGCCGCCGTGGTCGTCGCGCTGTGGCCGACCTTTCTCCTGCACACGACGCAACTTCTAAAAGACCCGCTCTTCATCGTCGGCGCGCTCGCACTCATACTCGTCGTGACGACGTGGCTGACGAGAACCTACACTTTCGTCAACGCCACCGTCATGGGAACGTTGATGGCAATCGCGACGTTGTTGCTCCTGCTCATTCGCGTAAAGTTCGGCGCGATCATCTTCGTGATAGTGCTCTTAGGATTCGCTCTGCTGATCATACGCCAGTTGCTCGAAAGGCGTCTGCTCTACTGGAACATGAGCTGCCCTTTGCTGATATTGTGCGCCGGGGCGCTGTTACCTTTTTATCTGAACGTCAGCAACCAGAAGTTGAAACAATATCCTGCAAACGGCGGCGGTCAGGACAAAGCCTTCGCCGGACCGGGAAAACAGATGCCCGCAGTTATCTCTTACCTAAGTCCGGTCTCTTCCAGGAAGAAGACGCCTCACGGTTTCGCGTGGCGTCTGCGCGAGGCGACGGAAACCGCCGCGCTTGAGATCGGCAGCGCGCGTTATAAATACAACGTCAGTTATCCGGAGTCCGGTTCGGGGATTGATCGCAACGTGGAGTTTAAAAACTTAAAGAGCCTGATTCTTTATCTGCCGCGTGCCTTGGCAATCGGGTTCTGGTCGCCCTTTCCGGACAAGTGGACGGGTGCGGGCAAGAGCGTGAGTAGCGGCGCGAAATTATTGTCCGGCGCGGAAACTTTTGTCATGTACCTGTGCGAGTTGCTGGTGCTGGTTGGCATCTGGCGCGCGCCGCGCTGCCTCGCGGCATGGTTGCTGCTGTTGATAACCACGTTCGGAGTGACCGTGCTCGGATTGGTGGTCTCTAACATCGGCACGCTCTACAGATTCCGCTACCTGTTCTGGATACTGCTGATAATCCTCGGCGTGAAGAGCCTCGAAAGCATCATCGCGGGGCGGCGGGCAAGAACTTCCGGCGGACTTGAGCGAGAAGCTGAATTGAGAGAGGCCGTGTGAGCCATCCTGCGGAGAGCATTTAACGAAGTAACGAAGTGAGGTCGGTTAATAAGCGGAGAGTATTTGACGAAGTGAAGCCAGTTAATAAAGAGCCGTATAAAAGATTGGCGGCCGGCGCGCTGCTTGTGTGCCTGCTGGTCAGCGTCGTCTGCTCCTGCACGTCGCGGGCAGGTTCAGAAGGTGGCGATGCGAACGAGTCTCCGCGCGTGTCGTCCACTCCTTCAAGCACGACCGCCGGGTTAGCGAACGACTCCGAGAGGTCCGTTGCGGCGTTTGACGGTGCGTTGGATTTCACGCTCGTCAACTTCACACGCACAGACCTTTATGGGATTTACGTTGCGCCGCACGATTCGTCAGGATGGGAGGAGAACCTTATCAGGAACGAACAATTATTGGACGGCGATATCGTAAAGATCAGGTTCAACCCGCAGGAGAAGACCGCCGCGTGGGATTTGAGAGTGGAGGATGCGGAGGGAAACAACGCCGAGTGGAAGAATCTCAACCTGCGAGAAATCTCCTTGATCACGCTGCGTATGGATAAGAACGTGGTGACGGCCGAGGCCGAGTAGCGTTGTAGCGCGCGAAGCGTCAGCAAGGTTAACGTGGGCGCTGACTTATGGGACTACTTGAGAGAAACACTTTCGCCAACTTGATCGGCACCACCTGGTCCATCACTTTGGGAGTCGTGTGCATCCCGCTCTATATCAAATTGATGGGCATCGAGGCGTTCGGTCTGGCCGGAATGTTCCTCACACTGCAAAGCATCTTTATCATCTTCGACCTCGGCATCGCCGCCACGCTCAATCGTGAGATCGCACGCTTTGCAGCCGAAGAAGGCAACGCTCAAAAACAGCGCGAACTGGTCTTTACGTTGCAGGTCATCTACTGGCTCATCGCGCTCCTGACCGGGGCGACTGTTTTCATGCTGGCTCCCGTCATCGCTCAACATTGGGTGACGCTACAGTCGCTCTCGGTTGATACGGTGAAAACCTGCATCAGGATGATGGGTGTGGGGATGGCTCTACAGTTCCCCTTCACCTTTTATCAGAGCGGCCTGATCGGATTACAGAAGCAGATATTACTCAACGTGCTGATGGTGTGGCTGGCGACGATGCGCGGGCTGGGTATCCTGTTGGCCTTGTGGCTGATCTCGCCCGCCCCGGAGATATTCTTCGCGGGGCAGATCGTGACGAGCCTCGTGGGAACCGTGACGGCTGCGATCTTATTGTGGCGTAGTCTGCCCGTCTCGATAGAGAGCGGCGTTTCCGGCTTCAAGTTTGAGCAGATACGCCGTGTGTGGCGCTTTAGCGCAACGTATGCGGCTAACGCCGTCGCGAATCTGGGCCTGCTTCAAAGCGATAAGATCATCCTCAGCACACTGCTGCCCCTCAAGATGTTCGGCTACTACTCGTTGGCGCAGAGCCTCACCAACGGGCTATACGCGATCATCATCTCTCTCGACGGCGCGCTCTTTCCGCAGTTCTCCGGGCTGATTGCGCGCGGCAACAACGTGGAGCTTTCCTACGTGTATCACCGCGGGTGTCAACTCATGTCTGTGATATTGATGCCCGTCGCCGTCATGATGGCGATCTTTTCGCGAGAGGTGCTGATGCTGTTGACGGGTGATTCCGTCATCGTCGAGAACACGCACCTGGTCCTCACATTGCTCGTCGGCGGGATGCTGCTGCACGGGCTGTATCATACTCCATACTATTTGCAGCTCGCTTATGGATGGTGGCGACTTATTTCAAACACCAATCTACTATTGCTCCTGAGCATCATCCCTCTGAACATCTTGATGGCGAAAAACTACGGCGGGCCGGGGGCTGCTGCGGTCTGGGTGCTGCTCAACGTCTGCTACCTGATCACGGTGCCCGTCATGCACCGCCGTTTCCTGCGCGGCCAGCAGGGCCGCTGGCTCTTCGAGGATGTTGCTCTTCCGCTGAGCGGCGCGCTCGTCGTCGGCATCGTCGCATACTGGCTACTCCCGAAACACTTGTCGCGAATCGAAATGCTGGCATATCTGAGCGCAGCCGGACTGTTGGCCGTCGTCGCAACGGCGGCGCTCGCTTCCCAGTTGAGAAACTCGGTTCTGGCGCACTTGCGCCGTTCCGCAAATGTTTTATAGCCTCGCTTGCACGGGTTGCGCATGGTGTCCGGCCCGCTCATGGCACGCGCCCGTGCACGACGGGAGCATGTGAGCATACGGCGATGCGGGGCGCGAATCACGTATATGGAGTTGCTCAACACGCTTCACGGCGTAAAAGAAAGAGTTGCGGACGACAAGCGTTTCTTATCGGTCTTCGTCGCCGTCGCCAGCGCGCTCAGTCTCCCGCTCTTCAGTTCGGAGCAGAGACACGTGGCGTTGCCGATTCTCTTGATCGTCAACATCGCCGTCTTCTTGTTGTCGAGCCTCTGGGGCAGGGGACGCGAACAGCCCGTCCCGCTTTTCGAGCTCGGAACTGTCTATGGCGCCGCGTTGACGCTTTACAGCCTGGTGCCGCTGCTCAACTACCTGTTGGCGGGCATGACATGGACCCGCCTGAGCGATAATCGTCTTTTGGCATACGACACGCTGCCCGCGGAAGTCGGTCGTTTTGGCTGGAACTACGTTGTCTATTTTTTGAGCTTCGCCGTGGCCTACCTGTGTGCGAGGGACCAGTCCGCGAGCCAGAAACGAACAGTCGTCATCTCCGATAGCCCTCCGCTCGTGATCATCGCGCTGCCGCTGCTGGCGCTCGTCGCCTACTTCTATTTGTTGAATGTCTTCTTCGGCGTAGACGCCAACCCGAGCTACTCGAAGAGTAGTGATAATCTGCTTAATCTAAAGAGGCTGCCGCTCGTCGTCTATCAGGTTTCGAGCCACCTGCGAGGCATGTTGTTAATCTTCAAGATGGCTTTGGTGGTCCTACTCTTTGAGAGGTGGGAGTCGAAACGCTGGCGCGCGATTCTGTGCCTGTGGCTGGCGCTGGAAACCGTCTACACGATCTTCAACATGGGCGCGCGATTCGAGACGGCCTTACTTTTGCTGAGCGCGTTGCTCTGTTATCACCGTTTGATTAAACCCATCAAACTGTCGCATGCTTTCGCCCTCGGCATTCTCTTCATCGCGGGATTTCAACTCCTGGGGATGGCGCGCACCTACGCGCTCAAGGGAGACAAGCCTGTGCCTCCCATCACGTTCCGATCAGTCGTTTCCGCGACGAGCGAATTTCAGTCTATCTTCGCCACCGCTTATGATCTCGACCGGATGAAGAAGACAGGCCAACTGGAAAACATCCCCGCCCAACTCTACTTCAGCGATTTCCTCATGCCCGTGCCGCAGCAGTTGCTTCCCATGGAAAAGATAGAGCCTGCGCAATGGTATCTGGACCTCAAGGACTTTAACGACCAGACGGGTTATATGTTCGGCGTCGTCGCGCAATCGGTCATCGGGTTCGGACTGTTAGAACTACTGTTGCGCGGCGCGCTCATCGGAGTGCTCTTCGCCTGGGCGCAACGTTGGTACACGCGCCGCTCTTCGCGCTTCCTGCCGACGCTGCTCTACGTCTGGCTGTGCGTCTGGAGCTATTACACTTTTCGCGCGTCAACTTTCTACCTGCTCTCTCCCATCATCTATCGCGTGCTGCCCTTCGTCGCCCTCATCTATTTCGGCCAGCGCATAGCGCGACGCTTCACACACGACGCACGGCCTGCACTATGAGGATCATCTATTGCATCCCCACGCTTGAGCACGGTGGAGCGGAGAGGCAACTGTCCTATCTCGCTTTAGAACTGGCGAGACGCGAACACGAGGTTCACGTCGCTTTTTTGCGAGAAGGCGCAAACCTCCACAGGCTGAGAGCGGGCGGCGTGGCATCGCACCAATTGCCACAGAGCGGCAATCACGACCCTAAAATTTTACTCGGCCTGCTCAAATTAATTCGCAAGCTCAGGCCCGACATAGTGCAGACGAGCCTGCCGCAGATGGATGTTCTGGGCGGGGGAGCCGCGCTCGCGTCGGGCGCGCGTTGGGTGCTGAAAGAGTCGAGTTCCGCTGCCGCTTATCCTGCCAACTGGAAGAATAGTTTGCGCGCGGTTCTATCCGGACGCGCGGACGCAATCGTGTCGAACTCCAATGCGGGCGATGCTTACTGGCGCGCGAAGAAAATCAAATGCGCACGCTACGTGATCCCGAACGGCATACCCTTCGATGAAATCGCGGAAGCGCGCCCCGCAAACGGCACGACCGAACACGTCTTCGCGCCCGGCGAAAAGATTGTGCTCTATGCGGGACGAATGGATAGCGGAAAGAACGTCGAGAATCTCATCGTCGCACTCTCGCGAGTCGCACGTGAGTTGCCTTTTACCGCGCTCCTGTGCGGCGACGGCACGCTCAGACCGATGCTCGAAAAGTTGGTCGTAGAACTCGGTCTCAACGGTCGCGTGGTCTTTACCGGCAACGTCTCGAACCTCTGGGCGTTAATGAAACGCGCCGACGCATTCGCTTTCCCGAGCAGGTTCGAAGGATGCCCTAACGTCGTGTTGGAGGCGATGGCCTGTGGCTGCCCGCTGATCGTTTCGGATATTCCGGCGCACAGGGAACTGCTCGACGACGCGAGCGCGTGCTTCGCTAATCCTGAAGACCCGGAAGAGATCGCCGGGGCCATCAAAACAACTCTCTCGCTCGACAGCGCGGCGCGCGCACGCGCGAACGCGGCGCAGGCCAGAGCCGCCATGTGGACTATCGAAAGGATGGCCGAACGTTACGAGCAAATTTATCTGGGAGTGATTGAGAGAAGACAGACTGTTAGGCCGCGCTTAAACTTCCGCGTTTATTGATCCGAAGAGATTGTCGGAGGGAGCGAGGCGAATCCCGTATGATCGAACGCACGCGCGGAGCCGCCTTTCGAGCGGTATTTCGCCCTGACGTAGGATAGCGCGAATGGAGCCATCAACATTACAGGGATCATCCACTTCAAGATATACGAAACGTATTCGATATAACGGAGTCGCCACGGCATGTACTCTTCAGCCCCTTCGAACACGATGTTGCCCTCCTTTCCATAGACGCGCGCGAGCCATTCAACATACTCCCGCGAGTGTCCTCTTTCGAGGTAGTAAGGTTTGATCAAGTTCGGATCACTTTCAATCTCGCTGGTATCGTGTTTGATGACCACGCCGAGATCGGGGTCAACGATCCACCAGCGCGCGGGCGTTTCCCGAACCTGCGCCATCGCGACGACGTGCCCGTCTAGAAGAACTACTTTTGAGTTGACACCGTGATCTCTGAGCAGAGCGGCGACTACGGTGGCGTGCAGCGAGCATATCCCCGCGCCTCTTTCGAGGTTCTTATATTGATCGGAGAACTCATACTTCCGGTAATAACGGGGCAACGCGTAGCCAGCGAGAAAAAGCAGGTAATTTTCATGCAACGGCACACGCAGGTTGTATTTCTCGATCCCTTCGTCTTCCCAGTAATAAGCGATGCCTTTATTGACCGCCTCGTTTAACCTGACAACGTAATCCTCCGTCGGCTCGTCCGGCCTTCTGTCCGCTGCGCGTAACAAATCCTCTGCGGACAAGGTAATATCGTTTTCATCTCGCACCTTCCGGTCCGCGTAGAGCGACGGGTTTCTTAAAGACACGAAGAGACCCGCGAGATTTATCCCGAGCAGCAAAAGACCGGAGACGAAAAAAGTGATTTTAAGGTAGCGTTGCGCCATCGGAATACGACCTGACAAAGCACGAGCCGAAAACGCGTCTCGTAGAGCCTGCCATTTGCGAGATATAGTTGGCCTTGTCGGCGGCTGTTGTCAACAGGGGTGAACGGCGTGCGGCGACAGCTCTTCTCGTCCAAATTTTAACCGTGAGTTGATTCTATCTCTCTCTAGTGGATAATGATCTGCAAAGGGTGTTGAGCAAGGGGGTTGGAAACCTGCCGCGCAGATCACATCTCCAGATTTAATTAACCGTGCGGAAAGTAAGGGCCGGAGACAACTTTGTATATTCTCGGCATCAATGCATACCACGGCGACGCCTCGGCGGCCATCGTGCGCGACGGCGAGCTGTTGGCGGCGGTCGAGGAAGAACGCTTCAATCGCTGCAAGCACTGCGCGGGCTTGCCGGTAGAGGCTATCAAGTACTGCCTGGCTACAGCGGGAATTCCTCTCGAAGACGTAGAGCACATAGGCATCTCGCGCGACCCTTCTGCGCACCTGCATAAAAAGATTCTGTACGCGGCGACGCGTGCGGCGAAGAACCTGCGCCGGAGCGGAAAGCCCGCGTCCGGCGCGACGGAGAAGGACGAGCGGAGTATCTTCGGGGCTATCGGCGAGCGCATCGCAAACACCGCAAAGGTGCGTGACTTGAGAGAAGATTTAGCGAAGCGACTCGGCGGCAATAAGAGCCGTTTGAAGGCGAAGTTCCATAACGTCGAGCACCACAGGGCGCACCTGGCGAGCTCTTTTTACGTGTCGCCGTTCGAGCGCGCCGCGCTGCTTTCGATTGACGGCTTCGGAGATTTCATCTCTACGATGTGGGGCGCCGGGCACGGCAACTCGATTGAGGTGAGTGGACAAATTGAGTATCCGCACTCGACCGGCATCCTCTACACGGCGACGACGCAGTTCATAGGCTTCCCGCATTACGGAGACGAAGGGAAAGTGATGGGGCTTGCGCCCTACGGCGTGCCGAGATTCATGGACGAGTTTCGCGACATGATTCGCACGGAGGAAGGCGGGCGTTTCCGTCTCAACCTGGACTACTTCCGACACCACACGGAGGGCGTCGAAATGAGTTGGGACGACGGCTCGCCCGTCATCGGTCGCATCTTCTCGGACGAGTACGTCAAACGATTCGGCGCGGCGCGCGGGGAGGGAGAGCCGTTGACGGATCGCGAGCGCGACATCGCTGCGAGCCTACAGTTAAGACTCGAAGAGGTCTGCTTCCACATCCTCAGACACCTGCACGAGCAGACCGGACTCACGGACCTCGGGCTCTCCGGCGGCGTCGCGCTCAACTCCGTGATGAACGGCAAGATACTTTTGAACACACCCTTCAAGCGCGTCTTCGTGCAGCCCGCGGCGGGCGACAACGGCACGGCCATCGGCGTCTGTTACCTGATCTATAACGGGCTGCTCGATCGTCCCCGCTCGTTCGTCATGGAAGGAGCTTACACAGGTCCGGAGTTCTCAGATGAGGAGATACGTGCGGAGTTGGAGCGGAGCGGACTCGCTTACGAGAGCTACGCGGAGAGGGAAGTCACGCGGCGCGCGGCGCGCGACATCGCGGGCGGCGCGGTGCTGGGCTGGTTTCAAGGGCGCATGGAATTTGGACCCCGCGCGCTCGGCAATCGCTCCATCGTCGCCGACCCGCGCCGCGCGGACATGAAGACCATCCTGAACGAGCGCATCAAGAAGCGCGAGCCGTTTCGCCCGTTCGCGCCCTCCATACTCGAAGAGCGCGCCGACGAATATTTTGAGCAGACGCACCCCGCGCCGACGATGCTCATGGTCTATCAGGTGCGTGAGGAGAAGCGCAGCGTGATTCCGGCGGTCGTCCACGTTGACGGCTCGGGGCGGCTCCAGACGGTCTCTTCAGAGGCCAACCCGCGCTATCATCAACTCATCTCCGACTTCTACGAACTGACGGGCGTTCCGGTCGTGCTGAACACTTCCTTTAACGAAAACGAGCCGATAGTCTGCACGCCGCGCGACGCGATCAACTGCTTCCTGAAGACACGCATGGACGTGCTCTATCTGGGCAATCACGCCGTCCGTCGAACTACGGTTTGAGCGCCCGTCCAAAATTTTGTACATTATGGTGCAGTTGAAGATTGCGGACGACTTTGGGGCCGCCTCAAGGAGACCTATTGCGTGCGCGATTTCCTCAAAAAAATCATTCGACAGGCTCGACCTCGACTGGAAATAATATTGAAACCGAGCCGCGCTACTTCCACTCGATCAAGGGGATTAGATACATGAACAGTGAACTCGGCAATAAGCGCATCTGCGTGACGGGCGGCGGCGGCTTCCTGGGAAGTCATGTCGTCACGCGCCTGCGCGAGCGCGGCTACACTCAGGTGTTCGTCGTGCGCCAGCGCGACTACGATCTCGTCAAGGGCGAAGATGTCGCGCGTCTCTACTTCGATGCGCGTCCCGACATCGTCATACATCTGGCGGCAGAAGTCGGCGGCATCGGCGCGAACCGCGAATATCCGGCGCGCTTTTTCTATGAGAATTTGATGATGGGCGTGCAGCTAATGGAAGGCGCACGCGAGCACGGCGTGAAGAAGTTCGTACAGGTCGGCACGATCTGCGCCTACCCGAAACACACGCCTATCCCGTTCAGAGAAGAAGACCTCTGGAACGGCTATCCTGAGGAGACAAACGCCCCTTACGGCATCGCGAAGAAGGCGCTCCTCGTGCAATCGCAGGCTTACCGCGCGCAGTACGGCCTTAACTCCATACACCTTCTGCTCACCAACCTCTACGGCCCCGGCAGCAGCTTCGACTTGCGCACGTCGCACGTTATCCCCGCGCTCGTACGCAAGTGCGTCGAAGCGGTCAAGCGCGGCGCGCCTTCGATAGATGTCTGGGGCACCGGCTCCGCCACGCGCGAATTTCTCTACGTCGCGGACGCAGCCGAAGGGATTGTGCTCGCCACCGAGCGCTACGACGAAGGCGACCCCGTCAACATCGGCGCGGGCCACGAGATCAGTATCCGAGACCTCGTCCACCTCATCGCCGAAGAGACGGGCTTTCACGGCGAAATCAAATGGGACACCACGAAGCCCGACGGGCAGCCACGCCGCGCGCTCGACGTGCGACGGGCTGAACTGTTCGGCTTCCGCGCCAAAACGGATTTAGTCGAAGGACTCCGAAAAACCATCGCGTGGTATCGCGCCTCAGTCGCAGATGAAGTTTCCATGCTGACCAGTGCCGACTAATGCCGCCCGACACCCGTGCGCCTCTTCCGGCGAGATATTAAAATTCAGGCAAAGCCGCGAAGGATTGCTTGGAAGCTTAGGGTTCGCAATCAACAAGAAGGCCAAGTGCGACTCTTAATCCTCAATCAATTCTTCTATCCGGACCACTCGGCCATCAGCCAGTTGATGACAGACCTCGCCGAGAGTCTGGTCGAACGCGGCCTGAGCGTGACCGCACTCTCGGGGCGCGGTCTCTATAATGGCGGCAAGTCGCTTCCGGCGCGCGAAGTGTACAGGGGAGTTCGCGTCGAGCGCGCTTGGGCTACGAGCTTCGGCAAGAGTTCGGATGCCGGTCGGCTCGCGGACTATTTCACCTTCTATCTCGGAGCGGCCTGGAAACTTCTCACGCTCCCGCGCCACGACGTTGTGATGGCGCTCACGCTGCCTCCGCTCATCGGACTCCTCGCGCTCATCATCTGTCGCTTGAAAGGGATGCGGCTCGCCGCGCTCGTGGAGGATATCTACCCGGACGTGGGCGTCGCGCTCGGCACGTTCAGAGAAGGCGGCCTTCTGGCGCGTCTGCTCGACCGCCTGAACCGTCTCGTCCTCTCCCGCGCGGACCGCATCATCGTGCTCGGCGAATGCATGCGCGAGCGTGTCACGGATAAAATCGGTCTCGAAGCCGGAGGGCGGATAGACATCATACATAACTGGGCTGACGGGGAAAAAATTCGCCCGCTCGCTGCGGGCGAGACGAACCCCTTCGCGGAAGAGCACGACCTGCGTCAACGCTTCGTCGTACAGTTCTCAGGAAACTTCGGGATGGTGAACGACTTCGACACGCCGCTCGAAGCCGCGCGCCTCCTACGAAAACGCGCGGACATACTCTTCCTCTTCATCGGCGACGGCGTTCGCGCCGGAGAAATAAAAGAGTTCGTCAGCCGTCACGAACTGGCGAACGTGCGTGTGCTGCCTTACCAGCCGCGCGAGAATCTTCTCTACAGTCTCGCCGCAGGACACGCGCACCTCGTCACCCTCGCAGACGGGTTGGCCGGGCTGAGCGTGCCGAGCAAGACCTACGGGATACTCGCCGCCGGGCGGCCTGTGATCTTCGTCGGCGACCCGCGCAGCGACATCGCGCGTCTCGTCGCCGAGCATCACTGCGGCGCGGTGGTCCGCACAGGCGAGGCCGCGCGCCTTGCCAGCCTCATCTCCGTGTGGGCTGACGAACCCGCAACTTTAGCGAAGCTGGGCGAACAGGCGCGCGCAATTTTCACACGCCGCTTCGACCGCCCGCAGGCCGTCGCCGCTTACGCGGAGAGCCTCTTAAAGTGCCGCACTACGCCTCTGCCCGACCGTGGCGGGCGCAGCGTCGTCGAAGCGGAACGTTGAAATTCCGCACGCCGGGATTCGAGGCGCAGAGACTTAAAGTAGATGTCAACTCGCTTCCGAACCATCCTTTCAAGCGCTCCCTGTTAGTAAACGGCACAGGCCGCTCTCGATCCGCAGGCTTCTACGTTTACGCCGCAACTCTCATGCGCAGGGCGATGCTTTCAATGTTTGAATAACGTGGAAGATCATGTTTATATGTTCACCTATTCACACGCGCGCCGCTGCTTTTGACCTTGCTTTTGATCTGCGCCACACGAATTCTGCACCTTCATAAACCTGCGCGCGAATGTTTGTTATGACTCGCCCAAATCAAGCGTTCTCAGGACCGCACATGAAAGCTCGCTTCGTCGCCCGTCAAGCGATTGCGCGGTCAATTTGCCTGTTGCTCTGCTTCGTCCACGTTCCCGGCCTCGCGCTTATTCACGCGGCACAAACACAGGAGGAAGCAAAACACAGAGCACAGGGGACAGCCGGTCAACTCGCGCTCCTGCCCGGCCAGCCTGTCGAGCGCGACATCGTCGCGGGCGCAACGCACAACTACGACATCGCGCTTGCGTCGGACGAATACCTGCACGTCTCCGCCGTTCAGCGCGGCGTGAGCGTGCGCCTCGCTTTGTTCGCGCCCGGTGATCGCAAAATCGTAGAAGTTGACTCGCCGGACAGAGTGCATGGCGACGAGCCGCTCTTTTTCGTCGCGACAACTCCAGGCATCTATCGCCTCGAAGTGCATGCGCCCGCCGACACAATCGTTGCCGGACGATATGAGTTGCGCATTGTCGAACTGCGGCGAGCCAACTCGCAGGACAACGTACGCGCGTCGGCGCAAGCCTTGTTCAATGAAGCGCGCGCTTTATCTCAAAGACAGGCGGCAGAGTCTTCCCGTCAAGCGTTGGAAAAATTCACGGAAGCGTTGCGGCAATGGCAGGCTGTGAATGATCGAATCCGTGAGGCCGAAACGCACAGGGCTATCGGGTTGGTCCATTCTGATCTGGGAGAAAATCAGAAAGCGATCGAGTCGTTCGAGCTGGCGTTGTCGCTCTCGCGCGCCGCCGTAGATCGTTACGGCGAAGCCCTCACGCTCAATCATGCGGGGATCGTCAACCGTCGTCTCAGTGAAGAGAAAAAGGCGCTCGACTATTTCCAACAAGCGCTGTCGCTCTTCAAAGCAATCGGCGACCGGCGCAGCGAAGCGAGCACTTTGTCGAACATAGGGTTCGTGCAGGACAACATGGGCTACAAGCAGCGCGCCCTGGACCACTTCGCGCAAGCGCTCGACATCCAACGCGCCGTAGGCGACCGCGCCGGGCAAGCCACCACGCTCAACAACATCGGCGTCGTCTCTTCAAATCTCGGCAATTATCAGAAGGCGATTGATCATTATCAGGAAGCGTTGACGCTTTACCGCGCCGCCAGAGATCAGCGGCAGGAAGCTATCGCGCTTTCAAACATCGGCGTCGTTTACGGTTGGCTGGGCGACAATCGAAAGGCGCTCGATTCTTACGCGCAGGCGCTCGCGCTGCAACGCGCGACGGGCGCGCGACCCAATCAAGCCACGACGCTCTTCAACATCGCAACTGCGCACAGCGAACTCGGCGAACAGCAAAAGGCTCTCGAACATTACGAACAGGCTTTGGCGATCTTCCGCGCGGTGGAAAACCGTCGCGGTCAGGCGGCGACGCTGTCGAGCATGGGCGTCACTTACGACAAGTTGGGCGAGCGACAGAAGGCGCTCGAACATTTCAACCGCGCGCTCTTGGAACGGCGAGCCGTGGGCGACCGCCAGGGCGAAGCCATCACGCTCCAACACATCGGCGTCGCGCATCTCAAGGCGAACGAAAATCAGGCCGCGCTCGCGCGCCTCAATGAGTCGCTTGCGCTGGTGCGCGCCGTCAAAAACGCCGAGCGCGAAGCAATCGTCCTCTACAGCATCGCGCGCGTGTTGCGACAGATGAACGATCTCGCGCAAGCGCGCGCACGCATCGAAGAGGCTCTCGTCATCATCGAGTCGGTGCGCGCGGGCGTTGCTAGTCAGGAGTTGCGCGCTTCCTATCTCGCTTCCGTGCGCGAGTATTTCGAGTTCTACATTGAACTGCTGATGCGCATGCATAAAGAGAACCCGCGCGCGGGGTTCGACGCGTCCGCGCTGCAAGCGAGCGAGCGTGCGCGCGCACGAAGTTTGCTCGAAACGCTCTCCGAAGCCGGGGCGGACATACGGCAGGGCACCGCGCCCGAACTCGTCGAACGCGAACGCGCGGCCTTGCGACAACTCAACGCCAAGGCCGCCGCGCAGACGCTTCTTCTCAGAGGCAAGCACACGCCCGAACAGGTGGCGGCAATCGAAAAAGAGATCGAGACGCTCGCCGCCGCATACCAACAGATCGAAGCCGAGATACGCGCGCGCAGCCCGCGCTACGCCGCGCTCACGCAACCCGTCCCGCTCAACCTCAAAGAGATTCAACGCGAAGTTCTCGATGCCGACACGCTGCTCCTGGAATTCGCGCTCGGCGCGGAACGCAGTTACCTGTGGGCTGTTACGGACACAACGCTCGCAACTTACGAACTACCCGGACGCGCCGAAATCGAAGCGAGCGCGCGACGCGTCTACGAATCGCTGATCGCGCGAAACGAACGCCCGCCCGATGAAATTCTCGAAGCAAGACGGGCGCGTTTGGCGCGTGCGGAGACGCAGTTTGAAGAAGAGTCGGCGCGTTTGAGCCGGATGTTGCTCGCCCCGGTGGCGGCGCAGTTGAACAAACAACGCCTGCTGATCGTCGCGGAAGGCGCATTGCAATATGTGCCGTTCGCGGCGTTGCCGCTTCCGAAGGGCGAAGCGGGCAAGCGTGCTGAAAGTTTGAAGGCTGAAAGCGGCGGCGAGAAAGTGGAAACGCCGCGCGCTGCTAATTCGTCCGCGGCCCTTCATGCTTCGACGCCGCCGGACGCGCCGCTCGTGGTCCAACACGAAATAGTGAACATGCCTTCGGCTTCGACGCTCGCCGTCATCCGTCGCGAACTCGCAGGCCGCCAGCCCGCCGCAAAACTCGTCGCGGTCTTAGCCGACCCGGTCTTCACCGCCGACGACGGGCGCGTGAAGGGCGAAGCTAACAATCTGCGTCGCGCGCTCGCGGCGAAAGTGGAAGATGCAAACGGCGCGCCGGGCGTCGCGTTCGCGTCGGCGGGTCGCCTCCCGCGCCTGCCTTTGACGCGACTTGAGGCGGAGGCCATCGCCGCGCTCGTCCCTGCGTCCGAACGCAGGCAGGCGCTCGACTTTGAAGCGAGCCGTGGGACAGCGGTCGGCGCAGAACTCGGACGTTATCGCTACGTGCACTTCGCCACGCACGGTCTTTTAAACAGCCAGCGTCCGGAACTTTCAAGCGTCATACTCTCGCTCGTTGACGAGAAAGGGCAGACGCAGGACGGCTACTTGCGTCTGCACGAAATCTACAACTTGAATTTGCCCGCCGAACTCGTCGTCCTCAGCGGATGCCAGACCGCGCTCGGCAAAGAGATTAAAGGCGAAGGCTTGGTCGGACTCACGCGCGGCTTCATGTATGCGGGCGCGGCGCGCGTCGTCGCGAGCCTCTGGAAAATTGACGACCGCGCGACCGTCGAGTTGATGAAACGGTTTTACGCCGGGGTGTTGGGAGAGAGAATGCGCCCGGCAGCCGCCCTGCGCCGCGCGCAAATAGAGATGTGGCGACAGGGGCGTTGGAGGCCGCCCTATCATTGGGCCGCCTTCACTTTTCAAGGCGAGTGGAGATAGCGCGCTTCGCGCTTGAGCTTTACTGATGGCGCGCTTCGCGCTTGAGCTTTACTAAAGCAGCGCACGTCGCGCGCTCGAACTTTTACTTACAACCGCCGCACGGCTGCGCATGTTCGTCTCACCTGTTTTGTTTACATATCAAAATTGTGAATGACCAACCGGCTCGAAAAAGCGAATGGGTGATGACGCAGGAGGCATTCAACCTCCTGCTGCTTAAACTCGATGCGGATGCGGAGCGCGCCGCCGAAAAGTACGAGCATATACGCCGCAGCCTCATCAAGTTCTTCGAGAGTCGCGGGTGCCACACGCCCGAAGACGAAGCTGACGAAACATTCGACCGCGTCGCGCGCCGCGTCAGCGAAGGCGTAGACATCCACACAGACAATCCATTTCTTTACTGTTACGGCGTCGCGCTGCGCGTCTTACAGGAGTATCAAAGGCGACAGCAACGCGAACGCGCGGCTGTCTTGCCGCCCGCGCCTGCCGAAGCGTCCGAGTTGGAGCAGCGGCTCGAATGCATGGAGCGGTGCCTCGCGAAACTTCCCACGGCGAACCGCGACCTCATCGTGAGTTACGCGCAGATGAACAAAAGCACGCGCGTCGCGGACCGTCTGGAAATGGCGAAAAGGATGAACGTCTCGCTCAACACGCTGCGCATTCGCGTCCATCGCATTCGAGAGGGGTTGGAAGTTTGCATCAAGCGTTGTCTCGAACGAATGGAAGAATAAATTCTCCTGAAATTTTCTTAATTTCAACGCACTAAGGGATAAGATGAAGGACGAGCTTCCGTTGAAGAAAAATCTTGCAGACGATTCTTTGATCGCCCGGTACCTGCTCGGCGCAGCCTCCGCGGACGAGCGGACGCTCATCGAACAACATTACTTCACCGAGCCGGACTTTTATGATCAACTCCTCGCCGTCGAAGACGACTTGATAGATGCTTACGTGCGGCGCGAATTGTCTCCCGAACAAAACGCGCAATTTGAAAATTATTTCGCCCTCTCCCCACAACGCCGCGAACGCTTGGCCTTCGCCGGAGCTTTACAGCTACACGCCGCGCGCACGCCGCAACGCGCCGCATCTACGCCTCACGCGACCGCCGCGTGGATGCAATCTCTGTACGGCTTTTTCGGGTTGAACAGGCCCGCGATGAGATTCGCGCTGGCGAGTTTTCTCGCTTTCACGCTGCTCGCCGCGCTCTGGTTCATCCTTAAGGATGAAGACACGCAACGCTCGCGCGAAGTCGCGCGAGTGGAAGAGTCGCGCCCCGCACAGCCCACGGAAGCTGCGCCGCAAGCTTCGCCATCCGTCGAACAACCCACAGCCGAAAACCGGCAAAACGTCCCCGGCGCGACGAAGCAACCTTCGCCGCCTTCCGTGCCTGCGCCGTCAACGCGGCAGCATCAGAGCGCTTCTCAATCGAAGCCGTCGTCGTCGCCTGTTGTCGCCACGTTTGCGCTCGTGCCAAATTTGCTGAGAGGCGATGATGAACTGCGAAACTTGATCATCCCGCGAAACGCAACACAACTACGCCTGCAACTCGCCATTGAAACCGGCGGCGAATACATCAGCTTTCAAGCGGAACTTCGCCGCCTCGGGGGCGCGCAAATTTTTCGTCGCCCCGTACGCAAGCCGCAGAAGTCGCGCGCAGGTCATACTATAAACTTGACGCTACCCGCAGACATTTTCGCCGACGGCGACTACATGCTCACCGTGACGGGCACGAACGCAAACGACGAGGCCGAAGTAGTCGGCGATTATCCTTTCACTGTCATCAGGAAATAATCCCGCGCAAATTGCTCTACGTTCAGCGTCTCAACAGAACCGCAAGTCAATAAAGTTCAAACACTCTGAGGATTTTCACCTCCCGGTGCGCCCGAACTGCTTGATGATTTTTTTGCTTAACAGGTGCGGGTTCAAATCGCTCTGCCGCTTTTAAGAAGTTCAGCGGCCACGGCCTGAAAATTTTTCTGAAATTTCCCTTTCGACTCCGCATTATGAGATAGACAGAATTTCTGCGGTGTCCGGCTGGAAGAAATTTATACCGGCCGTAGCAAAAAGGAAGCTTGAACATGGCAAAGAAGAAAGAAGAGACGGCGAGCAAACGACGCGCGCAGGTTAAAGACTCGCCGGAGAATGAAAAAGAGTCGAGCAAAAAAGATCAGAAGAAAGCGAAGGGCAGAGCGACTCCAAAGGCTGCGAGTAAACAGGAGACCAGCCTGTCCTCGCTCTGAGTTGCCTGTGCATGGGCGCGCGTCTGCCTCTACGCAGCCTGCGCAACAGCAGCACACCCCGCGCCAACTCAACTTGCGCCCTATGCCTTTACCCTTGCTTTCTTTATCGCACCCTAAACCTAGCGATTCGAGTCCGATAACCACTAACTACCAAACATGCACAGGCATGTACAAACTAAAGGAGAACCTATGTCAACCATCGTCACGTTAGTTGCGCTGCTAATCGCCCTTTCATCAATTGCTCCGAACACGCTGAAGGGCATCAATCCCGTCCAACATAGCGAACGCGCCCCGGCGCAGAGCAGCAAGGGCATCAATCCCGTCCAGCACAGCGAGTAATTCGCCGGCCACAAGAGCAGCTTTGCCTAACGATTGAAATATGACCAACAGATACCGGCATAGCCTCGACCGCTATCTCGAATATCTCGAATGCAGAGCGGTTATCTTCAATCGTTAGGCAAAGCTTTTATGCACAGCTTTGCACATTTATTCATTCCACCTGAATAAAATCGCTTGAATAATTACAGAAAAAGGCATCTGAGGCTTCGACGAGTGGCCGGAGGGCGTCCACCGAAGGAAGAAGGTGGGGAGAGCCCGCAAGCTCACCCCCACCTTGCCGGGGCCATTTGCTCGAAACCGTAGCTCCCACTTTCGTGTTACGGAAGTTCGCTCACGAGACTAATATTCTCAATGCGGTGCACGACGCCGGGCGTGATGATACTGCCCATCACCTTTACCCTTAAATTCTTTCCGGCAAAGTTACCGAAAAATTTGTAACTGCCGACGCCGCAATTGAGCTTACTGGGGAACCGATAAATTCCCAGTTGGGTATTGCCCTCCCAGAGTTCAACATGGATGCGGTCCCACCATGTTCCGTTCCCGAGGGTTTGGAACCTCACTTCAACGTCCAGCGACCCGGTGGCGTCGTAAGGCACGAAAAAGTCCTGGTAGAAGGTTCCGGCGTTGGGAACAACGACCAGTGAAGTAGAGCGAACCAAAGGGTCTACGGTGCAGGGATTACCGACTATCGGCTGATAGCCGTTCTGAAACACCCACTTGGAAGGGCAAGAGGTATTCCATTCAGAGTTAAGCAGCTCGTACCAGCACACCGGATAAAAGCCGAAGCAGCGATATTCCGGAGCACATGAGGATTGTACCGGCGCGCGGGAGGCGATCACTGGACCGAGGCTGGCCGGAGAAGCAGCCGTGTAAGCGGGCATGGTCTTCGGGTGTCTCCACGAGAAATACTCGCCCAGCTTGCCGTCACGTATAAAGTCAGACGAATCATCAGCCCCGAAGCAAGCGAGTGGAAGTTGTGGGCCGGAGCCAGCCAAGGTCTGCGGCGCGCAGAATACGCCGATGCAGAAAGCAACCAGAATCAAATTCGTAAGATGCGCGTAGCTGGAGGTCTTTTGTGCGGATCGTTGCATGAGGTTTCACTCCTTTAAACGTTGAGGTCGTCAGTGAGTCCGAAAGCAGTTGAGGGCTGCCCCGGCGGAGTTAACGCGAGGGCGGTGAGACTATCACACACTTCTATTACCAACAACTTCCGCTTGCATTTTGCATTTCGCAGACGCTCGTCCAGTAACTGCGGGCAAGTAATAGAGCGACTTTGCACATTTACTCATTCCACCTGAATAAATGTGCAAAACCTTTTATGCACATAATCATGATTATCGGACTCTGGGCGAGACAATCAGAAACTAACCTGTTGTTCAAATCATGCGTTGACCAATTCTCGGTCCGTTGTTGGTGAGACGCTGTTGGAGGATGAGGATCAATCCATGAGAATGGGTAACGGAGAGTGTCTCAGATGAGCGCAGCGTCAGGAGCGTCAGGAATTGGCCCGGCAAATTTTCGTGTTGCAAAGATCAATTTGCAACACAAACCTTTCGTCAATCGCTTTCGCCTGGCTTATGCCTTGAGGGCTTCTATTTCAAAACGGCAGCGCGGCGCGCCTACACGGTCGCAACGCTCTCGGACCGGCGCTTTGACGATCTCGGATACGAGTGTTTCGGCGAGTTGGCACACTTCCGGGTGGACAGAGACGGCGGCGGCCAGCGGGCAGCCGTTGCTGTGAATAATAAACTTGTCTTCAAGCTGCTCGACTTCCGCCGCGCCGCCGATGGCGGCCAACACTTTCAACGCCGTCTGCACGCGACTCGCTAAATTGTCCTCCGGCCCCGTCCCTGCGCCGGAGGCGATGCCGCGACCTACTTCGCGCAGGACCGCTTCCAGTTCATGTTCGTCGAGACGACCTTTCAGGACGGCGATAAGTTGATTGAGCAGCGCATCGTAGGCTTTAGGGAAAAGCTTGTCCGCCTCGGGCGTCAGCGAATAAGTGAAGTGCGGTTTGCGCGCCCCGCGCCTGACTCCGCTTTGTTGCACCAGACCGTCGCGCTCTAAAGTGATGAGGTGCGCACGCACGGCGTTATCGGTCAATTCAAGCCTCTCCGCCAATTCCTCAACCGTAGCCGCTCCGCCCCGCAGAAGAGTTACAACACGTCCGCGCGTGCTCTCGAAAAAGCGTTGATCGTGTTTAGTTGCTTCCATGCACACTCCTTGACGCGGATTTTAGCTGATTTTACAGAAAAACACAATTAGTCAAATTAAATCTTGACTAATTGCAGAATAGGAGTATCTTGAGGCTTAACAACAGACTGAAAGCAGTTCATCACTTGATAGGAGCGCCAAGACCATGCCACAGAACGGGGAAAATGCTAATGCTTCCGAAACGATAACTCTTAAAGATGAGCGCGGCGGTATACCGGAGATGGCAATTTTGCCGCAGAGAGGCGATCACGCGGATGCTCTTGCACGCGCGGGCGGGAGCGCGGAAGCCAGACAAAGGGCTGTCAGAAGGGTGAAGTTTTCCCTCGTACTGCTCACCTTCTGTGTCGCATTCTTCTTCGCCGTCGGGGGCAGCGCGCAACGCAAAAACAACGACCACAGCAGGGGCGAAGGCCGTAAGCCGGAGCGTGGCAACGCGCAGCAAATTGACGAGAACGTGAAGCGTCTTCTCGACGAAGGAAAACGCGCTTTCCGCTTCGACACTTTCGGAGACGAAGCGTTTTGGAGCGACGCGCTCCGACTTCACACGGCCATCGAAGGCGCGAAATTCGGAGGCGTAGGCCCCGGCCTCAGTCCGAGGACCGCGCTCGCCGTCGGCTTGAAAGTGGACGCGGACGCGCTGCCCGGATCGCTCGTCAGCGAATTGAGAAGGGGCAGAGTTGATCTGGACGATCCGGCCACGACGCTGGCGCTGCTGAAACTCAACGCCGTCATCGGCGTGAAAGGCAACTTCAACGGCGACGGCAGCCTGCGTTCGGTCGGCATCAGTTGTGCGCTCTGCCACACGGCGGTGGACGACTCGCTCGCGCCGGGCATCGGGCAGAGGCTCGACGGGTGGGCGAACCGCGATCTCAACGTCGGCGCGATTATTGATCTGGCTCCCAACCTGAGGCCGGTCGCGGACCTGCTCGGCGTGGACGAGGCGACTGTACGCACAGTCGTGCGTAGTTGGGGACCCGGAAAGTTCGACGCCCAGTTGTTCCTCGACGGCAAAGCCTTTCGGCCCGACGGCAAGTCTGCGGCGACGCTCATTCCGCCCGCGTTCGGGCTGGCCGGGGTGAATTTGCATACGTGGACGGGCTGGGGCTCGGTCACACATTGGAACGCCTTCGTCGCTAATCTGGAGATGCACGGAAAAGGCACATTCTACGACCCGCGCCTGAACGATGCGAACAAGTTCCCTGTCGCGGCGCGCACGGGCGCGGGCAACGTGCGCAACGAAACAGACCTCATCACGGCGAAACTTCCGGCCCTACACTTATACCAGCTCGCCATCCCCGCGCCCGCGCCCCCTTCGGGAAGTTTCAACGCTGCTGCGGCGGCTCGCGGCGAGGCTCTGTTCAACGACGGGGCGAAGTGCGCCACCTGCCATGTGCCGCCGATCTACACAGAACCGGGATGGAACATGCACACGCCGGAGGAGATCGGCATAGACGATTTTCAGGCCAAGCGTTCGCCCGACGAACGCTATCGCACCGCCCCGCTCAAAGGACTCTGGACGCACCAGAAAGGCGGCTTCTATCACGACGGGCGATTCGCCA
>WUUC01199929.1_pt1 | contig 38005 bp, 59 predicted proteins | sample 6278441 | NCBI WGS metagenome assembly WUUC01 (sample SAMN13675441, study PRJNA597444) | soil metagenome | isolation source: soil | place: USA: Washington | collected 2017-10
ACCAAATCGCGGTCATCGGCGTGAGTGCCTGACCAAACCTCGAGATAGGGAGGCCCCGCCATGACGTTTATCCACGGTAAAGACACCGTGATCACGATCAACGCGTCCGATCTCAGCGCGTTCACCAACAACACGGAGTTCAACGACAGCACCGAAACGCACGAGACCACGACCTACGGCCGCAACCGCAAGACCCATAAAGCCGGCCTCGGCGACGGCACCATCACTATCTCGGGCATCCACGATGACGGGGCATCCGGGCCGCGCACGGTGCTCAAGGCGTTGAAAGCCGCGGGCAACGCGGTCACGTTCGTGTTCCGGCCCGAGGGCACCGGCGCCGGCCTGGCCCAGTCCAGCGTGAGCGTGCTCGTGTCCTCGTATCAGGAGACCGACCCGGTGGGCGGCATGATCGAATGGACATCCGAGCTGCAGATGACCGGCCCGCTCACCGAGACCGACCAGTAACCGGCGGCCGGCCGTGACCCTCTACCGCCAAGACACCAGCGAGCTACGCGCCTACCTCGCTGGTGTCCAGGCGTTCGCCGATGACATCCCCGAGATCGAGCACGACGCCGAACTGCAGGCCGCGCAGATCGTTGTCGACTCCGCCCGCCCGACCGTCCCGCGCGTGACTGGCGCGGCGCAGGGGTCGCTGCGGGTGCTCGATTTCACCGATGGCGCGGCCGCGGTCGGTGGCCGGCCCTCGGTCCCCTATTTCGGGTGGCTGTCGTTCGGCGGGTACGCCGGCCGCAACCACTCCGTCTACCGGGACCGAGTCCCGGAAGGCCGGTATCTGCATCCGGCGTTGCTCCGCGAAACGGACAAGATCGAGATCATGATGGGCGACACAGTGCTGTTCGCGGCCCGGGCCGCCGGGATCGCGTGACCGACAGGAGACCAGGAACCATGACCACCAAGCCGCCAGCGGCCAAGCCAGCCCCCAAGCGGGACGCTCCCGCCGAGTCGACCGAAGTGACCGAGTCGCCGGCGCCGGCCGACGCGCCGGCCGAGCTGGCCGAGGCGGTCCCGCCGGCCTATGCCAGCAAGGACGACACCAAGATCCCGGTCCTGGCCGAAGACGACGTGGTCACCTTGACCGGCCGGCGGTTCCGGGTCCGGGGCCTCTCGCGTTACGAGTGCAACAAGCTGCCCGACCCCGACGCGGCGGATTACGACACCAAGATGATCTTCGCTGGGTTGCTGCAGCCCGAGGGGATGACCGAGGCCGACATCGAAGCGTGGCGCCGGGCCGCGCCGAACATGGAACTGATCGAGGTCATGAGCAAGATCACCGACCTGTCCGGCATGGGACGCGACGCCGGCAAGGCCGCCTACAAAAGCTTTCGTGGCGAATCCGACGCTTGATTTCGAGCACTTCCTAGCCGACCGGATGAGCTGCACGGTCGACGAACTACGGGTCCGGATCAGTCAAGAGGAGTTCATGCGCTGGAACGTCTGGCACGCGCGCCGGCACGCGCGGACCACCATGCGGGAGAGGTGACCGGCCGTGGCCAATGACCCCGTTGTCAAGCTGAAGTTCGACGGTGACTCGCGGGCCCTGCTCCGTGAGGTCAACCGTCTGGGCACCGGCATGCGCGCGATGCTGCGGGGCATTGATGACGGGGCCGTGAAGGCCATCCGGTCGTTGGGCAAGCTGCAGGACTCGCTGGCCCGGATCAAGCCGGTCGACGTCTCGGTGACCGCCGATACGGGCAAGGCAGACGCGGCGATCAAGGCCCTGGGGTCGACCGGCCCCAAGATGATCAAGGTCCCGGTCGACGTCGACCTGTCCCAGGCCGAGGCCTCGCTACGCACCCTCGGCCACGCCAAACCGGTGATCGTGCCCGTGCGGGCGGACACCGGCCAGGCCGAGGCCCAGATCAGGGGGATGGGCAAGGACGCCGGCAGCGCGGCCGGGGACGCGGCCGGCCGCGGGTTCGGCGGCAAGTTCCTTGGCGCGCTGGCCGGGGTCGGGTTCGTGTCCACCATCTCGGGCATCGCGGCCGACGCGTTCACCGCGGCCGCCGAGAAGACCCGCGTCACGGCCGGGCTGCAGAACCAGATGGGCATCTCGCCCGAGGCCGCCAAGATGTACGGCGCGCGTGTGGGTGAGGCATATTCCGGCGGCCTGGGCGAGAGCAAAGAGCAAATCGCCGGCGTGTACGCGACGCTGTCCAGCGACGTCACCGACTGGGCCAGCCGGACCATGATCTCTCAGGACAACGTCTCCAAGCGCCAAGTGAAAGTGGTGCAGGCGTTCGGTGTCGACACCGTAGAGGCGGTCGGGGCCGCGTCCTCGGCGGTGACGAACAAGCTGGTGCCCACGTTCGAGGACGCCCAGGACCTACTCGTCACGGGCTACCAGATCCTGGGGTCCCGCGGTGCTGACTGGGCCGCGAGCCTGACCGAGTATTCCGGGTATTTCAAAAACTTGGGGTTCGACGGCGCTACCGCGTTGGGCACGATCAACCAGATGATCAAGGCCGGTGCGCGCGACACTGACTACGCGGCCGATGTCTTCAAAGAGTTCAACCTTCGGATCATCAGCGGTACCGATGCGGTGAAACAGGCCCTGAAGGATCTCGGGCCAGAGTTCAAGAACATGCCGCAGGAAATCGCCAAGGGCGGCCCGGCCGCGCTCGGCGCGCTGGACAAGATCATTGACAAGGTCAGGGGTATCAAGGACCCGATCAAACAGAACGCTATCGGTGTCGAGCTTTTTGGGACACAGTGGGAAGACACAATGCGCCAAGTTGTGTCCTCTGTGGACATCAGTAGCGCGGCGATCGGCGGGAAGTTCCAGGGCGCGGTCGACAAGCTGGCCGTGGCCACCGACACCAACGTGGAAAAGTTCCAGCGGCGTTGGGAAAACGGGCTGTCCATTGTGGGTGACAAGCTGGCCGGGTGGGCCAACGATGGCGCGGCCCTGATGGACGGGTTCGCCAACATGGCCCAGAACAGCCTGAAGAAAGTCGGTGATCAGCACCCGTTCAACGCGATCACCGAGGGGCTCCAGAGGGCCAAGGATTTCGCAGCGAAGAACGCGATCCAGGTCAAGGCCCAGGCCGACTACAAACAGGTGGAGGACATCCACAACCGGCTGATGAGGCTGCCCCGCAACACGCCGGTCAAGGTGCAGGGCATGACCCAGGAGGCCGAGCAGAACCTGATCAATCTCGGGTGGACGGTCAAGCATCTGCCGGGTGGCGTGGTGTCGGTGTCAGCCAACACGAAACCAGCAGCCGACCAGGCCGCGGCGACGCTGCGGTGGTTGAACAGCCTGGCCGCGAACATCACTGTGGGTGTGGTCGGGCCGGGCAAAAACTATGCGCTCAAGAACATCAAGGGCGGCATGGCCGCGCTCGCCTCGGGCGGCTGGGTCGAAGGGCCCGGCACACCCACCAGCGACAGCGTGCCCACCGCGCTGTCACGCGATGAGTTCGTGACGAACGCGGCCGACGCGAACAAGCCGTGGAACAAGCCCATGCTGGAAGGCATCAACGCCGGCATGGACTGGCGCACGATGGCCTCCACCGTGGCCGCTCCGGCCCCGTCCATGCGGCCGGCGGGTGGTGGCGCGTCGACGACGACAGTGGTGTTCGCCGGCAACACCGACAGTCTGTTCGCCACCTTGTTCCAGCGGGCCGTCCGCAACGGAACGATCCAGATCAAGGCGGCATGATCATGAGCCTGACGTTTCCTCGTGAGCTGTTCATGGACATCCACCTGAACACGCTTGGCCGCCAGGACATCAGCCCGTATGTGCGGCAGACCGATCCGGTGTTCGCCAAGGGCGGCGAGGACGACGAACAGGGCGAACCGCAGTCGTTTCTCACCGCCACCCTGAACAACGAGGATGGCCGGTTCACCAAGGGCAACCCGCGTAGCCCGTACTACGGCCTGTTGCGGCCCAACGTGGAAGTGCGTTGGGGGTTCTGGCTGGCTCAGGACACCATGGCGCGCACGGTCGCCAACGGGTGGGGAACCACGACACCCGACCCGGCACGGACCCCCACGTCCACCGATGTGTGGACCAGCGTCGGCACGGCCAGTCAGTTCGCGGTCACGCCGTCCGTGGCCACCCACACGATTCCCGGCACCGGACAGTTCATCGCCTCGGTCATGGGCACACCGAAGCGGAACGTCTATCAGAAGATCGATTACACGCCGGCGTTCACGAACGTCACCGGCGCGGCGATCGAGCCGGCGAACTTCCTGTTCCGCCGTGTGGACGCGGATAACATGTACATCGTGCGCATTGAGGCCACCACGGCCGAGGCGTACACGGTCGATCTGATTCGCCGGTGGTTCTCGGTGTCGCTCGGCGCGGTGACCGAGCAGTTCGTGAGTGCGGCGGCGTTCACGGTGCCAGGCCTCACCCACACCAACGGCCAGAAGGTCAGCATCGCGGCCGCGATCGAGGGCCGGACGGTGTCAGTCAAGATCTGGCTGGCCAGTGACCCCGAACCCGCGTCCTGGCAAGTGTCCATACAAGACAACTCGTTGACCAACGGCATCATGGCCCCCGGGCAATGGGGTGTGCGGTCCGGTGTCGCGACGGGCAACACGAACACGCCAGTCACGTTCACCTACAGCGGCTATGAGGCGCGGGATATCAGGGCCGCGGGTGAGCTGTCCGAGCTGACCCCCGACTGGGACCTGACCCATCGGATCAAGACGGCCAAGCTCCGGGCGGACGGGATCCTGCGCAGACTGCGCCAGAACAAGCCGCCCCCCAAGTCGACGCTCCGGCGCGGTATCGAGAACGCGTCAGGTGTCGTGGGGTACTGGCACTGCGAGGACGGCACCGGGGCCGCGGAGTTCTCCAGTGGCATCCCGAATGGTGTCCCGATGTCGTTCACCGGGACACCGACCCTGGCTTCGGACGACACGTTCGCGTGCTCGCTGCCGCTGCCTGTCTGGCGTGGCAGCAAGTGGATCGGCGCTATCAGGCCCTACACCCCCACGGGCAGTGTGACGTTCCAGTTCCTGGTGAACATCCCCGCGGCCGGCAGCGACGGCGGCTCGGTGATCGGTTCGGTCTACATGACCGGATCACTGTGGTACGCCGACATCCTGTACCACACCGGATCCGGTGGGATGCTCTCGGTCAAGCTGTACGACCGCTCCAACACGCTGGTGCACGACACCGGCCCGATCACGTTCGTGATGGACGGCAAACCGGCCCGGGTGCAGCTGAACCTGAACAACAACGGCGCCGACATCAGCGGCACCATCGCGGTCTACAAACCCCTGACGGACGAGTTCACGGGGTACTTTGCCCTGTCGGCATCCGCGGTCCAGGTGGCCTCGGCCGAGACAGTTTTCATGAATGCCAACAGTCTCAACAACGACGTGTCCGCAGGACAGGTCATTGTGTACAAAGAGGACGTTGACATTCTGGCCCTGCTGGACGAAACCAAGGCCTATGACGGTGAGCAGGCCGTGGACCGGTTCCCCCGGCTGTGCGCGGAGAACAATATTCCGTACGTGTTGCACGCCGAAACGCTGTTGATCTTCCTGGGTGAGCAGCGCAAGATGGGGCCGCAACGCCCCGAGGCGTTGCTGAAACTGCTGCTGGACTGCATTGCCGTCGACGGCCGGTTGTACGAATCCCGCAACACCGTCGCTCTCGGCTACCGGTCCGAGGAAAGCATGTACGCCCAGGACTCGGCGCTGGACCTGGACTATGCCGCGGGGGAAGTCGGCCCGCCGTTGGCGCCGGCCCCGGACGATTTCGGGTTGCTCAATGACATTCTGGCCAAGCGTTCCGAGGGCGGAGAGTTCCGGTCCACCCAGACCACCGGCCCTCGCAACGTCAACGAACCCAAAGACGACGTCGAAGGGGTCGGCCGGTACGAGGACGAGCTGGACCCCACTCCCAACACTCACCGGGTGGAGGCGTTGCGGGACATCGCGGACTCGGCGCTGCTGCGCGGAACGACCACGGAAACCAGGTACCCGCGTATCTCGCTCGAACTGGCCGCGGACACCATCGACGAAGCCCAGGCCTACGCGGCGATGGATGTGGCGATCGGTGACCGGTTGACGGTCGGCAACCTGACCGACGCGGACATTTACCTGCCGATCGACCAGCTGGCCATCGGGTATGAGGAAACCCTGGTGGACCACTACAACCACAAGATCGCGTTCAACACCGTGCCGAGCTCGCCCTACAACGTGCTCACGCTGGAGACCGACGATTGCCGGGTGGACGGTGACGTGCTGCTGGCCGAGGCCGTCGATCTCAGTGAAACGTCAATCGATGTCACGCCGGTTGGCGGGTTGCTGACCACCAGCGCGGGAGACCACCCGTACCAGGTGATCGTCAACGGTGAACTGTGGACTGTGACAGCGTGTGCGGGCGCCGGCCCGACACAGACCCTCACCGTCCTACGCGGGCAGAACGGCGGCTGGACGCGCACACATTTGATCAACGACAAAGTGTTGCTGTACCCCGACGTCTTCCTGGGAAGGTGACATATGTCTGGTGTCTTTCGTATCCGGCAAAAGCTCCGGGTCGCCGAGCTCGACAACATCACGGTGGGCATCGAAGAGGGCGAATGGACCATCGCGGCGAACCTGGCCATCAGCACACCCACGCTGATCAACAACTGGACGCCGTTCCCTGGCGCGAACATCACCGGAATCAGCCACGCCGCCGGCGTGTTCACCGTCACCGAGGGCGGCGTGTACCTGCCGTCGCTGAGTGTCCGGTTCTCCAACGCGACGGCCGACAAGTACTGCTTTATCGCGGGCACGGGCACCGGGGACACGTGGTGGAAGTCCGGCCAGTCAGCCGCGGCGAACGCCTCGGTCTGTGGCCCCAAGCGCATCGCGGCCGGTGGTGAGATCCGTTTCTACGCTTACGCCGGATCGGCCTCCAATGCCATCCACGAAAGCGCGGCCGATCTGGTGACCGGTTGCGCCATCTACCGACTCGGACCGTAGGGGAACAAGCCATGGCCTTGGGCATCGACATCTACCGGTATCAGACCGTCACCGACTGGGCCGCGGTCAAACGGCACGGCGTGTCCTATGTGTACGTCAAGGCCACTGACGGCGGCGGCTACGCGATGGCGCGCGCGGACGGCCAGGTCCGCGGCGCACAGTCGGTGGGCATCCCTGTTGGTCTCTACCATTTTGCGCAACGGGCACCGTCGCCCGAGGCGCAAGCCGACATCCTGGCCGCCGAGTGCCGGCGGCTGGACACCACGCTGCCGCCCGCGCTCGACCTCGAAGACGACCCGCCACACGGCCTCACCTGGCCGAGGCCCGAGGCGCGCCAGTTCGCCCTTCGGTTCATCGCGCGCCTGCGCTGGCACGGGTTCGACCAGGTCACGCTGTACGCCAGCGTCAGCATGCTGCACGACATCGGCGCGCCGGCCATGGCCGAGACCGACCCCGGCCTGGTGATCTGGGCCGCGGCATACGGCCGCAACGACGGCAAGCGTTACCCGCTCGCCTACCGCGGCCGCGCCAACATCCACCAGTACACGTCCGTCGGTGCCGTCCCCGGCATCACTGGCCGGGTGGATCTGAACGAGTTGCTGATTCCGTTGGGAGACAAAGACATGCCACTGTCTGATCAGGATTTCATCAAGGTCTGGTACACGCCGGTTATCACGCTCGACCCCGGCACGCCACAAGCCCAGTCGCTCAGCGGCGCGGCCGTGCTGGAGGGGATGGCGCGGTTCGTGCGCGACCAGGCCCCCGAGCTGCTGCAGTCGGTGCGCGAGCAGGCCGACGACCAGGACGTCATCCTGGCCGCGGTGCGGTTGGTGTCCGCCGGCGGTGACCCGGTCGCGTTCGCCGCGGCCCTGGCACCCATCCTCGGCCCGCTCGTGCAGGCCGGCGCCAGTGAAGAGCAGGTCAGGCAAGCGGTGGACGAGGAGATCAAGGCCGCGTTCGCCCGGGCCGCCGGCGCGTAGTTGACCCGTATCTGACTAGAAACTGACCAGGAAAAGGGAGCGCGTGCCCGTGATGTTCAAGCTGCCGCCGGTCGAGAACTGGGAACCGTACCGGGTGACCATGCTGGCCGAAATGCTGATCATCGGTGTGGGCACGCTGTTCTTCTTCGGTGACATCTCGACCCGCGCGATCCGGTCGTTCCCTGCGCCGCTCGGGCACGTGTTCGCGTTCGGGATGGCGCTGTCCGCGGGTGTCGCGCTGTTCGGCATCGCACGCGGGCGGACCGTGGAAGGTGTGCTGTACGAGCAGTGGGCCCAGCTCGGTCTCGCCGTCCTGCTCGGACTGTACGGGGCGGCCGCGGCGACGCTGTATGGCAAGGCGGGCACGGCGTTCGCGGTCATGATCTTTTCGCGGTTCGTCGCGGCGACGATCCGATTTGTACAGATCAAACTGTTGCGGAGAAGGGCGGTCCGTCGTGGCACTACCTGAATGGTTGAGCTGGGTAGGACCGCTCGCCGGGATCGGGACCGTGGTGATCGGCAGCCTGACCGTGCGTGCCCAGGCCCGGAAGATGACCAACGAGGGTTCCGCGGTGATCCTGACGGCCGGCGCCGGGATGATGCAGGTCAGCAACGAGCAGTACAACAAGTTAGTGGGCAGGCTCGAAGACCTCGAAGCGTGGCGGAAACGATCGGAGCGGCTGGCACGGCGGCACATGGTGTGGGACAACGAGGCTATCCCGGCCTTGCGCATGGCCGGTATAGATATCCGACCCCCGCCCCCGTTGTGGGATGACGACGACGACGACCCACTACCTGGCCAGAAGGCCGGCTAACCGATGGGAGACAACAACCATGTGGAACTTCAACAAGCTGTGGACATCGATTGTGGGGGCCGTGCTGCTCGGCCTGACAGAGTTCTTGCCGGACAACCACTTGAGCGCGCTTGACTGGATCAAGCTGGTGGACATGGCGGCCGGGGTGGTCCTGGTCGGGCAGCTGACCAACACGATCTGGAACAAGTACGCCAAGGGGCTGGCCCAGCTGGTGGCCGGTTCGGCGCCGGTGCTGATCATTCAGCTGGTCGACGGCTGGCAGACCCACCTGGACCTGATACCCGTGCTGATCGCGGCCGCCACTGCCATCGGCGTGATCTCCATCCCGAACGCTGGCTACGTCCTGCGCGGTCTGGCCACCGGCGGACGCATACCGGCAAGCCGATGACCTGGCCTACCGGTGGTGACATCGAACGTGCAGCGGTCCTAGCCAAGAAAGAGCAGGAACAAGCCGAGCTCGACCGGCAGAACAAAGAGGACCGACAGGGCCAGCAGCCGTGAATTGTTCACTGCTCGAGCGACGGTGATTCGTTAACAAGAAACGGGGGTTGTCGTGGCAAGTCCTACCACCATCACCTATGCCGTGAAAGAGCCCGACACCAGCCCCTACGCCAGCGCGCCGGTGATCGCCCGGCTGATCGGCGCCGGCGACCGGAGCGACACCCCGGGCGTGATCGCCGGTGTGATCCAAACCCGGACCGCCGATGACGGATCGTTCTCCCTGTCGCTGCTGCCCAACAGCGCGTTTCAGGACATCGACACCCACTACATGATCAGGATCGCCGGGATCCTGGTCTACACCGTGGTGGTCCCGGTCAGTGCCACGCCAGTCGATCTCTGGGATATCCGGGTCGACCCCCGAACGTTGGACCTCTCGCCGGCACCCACACCACCGATCTACCTGGCCCGCGCCGAGCGTGGCGCTGTGGACGGCGTGGCCAGCCTCGGCGCCGATGGGAAGGTCCCAGCCGCCCAGCTGCCGGTTGGGGGCGGCAGCGTGCCCACCAGCCGGGTCATTGCCACCAGCAACGGACTGCAGGGCGGCGGTGAGCTGGACGAGGACCTGGACCTGCAGCCCACCTACGGCACCGATGCCGGCACGGTCTGCCAGGGCAACGACAGCCGGCTATCGGACGCGCGCGCGCCTACCGCGCACACACACCCGCAGAGTCAGGTCACCGGCCTGGTCGACGCCCTGGCGGCCACAGCGCCGCTGGAGAGTCCCGCCTTTACCGGCACACCGACCGGCATCACCAAGACTCACGTCGGCCTCGGCAACGTCGACAACACCAGCGACGCCAACAAGCCAGTGAGCACCGCTACCCAGACAGCGCTTGACGGCAAGGCGACGAAACCCCGGTTCGCTCGCCAGGTCACCACCAGCGGCAACATTCAGCTCAACGTGGGAACCAACACGTGGGGTGTGCTCACCGGTGCCCCGACCCTGGCGATCGCCGCGGCCGCCGGCGACCTGATCGAACTGAACGCGCAAGCCATCCGGCAGGCGAACGCCAACATATTCCTGGACTTCTGCGTGATCGTGGCCGCGGCACCCGCCCGGTACATGGCCACCCTGACCGGCACGCCGGCCGGTGAGGGCAACCCCGCGCTCTACCACACGAATCTGCCCGCGGCCGGTGGCGTGTGGAAGTGGCTGGCCGAGGCCGGCGACATCTCAGGCGGCGACATCACGATCGGGATCGCGATCCGCAACACGTCCGGCGCGTCCAGTCTCCTGTTGGCAGACACCAACTTGCCGCTGCAGCTGGCACTGGAGAACAGGGGTGCCCCATCGTGACCCCGGGTGGCGTAGGGTGGCGCGCGGTGAACCGTTGAGGTGTTACCGACTCCTGTGCTCGACCGAAAAGCGAACCCCGACCGGGTGGCCCGGTCGGGGTTCGTCATGCGATACGGTGTTCGGGTCCAAGGCGTACCTCCTTGAACACGCTTGTCTGGTTGGAAACGTCGTAATCACACGGGAAACCCCCGCGCACCTGGCCCTAGGTGGCGGGGGTTTCGCGTGTCCGGCGGCTGGTCATCGGGCGCGGTGCACGCTCACGGTTTCGCTGCCAGAGAACAGCTCGGTCCACTGCTTGCCGAGGCAGAACCGGACGCGCGCGGTGGGCCGCCGGGTGACCGGGTCGGTGTTCGTGATCGCGGTGACCAGTTGCATGTCCAGGATGTCGCCCACCTGGACCTCGGCGCGGGTGAGCACGATCCGCCGGCGGCGGCCGCGCTCGACCGTCACGGCCTGCTCGTGCAGGTCTTCGGTCAGCCGGGTGAACTCGGCGTGCATGATGTCTTTGATCAGTTCGTCCTTGCGCCACCTGGCCCGCTCCGAGGCCGGGGTGAGGGACTGCCAGCCCGGGACGGGTTCGGTGTGCAGGGCGACCAGGTAGCCCTTGGTCTTCTTGTTCAGCTCGGCGTACCGTTTCTGGCCCTCTTCGGTGGTGTGGATGTAGCGCGCGCTCACTGTGACACTCCCGTTGTTCGGTTGGTCGCGAATCACGAATCGAATATTTGCATAGGGCACACAACGGTTTCCCGCTGTGTGCCCCGGCACGATCAGATCCAGCCCAGGACCTTTTCGAGGTCCTGGCGGGTGTCCTCGCCGCTCGCCCGGTCCAGCTCGGCGCGCGCCTGGAACGCCCAATAGAACTCGACCGACACGCCCACACAGTCCTCCTGGCCCGCGTCGACGGCCGCGGCCACATCGGCCATGTCCCTGCCGCTGATGTCGTGCTTGACGGCCAGCTTGCCCAGCACGCGCAAGGCGTTCTCGCGCAAGAGGTACTCACGCATGATGTCGCCGTTGGCGGTGACCGCGTACCGGTTGATGATGCCGCGCGCCTGGCCGCCCAGGTCCTCGACCAGGCCGAGGCCGAGCAGCTCGGCGGCCGCCAGCACGCTGGAACCCGCGGTCAGGTAGCGGCGCTTGGTGGTGATGTCGTAACGGGCCGAGGTGAGGCCGAGCTTGGCCTTGACGGTGAGGGCCGCGCGGGACGGGGTGTTGGGTCGGATGATGCTGGTGGCCACGGTAGATTCCCTTTCGATGTGAATGTGGAGAACCAGGGTGGCCCGCCCCTCGGGGGCGGGCCGTCCCTGTCAGCCGTTCTGGATCATCTGGTGCACGTTCTCGGGGTCACTGGCGGTTCCGATCTCCACCCCGTGTTCGTTGTTCCAGACTGCACTGTGGTCGCCCATGTCCAGGACCGTGATCTCGTCACCGGCGGGGTTCACGTGGTGCTGTGTTTCGCGGGCCACTTGGTTCTCCACTCTGTAGTTGTCCCTCGGTCTTGCTGTGTGTACAGCTTAGCATGGCGTGTGTGTACAGCACAAGCGGGGATTTCAGGCAGCGAGGATAGCCGCGGCCGCGCGGTGGTAGCAGGCCCGGCCGTGTTCACCGGCCGGGCAGCTGCAGGCGTCCACACTGGTCGCGTAGACGTCCAGACCGTTGGACGCTACAACCTCGTACCCGCCGTCGACCAGGCGCATGATCGCACGCAACTCGATCACCTCACGCGCCTTGTCGATCTGAAACGCCTTGAACCCCACCAGTTCCTTGGCGGCCTTGACCATCTTGGCCTTGCATGTCGGGCCGTAGCCCTCGGCCACGGACTTGGCCGAACGGAGCGACCGGCCACAGCGGCCGCACTTGGTGGTGACAGTGGCGGTGATGGTGGCGTTCATGTCGGTCTCCCTCGCTCCGTGCTGTGTGTACAGCTTAGCCGGAGCTGTACGCACAAGCAAGACTTTTGTGTGTACAGGTTTCGGGTTACTGTGTGGACATGGCCGACCCGACGAAACCCCGCACCCCGCACCGGCACTTCCGGAGCGCTGACGACGACTGGAAACCCTTCGTGGCCAACACCGGCCGCGCCGACAGCGACGCCAGCAAAACGATCAACGCGTTCATCCGTTGGTACAACCGCGTCCCTGGTGCGGACCTGCCCGACCGTCCGCCGGCCGAGGTTTCCTGATGTGCAACAGGAAAGACTGCGGTGACCCGGACAACACGAAGCCATGGTGTGGCGACTGCGACGGTCACACCCAAGAGGCCACGATGGAGTTGCACCGGGCCGTCTCGCACCACTACCCGGACCCGCCACCCCCGCCACCGGCGGGCTGACACATGGGTGATCCCGCTAGTCGCATGGCCGAGTTCATCGGCCACAACGGCCGGTTCGCCGGCGGCCGCGTGCACAGCGTCGCGCTACAACCATGGATCGGTGACGCGCACGTACCCGGGCCGGCCTGCCATACGCCGTCCGGCACGTTCGACCCTGGCGATTTCAAACCGACCACAGACCCGTTGTCGTGCCGACGTTGCAAGAAGTGGCACCCGAACACCGGTGTCGTCGACCCCAACCAGTTCGCCCTCGGCCTGGAACTGGCAGCCCCCGAGGGAACCGTGTTGTGATGAATGGTTGCGACTGCCCGCCAGGTGAGTGCTACTGCGCACCACCGCGGCCGGCCCCGATCGTGCGCCCGGACGGCTGGCGAGAACCAGACGTCCCCGACGACGGCAGCGGCCACTGTCAGGGGTGTGGCTGCTTCGATGACTGCTACTGCAACGAATGGATGTTCGAGTGAATCAAACGCCAGAACAGATCAGCGATGCCTTGCGGCGCACCATTACTGATCTCCGTGTCGGTGCCCACTACCCGACCGTCGCACTGGTCGAAACCCAACTTGCCGCACTGCGCTACCTGGTCGACCAGACCCCGCAACGCGTCGAATCGTGGGAACCCCGCCACGGCAACCTGGGACGGGACGAGGTCCTGGCCCGGCTACAGGCCGCGTTCTACACGTCCGGCCCAGACGTCCCCGAGACGCTGCCTGGCGCTAAGGGCGAACGACTGGACGTGTCCCGGCCGGGCGGGCCGGGCTGGGGCTACCGCTCCGGAGTGGCCGACGCGCTGGGCTGGATCCTGTCCAAGCTGAGTCATGTCTCCATGAACACCGAGGGGAACGTGACCCGGATCGAGGGGTTTCTCAAGTAGACAGACCACAAAGGAAAGACCCCGCCACGGAGGTTCCTGCAACCGTGGCGGGGTCTTTCTGTTGACCGGTGGCGACGCGTGCACCGGTCGATGGTGGGCGGGCCGGTCAGCCGTAGGACCACCACAGCGTGGCCGGCCCGCGTCACCGAACATACCGGCGAGTTTAGCGGCCTGGTGCGAGTGTCACTCGCACGGGTTTCTGGTCCGTGCCAGGGCATGGATCCACCTGTTGGCCGTCGATCACCAACCTGTGCGAGCGGATCAACCCATCACTGCGGATTGCCCGTTCCTTGTGGCAGCCGCGGCAGATCCCTCGGCTATACACGGCATCGTCCCTGGTCCACAGTCGATCAATCCCTGGCCGGCCGGGCATCGATCTCGACAATCAGATCACCTAGGGCCAGATCGGCGAGATCGTCCCAGTTGGTCCCGCTCACGTCGATGACATCCTTGTTCGGCGACCAGCACCAGCCGTGGTTTCCGCGGAGTAGCCACTTGACGTTGGCCCGGCCGGCGCCGGCATCGCGCAAGCAGGTGATCCCGGCCGGTGGTTCCTGCTTGACCGGCCACGGCCGAGGCACCGCCATCGTGTCATCCCAGTGGCCGCCGTCGACCGAGGCGTGGTCCCACTTCGGGCCGTGGCCCTTGGCGTGCTTGCATTCCAGCAACGTCCAGGTGTCGTCATCAGTGTCGTGCCAGAGGTACAGCGACGGGCACGCCTCGGCCTCTCCCAGATGGACCTCTTCGACCAGGCCGCGCTCGATCAGCTCGGTTATGGCCTGCTCGTGCTCTGCCGTAGCCAGGGCGAGGGCGGATGGCTGTTCGCCGTCTCCCCAGGCTTCGATCATGGTGATCAGCCGGGCGGCCAGGCCCTCGGGGCCGGCCGCCTGCATGATGGTCCAGCCCTGCATGACTGCGCTGGTGATCTGCAGCTGCCAGTCCTCGGGCCACGTGGGTACGCCGTCTTGGTTTTCCTGGTGGTGCTTGGCGTGGGTGGGCTGCCAGTCGCGGGGCACCAGGCCGCCGCAGTCTTTGCAGACGTCCACGGTGTAGTTGTTCCAGGGGATGAAGCCGGGCACCGGCGAGGCGTCGCCGATCAGCTCGGGGCCTCGGGGGTTCACTGGTCCGCTCCGTTCTCTGTGACCTCTGCGGCTTCGGCCGTGTTCGTTTTCCGTACCCAGATCTCGTCCAGGACGGTGCACCGGGTCAGTAGCTCCCCGAGCGGCAATATCTCGGTCAGTTCATCGTTCACGTACAAGGGACGGCCCTGGTCATCGTGGCCGTTCCAGTCCCAGATCTCGCCGGAGATGGTCATCAGGGCTATGGGTAGGCGATCGAGGTCAATGGGGTCACCGAGCTTGAACCGCCGGCGTTCCAGTGGGGGCGCCCCGACCGGCTGCATAGCCGCGGTCTGCTCGGCCCCTGCCGAGTCGACAATCCCGGCCACGTCCAGGGTCTGGTGGCCAGTCTCCAGGCCGTCGACCATGGCGGCCGCGCGGCCGCCGACCGCGGCCGCGAATACCGCGATGTCCTCGGGCGTGGGTGGCTCTTGCCGGTCTGGGAGTCGCCAGCCGTTGAACTCGACCTTTGTCACGTAGCCCGTGAGGTCGACCCCGTCAAAAGAGAGTGTCCGAACAGGCATGTCCACAGAGGACAGTGCGGATCCGTCTTTCAGGCCGTTGGTCCCGAGCTTGATCCGCAACGCGTCGATCAGCTGCAGGTCATCCAACGCCACGACGTCAAGGCCGAGTAGCACGTGAAGCGCGTTACGCAAACCGTGGTAGTCGGCAAGCTCTTGGCGCCATTCCTTGTCCGCGGCCTCGGCGGCCTCGTTGACCCGCTCGGACTCATCGCGCCAGTGCGCGCGGTCGGACAGGATCCGGTACAGCGAATCGGTTTCTATGACCGTCATCAGGTTGTCACGTTCCATGTAGACGCCTGCTCTCTGTTGCCCAGTAACGGCAGCCCTCGCACTGTGGCCCGCAAGGGCCGAGGATCCGCCGGACGTATCCCTGTCGTACAGCGTCGGCACTGTTGCGCGCGTTGAGCTTGTCGCGCATGCGTTTGCTGTGGGTCTTCACGGTGCCCTCGGCGATGCGTAGGGCCAGGTGGATTTCCTTGCGTTCCAGGCCGTGAGCGGTAAGCACGAGTACTTGCCGCTCACGGCTGGTCAGCTCGGGGCTAGCCGGGTTCATCAGCCGCCGGCTTGCGTTTCGCTTTGGCGTAGTGCTGCCCCAGTGAGCTGACCCCGGTCAGGTCGGTGATCAACGGCATGCCGGGCATGGCCGTCTGGTTGGTCACCAGCGCGATGCCGAAACGGCCGTCGGACAAGTGCACCGTGGCCCGTTCGTCAAACCTCACCGGCACGGTATCGCCGGCCACCTGCAGGGTCCATTCGTAATGCATGGCCACTGGGTAGGTGTACGGACCTTCGATCAAGCCGGGCTCGATCTGCTCGGCGCAGATCAGGCACGCGTACCGGACGATCGTGATGCCCTCGCCCTCGCACACACCGCCACAGCTGCCGTCGCACGGCTGCTTCTCGCGGGTGACCGACAGCGTGGGGTACCGCTCGGGTTTCACGTCCAGGCCGTTCGCGCCGGAGTAGGCGTGAAAATGGCCGTAGCTGTCGACCGTGGACCAGTTCGGGTCCGGGCGGGGGCCGCGGCTGGTGACGTGGTCGACGTGCTGGTTGACCTCGAACCCGAGCAGGTGGACCGGCTGGCCGTTGATCGTGGCGGTCAGGTCCTGGGGCGGGGTGACGTGCGGACTCATGACGGGCCGGCCTCGGTGGTGGGCTTGTCCTTCTGGGCCGAGGCCTTGCTGGTGGCCCTGGTGGTCGCTCTGGGCTTGTCGGTCTCGGCCGGGGGTGTCGCCTCGGTGGTGGCGGGTTCGGGCGTCACGGCCTCTGTGGGGGCGGTTTGCGGGGTGGCCGCGGCCGCCAGCTCGGGGTCTATCTCGGCGCGGCTGATCGCGTCGCCGGCCAGCCGACGCGGCGGGAACTCCTCGTCCGCACGCAGCGCGCCGAGGGCCAGTGAGTTGTACAGCACCCGCAACCGGGCCAGGCTGATCTCACTCCAGCGCTCGAACGGCATATCGAGCTTCTCGGCCAGCTGCTGGTCGTCGATGTCGTACTCGGCGAAATCGGCGACCAGCGCGGCGGACCGGTCTTCGAACGGGATATCGCCCTGGGTAAGGGTTTCCCACACCTTGTTCTTGGCCTGGGTGACGTACCAGGACGGCAGGACGTCCAGGATGCACCGGCGCTGCCGGCGGGCGGTGACGTCGTTGAGTAGGCCGGTGATCTCGCGGACGTCGGTCACGGGCTGGTCGCCGGCCTCGGTGGTCCGGACGTGGGGCACGATCACGCGCCGGTCGGCCCACACGTTCGCTTCGATGTCCCAGGCACAGGTCATCATCACGGACTGGTTGCCGGAGCGGTGCAGCTCGATCATGGTGGTGTAGGCGTTGCCCCAGGAACGCAACAGTTCCCGGGCCAGGACGATGGTCGGGCCGGTCACTCGGCGGCCGTCGCCGTCCAGGTATTCGTACAGGGCGACCTCGGCCAGCTCGGGCTGCGAGCAGGCGTACAGGGCGGTCTCTCTCGCGCGTTCCATGTTGCGCGGCCGCGCCTGGGCGGCCGCCAGCTGGTCGGTCAGGTCGTTGGCACCGGGCATGAGAACGTTGTTGTTGCTAAACAATTTCCTGGTCCTTACATTGTCGTGATCACACGGGATTCAGCGGTGGAATCACCCGCCGTTGACGTACTCCCTGTATCGGTCTTTCACGTACGGGGCCAAAGGTGGCAGCTGCATGACCCCGCTGCTGTAGGTGGGCCACACTTTCGTGATGCTGCAGTCCACGTAATCCCGCATTGCCAACACGTTCAGGCGTCGGCCCCAATCGATTTTCTCGCGGTCGCATTCGATCACGGTCACGATATACGGCGGGTCGACCTCTTGAACGATGAACGACACCAACGGTTCCGGGTCACCCGGCCGCACCAGGCCGACACCGCGCAAGGCATCGCAACACCATGCGGCCTGCTGGTGGTAGCCGTGATCGATGATCGAGTTCATGAACCGGTGCGGGTGCGCCGGCCGCGATGTCGTCTTGTACTCGGGGATGAACTGTTGCCCGGTTTCCGGATGGCGCAGATGACAGAGCATGTCGAACCGGGACCGGCGGGTGATGCCGAACACCGGGTCTTGCCAAAACATCGACTGCTCGGGCGTGCCGTTGCGCCGGTCGTAGAACTTGGCCGCGTGCTCGTGCTCCAGCAGCACCAGCATCATGTCCTGCACGGTGTTCATTTCCTCGACCAGCAACGGGACTTTGCCGGCGGCATAGGCCTCGTCCCGCTGGTCTTGGGCCGCTGCCTTGCGGTAGTTGTCGAAGTCGATGATCACGACCTCGGGGCCGACGCCCAACAGTTCGCTGTGGGCGACCTGGCCGAGGTTGAGCGACCGCTTACGTTCGGGCTCGCCGTGCCGTCGCCAGTAGTCGAACCGGGCCGGGCAGCCGTCCGGCGGGGTGAGCTTGCGCGCGCCGGTGGACGACAGCGAACCGCCGGGCACCGGGTCATCGTGGTACTGCTTGTGGGTCAGGTTGTAGATCCCCGGTTCGGTGATCCGCACCTTAGGCATGTCCATGGCGCTCCACCGATCTGGCGTATTCGGTCAGCTTGCGCTGGAATGCACCGCTGGTGAATTCCGCGTTGAACTTGTCTGGCGTGTCCAGGGTGGCCAGGTACATTTCCCAGTCGCTGGCCGTGATCTTGGGGCTGGCCATGTTCACGGCCATGGCGGTGACCTCGGCGAGGGTCTGCAGGCTCTTGGCGACGGTCGACACCGACCGGGCCACGCGTCCGAGGTTGAAGCCGATCCAGGCCACGCACAACGCCAAGCAGGTGATCAGGATGTACTGGACCACGTCGTTATCGATCATGAACGATTCCATCAGCCGGCCCTCGTGAACTCGCACGTGCCGCGGATTTCGAAGAACTCTCCATTGAGGATGGTCACGGAGCTGGGGCCACGCAGCATGTTGTTGCTCTTGATCGCTTCGGTGTCGCCCGAGTCGTTCTCAAGGCGTGCGATGTAACAGTGTTCTGAACCGACGGTGGTGTAGCGGCCGGGTGTGATGCCGTCTGCGCCACCGACTTTGTAGATCCCGGCCGTCAGCGCGCCGGCGGGTGTGGCCGGCGGCAGGGCCGCGATGGCGGTGGCCGCGGTGCTGTTGGTGCCGGGGGTTTCGCTGGGTGTGATGGTCGGGGTGTTGGCCGTGGCCACTACGCCGATGCCGATGCAGAGGATCGCGGCCACGGTGTAGAGGGTGTAGCGCAGTGCGGTCCGCTTGCGCTTGGGCGGCCGCGGCAGCTGGGGCGGGTGGTAGCGGACGGCCTCGGGAAAGTGTGAGTAGGCGTCAGAGTCTCGCATGACTTCTGTCCTCTGTAGATAGTGACGGGTGGTATGCCGGTAGCGCGGCCGCGATGGTCTCGCGGCCGCGCGCCCGGGGTGCGGCTAGTTGGTGACGTCCAGGACGTGCTCGACCTGACGTGCCGAGTGGTGTGCTTCGAACGAGTGGGCCGCGCGGGACACCGGCGGCTGGGTTTTGTCCTCGGCGACCAGGCGGGCGCGCTCGGCCAGCTCGGCGGCCAGCTCGGCGACGTTGTGCTGCAGCCGCTCGTACTTGGTGATCCAGTAGGTGGAGGGCAGCGAGACGGCCAGCACGGTCACCAGGTCGTCGGGGTGCCAGCTGGCGTGTTTCTGGTTGGTGAACCAGACGTAGGTGGCCTGTTCGAACGGCTGCATGGAGCTGACCATGGAGCGGGCGCCGGTCTCGTCATCGATCACCACCACGCCGCGCTGCAGGTGGTGGACACGGACGATCTCGGTGCGGGTGCCCTCGGCCTGGACGGTCTCGGCGGTGGTCATCGCGAGATCACCGCCAGGGGGGCCATGACTGGGTTGACTGCTGTGGTGGTCATGGCGAGTGACCCTAATGGGATACACGACACGAACGCAACCGGTAGTTGCGAACTTGTCACCTGACCCCTACCTTGATCGCATGCCTGCCACCTTCGACGCCGTCGCGCTGGTCGTCTTGCGTCAACGCCGAGGCCTCTCCCAGCAGAAGCTGGCCGATGCACTCGGCGTGAGCCGACAGGCCGTATCCGATTGGGAACGCGGTTGTAAGCATCCCGAGATCAACAAGCTGCCGCTACTTGCTGAAGTGCTCAGATGCAATATGGAAGATCTTTTTTCGGTGCGACTCGCCGCCTAACCCGTAACGGGGAGTCGTGATCAACAAACCGGCCGCCGGGCGTTACGGTGACCGGCACAAGAAAAAGGCCCCGGGGAGCGAACCCGGGGCCGTGAGGCAAGCGCTTTGCGAGGACTCTTGCTCTAACTCATGCGAGGGGAAATGGTAGCAGAGAAAACCGGGCCGCGTTTCGGCCGTGACCTGCACGCGATCCAGGTCACACAATTGTTGCATAGCGCACGAAACAATTGTGTGGTGGCGGTGTTCGATGGCCTATGAACTGGTCGCCGAGGTGCTCGATCATGCGCCATCCGACCTCACCCCGGCTGAACGGTTGGTGATGGTTGTGATCGCCGAATACGTCCACACCGAGGATTACAAACGGGGGATTCGTTCGACCTCGAGGCCGGCCGCGGACATAGGGCGCAGGGCCGGACTGCGCAAAGAGGGGCTCAAAGAGGCCTTGCAACGCCTGGCCAGGCGAAAACTCGACGTCCGGACGCCGCTCGCAATCGGCAGAGACGGTCGCCCGGTGTATGCCCTCCCGGGCAAGTCCGGCACGTATGAGATCCCCGAGCTACCCGCGCCGGCGGACTGCTTTTGCGATGCGTGCAAAAAGGCCATTCCGATGCTCGGACTTATCCACAAGGGGGGGCCACAGCCCCCCCTTGCGAACCACAAGGGGGGGCCACAGCCCCGCCTAGGGGGGGCCACAGCCCCGCCTGGCGGGGCCACAGCCCCCCCTAACCAGTCCCGGGTACCGGGTAAATCAAGTCCGCGCGCGAGCGTCACCAAATCCGGGCCGACGGACGAGGACCTCGACACGATCATCGAAGAGATCAAGGACCACGCCGGCGTGACCGCCACGGCGGACCACGCCCGGTGCGTCTACCGCGATGTCCTCGGCCGCGCGGGCACCACCACGCTGCGGCACCCGCTGAGCTACGTGCTCAAGGCCATCCGGGAAGAACCACACCGCTACCGGCCCACACCCACACCAGCACCGGCCCGGCAACAGCCGTTGCTTTCGCTGGTCGAACCGGTCCCGCCGGGCAAGCCGGTCTCGGACGAGAAGCGCGCGCATCTGCGCACCGGCTGGAAACAGCTTGGCCGAGCGTCCCCGGCCGAGGCCGATGGCGCCTGATTCCGCACCTGTGCGACATCCGTGCGACACGCCGCAGACCGGCCCAGCTGGCCCGCACACGGCCGCTCCCCGTCCGACCGGACCCGAGAGATCACCAATCGCCCGCCCGCCCGTCATGGCCCCAGGAGATTCGATGCCCCCGCCAACCGGACCGCTCGACCCGGACAATCCCGTGTGCCGGGACTGTCCGCACCCGCGCCTTGAGCACCAACGCGCGCATTTCCACCCGGCACCCGTGCCGAAGTTCCAGCCGCCGTACAGCGTGCAGGTCGAAGCCTCGGACGGTTGCACCAAATGTGACTGCCCATCGTTTGCAAACGCCGATCAATTCCAAGCCCGGTTCTGGACGCTCGGGTCCGTGGTCGACCGGTTCGGCTACGCCATGCGGGCCGAGGGCATTACCGCCGAGGTGGCACGGCGTGTCGCCAACCGCGTGCTCCATGGCCACCCGGAAGACATGCACGCCGTGTTCGAGTTGGACGACCGGTCGCGGTTCCAGGGCGGCCCGGTGATCCTGACCGACGAACAGCGCAAGGAATTCCTGCACGGCAAGTGGGACAAGCTTGACGGTTCTTGACACCCCTGGTCTTTAGCTTGGCTAAAAGGTTCCTGACAATTCCAGAAACGGACTATCCGTGAATAGCACGAAATGGGAAAACGCCACCGGTACAACCATTTTGATCGTGGTCGGTATCTGCGCCGGGACGGTCAGTTTCACGCACGTGATTGCGTGGACGATCATGTACGGGCAGCCCGTCCTGGTCGGCATGGTCAACGCGTTCGTGACCGAGCTGCTGCAAATCGCGGCCGGACTGGAAATCAAACGCCGGCGCCGGACCGGACGGACCGGATGGCGCGCGTTCTGGTTCCCGTCCGCCGTCCTGGGCCTGGCCTGTTCGATGTCGCTGATCGCCCAGCTGTCCCAGGCGTCCCCGTCCTGGCAGGGACGCCTTGTTGCCACGCTGCCAATGATCGGGTTCCTGTTCACGGTCAAGCTGGTGATGGGACGGTCCCCGGCCGTGCCGTCCACGGCCGCCGTCCCGGCCGCGGACACACAGCCTCGTCCGCTTGTCGTGGACAACGCGCCGGACGAAAGCCCATCGCCAAGCAATCCCTCACATGATGGAACCGTCCCCGTCCCCCCGATGCACAGTCGACTGGGCACCGAGGCCTTGGCCGCCGACCCGATGCCCGTCCCCGTCCGGCCGTCCCCACTGGTCACCGGGCCGCCCATCGATGAGCCCCGTCCGGTCGTCCCCGTCGACCCGCCGGCCGTCCCGGTCCCGCCGGCCGCTGTCCGACCGTCCCGTCCCGCGCTGGCGTCCGTCCCGTCCGGCCAGGCCGCGCTCGACATCGCCACACCAACCGTCCGTCCCACTACCCAGACGTCCGACCGTCCGGCCTTGTCCGGCGCGTCCCCGGCGGACATCCCCGCGGACGTCCAGCAGACCGCGGCCGAGGTGTTCCACGCACTGCACGCCCAGGACGGACGGGTCACCCGGGACCGTCTCGTCACCGTGCTGCGGGACCAGCACAACATCAGCATCAGCAACGCCCGCGCGGGCGCACTGCTCAAGTGGATGCGTGAGGAATTGATCTCGGCATGACCATCACACATCCCATGGCCCGCTGGCTGATCAAGCAATTGAACGAGACCGAATCGGACTACACCCCACTCACCAGGCGGGCACGCCATCCCCGCACCAGCCATGACCAGGACTACATCCTGGCCGACGTCGCGGCGAAACGCCGCGTACTCGAACGCCACCCACCGAAGGACGACCCCACATCACTGTTGTGGGTGTGTTCAACATGCCGCGGCCGGCCGCAATGGCCGTGCCCGGAAATCCGTGATGCTGCCTCGGTATTCGCCAGACGGCCGGGATACCGCAAAGAATGGAAACCCGATGATTGATCGTTTGTTGGGCGGCCGTGACTACATTCCCGCGGCCGCCCTCGTCCTGGTCCAGTTCGTGCTGATCATCGCGTCCTGGTTGACCACTGACGCCATGATCAAAATTGGTCTGCTCATGGTGTGGCTGCTGATCGCCGTGCTGACCGTCGCCGTGACCGTCGGCGCGATCCGCGAACAGAAACGGCGGGTGCACCGTGGCTGACCGCCCCAACGCCGGCGGTGCGGCACCGTTGCGCGACGGCCTGATGTTCGCGATCCAGCATCACCTCGAGTCCGGCGCCGGCCTGGCCCTGATCGCCGTGGCCACGGACTGCTGCCCGGGCACCATCACCGAATGGTTGACCGGCTGCACGTGCTGGGTGCCGCTGTATGACCGGCGCCAGATCGAACCCGACCCGGTCACGATCGCCGCGCTGGCTCTCGGCGAACAGCAACCCGAGGTCCGGGACCGCATGTGTGGTGACTGCGCCTACCGCCCCGGCTCACCTGAGAAGAGCGGCAACCCCGGATTCGAGCTCACCGCCGACCAGCTGGAGGACCTGGCCGCCCGGGACCATCGGTTCTGGTGCCACGACGGATTGCGCCAGCCGACCGCGTGGCAGCACCCGGCCGGGCTGGTCATCCCCGCACACCCGGACCGCACCGGCGACTACCAACCGCCGACCCATCTGGGCATCCCGTACCGCGTCGACGGCCAGCCCGGCCTGGTCTGCGCCGGATGGAATGCGCGCCGGCGTGCCCTCGCCGCGGCAGCCACAACCGACGACAGGAAGGACCAGTGATGTTCAAACGACTTTGGCGCCGGTGGCGCGCCCGCACCTGGCGCTGCAGGTGCGGCAAACGTGTGTTCGACAAGACCGCGCTGGGCAGTCACCCGCTCGCACCGACCATCCCGGACAGCAACTGTGCCTGGCACAAGTCCGTCCGGGCGCAGGTCCTGTCCGGCCGGATCACCAGATCGGAAGATGCCCGATGACCACCGCCATGGCCCCGATGCCCCAAGCATCTGGCTACCGCATCGACCACGTCCCGGCCGCCCAACGCTGCTGCGACATGCACAACACCAACTGTGAGCCACCCGCCGAACTGTGCTGTGACGGTTGCGCCGAGGCCTACCACTACCGCGGGCTCGAACACGTCCCCTGTGTGCTCGACCCCTGCCAGTGCGACAGCGAGCAGCAGCACCTGGACGCCACGAAACCGGGCTGGGGCAACCGCATCGGCATGCGGGAACCGATCGGATGATCACCCGCCACCAGAAACTGGCCACGCTGCTACTACCTACCCGCAAGTACGCGGCCGTCCTGGGCGCCCTGGCCGACGGGTCCGAGCTGAACGGCCTGGACATCGCGGACCGGACCGGGCTGCTGCCCGGCACCACGTACCCGATCCTGGTCCGCCTGCAGCGAGCCGGCCGCATCACCGCCCGCTGGGACACCACCACGCCACCAGGCCAGCCCCGGCACCTGTACTACCGCATCAAAATGGAGGGCCAGCGGTGACGACACCCAGCGAAGACACGCTGCGAGAGCTGCTCGCCCAGATCAAAGACGCCACCCGCCTGGCCCACGAAGCACTGACCGACCTACGCCAGGAACGCGCCGAGATGCAGACCTGGCTGACCGGCCTCGAACAGGGCTGGAAAGTCGAGCTGACCAACCGGATCTCAACCAAGGTGACCGAAGAACTGAACCGTTTCAAAGAGGTCAACAACCTTGCGATGGTCGATGTCGAACAGCGGATCCAGAAGCGGTTCGACCTCATCACCGACCTCATGACCGGCACCGGCACCGACAGGAGCACCGAGACCATCGCGCGCCGGATCGGGGCCGCGGTCGACCACGTGATGGCCAAAGCCAACCAGGACAAGATCCCGCCGGCGTTGCGCCGCGCGGCCAACAACCACTGACAAGGCAGGCACCGTCATGCCCGAACAGCGCTACACCAAACGCCCGGACCAGGTCCACGCGATCCCCGCCCACGAAGTGCTCGACCTGGCCGAACATGCCTGGGCCGACCTCCCGCAGTGGATCCGCGACGCGCACGAGCGGGAGGTGATCACCTTCGACGGCGACACCGTCAGGATCCAGAACGCGCTCGCCGGCAACGCCACCGGCACCGACCTCGTGATCTACCAGGGGCCGGATCTCCCGATCATCACCATGGTGGCGGACGAGTTCACCGCGGCCTACGCGCCGGCCGATGGCTGACCAGCCCGTGCGATACAAGCTCATGGCGTTCATGTGCCGGCTGTTGCGGCACCCAGCCGAGACCATCACCTACGCCAGCGGGACCACGGTTCTGCGCTGCCCGTGCTGCCGGATCGAGGTCACCACCCGCGCGTTCCCGGTCGACCCATGACGGCCCTGGACGAACGGAAACGCCGAGCGTTCCAGAGCGCCATCGACACCGTGACCGCCTCGGGCGCATGCGGCGCGGCCGCACTGGTCGCCCTGCTGCTCTGGCCAGACCAGGCCGGCTACGCCCGCATCCTCACGATCGCCGCGGTGTTCACGGCCGCCCGCTGCTGGTGGCACTTGCGCACGTTCATCGCCCTGTTCGAACAGCCAGACCAGCGCTAGCCAGCTAGGTTCGACCCCATCCCCGCCCCCGAGGGTGGCGGACAACGGCCCAGGAAAGCCCCCCGACCTGGGCCGTTGTCCGCCTACACTCGATCATCAGGTGCGGCGGACACAGAAGGGGTTGACACCATGCCCCAGCAGATCGATTCCTACCCGCCCAGTGACCACTCGGGGCCGGCCGCGATCGAGTCCGCGGAACGCAAGGCCAAGATCGTTGAGCTGAAACGCAAGGGCAAAAGCTTTGCCCAGATCGGCGCGGCGCTGAAGATCTCGCGGCAGCGTGCGCACGAGATCTTCCACGAAGCCTTGCGGGCGTTGCCCCAGGCCGATGCCGCGGACTACCGGGCGGCCGAGCTGGACCGGCTGGAGTTCCTGCGCGAGAAGGTCCAGGGCGTGCTGTCGCACCGGCACCTGGTCACCAACGGCGGCGAAGTGGTGATGCACAACGGCCGGCCGCTGGTCGATGACATGCCGATCTTGAAAGCCGTGTGGATGGACATCAAGATCAGCGAGCGGATCTCGCGGCTGATGGGTGCCGACGCCCCTGTGAAGACCGAGAACACGATGAACGCCGTGGCCCGGTACGAACTGGTCGGGTTCGACATCGACGACGTGTAGAGGGGGCCTGGGGTGGCTACAGAGGTACGGCTCACGGTCGGCATGGGTGCGATCAAGGCGCACCCGGACGGCCACGGCTACGCGGTCCAGCTGACCTTCAACGGCCAGCCGGGCAACTGGATCTGGATCACTCCGGCGGCCATGGGGTGGATCCTGCCGGGGCAACCAGCCCGGCAGTCCCGGCTGACCAGCGAACAGGTTAGCGAGTGGCGCACCGTGTATGACCCCGCCACAGACCCGCAATCGCCATGACCACCGCGGCCGCCGGGCCGGACGTCACCAAGATCGTTCACCGGTACGCGCCGCGCGGGACGGCCAAGGCCGTGCTCAAAACCAGGGTGCGAGAGGTCGTGATCTCTGGGCCCGCCGGCACCGGCAAGTCCCATGGCGCGCTGTTCAAGATCCTGTTGGCCGCGCTGAAGTACCCCGGGATGCGGGCGTTGATCTGCCGCCAGGTCGCCGATTCCCTGACCGACTCGACCATGGTCGAGTGGCGTGACACCGTGGCGGCCGCGGCGATCGCGTCGGGCGAATGCTGGTTCTACAGCGGCAGTAAGACCGAGGCCGCGGGGTACAAGTTCAGCAACGGCAGCAAGATCAGCATCGGGGGCCTGGACAAACCCAGCAAGATCATGTCCCGCCAGTACGACCTGATCTTCGTGGACGAGGCCACCGAGGTCACGTCCAAGGCGTGGCAGGCGTTGCTCACCCGGCTACGGCACGGCCGCATGCCCTACCGGCAGATCATCGGCGCCTGCAACCCCGACGCGCCTACCCACTGGATCCAGAAGCGCGTGACCATGGGGCTGCTGACCCTGATGTACGCCCACCACTGGGAAAACCCCCGCTGGTACGACGACTGCGGGCCCGTCCCGGACACCGTCCCCGACGACCTGGACGAGGCGTACGAGGTCCACGAAGGACGCCTGTACCGGATCACGCCGTCCGGGGTCGAGTACATCGGCGACACCCTCGGCGCGCTCACGGGCATCGACAAGCTACGGCTCAAGGACGGCATCTGGGCCGCGGCCGAGGGCGTGATCTACACCGACTGGAACCCCAAGGTCCACGTCGTCGACGCCTACCCGATCCCGGCCGACTGGCCGCGGTTCTGGGTGATCGACTTTGGTTTCCGCAACCCGTTCGTCTGCCAGTGGTGGGCACAGTCCCCGGACGGGCAGCTGGTCATGTACCGCGAGATCTACATGTCCGGGGTGATCGTGGAAGACCACGCCCGGCACATGCTGCGCTTGGTCACCGAACCGAACCCCGTCATGCCCATCACGGACGAGCAACTCACCGCGGACGAGCTCGATCCCAAGACCGCGATCGCCGAGGGCCGGCGGGTATGGACCGAACCGAAACCCATCAAGATCATCTGTGATCACGATGCCGAGGACCGCGCAACCCTCACCCGCCACCTCGGGATGTCGACACGCAAGGCCAACAAGGAAGTCAAACGCGGCATCGGCGCGGTCAAGTCCCGGCTCAGGGTCGACAAACGCGGTGTCCCCGGCCTGGTGCTGTTCAAGACAGCCCTGGTCGAACGGGACGAGGCCCTGGACAAGCTCGGCCTGCCGGCGTGCACGGCCGAGGAACCACCGGCCTACATCTGGGAGCCGGCCAAGCCGGGCGAACAACCCAAGGAAGAGCCACGCAAGGAAAACGATCACGGATGTGACTGCAAGAGGTATCTTGTGGCAGACCGTGACCTGCGGGTTCGTATATCTGATCGTGATCCATGGCTCTGATTTGAGGGGGACGGGGATGACTGCAGTACCCGCCGAATACGAGCCGACATCGTGGATCGAAGACAAAGTGGCCTGGTTCGGCCAGCGTGCCAAGGCCCGCGCGGCCCGCACCGGCCGGCCCCCTGGCACCGGCGCGCTGGCCTGGTGGACAGCGCACCTGCTGGGCACCACGGCGGCCTATGCCGCGTTCACGATCGGCGCGTTCCTGTACGCGCTGCCGATCATCGCGTGGTCCGTGCTGGCCGTCTCGATCCTGGTGCTGGACGCCAAGGTCTCGACCGGCCGCCGGAAACGCCGAGCAGCCGCGGCGGCCGCCGAGCTGCCGCGCGTCCCGCACCAGGAAGAGCGCAAGCCGGTGGCGTACCGATGAGCGCGCCAGGCACCTGGCCTGAGTGGTGGGATGACCAGATGATGAAGGCTGGCGAACACGCGGTCCAGGCCCGGCTGGAGACCCCCACGCCATACGGCCCAGACAAGTCCCAGGCCGAGATCAGCATGACGGTCGAATGGGCCTCACCGCCGGTGCCGTTTTCCCAGGCCATATGTGAGTGGCTGAAAGAAAACATGGGCTCATTCGCGCGGGTCGAGCTATACAACCCAGACCAGGTGCCCAAGCACGAGCTGCCATCCACGGTGTCCTGGGAAGGGGTCCTGGACCTCTGCCGGCGTGTGCTGGACGTGCCGCCGGTACCCATCACCCCGGACCTGTTCAGGCTCCCCAAGATCGACCTGGGCCGTGAGTTCCGGGAGTGCCGGATGGAGCTGTCCAGCAAGGCCTTGGCCGACGCGGTCGAGCGTGACCAGGAACGCGCGGCCGCGCGCCGGTTCGCCCAGGCCTGGGACAGCGTCATGTTCGACAACAGCCGCAACCCGTTCATCGCGATCGGTGTGGCATGAGCGGCCGGCGCGCCAAGCGCGAACGCCGGCGCCGGACCCTGATCAACCTGGCCGCCATCTACGGCGCGCTGGAACACGAGAAGCTGGCCATCCTGCAGCAGGCAGCGGCCCGCAATGACCGGATAGGGGCTACGTTCTGGCAGTCGCAGCGGCGGCCGCCATGTCCCTGATCGGTGATCTCGCCGCTGTCTATGAGGCCGAGGCCGGCCTGGCCGATGCCGAGGCGTACCTGGCCGACTACGCCGTCGACCCCATGGGTGCGCCGCGCGCGGCCAAGAAAACCAGCACCGACGACACCGACCCGCCGATCCCGTACGTCATGCCCGGGGCCGGCAGCATGGCCATGTGGGGCACCGGGACCTCACTCACGTCCCAGCTGCAGCTGTCGGTCGCCGAGTCGACGCTGTTCTCGGCGCTGGAACTGATCGCGAAAAAGACCAGCGCCGCACCGTGGACCTGGCACCGCAAGACCCGCACCCGCAACCCCGACCAAGAGCCGCCCGAGATCACCGGCGAGCAGAACCACGCCGTGCACCTGTGGAACAAGCCGAACAACTTCATGACCGGCAAGCAGGTCCGCCAGATCGGCACCTGGCATTTGCGCTCTGTGGGCAAGGCCTGGTTCGTGGTCGACTTCTACGACGCGGCCCAGACCCTGCCGCGCGCCTGGTGGCCCGTCCGGCCCGATCGCATGGCCCCGACGCTGGACGCTGGGAAGTTCCTGACCGGCTACACCTACACCGGCCCGGACGGCCAGAAGATCGACCTGGACCAGCGTGAGGTTCTGCGCCTGGTCAACCCGCACCCGATCGACGTGTGGGACGGCATCGGCGTGGTGCAGGTCCTGGCCAAGATCGTCGGCACCAGCCTGACCACCGAGCAGTGGGTGGACCAGTTCTTCCGCAATGACGCCAGCCCGGGCGGGTTCATCTCCTATCCGGCAGAGTTCGAGGATGCCGACTATGAGCGGCAACGGCGCCGGTGGAACGAGCAGCACCAGGGTGTGTCCAAGGCCCACCGCATCGGCATCATCGAAATGGCCGGCACCTACCACCCGCGCGGCTTCTCGATCAAAGACCTGCAGTTCCCCGAGATCCGGCACCTGACCCGAGACCAGATCTTGGAAGCGTTCCGCATCCACAAGCACAACATGGGGATCAGCGAGGACGTCAACAGGGCCAGCGCCGAGGCCGCCCTGACACAGCTGGCCGAGAACGAGCTCGAACCCAACCTTGAGGACTGGTCCGAGCTGGCCAACGGCCCGTATGCGGCCCTGTTCGGCGCGGTCGGTGAGTCGGTCCTGGCCTGTTACAAGTCCCCGAAACCGGAAGACCACGAACGCGACCGGCTGGACGGCACGGCCAAGGTGCAGAGCTATGTCGCGCTGGTCAACGCCCGGGTACAGCCCAAGGCCGCCAGTGATTTCCTCGGGCTGCCCGAGCTGCCCTTGGTGCTCGAGCTCCCGCCGGCCGAGGGTGACGGCGGGAGCTCGGGCACGGTTGCCTCGAGTAAACCGGACGCGGCCGCGGGCGACCTGGACGAGACGGCCAAGGGTGACCCGCTGGCGGTCGCCACGGTGGCACAGAAGGTGTACCTGGCGGTTGAGGGCGGGCCGCCGTTGAAACGGGTCGAGGGCCGCCAGCTGCTCAAGGACGCCGGCGCCAAGATCGACCCGAACGCGCCACCGGATGCCGAGGACGAACCGGCCAAGGAAACGCCGGCAGTGCCGGTGCCGCCGGTGGTGCCGGAAGAGACCGAACCGGGAACGTCCGAACAGGACACGGGGGATGATGAGGCGTCGACTGGTGACGGGCCAGCGGCGGCGGTTGGTGAGGGAACACCGTCGGGCCAGCTGGTGCCTGGACCGGCCGGCCCGACGGCCCCCTTGATCAATCTGCAGGCCGTGGCCGAGATGGCCGAGCAGGAACGCCCGCGCGCGGGGCCGGCCGATGACGTCGACCTGTCCACGATGGACGACGAATGGCAGGCCGCCCTGGCCGCCGTGCTGGCCAAGTGGCCCAACATCCTCGAAGAGCAGTACAGCTCACTGGCCCGCCAGGTCCGCGACGCGATCGACGACAACGACCTGGACGCGCTGCTCGCCCTGTCGACCCCGGACGGCGGTGCCGAGGACACCCTGACCCTGGCCATGGTCGCCGCGGCACTCATCGGCGCGAACGCCGTGGTCCGGGAAGCAGACGAACAGGGCGTGCAGATCGGCGCCAAGGTGCCCACCAAGACCGAGCTGGGCGAGCAGGCCAAGGTGATCACCGGCCTCATGCGCCAAGGCCTGGCGATCGCGGCCGCCACCGCGGCGTTGCGGGTCCTGGCCCCCGACGCATCCGGCGAGGATGTTGCCGAGCAGGTCCGTACACACCTGGACTCCCTGACCGAGGCCGAACCGAAACGGCATTTGGGCGGGGCCATGACCACCGCGCAGAACGCCGGCCGGTTCGAGACCCTCACCGTCGCACCCCAAGCGGCCTACTACTCGTCCGAGCAACTGGACAAGAACACGTGCGGCCCGTGCAGGACGGTCGACGGCCGCCGGTACGACACGATCGAAGCGTCCAAAGAGGACTACCCAACGTCCGGGTACCGCAAATGCGAGGGCCTGGAACGGTGCCGCGGCACGGTCGTTGCCGTGTGGAGTCATGGAGAGGAGGACGACGAATAGCCATGAACCCGTTTCGCGAGCAGCGAGCCAAGGCCCTGGCCGACGGTGCCGCACCAGTACGTGGCGCCGGCCGGTTCCGGGCCGAGGCAACCGCCGACGGCGGCCACATCTACATCTATGACGTGATCGACCCCTGGGGCGGTTACTGGGGCATCTCGGCGGCCGAGGTAGCCCAGGCCCTGGCCGGTGTCAGCGGGGCCGTCACCGTCCACTTGAACAGCCCGGGCGGGGACGTGTGGGAAGCGAACGCGATCCACTCGACCCTGCGCCAGCACGCCGGCGCGATCACCATGCGGGTCGACGGGATCGCCGCCTCGGCCGCATCCATGATCATGACCGCGGGCAACCGGGTGGAAGTCGCACCCACCGCCGAAATCATGATCCACGACCCGTGGACCATCGCGATCGGCAACGCCGGCGAACTGATCCAGGACGCGGCCCGGCTGGAACGCACCGCCCAGCAAGCCGCCAGCCTGTACGCAGCCCTGGCCGGTCCCGAGCACGGCGACGCCGATGCGTGGCGCGACCGGATGCGGCCGCTGGATTCCTGGTACATCGGCGCCGAAGAGATCCTGGCCGCCGGCCTGGCGCACGCGGTGATCGCCGAGAACCTCGGCGAGAACACCGATCAGGTCACCCAGCAGGCCGAGGCGTTCGCGACCACCGCGCGCGCCGTATTTGCTTGCGCACGCACGAACACACCCGCGGCCGCCACGGCCACCACCACAGACAACCCGTCACTCGCGGGTTCCCTTGCCCTGGACTGGCATGAGTTCCAGGCCGCATTGAAAGGACTGGCAGCATGACGATAGCGGCACCGGAACGCCCGGACCAGTGGGAACACTATGTGATGGAAGAGCTGGACAGCCCCGAGAAATTCGTTACGGCGTTCCGCTCCGGTGAGTTCAAGACCAAGCTGATGGACTACACCGCGTCCAAGGACAAGGGCCTGGCCGAGCTGCGCGCCGAGGCGTTGGAGCAGGGCCAAAAGGCCGTGGTCGCGATGTTCGAGCGCAACGGCGCCGAGTTCACCAACCGGATCGACCTGGCGGGGATCGCCAAGCGCAAGGGCGCCGAGGCCAAGGCCTACTACTCCCCGGACGCACCGGGCGCCAAGCTGGACGGCAAGTTCGCCAGCGTCGCGCACGCGTTCCACCAGTCCCTGGCCGCGTGCGGGGTCAAGGCCCTGAGTGATATCCGGGTCGACCCCGACCTCATGCGGGTCATGGACTACGGCACACAGGACCCGGCAGCGGGTGGTTTCCTTGTGCCGGAAGAAGTCCGCAGCGACATCATGACCCGGTCGCTGGACTTCACTGTCGTACGGCCCCAGGCACAGGTTGTGCCGATGCCGTCCGGCCGGATGGCGTGGCCTGCCAACGATTTCTCCACCGAAGTCGGCGAAGTCTACGGCGGCATGTACGCCCAGTGGGTGGCCGAGGGCGAGGAAATCCCCGCGTCAGAGGCCAAGTTCGCGATGATCCGGCTGGACGCGAACAAGCTGGCCGCACGTGGCGTGGTGCCCAACGAGCTGCTGCGTAGCGCGCCGGCGTTCCAGTCCTGGCTGATGACCAACACACCCAAGGCGGTCGGCCACGCCGAGGACATCGGCTACCTCAAGGGCAACGGGGTCGGCAAGCCACTCGGCGGGCTGCACCCGGACAACCCCGCGCTGATCACGGTCAACAAGGAATCGGGTCAGCCGGCGGCATCGATCACGTGGATCAACGTGATCAGCATGGCCGCGCGCATGCTGCCCGAGAACCTGGCGAACGCCGAATGGGACGTCACCCAGGACGCGATGCTGGAGATCATGACCATGGCGCTGCCGGTCGGCACCGGCGGCAGCTCGGTGTGGGCGGCCAACGCCCGCGAGGGCCAGCCCATGACCCTGTTCAGCCGGCCGATCCGCTGGACCCGCAAGACCCCCGGCATCCTGGGCACCAAGGGCGACATCAGCCTGGTCGACTGGAACGCCTACGTCATCGGTGACACCCAGGCCATGGCGCTGGAGTCCTCGTCACACGAACAGTTCAGCTCGGACAAGACGGTGTTCCGGTGCATTCAGCGCGGCGACGGCCAGCCGGCCATGCTGTCCGCGCTCACGCCCGAGAACGGCGGCCCGACGCTGTCCGCGTTCGTGCAGCTGGAAACCCGCTCATGACCACCGCCAAGGCCAAGGCCGACGCCACCGAGCAGCCGGCGCAGAAACCCAGCATCGCGCGGATCGTGCACGTGCCGATGGATCCGAAGAGCAACAACGGCGAGACCACCGCGGCCGCGGTGATCACGCACGTCTGGAACGAGAACGTTGTGGACGTGCGGATCCTGCAGAACAACGCCGGCATTCCGATCTGGCGCGGCAAGTGCCAGCTGGCCGGCGCGGTGCCCGAGTACGTGGAAGGCGAGGGCATCCCGAACGTGTGGGCCTGGCCCCCCCGTAATTAGCTACCCCTTTGGCCAGCCGGGCCCAGGTGGGCGGGACGCGGTTTCCCGCTCGCCTGGGTGCCGGACAAGACGGCCCCAGCAGGACGCGGCCGGCCGCGCGGCCCGCATCCACCCGATAGGGCGAGGGATGTCCCGTTGTCACGGGACATCGGGACATCCCCGCCACCCATCGGCCCGTGGTGGAAAGGTGCCACGCCCTTCTGAGGTTGGGAGATCCCGGGTTCGACTCCCGGGCGGGCCGCGCTAACCCGCCCCAGCACCCGCTGGCGTAGGGCTAACTCTCTGGGAAGGAGAGAGCATGTCAGGCAAAGATCCACACGGCGAGTACATCGACTTTGGTATCGCGTTCGCTCCGGTGGACTTGGACACCGCGAACGGTGCCACGGGCAAGCGGATCAACATGTCGCAGCATCGCGGGGTGTTGTTCGTCTGCGCGTTGGCGGTCGGTGCGACCGATGACGTGGTGTTCGATGTGCAGCAGCACACGGCCTATGTGTCCGGCACGAGCAACGATCTGGACGATACGGGGGTCGACGGCAGCAAGGGTGTCACGTACTTCGATATCAAGTCCGAGGCGTTGCTGGACAACGATGAGGCCTGGACGAGGGTTACCCAGTCCGAGGCCAGCGAGGTCACCCTGGCCGGTGCGACGTACGGCGACAAGCAGCTGATCATCAAGATCCCGATCTTCAGTGATCAGCTGGCCGACGGCTACACCCACATGTCGGTGAACGTGGCCACCACCACCGCGGCCGCCCACCTCGGGTTCGGTCTCTACATCCCGTTCGGACTGCGGTACGGGCGGGCACCGAACAAGCTCGGGAACCTGTTGCGGCCGGGGGTGGCGAACGCATGACCGTCACGAACGAAGCGGCCGCGTTCCGCAAGGCGGTACTCGGCGCCGGCCCGGTGTCCAAAGCGGTCACGCTGGCCGGTGCCGCGGTGCACCAGCTGTTTACTGTGGCCGGTGGCGACGTGCTGATCACGGCGTTGTGGGCGAAGTGCACCACGGCCATGGCGGGCGCGAACACGCTCAACCTGCAGGTCGACCCGACCACCGGTGACACCGTCGTGGTGGTCGCTGCAACGGACCTCGGTACCACCGATACGGCGGCCGGGACGTTGATCGGTGTGGTCGACGAATCCACGACCACGCCGGACTGGCGCAAGGGCGGCCGGGTTTTGACCGGGCTGCCGGTCCCGATCGGTGAGGTCGAGACCGATTGTGTCGGGGCCGGGGCCGACGGTGCGCTCACGTTCTACTGCACGTGGGTGCCGTTGACCGATGGCGCCACGCTGGTTGCCGCGGCCTGATAGTTAGGGAAGGGACTGAACCAATGAAGCTGACTCAGGCCGATTACGACGAACGCAAGCAGCGCCAGAACGACGGTCTCGCCGATGACGATGACCGGCGGCTGATCAAGATGTACGAGGCCGAGGGGTTCGAGCAGTCCCGGCTGAAGCGGGAGAGGGCCGCGCGTGCGGCCGCGCGGGAGGCACGCGCGGGCCTTTCGGCGGCCGGGCTGGCCGAGGCCGAGGCCGGGGAAGGCACCCAGGAAGGCGACGGGCTGCCCAAGGTCACCCAGCGGGACAACCGGGACGACTGGGTGGCGTTCGCGAACGCGATCAACGCCCGGCTGGCCGAGGACGAACGGCCGGTGCCCGTCCCGGCCGAGGCGACCAAGGCCGACCTGGTGGCGGGTTACAAGAACTGGGCCACCGGCGCGGGTGCCCCAGCCACCGAGTAACCGAACCCGCGATGTCGTACGACGAATTGCTCGCCTTGATCAAGGGAGCATCACAGGAGGCCGAGACCGAAGCGTCCCGGCCCCCTGAGTCGTGCACCAGGTGCGGCCGCCCCTGGACCAAGGGTCCCAACGGGGAGCTGCATTGCACGTTTGAAGGCAACACATGGAACGGAGGACCTGTCACCTATGGACAGTGACGAGAAGCTCGGGCGTGCGGCGTATGAGGCCTACTGCGCCGAGGTCGCCGGCACATCCCCGATGAACGGCCCCTGGGACGGGATCGCCGATCACCACAAGCGCACATGGATCGCGGTCGGCCGGGCCGTTGCGGCCGAGGCCGGCCGGTCCGAGGGCGACAGGGGCGGATCGTGCTGACCGACAGCCCGGATTTCGCGCGTGGCCGCCTGGCCTATGAGGCCTATCTGGACGCGGTCGACGGCAACTCGCCGGTGACCGGGGACGCGCTACCTGATTTCGAGGACTGCCCGGAACTGGTGCAAGAGGGCTGGATCGCCGCGGCGCTGGCGGTCCGCCGGGACACCCTGCAACGGTGAGTCCACTGTAGACAGAAGGGAGGTTGCGCGGGATGGCGTGGGAACCGGACTACATCAATCCGTCAGAGCTCAAGGACTTCATCACCCAGGGCGCGGTCGGCGAGCAGTACACCAAGGACGACCAATGGCTGGAGTGGGCCGTTTCGGCGGCCTCTCGCGCGATCGACCGGGAATGCTCCGACCGGGTACGGCGCACCGGCATCGTGCGCCAGTTCGGCCGGCTGGACGAGGCCGAGGCCCGCTACTACACCCCGTACTGGTCCGAGAAAATGGGCCGCTGGGTGTGCGAGATCGACGACCTCATGGCCCCGAACCTGGTGGTCCAGATCGACAACGACCAGGACGACGTCCACGAAACCACGGTCACGGACTACGTGTTGCGGCCGCGCGACGCACCCAGCCGCAACCGCCCGTACACCCAAATCGCGTTCAAGCTCTCGATACCGGTGACCGCGTGGCCCGACAGCGTCAAGGCGGTCGACCGGTGGGGCTGGACCGACTACCCGACCACGGTCAAGAACGCCACCCAGTTGCAGGGATCGCGGTTTTTCGCGCGCCGTACCGCGCCGTTCGGCACCCGCGGCTCACCCACCGACGACACCGAAGAGTCCCTGGAATTCCAGTGTGACCCGGATGTCCAGCACATGCTCAAAACCTATGTGAGGTCGGTGGAAACGCTATGGACGTAGACGCGGTGATCGAAGAGTTGGGCGAAAAGCTCGGCGAGATCGAGAACCTGACCGTGCTGCCGTTCGCGGCCACCAGCGCCGCAACCGTGCCGGCCGCACTGATCGGCATCCCGCCCAATGGCCAGTACGACCTCACCTACGGCCAAGGGATGGACACACTGCGGGCCGAAGTGGTCGTGCTGGTGGCCAGGACAGTGGACCTGGCCGCGCGCAAGGCGTTGTCCGCGTTCATCTCGGGCGGTGGTCCGCAGAGCGTGCGCGGCAAGCTGGGCGCCCGGGCCACCCGGTGGCGGACGTGCCACACGGTCAAGGTCGTCGGGTTCAACTCGGCGCGGATCACGATGGCCGACGGCAAGTACCTGGCCGCGGTGTTCCCTGTCGACATTTCCGGAAACGGTGGTGCGTAATGCCTCTCGACACAGTCATGGATTTCGTCCTGACGGCCAAGCAGACCAAGGCCCGGGATATGGGCGTGACCGCGCTGGATCCGCTGGAGATCAACGAGCGGATCCAGCTCACCAGCGGCACGGGCGCGGGCAAGGCCGACCTGCTTTGGTACGACGAACGGACACTGGCCGCCTCGGGCGACGAAGAACTGGACCTGGTCGGCAACCTGGCCAACGCGTTCGGTGACACGTTCTCACCGGTCCGGATCAAGGCGTTGTGGTTCAAGGCCGCGCCACGTTCCGGTGTGGCCAACACCAACAACGTGATCCTGGGTGCTGCAGCGGCGACACAGTGGGCCGCGCTGCTGGGCACCACCGGCACCATCACGTTCCGGCCGGGCGCGCGGATGATGTTCGCCGCCGATCCGGCCGACGCGACCGGATACGTGTGTGCGGCCGGGGCCACGGACAAGTTGAAGGTGGCCAACTCCGGCGCCGGTACGGAAGTGGTTTACCAAATCGCGGTCATCGGCGTGAGTGCCTGACCAAACCTCGAGATAGGGAGGCCCCGCCATGACGTTTA
>WUUC01145790.1_pt1 | contig 37993 bp, 35 predicted proteins | sample 6278441 | NCBI WGS metagenome assembly WUUC01 (sample SAMN13675441, study PRJNA597444) | soil metagenome | isolation source: soil | place: USA: Washington | collected 2017-10
CGAGCAGGTGGGCTGATACGGATTGACGGCCTGACAGCTCTCCGGGTCGTCGCGCTCGACTGCAGAAGCTCCCGACGCGAGCAGCCCGGTCGATATCGCAACGGCGATCGATATCTTCAGCGCTCTGAGCATTGCGCCCTCCCCTTGGCCTGCCGAGCCATTGCTCGACCTGATCGAGTCTTCGCTATCGGGGCCGCCGTCCCCTCCTCCGGCCTCCTGCCCTCTCCTCGTGGTGGCGAAGTCGTGACAGCGCTGGTCGCAGGAGAGTGACCGCCGACACCCAACCTCGTATCAGCGGAAAAACTGGTCGATCTTCGTGGGACGGGGCGAACATGGTCACTCGGATAGGCATCCTGGTCGCAGCGGCTTTGGTCACGTCGGTGCCGAACGGCACGTTCCCTCCAGCGACACACGCCGGCCACTCGCACGTCGGGCAGGTCGACCTCGCCGACATCGCCGCTATCGAGGACGCCATACGACGGCAGTACGAGGCACGAGACCGCTCCGGGCGTGACGGAGCGGGATCCGTCGTCACCTACCGCGCCGGCGCGCCCAGCTCTCGGAAGACGACGAAGGCGACCGCGCGGCTCTTCCAGACCGGGACCTTGGGGATCGAGCCGACCATGGGGGTCGCGCCCGACGGGACGCTGTTCGCGCAGGGACAACGCCGCGGCACGACACTCGAATCCGTGGTGATCCGCTCCACCGACGGCGGCGCCTCGTGGCGCGACGTCTCGCCCCGGGTTGCAACCGGCGACGACTGGAAGCACGGATACACGCAGGATCCCTACCTGACGGTCGATTCGTCCACCGGGCGGGTCTTCACGACCGACCTCCTCTTCCCCGGCCCGGGACAGATGCTGTCGTATTCGGACGACCGCGGCGAGACGTGGACGACCACGGTCGTCGGCGCGGAGCAGACGGACCACCAGACGGTGTTCGCCGGACCGCCCGCGGAGCTCGACGCCACGCGCGGCTACCCGAACGCGGTCTACGACTGCGCCGCGAACGTCTTCGCCACTGCGGTCGCGAGCACGGCGACGACGTGCGTCAAGTCGCTCGACGGGGGCGCGACGTGGCACCTGACCGGGACTCCGCCGTACGTCTCGGACCCGCGGGCCGGGCGAGGGACCGCCGACGTGCCCGGCGTCTGCTCCGGGCTGACGGGGCACGGGTTCGTCGGGAGTGACGGCACCGTCTACCTCCCGCGGGGATGGTGCGAACAGCCGTGGCTCGCGATCAGCCGCGACGGCGGCCTCACCTGGGCCCGGGCGCAGGTCGCTGACAACGGCATGGCGGGAAGCGACTCGGGACCGCCCGACGAGATCCCGCAACCGTCGCACGAAGCGGCCGTGGTGGCAGACCGCAAGGGGAACCTCTACTACACCTGGATCGCGCGGGACCTCCTGCCCTACCTCGCCCTCTCGAGAGACGGCGGAGCGACGTGGTCGGACCCGATCCCGGTCGCGCCTCCGGACGTCACGCAGACGGCGCTCCCCGCCATCGCGATCGCTCCACACGGCCCGTCCGGCAAGGTCGCGATCCTCTACATGGGAAGCACGAACGCTCCCGGCCCCCCGTATCGGATCGCCGCGTCCGAATACGAGGGCGCGACGTGGGACGCGTACCTGACGGTCACGACCAACGGGCTGGCGCGGCGGCCGCGCTTCCACACCGCGACGATCAACCACGCCGACGACCCGCTCGTGGCCGGCAAGTGCGGCACGCTTCGCTGCGGGCCGGAGTACGACTTCATCGACGTCCAGGTGGGGCCGGACGGCACTCCCTGGGTTGCCGCAGTGGACGGTTGCTCGGCCTTCTCGTGCTCCGCCGTCGGAGCCCTGGTCATCGGACGTCTGGACGGGATCCGTCTGCGGTAGGCGCGGCGACGATGTCCCAGGCGGTCGACCGTCTAGTTGACGTGGAAGCCGAGGCGCGCGCCGATCCGGCTCCCGCCGTTGCGCCAGGTGACGGTATAGGCGCCCTCGCCGGCATTCGGGAAGTGCTTGCGCCACCGGACGGTGCTTCCGTAGGCAGAGCCTTGCTCCCGGATCCGGAACCTCTTGCAGGTCGTGGAGTCGTCCGGAGCCTTGACGCACAGCTTGTAGCGGTTGAAGTACTTCGCCGCCAGCGTGATCCGCAGCTTGCGGACGCCGTCCATCTTCTTGGTCGACTGGCATACGTCGCCCGACTCGCTGCAGTAGTTCTGCGGCCGGTGGTTCGCCCCCGCGGGGAGGGGAGCCAGAAGGACGGCGCCGGCGACGGCAGCGATAAGGACCTTCCGCATCATGAACGGCCTCCGTTTCGTCAGGGCAATCGTCGCCACCCTATGACGTGGCGGCCCACCCGCGCCCGAACCCGACAAGAAGAGAGCAAATCCGCGCTGGGCGATCTACTATCAGCGCGAGCGCTAGAGCCTCGGGCGCTCCGGGCGCCCGACGACATCGCCTTTCGGTCCGATGCTTTCCAGCGGTGAAGGATTCGGACCTCGCTGCCGATAGGTCTTCTCGTGAGGATGACCGGACGATATGCGCAGCAGCAGATCAAGGGACGGAGGCGGGCGCTCGTGCGCAAGCACTGGTGGCGGATAGGCCTTATGGGCGTTGTCATCTGTGGTCTCGCGCTGGCGGCGCGGCTAACGGTGCCGAACGTCGACGTCCCGCTCTGGTTTGTGATCCCGATGACGTGTTTCGCCGTCCTGGGCACAATGTGGGACCAGATCGCCGGCACTTACCACCTAGTCAGCGGCCGAGATGCGGAGAAGTGGACGTCGAAGGAGCTGCGGAAGGTCATGGGGCCAGGATGGCACGTCGTCGACGGCATCTCCTTCGCGTTCCATGACGTCGACCACGTCGTCGTCGGCCCCGGCGGGGTCTACGCGATCGAGACGAAGTACACCGACTCAACGATTGACTTCGCAACGATTAATGGCCGTCAACGGTCGGATCGGTGGGTCGAGCAGGCAGAGGAGGGAGCCCGTTCGGTGCGGTTTCTCTTGTGGGATAACAACGTCGACGTGTATCCGGGTGTGGTCGTGTGGGGCGGGCACATCACCGGTGGCCCGTACTTTCGGGACGGCGTGCCGGTATTGCGTCCGACGGATCTAGAGCAACATTTTGCTCCGTGGCACCGCGATATCCATGTCCTTTCAGAGCCGCAGGTTGACGCTATCGTCCGCGCGCTGCGCGGCTACCGAGACAAGCGCCTGCGGCACGAGCGCGAGAAGCCGGCGGCTCAAGCGGCGTGAGGGGGTCGTCCGGACCTACGAAGTCATCGGAGCGTGGCTCGACCCATGGATACGAAAAGTGGCTCTCTTACTAATTAGAGCGGCCGGGCCATGGGTCTCGCCTGATCTGCCAGTACCCTCCGGACTTCCGCTTTCCTTGTGCGTCGCAATGCCCGACCGCGACCTTTTGGGTAGCGGGTTGAGGAAGGGTAAGGTGTCTAACGCGACTCTTACCGGGTTCCAGCATCCAGAGAGGCGCCTCGAGTGGCGGTGATGATGCAGGGCTGACGAATATCCAGTACGGAACGATGCCAGAAAAGCGGTTCCCATCCTCACCGAAGATTGTGGTCAACCGCCGCACCTTCCGCCTTAGTTGAGCAGAATCCCATCGGGTGTAGCCCTTGGCTTCCAGTAAGACCACGTGTGTCTCAGGTCCGCGAGCAAACGCTATTAGCAGGTCCGTATCTGAGTTGTCGGACAGCTCGACACCCTTGGTTGCGTCACAGATACGAGGGTCTTCTTTGTCAACCTCCTTCGTCGACCACATCAGAGCAGCAGCAAGCCAGTTCAGGTTGTAGTCCATCGCGACGTAGGAGTCCGCTGGCACGCGCACCGGAGACAGCAGCGCAGATAGGGCGTCCCTGAACTCATGCCCCAAAGGGAAAGTAAGTCAGTCGAGCACCCATCCCACGAGGATGTGCCTCTCCCTCCGATTGAATGCTTGCAATGCGTCGATCAAGTCCGGCATGCTCCCTCCATTCCAAATCGATGGTCCCTGACGACTGACGGCAAGCCTCAAACGTAGCCGCGTGTTGATTGCATCCGGATGTGCTCCGCGAGTCTCTTGGTCGAAGTCCGAAGAGCTTCGGGTCCTCCGGTGAGGTCGACTGGCCAGACTTCGATCCGGACGTCACTGTTTCGGATTGTGATCTCGTCGCGGATGCGTTCGAGCGCTCCGCACGTGATCAACGTCGCCGACGTCAGCCCGAGCACCCTCGCATATGCAAACACCTGGTACAGATCTGCCGTCGAGACTTCGTCGATCGAGCCGACCGCCTTGTACTTGACGTCGGCTACGAAGACCGGCCTTCCGTTCCGCAGGAATACGAGATCCGGCGCAATCCGCACACGTCCAGATGTGTCGAGGACGGTTGTGTGTTGAGCCGACAAGACGAGATCCCCGTCGAGATGCTCGCGCAACCGGTCGCAGATGTATGACTCGACGAGCTTGTTCATGTCGATGAGGAACGTGGAGGATGCAGTCGAGCCGCTGCGGTCGGTTATGGAGAGGTTTCGCAAGAGCATCGCGCCCAAGCGGACGGGGTGCTCCAGGTGTCTGTCGAGCCGCGACGGCACCCAGGAATCCAGCCAGCTGAGGGAACCGGTGCCGGCCTCAACCCCCTGGAATCTCGCCTCCTGGCGATGAAGGGCGCGACGGTCGGCCGCGGCCCCTCGGGGGATCGAAAGAGAGCGCCGGATCGCCGCAAGGAGCAGTTGGTTCAGCGCGGTGTCGGATGTGTAGTCGTCGTACACGCACGGGATGGTTGGCGACGATCCGGGCCGACGCGAGAGTTTCGGGAAATCGATTCTGCCTCGGAGGGTCATAGCGTCGTTTTCTTCCACCCTGTAGTCGCGGCGCAGTCCCTGTGCGAGGGAGCGGTCTAGTGCCTTGACGAACACATGCACCATCGCGGCGAGAAGGTCGGGCTCGCCGGCAAAGGAGAACTCTTCGTCCCGCCAGACCTGGGTTGTGGCGTCCACATCCATCAGCGCGAGAACGTTGCGCACGCCGATCTTGGGCCGGACGAGTAGCTGCATGTCGCCGGCCGTCACGACGCCGACCATCGAGGCGGGGCGAACTACCCATTCGTCGTCCGATGTCGCTGGCGTGAGGGTGAGTTGAGCCCGGGGGTCCGCCGCGAGCGCACGCGCTGTACGCGAAGAGAGAGCGAGTGTTACGGGTTGATGCTCCGAGGTCTCGACAACCCTCACGTGGCGTCGGCGCGTCCGCGATCCTGAGCTACTCCGTCCTCGGTCGACGCCTCCAGAGCGGGAGCGCCCAGCTCGCGCCAAACCCGATCGAACCGAAACGCTTCGGCGCGGAGGGGCTCCCCAAAGAACAGATCCTCGATCAGCGGCTCGATCTGGTACTCCCAGATCCTCCGGAGCTTCACCTCGTCGATGCCTTCCTGCATAAAGTAGCTCGGCCCCAGCAACAGGTGGTCTCCTCCCAGCGCGGCGCGCAACTGGTTGTTGACCTTGTCGACGATGTCGGGGAGCGTCTCGAGCTCCCCGTTCTGCTCGACCCAGCGCCGCAACACTTTCGAGATCGGGCTGCGACCTGCGACGTCGGGGATGAACGGGACGAACTGGAACCTCCGGCGGAGCGCAGCGTCGACGAGAGCGATGGAGCGGTCCGCGGTGTTCATCGTCCCGATCAGCCAGAGGTTCTCCGGCAACGCGAAATCGACATCGGGTTGATAGAGCAACCGCGCTGACCTGTTGCGATACTCGAGCAGAAACAGCAGCTCGCCGAAGACCTTCGGAAGGTTCGCCCGATTGATCTCGTCCACCACGAGGATGTAGCTGTGGTCAGGGTCCTGAGCGGCGGCATCTGCCATCAGACGCAACGGGCCCGGTGCGAGTCGGTACGAAAGACCTCCACTGGCGTCCGGCTCCGGACGGTACCCCTCGAAGAAGTCTTCGTACGTCGTCGTGGGGTGGAATTGGATCAGCATCCGGCGCTCCGGATCGGGCGCGATCGCTTTCGCGACCTCTTGTGCGAAGAAAGTCTTTCCCGTTCCGGGCGGACCGTAGAAGATAGCTTGACCCTTTTCTTCGAGTAGCTCGTGAATCTGAACGAGGAACTCGGTGTCGACGAAAAGATTCGCCGCTGCGTTGGCCAACCGCTCGCCGACCCCCGAGGTGGTCTCAGGCGAGGGACCGGCAGCGAGGTCGACCGCTACGTCCTCTTCCAGTAGCCAATAGAGGAAGACCATTTGTCCCCACGGGTCTCCTGGGAAGAGCGGTTCGGTCCTCTCGCGAAGGGCGTCGTTCGCTGCTATCTGTCGGCTTCCTGGCGATTGTTGAAGAGACGGGATCGGGAGCTCGAGCTGTTGAAGCATCCCGGCCTTGCCCTTCTCTCCCGAGAACGGGTACACCGGCAGGAATCGTTCCGGCTGCGTGATCGCGAGCAGCTTCATCACGACCGTCTCCTTGAGTCCGCGGAAGCCCAGGTCGCCCTCGTCGAGCACCCGGTCGATTCGCTCTGCCAACGGTGCATCGCCCCAAAGGAGCGTGTCTATCGATGCTAGGAGTCGGTCCCACTCCTCTGAGTCCGAGTCTCGAACAGTGACATTGAGGATGGACTGCGGTCCGGGACTTCCGTAGCGCTGAGCGATTACCTTTCTGAACTTTTCCTTCGATAGCCCCGCGAGCCGATCCGGCGCGAGTTGAGCCGCCCATTCCTGACGCGACGCTTTGTGCTCTTCGTCCTTCTCTCGTGGGTAACCGAACTCGCTCACGAATCGACCTGCCAGCGCAGCAAGGTCCAAAGTTGTCGTCGAAGTTGTCGGGTCGGTTTCTACGTCGATGAGCCGCCTGATAGCGGGCGAGAGTCGCGTGACCGCCTCGGCAAGTGAGCGCACGAGCCCGTCAGGCGTGGAAAGCTCGTCAAGATCCAGAGGAAACCCGAAGTTGAAGCCGTCGCGGGCGCCATCGACGGTCACACGATCTAATGTTGCTCCGGAGCTATCGAATCGAAGAGCGAAGAACTGCGCTCCGTCGGCGGCCATTTCACGCAACCGCGTTAGAGCGGCCGATGCATACCCCTTAGGGTTCCGGTTTATCTCCGGGTTGATCACTAGGAAGACGCCGTTCGCGACGACGTGAAATCGGATACCCGGAGCAGGTCTTCCCGTCTTCGGACGCCAGCTCACCCACAGATCAGCACGTAGATGTCGATCCGCCGGCACCCAGTACTCCGTCGGGGTATTCACCGCCACTTCGATCCCGAGCGCGGCTGTGACATCGCTCGCGAGCAGCTTCCCGATCCTGCTCATCTCCGCGAGGCCCGACCTCATCCCTCGCGCCGCGACCTCGTACTGCTCCGCGTCCTCGGTCGTGGAGCTCTCATCGGGCAGATCTCGGCGTAGCGACATCGTAAACTTGCAACGTTCAGGAAGCGTGGCGTCGAAGCCGACGACAGGATTGCTGCCCCCGTACCAGGACAGCACCTCCACTACGACCGCCGCATCCTCACCCACGTCGCGCACTATGGTTGCAAAATCCCGCAGGCGCGCTCCCTGGGAATCCCTCCATTTCGGAACCCATCCCAGCTGTTCCAACGCTCTCTCCGCGCTGGGCCAGATTGGGTGCCACGACGGATCTTGCAGAGCCCAGAACCATGTGAGGAAGAACGCGGGGCGAGCGACTTGCGCGGCACTGCCCTCTGCGCGGATCTGCTCGACGAAGTCGACGAGCCTCTCAATTGCTTGTACTCCGGCTTGCAGGTCGGGGGGCACACGCAACGTCTCCCGCAGTACGCCGTCCACGCCAGCGGCGCCTCCGTCGTTCACGAGCTGGTTCAAGAACATCGAGCCCGCCGGCCCACCGAAGCCGAATACGGGCTTGCCTCGTGACCAGGTACCGATCCCGTCCCTGAAATCGGCAGCATCGATCTCACCGTCGAGGAATTGCCGCGCGAGCTTCAACGCAGGTGGAGAAAGCTCAGCCCGCTCCCGCTCGAGATCCGGCACGTCGCGCCGATTCGGATCGTTCGACCACGTCTCCGTCAGCTGATCGAACCGTCTACGCCTGAGTTGCTGGTCGAACGACATCGCCTTCATCCCCATATGGGGATGATACGAGGCGGTTCACTCCGACGTACCCGTGGCGCCAGCGACCTCGTGTGGGTACTACGTAACTATGGACCTGTCGTCGTGAGGACGAGAGCAATGAGTGCCGCCGCGACCATCAAACGTCCGCGACCGGGGCCATCGTCGACCTTCCGGGGGTGCACCTCACGGACCAAGCCGGCCGGGCTCGTGGACGTTGTTGCGCCCAATCTCCCGCGAGGTCCTTCAGCCGCCGCCGCGGGTATCACCGGGGTCGGACCGAGCCGCATGGCGGCAGCCCGCTTGGCGTCTCGTGAGAGTTTGGCGACCGTCACCGCAGCGCGTTTCGCCGCTGCCTCTATCTCTGCTCGATGCCTCGCGGCGTAATAGACGCCCGAGGCAAGCGCCGACCAGGCTGCCGACGACGCCAACGCCACCATCGCTGGCGTCAACCCTCCGGAGAATGCCGCGGCGGCAAATGCGCCCGTCCACGCCGCCGTAAGCAAGTGCGCCCGCTGAAGCCGTTCGCGCAGCTCGTCGGGATCCGAGTTGTTTCCGGTTCGCCGGCCGAAGGCATTGATGCGCACGAGGAACTCCGTGAGGAAGACGGTCGCCAAGGGGGCGACGACGACCGTCTTCATGTTGACGAGCTGACGGGCGTATAAGTCGAACAGGGTGGACTCTGGTCCAGCCTGGAACGTCCCCGGAAGGGGGAGGCTCATCGGCGTCAGGACATCGCTCGCCATGTGCGGGGCCCAAATCGTCGCCGTCTTCTTCAAGCCCATCTCGCGAATCGCCTGCACCGGCCCGAAGATCGGATCGTGGAGCGAATCAAGAGCACGGTGGGCCCCCAGCGGGATTCCCTGGTAGGTAAATGAGTCGATAAGGGAGCTCTTGCCCAACTTCTCCAGGTGCTTGAGCGCTGTGCACTTTGCGAGTCGGCAAGTGCCGCTGCGAATCTCTTCGTGTAGCCAAGGCGTCCCCGCGCAGACGCCGAGCGACCGGAGCCAGGAACGAAGGTCTTCCTCCTGCTGCGCCTGGACCCGTTTCCGCTCCTCCTCGTTTGCCGGAAAAGCGTGAGCTTCATCCATGACCTGATTTTGACATTGGCGTGCGACAAGTCCAGCTCCTTGGTGCCACGCTGGGGGAACGACACGTCGCATTGGGATGCAAGGCGAGCTCCTAACGACGCGCGTGTCGAAATTCTGTCGCTCAAAGAGTCCGCTCGGCGGCTCCGCGTCGTGAAGTCCAGGTGAGATTCTGTCGCGTCGTCGGCCAGATTCAAGTCAGACGAGAGCCCATCGTGAGCGCGCAGGAAAGACCTGCTGCTCACGTTCGCCCACTCGTGCGCGCGGGTCTCAACGTGTGCGGGCCAGTGCCTGGGCGACACGGTTCCTCCTGCGTCGATACCAGGAGGCGACGGACGAAGGTGCAGGAGCCTCAACCCACTCGACCCCGCCGGGTTGCCGCAGACTCAAGAGCGCGTCGGTAAAGTGGGAATCAGGTGGTCTTTACCTTTATCTGACCGACGGCCCTCTCGTTCGAGCCGTTCAAGGTGAAGAAGCCCTGGAGCTTGTACTTCCTGTGTGTTTGAAGTCCACTGATTTCCTTGACGGGGGAGCCTGTATAGACTTGATTGTGGCTGCAGGGCGAGCCGAATGTAATGGTTTTCTTGTAGCACACACGAAAAGACTGGATGTTTGGTATTGGAATCGGAGTTTGTGAAACCAATTGGGGCGGGATGGTGTTGTTGTAGTTGGGCGTCATCGGCTCAATGCTGACCTGGATCGCTCCGTGCTTACCGCAGCCCTTTAGGACTCCATCATCCTGCAGCGAGGAGTCGTCGATGCATGATAGGGACGCGTATTGTCCCTTCCCAAGGTACCAACTGCCCTGAAAGACAAAGGGAGTATGGCTGCCGGCCGGATTGGTCCCGATCTGGCAGTGCGCACCGTCATACCACCCAAGGATCGCGCAGCCGGTCCCGTTGCCGTAGAAATTGTCATGCCAAACGAAGGGGTGAGGGTAGGGGGATCTGGCGACGAAGCAGTTCGCGCCGTCCCATCGGCCGCGGTAGGGACAATCCTGATCGAAGCCGGGAGTTCGCCACGGGACGTCGTAGTAGAAGTCGGTCCATGGCGCTCGTGTTAAGAGAACGTCCCAATTGGCCGTGTTGCCGGGCACGGGCTGTGTCACGGCCGGATATCCGGCCGCACCCCCGGGCACGATGAGACGCGTTTGGTTGTCGGTTAGCAGCAAGCCCCGCATCCTGAGAGTGAAGCCCAAGTAGGTGCACTGCCCCGTCGAAGAGAGCCTCCAGCGGGCGTCTGGGTTCAGAGCGCGGGAGTCGGCCCTGACGGCGCCGGTGCTGTCGGCGCGCAGGTAGTTGTTGTGCTTGTACGTACGCAGAGCTATCACGCCCCCATTGGGTATCGTGCCTGCGTTCGAGAGATTGTTCGGGTCGATGATAAGGAATTTCTCCCACTGAAAGGCCTGAGTTCGGTCGATGTTCACGGCCCCGTAGTCCCCGGCCGACATGAGCCTGTTGTTGAGTATGAATCGAAGTGTCACGACGTCTCCGTAGCGGAAGCAGCTGCCCGCCGCGGTGACTGCGGAGGCAGTCCCTCCGGGTAACAGGACGCTCATAAGTACGACAACAGCAAGTAAGCTCGTTCTCGTCCTCATGGAATTGAACCTCCTCCGGCCTTGTCCGCGATGGCCCTTAGTGTGCGCAGGGCTCCTCGAGCCCCTACGCTGGACCAAGCCTGTTCCTCCCACGACCATTTGACAATGGGGTCAACGATTAATCGCATCAAGTGAGCAGAGATAATTCATTCAATTGGAACCTGCTCCAATTGAAATACGTGTCTCAGATCACAGAGCTCAGAGGCTTGTCGCGACGCGCTTTTCAAATTGTTTAGACGAACCCGGTGTCATCGCGGTGACCCCAGGTATAGCGTGGACGTGCGACCACGCGGACTGTCATGGGGGATGAGGAGAGCGTTATGGCACGGATGAAGCCGCGCGGGCCCACCGTGACCGAATCGTGAGCGACCAGCCGACCCGACCCGTCGAATCGGTGGCGGGACCGTCGGAAGCAGGGGCTCCCTCTGTTCCAGGGAAGCCCCCCGACGACCAGCGCCGGCGCGAGCGTTGGTTGCTCGGGCTACTCGCGGGGCTCCTCGTGGTGCTGCTCCTCTGCTGCACGTTCTTCTTGCTGCGCATTCGCTCCCTCGGATCCGAAGTGGACGACCTCGCAAAGGCGTCCCGCGCGGGGGCGCGCCTTGTGACTGCGCAGGCGCGCCTGAAGGAGTTGCGCGCCGAGGCTCGGGCGACCACTGACGATGTCGCCACCCCGTCACCGAGCGCCGATATCAATATGGTAGCGGTCGGCGCAGAGGGGACGATCCTTACGTCAACCGACGGGATCTCGTGGACTCGCCAGAGCCTCGGAGACACGAAGTTCATCTTCGACGTCGAATGGAACGGATCCGTATGGATGGCGGTTGGCGTCGAAGGCGGTGGCAGCGGCGGAGGCTGCGGCGAGGCGTATTCGTCAACCGATGGCTACAACTGGACGGTCCACGACCTCGGTTGTCCGGACATCCTTCAAGGTGTCGGGTGGAACGGCGCGCAATGGGTCGCTGTGGGTTATTTCGGGCAAGCCTTCACGTCACCCGACGGCGTCAACTGGACCCTCACGCATACGGGCAACTCGTCGACTCCAGGGATGTGGGACGTGGAATGGGACGACGCGTCCGGGGAGTGGTATGCGGTAGGGGGCGCTGGCACCGTGCGCTCTTCGAGCAACGGAACGAATTGGACCAACGTTGGTGGCCCGGGGACCGACGACCTGCGCGGCCTCACGACGGGAGGGTCGCACTGGGTCGTCGTCGGCGATAACGGCACACTCGCGCGCTCCCCGGTAGGCACGGGCACGTGGAGCTCGGTTTCTCCCAGCGTGAGCACCTTGATTCACGACGTGTTGTTCAACGGCTCTCAGTACATGGCGGTCGGAGCGGTGGCGGGGCCGAACAGTCTGGTGCTGACATCCGGCAACGGGACGCAGTGGGTTAACGAATACATCCAGACGTCCAACACGCTACGGGGTCTGACCTGGATCAACGGGCAGTGGATAGCGGTCGGTGACGCAAACGTCGTCTTCACCTCTCCCGACGGGCAGCAGTGGACGGAGCGCACTCCTCCTGGGACGAAGCACGACCTCTTCCAAGTGGCCTCGAAGTAGGGAGCACGTTTATGTCCGATCGGCGCACGTACGAAGGCGAGAACGCCCAGGGCGATGCGACGCTCAGCGAATCGGCGCGCGACGAAGACGGACGACGCCGGCGCTGGCGTTGGACGATCACGCTTGTCGTCGCTCTGGTCGTCTTGAAGATCGTTTGTTGTGTACTCCTCTGGTTCCAGCTCAGCTCAGTAATTGACGCCGTCGACCGGATCCCCGTCGACAGAGGGGCAGCGCAAGAGCTCGAAGAGACCCAGGCCGACATCAAGCGCCTCGAAAGGCGACTGGACAAAGCGAGTCAGTAGCCCGGCCCCCCAAGAGATGGGAGGGTGTCAAACATCACCCGAAACACCTGTCAAACATCACCCGAATCTCTGTCCAAGATCAGGTGGACCACGGATTTCCAACGTCAACCGAACACGACACCGTGAAGTGGGACGCCAGGGAATCGAACCCTGAACCTACGGATTAAGAGTCCTAGCAGAGGAGTCCTGACGCGATCTGACTTTCTCTGACCCTGTTGCCAAGGGGAATTCGGCCCACGGCTTCCGAAAACCTCAGCCGCGGTCGAAAAAGGTGAAACTTGAACACCCATACGCCCAAAGACAACGCGATCCCTGAGATGATCCCAGTGGCAAGCTCCCCCACTACCCCCTCCTCGTCTCACGTGAAGGAAGCCTAGGCCACGTCCACCTCCGGAAGGGCGGTGAAGACCAGGCTATGGCCGAACTGGCGATGACGGCGCTCGTGTTGGCGCTCATCTCAAGATCCTGGACCGGGTCTAGGCGACCCATCCTCCGGCTCTCGCCGCATGTCCAGCCAGGTCCGGCAGCTGCTGGACCAGAACCCTGCGGATGCGGTGACGGCTCCCCGAAAGTCGGGTCGCGAGGCCGCCTCGCTGTCGGCAAAGCAGATCCCGAAGCTACTGGAAGAAGTCCAGGGGACGAGCGTCGAGTTGCCGACCTTCATCGCGCTCGGGACGGGGATGCGGTTGGGAGAGGTCCTCGGGCTGCGGTGGCAGGACGTGGACCTGGAGACCGCTACCGCTCGAGTCCGGCAGACTCTCCAGGTGACGATGGAGTTCGATACGCCGAAGTCGCACCGATTGTCACGCACGCTCACGCTGCCGGCATTCCTCGTTGGGGACTGCGTCGGCATCGAAAGGCTCAGAACCAGCGCCGGCTGATGCTGGGAGAATGCTGGCACGAGCTGAACCTCATCTGCGATCGAGGTGACGGGCTGCCGCTTCGCCCGGACACGGTTTCGAAGCAGTTCCGGACGGTCGCACGGGTGGCCGGGTTGCCGATTTCGTTCCATGGGCTGCGCCACACACACGCACCGCTGATGCTTGCGGCCGGGACCGATCTGAAGGTGACGTCGGCGAGGCTTGGCCACTCGAGCATCAGCATCACGGCCGACCTCTACACGCACGTGGCGTCGGAGCAGGATCGGAAGGCAGCGGATGCACTGGAGGCGCACGTGGGGCACTTCTTCGGATCGTGAAGGTCGGCGAGGCGATAAGGGTGCTGGAGACGGACGGTTGGTCCCAGGTCCGCCAGAAGGGGGACCACCGGCAGTTCCGACACCCGACGAAGCCGGGAACCGTGACCGTCGCCGGTAAACTGAGTGCCGACCTAAAGAAGGGGACGTGGGCGAGCATCCAACGCCAGGGGCGCCTCAGGGGGAGTCGGCAGTGATCGAATACCTAGTCGTGATCGAGAACTCCGAAGGCTCGTACTCGGCGTATTCGCCTGATCTACCAGGGTGCGTCGCGGCGGGGGAGACCGTCGACGAGGTTCGTGCGCTGATGCGCGAAGCGATCCAGATGCACATCGAGAGCCTGCGCGAGCATGGCGACGCGGTTCCTCCACCCTCTTCGTCTGCTGAATACATCGGAATGTGACCTAGGGACGGCGTGCGGCAGTTCGAAGACCCCGCTGCGCATGCCGTCGTGGATTCGAGACTTCCGGTGCAGGAGATGTCCGTAGTTCATGCCGAAAAAGAAGCGAGCCCGGGGGCAGCGTCAACGACGAGGTTTGCCGAGGCGAACTCTCGCCGACGCCCGCGCCGCAAGAGACGCTCTAGGAATAGCATTCCTGCGGCCACGCGATCCAGATGTGGCGTGGACTCAGCTTCTACGGATGATGGCGTACGAATCCTGGGTGGAGGCTGGCAGTCCCGACCCATCTTCCTACGCTGGGGAATGGCCTTTTATCTACCGGACGTTCTTTTCTCGATGGCCAGAGGCCTTGGAGTTCTATCGACATAACGCCTTCTCCTACGTCTCCCGCTCAATTGGGTACGTCCCTCTCGGCACCGCTATGGACTCACTTCTGCGTAGGGTGCGAGCGTTGGATCCGGATGGATATTCGGACTTCATACGCGCAATGCGCGACGGAGGGCCGAGTTTTCGGTCGACAGCGAGGCCAGTCGACGGCGTATCTCAGTCATCTTCCTAATCCGAGCCAGCCCACAGCTCGACTGCGTTCAGCGCTGCAGGATACGCGGGGTTGTACGAGATCGACTTCCCTCTCTGGTTCCTGGGACGCGGTGCAGATCCCGAATTCCTGGGAGGACCAGCAACCGAGACTGCCCAAGGCTCGCTCATTGCCTCTGTTTCGGACGTTCTCAAGGGGACTCCGCTCGTTGATCCCTTTCGGTTGGCATACGACACACCTCTTCGAAACGCGATCAGTCACAACGACCTTGAAATCCAAGAACAGGGCGACTCGATTTCGCTGGTTGATCACGGGTCATCGCAACGATGGACTGAAGACGAGGCGTGGGACCAAATTATTTATTCCCAATATCTACATCACGCTGTCACCCTCGCGTCGCAGGTGGCCATTGCCGCCCCATGGCCGAGGGCGACACCTTCTACGCCGAGCCGCTTCACGACGGGCTGTGGCTGAGGACGCACGGGATCATCAAGTTCGGACGCCCGGAGCTCGAGATCTACCGCGTGACGCCCGAGACGTCGGCCCGCGCGATCGATACCCTCGAGAACTTCACCGAATACGTGATTCGCGAGCGTCCGATCGCACCCGGTCACACCGTCGGCAACCCCAGTCGTCCTTTGATGGCGCGACCGGGGAGACGCCACGACGACTACTGGGAGGGAACGCCCGTTCTCGAGCTCGTCGACGTCGACCGCAAGGGGTCTCCGTTTCCCGCGGGTGCCAACAACGGCCTGGCGGCGATGATCTGGGCCTGACGCCGGCTCGGGGAGCAGGTGAGCGCTCAGCGCGGCGGCGTCGCCGGTGTCACGCGGCCGGCGCCGGCGCCGAAGAAGGCACTCGCGGCGGCTCGGTCGTAGGGGATGATCACTACCTTGCCCGGAGGAAGCACCTGGGTGTCGCCGTAGGTATGCAGGTCGCTGATGTCCGTGTTCGCCGTCGCGAGCAGCGGCAGCGACACGTTCCACATCGCGGCGATCGAGGTCTTCGTCTCGCCCGCGATCGTCCGGTGCGCGAACACTCCCTCGAGGTAGACGAGGGCATCGGGCTGGAAGTGGTACTGAGAACACACCGCGGGGATGAAGCGCGTGGCATCGACCGACGAATACGAGTAGACGTGCGCGAAGACCCGCTGCGGCTGGAAGGGATCGAACGGTCCCTGGTTGCAGGGCAAGAAGCTGCCGCGGGACATGCCGTCGACGGGGTCGCTCATCATGTGCTCGTAGGGGATGTTGAACTTGCGATGCAGCGTCACCACGCGCGCCCCGAACTTGATCTTGTAGACGAGGCCACGGTGCAGGTCGCCGCTGGGATCGCGGAACTCGCCGAACCGGATTCCCAGGTTGTCGGTGGCGGTCGATTGCTCGCGCCGTAGGGCGTTCTCGACGTCGAGGGCCGACGTGTCGTAGTCCTCGCTCATCGTGTGCTTGAAGTGCTTCGCGGACGGCTGGGAGAGATCCTTTCTGACGTGGCCGCACATCTCGTGGCCGAGGATCAGCCACGGCGGGTCGCGCAGAGCCTGATGCCCCAGCGTGTCCGCCGGCGCGCCGGTGTCGCCGCGACCACGGACCGAGCCGCTGACGTTGTTGCGCCCGGAGATCGCGACTTGATAGACGCGTTGCCCCGCCGCGATCCGCAGATCCGTCGTTGCCATGCCCTCGCCGCGGGTCCTGAGTGGGGGGTCGGCGGGCGCTCCGGTCGTGTCGACCGAGCGATCCGTCACGTGGAGCTGGACGTTCAGCGAGCCCCCGGAGGTGAGCTCGCAGAGGCAGCCGCAGCCCGTCACCTGCGGAGCCGCCGCCTGTGCGTCTCCGCCGCAGAACCCCTGACTGCCGGTGACCATCCCGCTGCTGTCGACCTGCCATCCTCCCGAGGGACACAGCCGGTTCAGCAGCCGGGTCACCACCGCTCCCGCGGTCTGCCCGACGAGCTCGGGCGGCGTCGCCGCCACGTCTGCGGGCGTCATCGTCGTTCGCGTCAGATGGGGCGGGATCCGGTCCGGCCCGGCGACCTGGATCCGGCGCTGGATCGACGACGCGCCGGACCGTGCGACTCGTGCCGACGCCGAGGCGACGCCTTTCTCGGCGGCGCGCGCCTCCGCCTCCAGCGCCGGATCGGGATCGACGGCCAGTCCCTGGGACGACGACGCCGTCGTCGTCGAGGCGCTGCTCTGCTGGACGACGTGCGTGAGCTCGTGCGCCAGCAGGGCTCGTCCGGACGACGATCCCGGCCGGAACTCGCCGTCGTCGAACACGACGTGGCTTCCGGCCGTGTACGCGCGCGCGTTGAGCATCCTGGCCGACTCCGACGCGCGGCCCCCGTGGTGGACGCGCACGTTCGAGAAGTCGTGGCGAAGGTGGCCCTCGAGGTCGGCGCGGACCGCCGGATCGAGAGGCTGCCCCGCCGAACGCAGCACCTCGTGGACGACGGAGGGATCGGTCGCGCCCGACCCCGCCGGTTGACGCTGCACCGCGGTGTGCCCCTCCCGGCACTCGGTGCATTCCTCTCCGTCCGCCGTCTCGCCCCCGCACGGGCAACGCTGGAGTGTCGTGGCGGCGGCGATGCGCGCCACGGCGGCGTTGCCGGCGGTTCGCTGCAGCGAGAGCAGCATGCGCGGCGCGGGCGGGCGCCGCCCTCCGGCCGCGCGCGCTGCAGCGCGCTGCAGGACCAGGCCCTCGCCGGCTTGCGCGCCGGGCTGGGATTCGCCGGCCTCCGTCCGCGCCCCGCCGCTTCGGTGATGGCGCGCTGCGGGTAGCGGACCGCGGTCCGTCTGGGGCTTCTCGGCATGGAGCGTCTCGGTCATGTTCTTTGTCCCGCCTGCGGCGATCCGGCTCAGCCTACGAGGGGGCCTCCGCCGCGGGCCAGAAACGAACGGGCAGCCCATCGTGCAGCTTGCGCGCATTGCACGTTTGGGTGCCCGTTTGTTCCTGGCCCGGGCGCCTCGTCCGTGCATAGCCTCAGAAGACCAGCGACGAGGGGTGGGTGGACCGCGTGCGAGCTCTGGAGACGGTCGGACCCGAGACGGCGGGGCGCCCACGGCGCGCCGGCATCCGGCGCGGCCTTTCCACGCGGCCGGGCGAATCTTCCACTCTCCACACATGGACACTTCAACGGTCCGCGCAGACAGCCGCAGACGCGCGGCCCGACGCTCGCACCTCGCCCGCGACGCTCCTCGGGCTACAACGGGCGGCCGGCAACGGGGCGGTGGCGGGCTGGATCGACGGCTCCGGACCCGAGGCCTCCGGCCGGCCGGCGGTGGTTCAGCGTGTTGTGGATCCGGAGCATCCCGGTGGCCCCGGGCCCGGAGGCACCTGGTACCGGCCGCCGGGGCCCGCCGGCCACGCTTGTTGCGACGCGTTGACGGCGCCCCCTTCGTGCACGACCGATCCCATGGCCTGCCCGGCCGCGGACTGGGAGGCGGCGATCCGGGCGTGTCTCCGGACGGTACGGATTCCCGCGACCGCGACCTTCGGCGCGGAGATCCTGCGGAGGACGGACCCCGAGATAGCCGACGACGTAGAGGACATCCGAACCCGCTACCGGCTGTTGAGCCCTGCCGCCCAAAGCGTCGCGTGGTTCGTGTACGAGGCCCAATGGGCGTGCAACCGTCGTGTGCGTGAGCTCGAGATCGAGTACCGGTTCAACGTCGTGTTCGAGAACCGGCGCGGGCACCCGCAATGGGGCGACAAACCGCTCTGGCCCGAGGTCATAGCCGCTCTGGAAGCGGTCCCGGAGGAGCACCTCTCACACCGCCGCGGCGCGACCCAGCCGATGGTCTTTCGGAGACTCGCCGTCGACCCCGCGGCGACAACGGCGGCACAGGCAGCCACGGTCGCGGGTAGGACCCATCCCGCACGCGGTGAGATAGAGATCTACGACCCGGGGGTTGGATCGGCACCGTACATGCTCGGCATCCCCAGGACCTCGTGGGCGACCCGGCATGAGGTCGGTCACTCGGTCGAGCCCCTCGTGGACCCGGCAGAGAAACAACGGTTCAAGGAGCAGATCGTCGGCTGGCGCGACTACTCGTGGGACTGGATCTCAAATCCCAAAATACGCCCGACGCCGATCTGCGATCCGGCGCACGCCCCTCTCCAGGCGGAAGCGTGCGAGCTGTGCTGGGAGCTCGGATTCCTGGGTCCCGCCCTCGCGTGCGACGCCGCCGCGCTGGACGCGTTCCTTGCGAAGGTCGACACGGCCGAGCAGGTCCGTGGGGACAGGACCTACCGGCGTGACGCGCACTTCATGGCCAGCTTCGTCACGGTGAACGTCCCGTCCCTGCCTGAGTTCACGTACGCGCGCACGAACTTCGGGGACTACTTCGCGGAGGTGTACATGTTCGCCCTGTCGAGGCCGGAGTGGCTACACCTGGTCCTGCCGGCGGCGCAAACCAGCTGGCTCAAGGAGCACGTGTTCTCCACACGCTCTCATTACGATCAGATCGTCGCGCCGGTCCTCGCGCAGATGGGGGCCGTAGGGATCGCGTTCCGGCTGTTGGCGCAACTGCAGTTCACGAAACAGCAGCTCCTGAACGTCGCGGCCCAGGCGGGCAGTTTCCTGCAGCCGCAGCCCTGAACCAGCGCGGGCCGCGGTGTATCCCGCTACCGATTGATAGGCCCCACGTACGCGAACTCCCATTCGTGGACGGGCCCGGCGACGGCGGAGGTCCTCGCCATACAGAGGACACATCACCGGCCCGCAGGGTGTCAGCAACCGAACAGCGCGCTGCAACGCGATCGTCGAACCTGGTGTCGAGAAGCCGGTCGAGCTATCGCGGGCGACACTTCAGGAGGCGGGCGTGCGACCTATCCGGGCGGCAGTCGTCGACGAACACGAGATCTTCCGCCGCGGCCTCCTGTCGTGCCTCGCCGACGATCCCTTCGTCGAGGTCGTCTGGGAGTCGGCCCAGGAGGCCCCTGCCGTCGAGGTGGACGTCGCGGTCGTCTCCCTCGACGCCGCCGGCCGCGACCGTTACGAATGCCCGCTCGTCGTGCTGAGCCCCGTCGCCGTCGTGGCGGCCCGCTTGCGCGACGGCGCCTCGGCGTCGGCGATCCTTCCGCGCCGCCTGCTGAGCTCCGAGCAGCTGAGCGCAGCCGTGCGCGCCGCCGCCGTCGGTCTCCAGGTCAACCGCGGTGAGTCCGCGCCGGAGGGATGGGAGCGAGACGACCGCCACGTCGAGGTGCTGAGGCTCCTCGCGCAGGGGGCCGGCACGCATGACATAGCCGCGTCCCTCAGCTACTCCGAGCGAACGATCAAGTCCGTGATCCAGGAGATCGAGCGCGAGCTCGGGGCCCGGAGCCGCGCACACGCCGTCGCCGAAGGCATCAGGCGCGGCCTGATCTAGCGCAATGCCCTTTCGTGCATCGACCAGTGCAGACGAAAGGCCGGCGTTGCCCGCAGGGGAAGGGCGAAGGGACGAACGTAGGCACTTCCGGACCTGTACAGCCCGTGAGAGCGCGTAGTCCGATGTGCACGTGAACGCGCAGAAGGCGGCGGTGTGGATCGACGACCCCCACGTCATATTCCGCCGCGGGCTCGCGGCCTGCCTCGCGAGCGAGGAGTTCGAGGTCGCCGGCGAGAGCGCGGCGTTCTCGCCCAAGCCGGACCTCGAGCGCGTAGCGGTCCTTTTGTTCGACATCGAGGGGTCCGGCCTGGAACAGGCCGTCGACGCTGCGCGCGGAAGCCCCGCGAAGCTCGTCGGGATGGCGCGGACCGCCAGCGAGCAGACCCTGCGCGAGGGCGTGCAGGCGGGCCTCGCCGGCTTCGTCGTCCGGAGCGACCTCACGCCACGGGGCCTGGCCGCATGCCTCGTCGCCGTCGCCGGCGGCCACGGTTCGCTCCCGCCGGACCTCACGGCCCGGCTGGTCGAGACGATCTCCCGCGGGTCGTCGCCCGATCCGTCGCCGGATAGCCTCGCCGCGCGCGAGCTCCGGGTCCTGAAGCTCCTCGCCGATGGCGAGGACACGCGGGGCATCGCGTCGGAGCTGTCGTACTCGGAACGCACCGTCAAGAACATCGTCCACGACGTGCTCGTGAAGACGAACTGCAGGACGCGCGCGCAGGCCGTCGCGGTCGCGACCCGCCGGGGGTTCATCTAGTGCTCCATCTCCTCGACGCGAGCCTCGAGGCATTCCTGCGCGCGGAGGTACCGCTGTCGGAGCGCCAGGTCGACGTGTCCTTCGAGGCGCCGGACGACGAGTGGGGCGCGCAGGTGAGCCGGCCGACGGTGAACCTCTTCCTCTGGGAGGTGCACAGCAACTTCGAGGAGCGCGAGTCCGGCCTCGCCCTGGAGCAGCAAGGGAACGGGAAGGCCTTCCGGGCGCCGCCGCGCCCGCGCGTCGACTGCAGGTACCTCGTCACCGCGTGGACGACCGACGTGAAGGACGAGCACCAGCTCCTCGGAAGCCTGTTGACCGCACTCCTGACGAACCAGGAGATCGCGCCCGAGTACCTGCAGGGCGACTTCGCCCGCGTCCGCCCGATCCCGGCGCTCAAGGTGGCCGAGCCGAAGGCGCAGGACGACGCCGACTTCTGGAGAGCGCTCGGCGGTCAGATCAAGCCGGGGCTCGACGTCGTGGTCACGGCGACGGTCGACCTGCAGCCGGTGACGGAGGCCGGTCCGCCTGTCGAGCGCTACCGGATCGATCTCGGTCGCGGCGCTGCTACGGAGACCGTCGAGCTCGTCGGGGGCGAGGCCGGGGACGCCCCCCCGGGGACGCCGGTGACGTCACCGCGCGGCGCGGCCGTCGTCGAAGAGGGCGGGGCCTACAGGGTCCGCGCCCACACGGGCGACCGCGTCGTCGTGGAGACGACGCCGCCGGTGGAGTACGAGGTCGGCGAGCGGGGGGCCCGGCCGCCGCGCCGCGGCAAGGGGCGGAGCAAGGACGACGCCCGGGGCGAATAGAGTCAGGGCGCCACGAGGTCGAAGTACGGCCCGAACTCCTCCGCCCTGCAGAGCCGCCCGATCTTGTGGTACTCGTCCTCGGTCGCGAGCACGACGTCGGTCATCGCGACGTCCCCCCCGGAGTCGGCGGCGCGGTACGCGGCACCGAGCGCGACGTTGCGGATGCTGCCGCCCGACAGCTGGAACGCCGTCGCGCAGAAGTCGAGGTCGACGTCGGGGGCGAGCGGCAGCGGGGGCCTCAGGCAACGCAGCCACAGCGCGCAGCGCTCTGCCGGGCCGGGCATCGGGAACGTCACGACCTTGTCGAGCCGTCGTGTAAACGCCTCGTCCAGGTTCGCACGGAGGTTCGTCGCGAGGATCGCTACCCCACGGAACGCCTCCATGCGTTGGAGCAGGTACGCGGTCTCGATGTTCGCGTAGCGGTCGCGCGCGTCCTTCACGTCCGATCGCTTCCCGAACAGGGCATCGGCTTCGTCGAAGAACAACACGCCGCTCGAGACCTCGGCCTCTGCGAAGATGCGCTCGAGGTTCTTCTCGGTCTCTCCTATGTACTTGTCGACCACCGTCGCGAGGTCGACGGTGTAGAGGTGCAGCCCGAGCTCACGTGCGATGACCTCGGCCGCCAGGGTCTTGCCGGTTCCGGACTGCCCCGCGAACAGGGCGGTGACGCCTTCCTCGCGCCCGCCGCCGCGCCGCATCGCCCACTCGCCCAGGACACGCTCGCGTTGCCTCACCCGTACCGCGATCTCCCGCAAGGACTCGAGCGTGTGGGCCGGCAGGACGAGGTCGTCCCAGCCGGCCGCCGGCTCGATGCGGCGAGCGAGTCGCTCCAGGCCTACCGCGGCCCGGTTCCGTGCCCCGCGATGGAGGTCGGCGACCGTGACCTTGCGCCCTTCGGCCGCGGCGGTGCCGAGGGCAACGGCGGCGGCGGGCGCGATCTGCTCCGGCGACAGCTTGAAGTGCGACGTCGCCCGCGCCGCGTCGACGTCGTCGGCGGACCCGCCGAGGGCGCTGCGCCAGATCTCGTCGCGCACCGAGTGTCCCGGCGGCTCGACGTCGAGCTGCAGCGGGACGGCCGACGACCATTCGGGGTCCCACGAGACCGACCCCGTGAACGCGATCGTGCACTCGCCGTCGGCGAGGGTTCCGATCGCGCCGGTGCAGCCTGCGATCGCTTCGACCGGCCCGGCGATCAGGGGAGCGTCACGAAGGCGGGCGTCTCGCACCGCCACACGTACCACCTCGCCAGCGTGCTCGGCGGCGGCGGTGCGGAGGTCTATCGAGATCGCCTCGTCGCCGAGCGCGGCCGAGGCGATCGATCGCGCCGACGACCCCGGCGCCTCGCGCAGGTACCAGACGCGCGTCCCCGACCTCAGCGACCGCTCCATCTTGTCCGCCGGCGGCGACGGATGCGGGTGGACGGGCGCGAGGAGCGGCGCCAGCACGTCGTCGACCCGGTCGGACCCGGCGAGGAAATTGCACACCGCGTCGGGGACACGCAGAGGGCGCGTGAGGAACGGGCGGTCCGGCTCGTCGACGAGCAGCAAGCCCTCCCCGACCATCGTGGCGCCGGGCAGGAACCGTTCGCGGAAGACGACGTGCTCGCTGTCGGCGCCGCACAGCTCGAGCACGAGGCCGATGCCGGCGCGACGCCGCGTGACGTCGTCCTGAAGGTACCCATAGAGCTGCTCGAAACGGCGGTCGAAGTCCGGCGCGAGCGCGATCACGAGCGCGGCGACCTCGAAGTCGTCCAGGGCGAAGCGCCGCGAGACCTCTGAGAGCCGCGACTCGCCTCCGGCCCGGAACGGAAGCGACCACTCCGGTACGTCGTCGCGCCGGCGGGCGAGGAGGCGGTCGACGTCCGCGTCGGCGAGATAGAGGCCGCGGAACTTGTCGCCTGGGTTCGCGTCGGAGGCGCGCCGGGCCGCGACGACGTCGTGCACGCGTTTCTCCAGCGCCCTCAGGCAGGTCGCGAGCGCGGCGCGGGACGCGCGGCGGGCTTCCACGGCGTGACGTTCGCCGACGGCGGCCCTCGTCGCAAGAGGAGTAGGGGCAACGAAAGGTGGCTACGTTCTGCACCTGAGGGCATCACGTCGCGCCCGCGGCCCCCACGGAACGTGCCCTCACGTCTTCCCGTCTGCCTCTGGAGCCGAGCCGCGGCCGTCCCTAGGTTGGACCCATGTCCCGCGTCCTCATCGGCGGTTTCGGCGCGATCGCACGGCTGGGGTTGCGCGACGCCTTGGACGAGGAGGGCTTCGACGTCGTGGCCGAGCAGAGCGCGCCGGAGGAGCTACTGGCGTTGCTGACACGGGTCCGCCCCGACGTCGTCCTCCTGGACCTCGAGACCGAGAGCTCGGCCGAGCTCGCGGCGCGCATCTGTAGCGACTTCCCCTCGGTGAAGGTCATCGCATGTTCCCCGGAGGAGTCGACGATGCGCGTCTTCCCACCGTTCCACCACGGCGAGTCGTACCTGTCGGACCTGGACCCAGTCGCTCTTGCGGAGACCGTAAGAGGCTGACCTGATCGGAGGAGGTGTCATGCCGACCTATCTATCGCCCGGCGTGTACGTGGAGGAGGTCGACCGGGGCTCGAAGCCCATCGAGGGCGTCGGAACCGCGGTCGCCGCGTTCGTCGGATTCACCGCACGGGCCCCCGCGGCCGATCCTTCCGACCCCGACGGGATCCGTCCGCGCCTCGTGACGAACTGGGGCCAGTTCGAGACGCTCTACGGCGGCTTCGTCGAAGGGGCGATGCTTCCGCACGCGGTGTACGGCTACTTCAACAACGGCGGCGGCTCCTGCTACGTCGCCCGGATCCCCCACACCAAGGGGGGCAGCTCAGAGCCCCGCGCCGCGCTTCCGTCCGGCTCCAAGCGACAGCTCGAGACGCTGGAGGTGTCCGCACGCGAGGCGACGGACGCCGTCGAGGTCGTGGTGGAGCCCGCCGAGGGCGAATCGCCCTCCACGTTCACCCTGCGCGTCGTAGCCGCGGGGCAGGAGGTCGAGACGTTCCCTGACCTCACCTTCGGCCGCGGGAACCGCAACGTGGAAACGATCGTCAACCAGGAATCGCGCTACATCACGGTCAGCGCTCCGACTGCGTCCGGCGTCTCGGTCTCGGAGCGGGTTCCGGCGGCCGGACGATACGCGCTGGGGATCGGTGAGGCGTCGCCGATCGCAGTGTCCGGGAGCGACTTCGAGGGATCGGAGTCGGAGCGGACGGGGGTGCGCGGGCTCGTCATCGCCGACGAGGTGACGATGCTCGTCGCGCCGGACCTCGTCACCGCAGCGAGCCGCGACGGCGGACTCGACCTCGATCTGTTCAAGGCCGTCCAGACGGCGATGATCAACCACGCGGAGAACGCCGGCGACCGGATGGCGATCCTGGACGCTCCGCCCGGCCTGTCCCCGCAGGAAGTGAAGGAGTGGCGGGACGCGACCGCGATGTACGACTCGAAGTTCGCAGCGCTCTACTACCCGTGGATCAGGGTCGCGAACCCTCTGGCGGGCGCGTCCGCGAACGGCAACCGCGTGCTCACGATCCCTCCGTCGGGCCACATCGCGGGGATCTGGGCGAGGAACGACGACACCCGCGGCGTCTGGAAAGCGCCGGCGAACGAGGTCGTGCGCGGCGCGCTGGACGTCGAGACGAAGGTGACGAAGGGCGAGCAGGACCTGCTCAACCCCGTGGGCGTCAACTGCATCAGGCCGTTCGGGACGCGCGGGATCCGTGTGTGGGGGGGCCGGACGCTCTCCTCCGACCCCAGCTGGAGGTACGTCAACGTCAGGCGCCTCTTCAACTTCATCGAGGAGTCGATCCTGGTCGGGACGCAGTGGGTCGTGTTCGAGCCGAACGACCTCGACCTGTGGGCGCGCGTGAAGCGGACCGTGTACGCGTTCCTGCTCGGCCTGTGGAGGCAGGGCGCCCTGTTCGGCGCCGCGCCCGAGCAGGCGTTCTACGTCAAGTGCGACGAGGAGACGAACCCGCCGGGGTCGGTGGACGAAGGAAAGCTCGTCGTCGAGATCGGGATCGCACCGGTGAAGCCGGCGGAGTTCGTGGTGTTCCGCATCAGCCAGTGGGCGGGCGGGGCAGGCGCGGCAGAGTGACAGAAGGGAGCTGACGACACATGGCCGAGGTGAACACGCTCAAGCCGCTGACCACGTTCTCGTTCCACGTCGAGCTCGACGGCGTCGACATCGGGGCGTTCAAGGAGTGCTCCGGCGTCGACTCCGAGACCGAGGTGATCGACTACAAGGAGACCACGAAGGAGGGGAAGCTCATCATCCGCAAGCTTCCCGGCGGCATGAAGTGGTCGGACATCACCCTCAAGAAGGCGATCGACTCGCGCAAGGACCTGTGGAGCTGGCGATCCGAGGTCGAGAAGGGGGACATCGACGCGGCGCGTCGCAACGGATCGGTGGTGCTCTACGACTCGACGCACACCGAGGTCGCCCGGTGGAACTTCTTCTCGGGATGGCCGTCGAAGTGGAAGGGCGCCGACCTGAACGCGGGTGAGAACTCCGTCGCGGTCGAGGAGATCACGATCACGCACGAGGGACTGGTCCGCGAATGAGCCTGCAGACCGAGTTCCCGTTCACGCTGCCGAAGGGGTTCGTGGACAAGCACGGCACGTTGCATCGCGAGGGGCTCATGCGGCTCGCGACCGCGCGTGACGAGATCGAGCCGCTTCGTGACGCCCGCGTCCAGGAGAACGAGGCGTATCTGACCGTGATCGTGCTGTCGAGGGTGATCACGCAGCTCGGCACGCATCCGCAGGTGACGCCGGCGACGATCGAGGGTCTGTTCGTCGACGACCTCGCGTTCCTTCAGGACTTCTACACGAGCATCAACTTCGGTACCGACGGACCGGCGGAGGAGCAGCGCGGCCGCGGCCCTTTCGAGGTGGCCCAGAGCGCCACGGGCTGACGCGCTATCCGACTGCCGAGCTGTGGAGCGAGATTGCCTACCTCGCCTTTCATTTCCACTGGGAGCTCGACACGTTGCTGGACCTGCAACACGACGACCGGAGCAAGTTGCTGAACGAGGTGGCGGACCTCAACGAGCGTGCGATGCAGACGACGACGGAGGAGGTGGCAACGGGTGGCTGGTGAAGCACGGACGGCGGATGCGCCGTTCACCGGGAAGTTCAAGTTCTCGGTGGAGGGCGTCGGCGAGATAGGCGCGTTCACCGAAGTCACGGGCCTCTCCGTCGAGGTCGACGTCGTCGAGATCAAGGAGGGAGGACAGAACCACTTCTCCCACAAGGTCCCGGGCCGGATGCAGTGGCCGAACATCGTCTTGAAGCGCGGCGTCACGGACAGCGACAACCTCTTCGACTGGTTCGCGAAGACGTCGGGCGAAGGCTTCGCCGGTGAGGGGAACGCGCTCGCGCGGACGCAGGGCCAGGTCACGGTCGTGGACGCGAAGGGGGACCCAGTCCGCGCCTGGGCGTTCGAGGAGGCCTTTCCGGTGAAGTGGACGGGGCCGACGATGACCGCGTCCTCGAGCGAGGTAGCGATCGAGGAGCTGGAGATCGCGCACCATGGGTTCCGGCCTGCGTAGGAGCGCGCCGATCACGGCGCGACGCGGCATACGCGCCCATGCGGCCGCGTGGGCGGGAAAGGTCGCGGCCCGAACCAGGCACCTTCTACGGCGGGGGTTGCTCTTCCGGAGGACGCCGGGCTGCGTCGTGCGGCCGTTCGGTGTGGGGAGCCTCGCCGTCCGGGGACGGGGGCTCACGGCCGCGCCCCCGCGGTGGGGGGAAGGTGGGGCCGCCGCGGACGGAACCGGAGCGGCCCCCGCGACGCCGCTCGGCCGATACGCGCGGCCACCCGGGACCCGTGCCCGGCCGTCACGCGGTCGGGGGACCGAGCGCATCGCCGTGACGGGCACCCGGTCGATGCGGCGAGCGCGCCGGGGACGCGGCACCGAGACGCACGGTCGCACGACGCTCGGCGCGCGTACGGACCGGACCGTTCGCGGCCGGGAGGGGCACGCCACCGTGACGCGCGCCGAGCGATGGCTGCGCGCGGTCCGATCGCGGCCGCTCGAACGGCCGGTCCCGTTCCCGACCTGGGCACGGCCGCTCGTCCGCGCGATCGCCGGGAGTCGCCGGACCCCACGGATCACGTTCGGGACCGCTACGAGTAGCGCCCTCACCGCGGCCGGCGCCACTGCCGCGGCCTGGGGCGGAGTGGTGCGTCTTCCGCGCCCGCCGCGGGAGACACCCGAAGACGTCGAGACGATCGCACACGAGCTCTCGCACACGGTCACGGGTGGGCCCCGTCCTTCGTTCTTCGAGGGGGCGGCGACGGACCCGGGTGAGACGCGTGCGCGCGCCCTCGGGCGAAGCGTGCGCCGGATCGCGACATCGCTCGGAACGTCGCCCGGCCTCGCGCGCCGCACGGCCGCGGTGCTCGCCGGAGGCCCGGTGCAGCGCGCCGCGGCCCTACCGGTGCCGGACGTACGGTCGTTGCCGGTGGCCGGAGCGGCCGCGAGCGTGGCCCAAACGCCACTGCGTGCGACCCGGACGGCTGCGGCGGCCGGAGGGTTCCCCGCAGCGGGTCCCCTCGGCGTCGATCCCTCGGCGGCCCTCACGGCGGCGCGGTCGGCCGCGGCGCAGGAGGTGTCGTCGGCGACGCGCGGCGCGACCGCCGCCGCGGCGGACCTCGCCGACGCGACCGGCAGCGACGTCCTCGGCCGCGCGCAATCGGCCGCGGCTCGAGTCGCAGGCGGGGACGGTCTCGGGGCTCTCGGCGCGGCCGTCGGGGCCGCCCGCGACCCCGCGGGCCAGCTCGGCTATCTCCTGGAGGCGCTCGAGGAGAGAGTGGTCGCGGAGCTGGAGCGCCGCGGCGGACGCTACGCGGGGGCGTTCTGATGGGTGCCCGCGTCGCCGCGTACATCACGACGGAGCTGAACGACCGTATCGACTGCCTCTTCAACCCGGCCGAGCTCACGATCTCGAAGGCGAACCGGTGGAACCCCGCGCAGGCACCCGGGAAGGACGCGCCGAACCTCGAGTTCCAGCAGGGCGACTCCGGCACGCTCACGATGAGCCTCACCCTGGACACGACGGACACGGGGCAGCCGGTCACTCGTCACACCGACAAGCTCCTGGGGCTCATGAAGGTCGACACCGCGCTCCCGGAGGCGGACGCGTCGACGAACAGCGGCCGGCCCCCGTGGTGCACGTTCCACTGGGGCGACATGCACTCCTTCAAGGCCGTCGTCGAGAACCTTCGCTTTACGTTCACGTACTTCTCGAGCGAGGGCGTCCCGCTCAGGGCGAACGCGGACATGACGCTGAAGCAATACGAAGACGAGGCGTCGTGGGGGCCGATGAACCCGACGTCGATCACGCCGAACCCGCACGCGATCCATCAGGTCCAGCGCGGTGAGACCCTCGACCGGATCGCGGCGGTGCACTATGGGAGATCCGACAGATGGCGCCTGATCGCCGAGGCCAACGCGGTCGTCGACCCGATGCTGCTGGCCCCCGGCACGGTCCTGGCGTTGCCCGAGGTCGAGGTGAGGGCCCGTGGCTGAGTCCGCGCACTTCAGCAACGTCGTCGTGACGGCGGACGGACGGCCGTTGTCGCAGGAGCTGTACGCGGCGCTGGTGCTCGTGCGCGTCGAGGAGTCGGTCCAGCTCCCGGACGCGTTCACCATCAGGTTCGCCGACCCGCACTTCGAGCTGTTCGACGCCGCGACGTTCGAGATCGGGTCGCAGGTCGACATCGCGTTCGCAGCCGGCGGTGATCCCACGACGGTGACGACGGGCGAGGTCACCGCGATCTCGGTCGAGCAGGGGGCCGGAGGCCGGCACGAGCTCGTCCTCTCCGGGCTCGACGTGACGCACAGGCTCGCGAAGCCGCCGAAGACGCGCAGCTTCCAGCAGATGACGGACGCCGACATCGCGGAGCAGATCGCGAGCGAGCACGGGTTCGACGCCGAGGTCGACGCAACCGGCGAGGTCAACGAGTACGTCCTGCAGACGAGCCAGTCGGACTTCGCCTTCCTGAAGGCGCGCGCCGCGCGCATCGGCTTCGACGTCTGGATCGCGCAGGGAAAGCTCTTCTTCAAGGAGCAGCCGCGGGCGGCCGTCGACCCTCCCGAGCTGCGGTGGGGCGAGAACCTGCACAGGTTCAAGGTCCGTTTCTCGTCGGCGGAGAGATGCGACGAGGTCGTCGTGCGCGGCTGGGATCCCGTCGGCAAGGCCGCAGTCGTCGGACGCGCGACCGAGGGCGACGCGGGGACGACCGCGCCGGCCGCGGAGGCGATGACCGCCGCGGCGCGCAACGGGTTCGGCGAGGTCACGCGGTTCGCGGGGCAGTTCCCCGTGAGCACGCAGGCCGAGGCGGACGCCCTCGCGAGCTCGCTGTTGCTGAAGGCGTCGGGGGAGGAGGTCATAGCGCGGGGTGAGGCCTCCGGCGACCCGTTGATCGCCGCGGGGGCGACGGTACGGGTCGGCGCCATGGGGGCGAAGCTGTCGGGCGACTACCGCATCACGAGCGTGGAGCACTTCTACGGCGCCGGCAGCCCGTACACGACGAGGTTCGTCTGCGGTGGGAAGGATCCCGGGTCGTTCGCGGACCTCGTCGGCGCGTCCGGGGGCGGGACGTTCGGAGCCGCCGCGACGGGTTGGGGAAGCCTCGTCGTCGGCGTCGTCACGAACGTCGACGACCCCGAGCACCTCGCGCGCGTGAAGGTCAAGTTCCCCTCGTTGACGGACCAGGACGAGAGCGCGTGGGCGAAGCTCCTGGCGCCCGGGGCCGGCCCGTCGCGCGGGCTCCAGGCGATACCGGAGGTGAACGACGAGGTCCTGGTCGGCTTCGAGCACGACGACAAGCACCGCCCGGTCGTGCTGGGCGGCCTGTGGAACCGCGAGGACCCACCTCCGGAGGACGTCGTCGAGAACGGCGCGGTCGCCGCGCGACCGTGGGTGTCGCGGAACGGGCACCGTGTCGTCTTGCGGGACGAGGACGGGGGCGCGGGTGAGGTGCTCGTCGCGGTCGGCGACGGGACGTCGAAGCTCTCGGTCAAGCGCGACGAGACCGCGCTGGAAGGTGAGCAGAAGCTCTCCGTAGAGGCGCGCGAGATCGAGATCAAGGCCGCTCAGAGCCTGGTCCTGCGCGCGCCGCGGGTCGAGATCGCCGGTGACGCCGAGGTGAAGGTCACGGGCGGCACCGTGAGGATCAACTGATGGCACAGCCCGTGGCGCGTCAGACCGACCAGGTGACGGCAATGGACGTCCACGTCGTCCTCGTCCCGTCGCCGGGCGGCCCCGCCCCGACGCCGCTGCCGCACCCGTTCTCGGGCACGCTCCAGTCCAACCTGGTGCCGACCGTCCTCGTGAACGGGCTCCCCGTCGCGACCACGGGCAGCGTCGCGGTCAACTCGCCGCCGCACCTCCCCACGCCGCCGGGGACGAGCTTCACCGTCCCCCCGGCGAACCAGGGCGTGGTGCAGACGGGGTCCGCCACCGTGTTCGTAGGCGGGAGGCCGGTCGCGCGCGTGGGCGACCCCGTCCTGACGTGCACCGACGTCCCGGGCCCCCTGGGCACGATCACCACGGGCTCGCCCACGGTGATCGTCGGATGAGCGCGACGAGCGACTTCGTCGGCACCGGCTGGGCCTTCCCGCTCCGCGTGGGCCCCCGCGGGGGCATCGCGCTCGACTCCGAGGATGCGGCGATCCGGCGCGCCCTGCACCTGATCATCGCGACCGCTCCCGGCGAGCGCGCGATGCGGCCCGAGTTCGGGTGCCGCATCTGGGACCTGCTGTTCGGCGGGACCGACCCGAACACACTCGGCCTCATGGCGCAGACGGTGCGGGACGCGATCGCGCGCTGGGAGGCGCGTGTCGACCTGGAGGACGTGGCCACGCGCGTCGACCCCGACGATCCCGCACGCGTGCTGATCGACGTCACCTACGTCGTGAGGTCCACGAACGACCGGCGGAACCTCGTGTACCCGTTCTACGTCATCCCGAAGGAAGAGGAACGATGACGCTTCCCGCACCCGCGCTCGACGACCGCAGCTTCCAGGACATCGTCGACGAGGCGAAGAGGCTGATCCCTCGTTACTGCCCGGAGTGGACGGACCACAACGTGTCGGATCCCGGGGTCACCTTGATCGAGCTCTTCGCGTGGATGACCGAGATGATCCTCTACCGCGTGAACCAGATCCCCGACAAGCACTACACGAAGTTCCTCGAGCTGATGGGGATCGAGCTGTTCCCGGCCTCACCCGCCCGGACGGAGCTGGCATTCTGGCTCTCGACGGCACAGCCGGAGGCCGTACGGGTACACGCGGGGACGAAGGCGGGAACCCAGCGGACGGAGCAGGAGGAGTCGGTCGTGTTCATGACGGACTACGACCTCGTGATCGTGGTGCCGAAGCTGACGTCCTGCCTGACGGCGACCGGCGACGCGAACTACGAGGACCACTGGGACGACCTGCGGATCCCCGGGCAGACGGTCGCGTGCTTCCGGACTGTGAGTCCCGGTGACGCGATCTACTTCGGCTTCGAGGAGAGCCTCGCGGGGAACATCATCCGGCTCGACTTCGAGGCGTCGAGCTCCGGCAAGGGCGTCCAACCCGACAACCCGCCGTGGGGGTGGGAGGCGTGGTCCGGTGACCGCTGGGAGCCGGTGCGCGTCCACAGGGACGAGACCGCCGGCCTCAACACGAACGGCGCGGTCGTCCTGATCGTCCCGCGCGACCACAAGCCACTGATCGTCGGCCCGCGCCGCGCGTTCTGGCTTCGCTGCCGGATGGAGGAGCCGGGGCCGGATCAGCCGGGCTACACGGCCTCCCCCGAGGTCGCGTCGGCGTCGGTCACCAGCCTCGGCGGCACGATGCTCGCGCATCACGGCGAGGAGGCGCCCCGGGAGCTGCTCGGGACGAGCGAAGGCGTGCCGGGACAGTCGTTCACCGTGCGGCGGACGCCCGTCCTTGCGCGGCGGCGCGGCGAGACCGTCGCCGTCACGACCGAGGGCCGCACGGAGGAATGGCGAGAGGTCGAGGACTTCTCGGCGTCGTCGAAGTCCGACCGGCACTTCACCTGGGACTCGAGCAGCGGCGTCATCGCTTTCGGCCCGGAGGTGCGTCATCCCGACGGCGACAAGCGCCAGCACGGCGCCATCCCGAAGATCGGCTCCGAGATCACCGTAACGGGCTATCGGTTCGGGGGCGGCCTCCGCGGGAACGTGGGCGCCGGGACGGTGTCGGTGCTGAAGTCCTCGATCCCGTTCGTCGGCCGCGTCGAGAACCTGGTCGCAGGCAAGGGCGGTGTCGACGCGGAGACGGTGGAGAACGCGAAGAAGCGTGGGCCGCTGTCGTTGCGGACAGGCGAGCGCGCGGTGACCGTGCCGGACTTCGAGCGCCTGACGCTGGAGGCCTCTCCCGGCGTAGCCCGCGCCCGCTGCCTGCCGCCGCCGGACCCGGCGTCGCCCGTCAGGATGCTCATCGTCCCGCGCGTCGAGATCCCGCCCGAGCGTCTGACGCTCGACGACCTCGCGCTTCCCGAGGAGGTCCGCGGCAAGGTCGCCGGATACCTCGAGGACCGCCGGATCCTCACGACGACGGTCGAGCTCAGCACGCCCTTCTACCAGGGGGTCACCGTCGTGGCGCGCGTGACGAAGGCGGCGGACGCCGACGCCGGCCTGCTGCGCGACCGCCTGCTGACCAAGGTGTACCGCTACATCGAGCCGATCGCCGGCGGGCCGGAAGGGAGCGGCTGGCCGTTCGGCCGCGACCTCAACATCGGTGAGGTCTTCGGGCTCCTCGCGAACGTCGAGGGCGTGGCCGGCGTCGACGAGGTCACGCTCTACCACGCCGACCTCCGGACGGGTGACCGCCGCGAGGTGCAGCAGCGCGCGCGGCTACGGGACGACTCCGTGTTCGTCTCCTACAAGCACCAGGTGCTCATCACGTGACGACGCAGCGGTTCGCGCCGGGGTGGCTCGTCGAGCAGCTGCCGCGCGCGCTCTCGGACGACCCCTTCACGCGCCAGTTCCTGCGGATCTTCGAGGACGTCGCCGAGTCGGTCCGGCGCAACGTGATCGCGTTCGAACACGATCTCGACGTCGCGCTCGGGCCGATGGAGTTCGTCAGGTGGATGGGAGGCTGGCTCGCGCTGACCGCGCCCGCGTCGCTGTCCGAGCCGCGCCAGAGGGAGCTGGTCGCCGCCGCCGGCGCGATGTGGCGGAGGCGCGGCACGAAGCCTGCCGTGGTCAGGCTGCTCGAGGCGGTGACTGCGTCGACCGTCGAGATCGACGACGGGGGAGGGGTCTTCGAAGAGGGCGGCGCGCCCCCGAACCGCAAGGCGGTCGTCGTGCGGCTCGAGAGCCGCGGGAAGCTGACCGACGAGCAGCTGCTCGAGCTCCTCCGTCTCGAGGTGCCCGCGAACGCGACGCTCGAGCTCGACGTCGCCACGGGCCCAGAGGCGCCGGTTGTCGCCGAACCGCCGGAAGACGAGCAGTGACGAGACCCCAACACGCCCCACGCGGGCAGGAAGCGAGGTCCTGAATGGCGGCGATCCGCTGTCCGCAGTGTGGGAGGGAGATCACCGACCCCGCGGTCGAGTTCTGCCCGAACCCGGACTGCGGGTATCCGCTGTCCTTCGCGAAGCCATCCGAGCCTGACGAACCAGAGCCCGCGATGGAACGACGCCCGCTGGAGAAAGTCGAGCCGCCGGTCACCTCACCGACACCACCGGTCACGCCGACCCCGCCGACCCCGCCGGTGCCCCCTCCCGTGCCTCCCCAGCCCCCGTCGGGTTCGGGCGCGAACCCGGGGCTCCTCATAGCGGCTGCAGTGGCGGTCGTCGTCGTCATCGGGATCGTCGTCGCGTTCGCCGCCGGTGGAGACGACGACGCACCGGTCGAGACGACGGCCACGCCGGACGCCCGCGAGACCCGCGGCGGAGGCGCCGCGACCCCCGAGCCGGAGGACGTGCTTGCTTTCGCGCGCGTGTCGCACGACGAGGAGGTGTTCGGAGGCGAGGGTGACCAGATGATGCACCGTGTGGCCGCGGGCGACGGGCAGCTCGTGGCCGTCGGGCGGGAGGGCCTGGTCGGTTCGTACGACGCGGCGCTGTGGACGTCCAGCGACGGCGAGACGTGGCGCCAGATCGACGCCGATCCGGCGGTCGTCGGCGGCGAGGGCGAGCAGGAGATGACCGCGATAACCCAGACCCCCGAGGGCTACGTCATCGTCGGCTACGACCGGACGAGCTTCGACGAGAACGCGGCAGTGTGGTTCTACGACGGCGCGGTCGTGACGCGGATCGACCCCGCACAAACGGCGCTGGGCGGGCCCGGGATGCAGGAGATGACGCGCGTGATCGCCGCGGAGGGGCGCGTCCTGGCCGTCGGGACGGACGGGGTGATCGACCCCGTCGCCCCCGACGCGGGGGTGTGGGAATCGGTCGATGGGACGAGCTGGGCGAGGATCACCTCGGAGCACTTCGGCGGCGAGCACCACCAGTTCATGCGGACGATCACCGCCTTCGGCGACGGGTACGTGGGGGCAGGGGACGAGGAATCCGAAGCCGGGTTCGACGCGGCGGTCTGGAAGTCGACGGGCACGTCCTTCGACCGCGTCCGGGCGACCGATGAGACGTTCGGCGGCGCCGGCGACCAGCAGATCTTCTCCGTCGCTACGTTCGGACGCACGGTCGTCGCCGTGGGCGCGGCCGAGGGTGCCGCCGGCGTCGACGCGACCGTCTGGATCTCCGACGACGGCATCGCGTGGGAGCGCATCTCCGACGCGGCCGTCATGGGAGGCCCGCGTTATCAGGCGATGTTCGGCGCCGCGGCCGCAGGCGACGTCCTTGTCGTCGTCGGCTTCGACAGCGCCGCGGGCGAGCAAGAGGATGCCGCGATCTGGGAGTCGACGGACCTGCGGACGTGGAGGCGTTCGACGATCGACGCGTTCGGGGGGCCGGGCGAGCAGAGGCTCAGGGCGGTGACCGTCTTCGACGGACGCGTCGTCACGGTGGGCTGGGACGGCTCCGGCGGTGACCTCGATGCCGCGGTGTGGACTGCGCCCCTGCCCGAGTGAGCGAGCTCAGGTCCCGACGGAGCCGCCGACGATCGCCACGACGGCACCCGCGGCCGCGGCGATCGCCCCGATCCCGATGCCGGGCGTGCCGATCGCGTCCGGCGACACGAACAGCACGGCGAACACCGCGAGGACGACGACGAGCGCGAGCATCCCCGCGACGCGGGTGAGCTTCCCGGTGCGCGTGGGCGCGCCGAGCAGCACGAGCGCGCCGAAGAAGATCGATACGAAGCCCGCGGACGTGAAGAACCGGACGACGTCCTCCGACAGCCTGGTCCCGGAATCGGGGGCTTCGGTGGAGAACGCGATCGCGGCGTACTCCTTGTAGCCGAGCTCGACCCCCGTGAACGTGCCGATGTCCGTCACCCAGGTGGCGAAAGCACCTCCGATGAGCGCAGCCGCCGCGAGCAACGTCAGAAGGGTCCTGAGCGCGCGTAGCGTGCCGGGAGTGAACCTGGGAGCCTGCACGAACGTCGCGCTCGCGGTCAACGGCGTGGGCGCACCCTCGGCGCGGACGGTGATGCTCCTCTGCCTCTCGGTCCCGAAGAACTCGCGCGGCGCCGCCACGCGCACGCCGACGGCCGCCGAACCGCCCACCGGCACGGTCACCTGTTGCGGCGAGAACGAGAAGCTCGCGGCCCCCTCGGCGTCGGAGCCCGCCATGCTCAGCTGCAGGGGGGCGTTGCCGCCGTTCGACAACGTCGCCGTGAGGTTCCCCGAAGACCCGCCGCGCACCACCTGCGGCTGCAGCGTCAGCGCGACCCCGCCGGCGACCGTCGCCACGCGCACCGTGACCTGCTTCGTGGTGGACAGCCCGGGAGTGCTGGTGGACGACACCTGCACGGTGACAGAGCGGTCGCCGGCGGGGACCATAGCCCCGGGCGCGATCTCGAGCATCAGGGCGACGGTCCCCTCCTTGTCCGGGAACAGCCGCACCGCGGCAGGCTCCGACTGGAGCCACTGCTCGGTTCCGATAGCCGCGACGCTGAACTCGTCGATGATCGCGGTGCCGTTGAAGATCCGTACCTCGAGCTGGGCGGGGTCGCCTCCCGGCTTCAGCTCGACCGTCGCCGGTTGCACGTCCACCCGCAGCACGTCTGGCATCTCTCGCCTCCCCGTCAGAGGCAGACTCTACAGAAACGGGACGCGCCTCTCCACCTGGGCTACGCGTGCTTTAGGTCTAGGAGTTGCGGACCGCGCTTGGGGTGGCGGCGGCTCGACCCGTCGCGGCTACAGCGCTGTGGCGACGGCGGCTCCCGCTGCGACGATTGCGTACCTCCGCGCGACTGCGGGGAGACCAAGTGATCTCCCGAGACGGCCCAGTGGCGCGGACTTCGTTCAGCCCCTTCGGTAGAGGCGGGTCGTCAGCGGAGCGAACACCAGGGTCAAGGCCGCCGCGACCGCAAGCACGATGACGATGTCGCCGGCGTCGGCGTTTCCCTCCATCAGCCCACGGGAGGCGGTCGCGAGGGTTGAGACTGGGTTGACGTTGACGAAACCCTCGAGGATCGGTGGCAACGTGTTGGGCTCGACGAAGACGTTGGAGAGGAACGTGACCGGGAAGATTCCCATGAAGCCGGCGTTCATCACGGCGTTCGGGGATCGCAGCAGCAGCCCTAGTGTCGTGAAGACCCACGAGAGGCCGAATGCGAAGACCACCACGAGGCCCAGGGCCGAGACTGCGCCGGAAACGCCGGCCTCCGGCCGGTAGCCGAGGATCACGCCGACGACGATGATCACTGTGCCCGCGAGCACGTAGCGCACGCTGTCTCCCAAGAGCGAGCCCACCAGGGGAGCAGACCTCCAGATGGGGAGCGAGCGAAAGCGGTCCACGACGCCCTTGGTCAGATCGGTGTTGAGCGCGACCCCGGAATAGACCGTGACGAAAAGCACCGACATCACGAGAATCCCCGGGAGGATGTAGTCGAGATAAGCACCCGTGGACCCGGCGATCGCGCCGCCGAAGAGATAGGTGAACATCAGGACGAACATCACCGGCGTGATGGTCACGTCGAGGAGTTGTTCGGGGACGTGCTTGACCTTCAGCATCCCGCGCCAGCCGAAGGTGAGAGCGGTCGACAGCGCGTTCGCGCGAGGTGGGCGCGACGTCGAGGCGATTGCCTTGCGGACCGCAGTTTCGTCGGCGTCGGTCGCCGCCGGTGCCCTCTTGGTCGTCGGGGTCTGGCTCATGCCGGCTGCTCCTCCTCGGCGGGATCGAGTTCGTCGGACGGAACCTCCTCGGCCGGATGGCCGGTCAGGGCCA
>WUUC01006927.1_pt1 | contig 37972 bp, 50 predicted proteins | sample 6278441 | NCBI WGS metagenome assembly WUUC01 (sample SAMN13675441, study PRJNA597444) | soil metagenome | isolation source: soil | place: USA: Washington | collected 2017-10
TCGGTATCTACCACCCGAAGCGGGAGCACAACGTCGGTGGGCTGCTGCGCTCCGCCGGGCTGTACGGCGCGGCGATGGTGTTCACCGTCGGCGCCCGCTACCAGAAGCAGGCCTCCGACACGCTGAACGTGCCCGCGCACACCCCGCTGCTGCACTTCGACGACGTCGACGACCTGATCAGGCACCTGCCGTACGGCTGCCGTCTCGCCGGCGTCGAGCTGGACCCCCGCGCGATCCCGCTCGGCCGGTACGTCCACCCCGCCCGGGTCGCGTACCTGCTCGGCGCTGAGGACCACGGCCTGCCCGAGCAGGTCCGGGCCCGCTGCCACGAACTGGTGCAGATCGAAACCCCGGCCCCGTGGTCGATGAACGTGGCGTCCGCCGGGACAGTCCTGGCGTACGCCCGGCACATGCAGGCCACCCGAATAGGAGTCCAGTGACCTCGAACCCCCCAACCGGCCAGCCCGCAGACCCGGCACCCGTGGTGGTGCTGCACCCGCCCGAGGGCTGGTTCTGGTGGAACATAACCGACCCCGCAGACCTGGCGCTGCACCGCGCGATGGGCGGCACGCCAGACAATCCGCCCATCACCGAGGTCATGACCAATGTCGACCGCAGCATCGACCAGGAGGTAGCCGACCGGGCCCGCGCCGAGAACCTGGTCGTGAAGCACAGCGCGTTGAACTTCGTCGGCTGGGTCTGGCACGCCGACGGGCGGTGGCACGACTTCGTGCAGGTGCACGGCAAGGACGCCGGCTGCTACTCGGCCGAGACCCTCGACGAGCTGATGAAGATCGTCAACGACGAGCACGGGTGGGCGTGACCATGGACCCGATACGTGCCGGGATCGACCTGGGCGCCGACATGATCGACCTGCCGGTGTGGGACTGCATGGTTTGCGGCGAGCGCCGCAACTTCGGTGAGATCTCCGTGCAGCACCGGCCCATCCCCACCATGGTCGACCGGTTCCCGGAGTGCTGCGCCAACGTGTCGTACTGCAACGACCGGGCCGGCTGCGTCACCGCGGCGCTCGTCGACGGGCCCTGGCCTTTCGGTGACGTGCTGCGGCCCATCCACGTCATCCGGCTCACCGCGGCCGCCGAAGACGAACGGGCCTGGGCGAAACGACCGGAGATCGAGATGCTCGCCGTCGGGGTGATGGTGTGGCTGCGCGACGGCCCCGAGCTGCTGCACACCCTCGCCTCCCGGTACTCGGAGCCGGACCAGGTGGTCGTCGACGCCGCTCGGATGCTGCTGTCCGCCGGCCTGATCGAGATCGTGAAGGAGTGTGACCTGCGCGCCGGGGTGCACGCCTCACCGCACCGTGGAGGCGGGTGCATGCTCCGATGACCGGACCACTGATCAGGATGACCGTTGCCCGGCGGCCGGCGTCGAGCCAATACCCGGCCCTGTGGTGGTCCGGCGCGTGCCCATGGCCGTCCCTGCCCACCACTGACTTCGCGTTCCGCTGCTGCTCCGACGATGGGGTCCTGCTTAAGGTGCACTACGTCGAGGTGCACCTGCCGCGTAACCCCGGTGATTGGGTCGCGACGATCACGCTGCAACGCTGGGACGAGGACGGGGTGCAGCATCTGATGCACCAGCACAACTTCGGGCTCGGGTAGCCGTACCATCACCCGTATGTTGATCTTGGAGTTTGTGTGTCCCAGCTGCGCCAGCGGCAACCACAGCGAATGCCGGGGCGGCACCTGGTGCCCGTGCCAGCACAAGCCGCCGGCACCGCGGTGAGCACCTGGCGGCGTGCGCTGCTCTGCCTCGGCGCGGTACTCGCGTCCGCCGTGATCGCGCTCATCGTCGCGGTCACCGGCGGCTCCCGCTGGGCGGCGGCCGCGGCCGCGACCAGCGCGCTGGCCATCGTGACCGGCGTGGTCGGACTGGAACAGAAAGATCTGCGGACACGCGCAGACCCCCGACGATGACCACATCGGGGGCCTGCGTGTCGGCGCCGCGGAACGGATGCGGCAGCCACTGCGGTGCGCGCTGGCACCAACGTCAGCCGGAGAGGGGACCTCGCATGCCCCTGCGGCGTCAGTCGGTGGTCGCGCTGCGTCCCGCAGGCATAGGGGCGCGGGCCTGCCCGGCGTTGGCTGCCGCTCCTTCGATGAACGCGTTGGCGTCGTCCTCGGCGCCGTTTCCCTCGAGAAGACGACGCACCTCGGACTCGCGGTAGCGGCCGTGACCGCCGGGCGTCCTGACCCGGGAGATCCGACCGGCCTGGGCCCACCGGCTGATGGTCTTCGGGTCGACGCGGAACAGCGACGCCACCTCACCAGGGGTGAGCAGCCGATCTCCGGTATCCATGCGATCGACGGTAGATCAACACACGCCCCAATCTGAGGGTTATGCCGGTTTCCGTCGTCCCGGCACCTCAGCGCCCTTTCTTCCGGCCCTCCAGCTTGGCCATCAACTCGGTACGCAGGTGATCCGGCATCCGGGTCGGCAGGGCCGGCTGCACCGCCGCCACCGGTTTCTTCCTCGGCTTCGGCGGTGCTGCAGGCGCCGCCGGCTTCGCGGGGGCGCGCGGCCCCGACGGGATCGGCAGGGCACCCTGCACATGCTGGCGCGGTTTGCGGTCGGTGTCGTCGTCGCCGTAGTGCAGCACACCTCGCTCGTCGACCCAGTCGGATTTGACGGCGGTGCAGCCGCGCGGCCCGCACATCCACAACCAGCCCGGCTCCCCCGGCCGGCCGATCAGCGGGCCCGGCTTCATTGGCTTGTAGAACCACGTCTCCGGGAACCCGGTGTAGGTGGCCAGCAGGCCGACCTGCTCGGCGGTCGGTGTCGCCTCGCCCTGCTCCCAGCCGTCGACGTCCCCGGCCGGGTTGCTCTCCCAGGTGCCGCAGTCCAGGTCCACCTGCGGGCCGTCGACCCGGTCGTCGTCCTGCGCATTCAGTGCGAGGGTGATCCGGGCGGGCACCACCCTGCCGGTCGCGACCAGCTGCTCATCACGTTGCCGCCGTGCGGCGTCACGGTGTGCCTGCTGGTGCGGTTCGTTCTGCGCCGCCGCCAACTCCTGGGCGGGCCGGGCCGCGCGGCGGGTGGCGCTGTGCACGCGCGGGTCCGGCGGCGCGGGCGCGGCGGGCCGGCGGAACGGCACCACGTTGTCGTCTGCCACCGCCGGTCAGCCTTCCACGCCGCGCATCCAGCGGCGCGAGCCGCCGCGCAGCCGCCGCAGCCGGCCGACCGCCCGGGGGTGCTCGCTGTGCGCCAGCCCGTTGTCGAGCAGCCCGTCGAGCCGCGCGTAGAAGGCGGTCTCGGTCAGGCCGAGCTCGCGGATCCGGTTGGCCATCGTCCCCGGCCGCAGCGTCTGGTCGGCGAGGATCAGGATTTGCCGGTCGAGGGGGCTCAACGCGGGGACGACCCGCACGTCGACGACGAGGCCGCCGTGGCGTTGGATCCAGCCGACCCGCCACCACCGGCCGGCCAGCTCGAACTCCTCCCGCAGCTGAACGCGGGGTTTGACCGCGGCCCACCCGATCAGGTGCCCCTCGTGGTGCATGTGCCTGACCGGGCACAGGAAACGGAAGCTCACGCCGTGACCAGCTTTTTGTCCGGCGACACCGACCAGCGGTCCCCGGCCGGGACGTGCGCGATCGCGTCGGAGAACGCCCGCTCCAGCGACGCGAAAGACGCGTCGCTGGATTCGATGCAGGAACACTTCCAGTCGAGCATGCCTCGGTGCCGGCTGGGCAGCAGGTCGATCAGGTGCATCTCCGGCCGGTCCCCCGGTGCCGGGGGGACGGCGAGGATTCGCGACCCGGGCGCGAGCACCACGTCCCGGCAGCCCACCGCTTCGGCGGCCTGCCCGAGGCCGCGCATCAACGCGCAGAGCAAGGTCACCGAGATGCCGGGGGTGATCGTCACCAGACCGATCCGGCCTTGCTCGTCGGGTGGGTTCAGCATCAGTGGCCGGCCAACGCGCGGCGGGCCCGCCCGACCATCGCTGCGATCTGCTCGTCGACGCTGTCGAAGTCCGGTTCGACCAGCGGCAACCCCATCCGCACGATGCCCTGCAGCGCTTCACGCATCCGCTGCAGTTCCTCGTGGACGGGTACCAGGTGCAGGCCCAACGCCCGGGCCTTCGACGCGGGCACGCGCACCATGACCGGCTGGCCACCGGGGCGGGTTTCGCGGAGGGTGAACAGGAATCCCTGCGGGTACCTGGCGACGGCCAGTTCACCTTGCAGGACGTTGTCCTGGTACTTCCAGGGCAGGTCGGTCGGTTCAGCCACGGTCGGATCCTTCCTCGATCTGCGCGAGGACCCGCTGGACGAGTGCGTGGCGCAGCTGGTCCAGCTCGGGGAACTCGACGGCGTAGCGGTCCAGCTCCAAGGCTTGGAGGTGGTAGCGGGCGGCCAGCTGGTCGTACGTCATGCCTTCCCGACGGATTGTCGCCGCCGCGTTGAGCAGGTGGGTGATCTTCGGGAGGAGTTTGTCGAGCATCCGCACGAACCGGGCCTCGGGGGTGGCGCCGTCCTCGTACGACAGGATCATCGCGGGCAGCCACGGGTAGGTCCGGCCGAACTCCTGGTAGATGCGCCCGGCGGCGGCCTTCTCGGCGCTGGCCTTCTGCGCCTTCGCCTCGGCAGTCAACGCGCGCAGGGTCGGGTGGTCGCCGGCGTACACCTCGACGACGTCGTGCACCAGCGCGTACTGGGCGACCCTGCCGGTGCTCAGGCCGGGGAACCACTGCTGGGCGATCGCGCAGGCGACCACGCCGAGCATCACTGTGTGGTCGGTGTCGGACTCCGGGGTCTGGCCGTCGGGGTGCATGGTGATCCGTTTGACGCGGCCGAAGGCGAGGGCGAGCTCGCCGAGGCGGATGACGCCGTCGACGTCGTCGAAGGTGACAAGGTGTTCGTCAGTCATTGGTTTTCTCCAGCTGGGCTTTGACGGCGGGCCAGGTGTGGTCGGCGACCTGCCACAGGCGTTGCAGGCCGCGGTGCGGGATGGGCTGGTCGAACAGCCGGGGGTTGCGGATCTTCCAGTGGGCCATGTTGAACGACGCCCACCACGAGCAGCCGCAGGTCTGGCCGGGGTGCTGCAGGGCGTAGGTGCACACGTCGTACAGTTCGACGACGCCGATGATCCCGGCCGGGTAGGCGCGCCGGTCGCCGGGCAGGTCCAGGGCGGCGGTCTCCGGTTTGTCGCCGCCGGTCCGTGCGGCCATCTCACCGAGGGCCTTGGCGAAGGTCAGGGCGCCGGGTTCCCACCGGCCGGCGGCGGCGATCAGGAGGTCACCGCGGTGCCGGGTCGGCCAGCTGCGGTTCTCGACGTCCTTCCCGGCGTTGAAGATCAGGGTCGGCCAGGGCCGCCACAAGGTGAGAGCGGGGGGTCGGTCCAGCACGTACTTGTTCACCCACCATCGGTCGTCGGGGGTTTCGTATCCCGGGGGTGGTCTGCGGTCAGCTCGCACTCTTCTTGCGGCGCCGGGGCACCCGCGCGGCTTTGGCGGTCAGGTCCTTGGGCACGCCGGACCGGTCGGCTCTGTCCGTGAGGCCGCCCAGCAGGGACTGGGCGAACCGCACCTCTTCGCGTGCCCGTCGGGCCTGCTCGGTGATCTCCGCCAGTTTCTCTTTCGCTGCGGCCAGCTCGGCGGCCTTCTCGCGGACCGCGGTCAGGCGAAGCTCGGCGACGGTGAAACTCTGCGGGCCCGGCAGGGGTCCGTCTCCGCGCCAGGACCAGTGGTTGTCCTCGGTGACGTCAAGGGTGATGCGGTAGTCGGCGATCTCCCTGACCGCGTAGTAGTTCCGCCACTTGCCGGGGTCGTCGTTCTCGTTGTGTTCCTGCAGATTGATCGGCCACGCATGGTCGAGCACCAACTGCGCCGCGTCGAGCGCCGTGTCGCCGTGCAGATGCCGGGCGGTGCCTTTGCCGGGGGTGTCCTTGGTGCCGAACACGCCGACGACGGTCCAGCCGCCTTCACCGTCCGGGCGTTCCACGGTGGCGCGCCAGTAGGTCATGGTGTGGGTCCTTCCCTCAGGGCGGTGCGCAGCTCGAGTAGCACGTCCGGTCCGTCGTCGCCGACGTTCTCCCCGCCGACGCCCGGGCCGAGGCCGAACTGTTCGTAGCGGCGGCCGTTGCGGCCGAGCCACGGCGAGTGCGGGCCGTCGATCCGGATCGCGCCGCACGGGCACCGTTCGACCAGCTCGAACGGGCCGCACGCGCCTTGGCTCTGCGCCCAGCAGCGATGCCATCTGCGGGGCTTGACCAGTTCGTTGAAGGCGATGCCGTTGTGATGTGTCACCGGTCGGCGTTCGGCGCCTTCGAGGATGCTTTGCGCGCGGTGGATCAGGTCCTGCCAGGTCGGCCGGCTGGGTTCAGCGGTCGGCATCGGCGTTCCTCACAGGCAGAGAGTAGTCGGAAACGATACCGAGGTCCAGAAAGTCTCCTACACCGTCGGTTGAGTTTTCCGGAACTCGGGACGCGACCACCCCGCCTGTGCGCAGAATGCGGGAACCACACCTGAATGCCCGGGTTCCCGTACCCGGACGGGGCACCACGCGTGACCCGGACGGACGAGCCAGCGCCCAAGGATGTGGTGGCCCAGCGGGGAGACGCGTGAGTGCCCCGGGCCGGACATCGGAGGTCGTCACGACCCGCAACGCACCGCGCCGGGCGGCACTCGCCGCCGGCGCCGCGCTGGTTCTCGCGATCAGCACGACAGCGAACCCGTCCACGCCGCAGCCCGTCGAGGCCGCGCCGACTCCCCTCGCCGCCGTCCCGTACCCCGTTCACCCCGTGCTGGTCACGTCCGCCCGTGACGCGCTCACCGACCGTGTCGAGCGGGCCGTGTCGCCGCCGGCCACCCGCAGCACCGTACGGGCCAAGCCGCGCCTGAAGCCCAGGGCCAAGCCGAGGGTCAGGCACAAACCCGCCGTCCAGCGCGCTGAGCGGCGCGCTGAGCCACCGCAGGCCCGCCGTGCGGCACAGATCAAGCCTCGCCGGGTGCAGGCCCGCACCACGCCGGTGAGGCGCACGTCCGCGGTAAGGCCGGGCCGGGCCGGGGCTGTGCTGTCGTTCGGCCGCAGCCAGATCGGTGACCCGTACCGGTTCGGTGCGACCGGCCCGCGGGCGTGGGACTGCTCCGGGCTGACCCAGCGTGCGTTCGCGGCCGCCGGTATCCGCCTGCCCAGGCAGGCCCGAGCCCAGTCCGCAGCCGGCACGCGCGTGTCACGCCGTGCGGCCCGGGCCGGCGACCTGGTGCTGTGGGGCGGTGTCGGGTCGGCACACCACATCGGTATCTACGCCGGCGGCGGCATGGTGCTGCACTCACCGCGGTCCGGGCAGCGGGTGAAGGTCGCACCGCTGTGGGGCCGCCCGCAGTTCCGGCGGGTCCTGCGGTAGGCCCGGGTCACAACGATGCGGGCCGGTCCCCCAAGGTCTGGAGGGGACCGGCCCGCATCGTTGTGCACAGGTGGCGGGGGGACGAACAACCCCGACGTCTCCACCTGCTGTTACCTAACCGGGCTTCTACCGTCCGGTTCCGTTCCCTGCCGGGCCGACGGTACTTGCCTGATGTGCCTGCGGGAAACGCAAAGGCCGTGTCCCCACCCGAACGGGGGACACGGCCGACATGCGTTATCGGAGTTGACCTTACCGGACCGCTGGTCCGAACACGGGCGAAACATGCGACATAGGCGCGACATAAGCAGGCTAGTGTGGGCTCATCCCTGGGGCGCGCAAGCGAGTTGAGAGTCTCTACCGGCGCCGGATATCTATGAGTGGGCCAGCGAGGCGAAGCGGAGAGTCTGGCGAGGGCGTACGCCGGACCGGACCCGAAGCGGAGCCGACCCCAGGGGTCACACCTACGTTTCGTACGCGCTGCGCCCGACCGCGACCGGATTTGAACCGGTGTCACCGCGACCGGGGCCATCGCCCTTGCGGGGCCGGACTCGAACCGTCGGCATCGCGGCGTCCTCGGCCGCTAGACGACTACGGCCGGGCTGTGCAGCTGCACCACCAGGCTACGCCCCGACCTCAGGCACCGTATCGTCGGCGAGCCGCCGCCGGCATTCGACCGGCTCGGTGCAGACCGGCGCCCAGTCGGGCAGTGTGCTGTAGTCGTCGCGGCTGAAAAACGTCGGCATCACCTCGGTCAGCTGCCCGACGGGGCCGAGCGGCGGCACATGGGCCCGGTCCAGTTCCAGGTCGGTGTAGATGTAGCCGCACGCCGCGCAGGACCTGCCGTTGGTTTCGATCGTGACGCACATCTTCCCGTCGACGATCACGGCGTTGGTGACGGTTCCTGAGGCGACCACCGCGCCGTGCAACTCGACGTCCATCTCCGAGCCGAGCAGACCGCGGGCGTCGGCGTCGACGAGCGCCCGACCGGTCTCGTTGCCCAGCTGCAGCACCGCCCGGCTGTAGGTGCCCAGTTCGTTCACCGCACCACCTGCTGGATCGCGAACCCGGGGATACCCAGACCGAAGTCCGGGTCGGCGCTGGCCGGCCGGATCGGGGCGCGTAGCTCCGTCTCGTTCGGGTTGACCGTGGGGTGGGCGCCCGACAGGCCAGCTGGCAGGCCGGTGAACCGGAACGGCTCGCCGCACCCGTCCGGCGGCGGTGCGCACTGCACCCGGATGTCGGCTGAGTATGCCCGGGGCCGCCCGTCGTCGGTGTCGGCCTCACCGATGCGGTTGACGTCGATGTTCGCCGCGAAGTTCAGGTGCGGGCACGGCTCATCAGGGGTGCCGGTGTCGGCCGACATGGTTTCTCCTCGGGGTCTGCGTCTCGGCTGTGGCCGAGGGCTGCTCTGCTGGCCGGCTGCCCGGCCGGATCGGTGGCGGGAGCAGACGCATCCGGCGCAGCCGGTGCATCCACTTCGCCGGGCTGAACGCCCTCACGTGCCCAGCGCCAGTTTGGCCAGCGCCTTGTCCCGGTCCTGTGTGGTCTCGAACACGAACCGTGTGGTGCTGTTGCGGGCCAGCCCCCACGCCGCGCCGGTGTGCCACGCCTCGGCCCAGATCTGGTTGGCGTACTGCCGTGCCCTGGCCGCGGCGATCCGGCTCGATTGGTGCGGGTCGAACCCGCCGGGCTCGCCTTGGCGTGGCCGGGTCACCGCCATCAACATGTGGACGAGATGCTCGGGTGCCTGACGGCGGTCGTCCGGCGGCTGGTCCGTCTCGTCGATGACGGTTGGTGGCTTTCCCATGCCGATCACCGTAAAGGCAGGCCTGGCCAAACCGACACAACGGCACGCAACTTGTCCCGCCCTGCCGATCTTGCGGTTACTGTGCGTGGAAGGCACCGACCCCACACCGGAGGCCGACATGACCCTTCCTGAGCAGATCATCGGCTTCGACGGCAGCAGCAGCACCGACGATGTGGTGGTGCTGGCCCGCACCCCGGGCGGGCAGTGGCGGATCGTGCACCCCGAACCGGCGGACACCAGCTGGATCCCCGCCGCCGTCGAGCGGGGCATGGCCGTGCAACACACCGGCCTCGCCCGGCAGGTCAGCGAATGGCTGGCCCGGCACTGCGGCGAACACGTCGAGCTGTCCGACTGGCAGGTGGCCATGGTCGAACGCGCTTACTCGTTCGCGGGCTTCGCCGGCCAGGCCGCTGCAGGCCGGATCACACACGAACCCGCCGCCCTGACCAGGCCGACGTTCCGGCCCTGAAAAAGGGGAACGGCAGCGGACCCGACCGTCACGCTGCCGCCATTGCCCCGACTGACTTCTTGCTCGCCTGTCGTTTCTCTTCCCCCACCGTAGCGCCCACACCAGGGGAAGGGAGCCCACGTTGCCTGCACGGTGCGTGGTGTGCCACAGCGAAACCGGACCTGTCTGCGAACACTGCCTGGAGGACATCGACACCAAGCTTTACGACCTTCCCGCCCGGCTGGCCCGGGTCACCGAGGCCCTCGAGCCCGGCCAGGCCCCCGCTGGCGAGCGGGTCGCCGTGTCCAGCCGCGTCCACGCCGGGCTACCCGCCCGCGTCGACGCGCTGTCACTGGTCGGGCCCGGCGGGGACGTGCCCGCCGCCCTGCACCCGCTGGTGCGGCACTGGTCGGTCAAACGCAAGGTGCACGTCATCACCCACGTCGTCGGCCGGGCCCGCCGGGTGCAGGTGGAGGTGACCGACTGGTTCCACGAGGCGGTCATCGGCGACGACGGGCGACCGGTCATGGTTCCCGACGGCGACCAGGTCGGCATCGTCCCGCCCCGCGAATGGCTGGACATGCAGGTCCGCAGGTGGCGGGCACACTTCGGGCACCGGGTGCCGCCGCGCACCATGCTCGGCGAGCAACGCCCGTACCTGCCCGCCGCCTACCGCACGCTGCTGGCCCGGCCGGACGGGCCGACCGTCATCGGGTTCCTCCTCGCCGCGCACCGGGCCAGCGGCGCCGGGCAGCGCATGGCGTACCACGGGCTGCTGGCCACCGAGCACCCCGACCCGGCCATGGCTGCGATCGAACGTCGTGACCAGCCGGGTGAGCCGCCCCGCAGCATGGGCTGGGACATCAAATACCTGCGGGCGTGGCTGCCGAAGGCCTGCAGCGAAGACGTCCTGGACATCGCCGCGTTCACCGCCGAGCTACGCGCCCTGCACGGGGAGATCGACCGGGCGCTCGGGGAAACCCCGGACCGGGAACGCATCGGCCGGTGCCCGGCGTTCATCGCCGAACTCGACAGCAGCGGTGAACCGACCGGCCGGAAACGGCCGTGCGGGGCCGAACTGTGGCAGGAGAACGGCGCGTACATGTCGGCGCAGGTCAGCTGCCACCGTTGCCGCACCACCTGGGACACCCGCGGTAACGCCGGCGCGGGCACCGCCCGGGAGATCCGCCGGGTGTGGCCGCTGGACCGCAGACGCCGTTACACCGCCGAGGAGATCGCCCGGCTGCGGCTACCGAAGTGCCCCGGCTGCGGTGGCACCGTGAAGGTGCAATGGCGGGATGTGACGGGCACCAGGGACCGTGAACGAACGTGGCAGCCGGACACGGCACGCTGCGACAACGGATGCGACGAGGCGAGGAGGGTGTTGTGAGGCGAGGTCAACGCAAAGGTGAACTGCTCGAACCGATCGCCCGGTGGGAACACGACGTCGACGCCGAGGTGCTGCTGATGGACACCCGCGCGATGACCTTGCACCTGGGGGTGGGTGCGCGCACCGTACGCAGGTACGAGCCGGTCGCCTGCGACGTGGCCACCCGCTCCCCGCTGTGGGACGCCCTGGCCGTCGGTGAGCAGCGGCAGACCATCGACGGCCGTCGCCCCACCGTCGGCCGGCTACGCCCGGCGGTGTGCTGACCCGCACTGGGGACTTCATCGTGGCTACCGGATATCTTGCGGCGGCCATCCCCACCAGTTCTTCTGCACGTATCGCGTAGCGGCCCGGAACGGGCGGTTACGGCGGTGGCGGACGGGGACCGCATCTAGCAGGACAAACGCCGCGTCTGCTCGCAGCTCTTTCCGGAACAGGCAGAACGCGGCTAAGGCCAACAGGCGAATATTGGGCGATTGGGGCTGCGACATGGCTAACTTCTTCTCCCTGTCGATGAACAACATGAAATGACCTGCGACTTAGGCGACCTGGTCGTGTGAGCCGACCAGGTCGCCCAGCAGGGCGCCGATCGCCTCACCGATCGGGACGGGCAACTGGTGCACGGTGCCGCCGGTCGTCTCGGGCCGGTCCAGCCTTGGTTTGCCTTGCCGCTCGCGCCGCTTGTCGTACAGTTCCAGCGCGTACCGGCGCAGCGCCTCCTCGCACGGATCGCACGCCTTCTCCCCCGCCCGCTTGTGAGCGACGTACCCGGCGCGTTCACCGCACCGTTCCCGCTGCTTCGGGGGCAAGGGAGTGAACTTGGCCACCGCGGCCGCGCACCGGGTGCACGGCTTCTTGCCTGCCTTGATGTGCACGTCGTACCCGGCGACGGTGCCGCAGCTCGGCGGGATTTCCTTCAACGCCTCCCGACCGGCCGCCAAGCATGCCCGGCAGGGCTTCTTGCCCGCCTTGATGTGGGCGTCGAACCCGGTCACTGTGCCGCATTCCACGGCAGGCGGGGCGATGCCCACCACCAGCTGCGCCGCTGCCAGGCAGCCCGCGCACGGCGCTGTCCCGGCGGTACGGTGCGCGTCGAACCCGGCGAGGGTGCCGCATTCCACCGCCACCAGCGGCGGTGTCTTGAGCAGCGCCTTCTGCTCGGGTGTGGCGTGCGTGTAGAGGTTGCTGGCCTTCGTGCACCGCGCGCAGGGCGCCTCTTTGCGGGTCAGGTGCCGGGCGTAGCCGCCGGTGGTGCCGCACGGCTGCAGGATGCCGGCGGCGCGGGCGGCATGGGACAGCGCCCGCATCGTCTCCAACGTCACGGGGAACACCACGTCGGGGTCGGGGTGATCGGCCTGACAGGCGGTGATCAACGCGATGGACTCGGCGGTCACCGGCACCAACGCGTCACCGGCGAGCGCGGCCATCTCCCGGCGTGCTTCCTGCAGCGCACCCACGGTCCGGGCGGTGTCACTGTCGTGGTCGTCGTCCGGGGCGAGCCAGCCCAGCATGGCGCTGGGCCGGGCGTCGACGTCGACCATCGCCGCAAGGGTGACGATCAGCGCGGCGGCCCGGTCCGCGTCGGCGCGGACCATGGCGGTGATCTCGGGCAGGGCGTCCCGGTCGCGTACCAGGAACGCCGTGCGGGCGGCCAGGTCGATGGTGGTGTGCGGGTCGGCGTCAGCGGGCAGCAGCGCGCGGAGCGCTTCACCCGCAGCCGTGGGCAGGGCAGTGTGCATGGCAGGTTTCCCCTTGGGCGGTGTCCTTCCCTCGAGGCCGGATCCCCTTGACGGGGTTAGCGGCTCCGGCCCGAGGGGGAAGGGCTGTCTGACCTTCAGATCTTCGTCGGTTTCGGGAACAGGCCGGCGCACCACGGAAGAATCTGTCCGTCCGGGTGTGTCCAGCGTCGAGCAGTGATACGCCCGCAGTCGACGCACGCGGAGAACAGCAGTGGCCGGTGACCCGCCGTTGGGCGCGGCGGGTCCTGGACCAGGGCCTCGCGTTCGGGGCACGGGGCGATGGCTTTCGGGCGGGGCGGGCTGCACAGCCGGTCTGCCGGCGGGTGCATCAGGGTGCAGTCCTGCTTGTATCTCGGGTTGCCGTGCCACTTCTGCGTGGTGAGCGGGCAGCAGTTGCAGGCCAACCCCAACGTGCACATGTCCCGGGTGACCGTGATGGGTGCGCGCCGGTCCGGCGGGGCGAGCCGGCGCACCTCGGCGGACATTACCGGCGGGTCCTCATGCCGCCGCACAGCAGGAACAGCCCGACCAGCACCCCCGCGACCACGGCCGCGGCCTTCACCGCCACGCCGAGGATGACCTCGGTGCTGCCGGGGAAGAACACGAGCACGACGATCACGGCGATCACGGCGGCACGGAGCAGGCCACCGCGGTGGCGGGTGGGGGCCTGGGCTTGGGTCACTGGTGCCCACCCGCCTCGCCGGCCAGCGGTGTTCCGTTGTCGTAGGCGGTCAGGCTCTTACGCAGGTCCGACAGCATCGCGTGTCCGGCCACCTCGTCGGGTTCGATCTGGATCCGGGTGAGCTGCACACCCTCGGTGTTAGCGACCACTACCTCCATGCCGTACTCGGTGGTGCCGTAGTCGACCGGCCGGGTGTAGATGTTGTAGCCGTCCTTCTCGGCGGCCAGCTCGAGCTCGGCGACGTGCATGCCGTCGACGTGCGTCCCCGTGCACCACGGCGGGCACGGGGTGGTCGGGTTCTGCTGGGTGGGGTCGTTCATCTCGGGTTGCCTCCGCAGATGGTCGTTCGATTGGCAGGGGGTCGGGTGCTACTTGCCGAGGGCTTCGCGCCAGTCCTGCTTGCGGACGGCGACCTGGTGCTCGTCGACGTCGGCGCCGGGCAGCCGGTCGTGCCAGAAAGCGCGCAGGTCCTCTTCCTGGTCGGCGTGCCAGGCCGGCTGCCGGGCACCGCGTTTGCCCCGCGGGTACGGCATCGGGTGGTCGGCGTAGCGGTGCTTGCGCCTCGCACCTTCCGGGGTGGGCTTCGACCAGCGGGCGAAGTCGTGCACCCGGTCGACGGTGACAGCCGGCGCGTCGGGCCCTTCGACCTTGCGACGCTCCTCGGTCCAGAGAGCGGCGACGTCCTCGGGGAACAGAAGGGCCTGCACGCGGGGGGTTGTCATGGCTGCCTCACCTACACTCGATACTGTCCGGTTGTTCCGGACGAGCGTATCGGAGGTGCCGTCCGAATAGCAACCCGACACGGCCCTCAATTCGCGGCCGCCGTCTCGATCTGCGCCAGCACCGGCCCCCACGGGTCCGGCTCGGCACCCTCGTGGACCGGCGACGACTCCAACCGCCCGCACCCGTCGGCCCCGCAGTGCGTCCGGTCGGCGCCGACCACCGTGAACGGGTGCGGCTCGGCCGGCTGGTGCTCGACCACACCGGCCAGCTCACCGTTGATCGCCACCCCGTACTGCCCGGCGGGCTTGGCGTCCCACGCCTGAGCGATCCGCTCCCTGTCGCAGTCCCGGCACAGCGTCTGCGAACCGTCCACCGTCTGCGCGCTGCCACCGGACGGGTCCAGCTTGCGGCCCTTGCACCCGGTGCAGGTGAACCAGCCGGTCGGACCGGCACGCCACACCAGCTCGGCCGCCGGGTCGGGGTGCGGCTCCACCAGGAACCAGTCGCCGGTCCCGAAGTCTTTACGCTCACCGGTCTCCAGCGTCACGGCCACGGTCGCGTCCAGCGATCCGCCGCCCTCGACCGTGGCCACCACGCCGGTGAAGTCCGGCATCACCCGGGCGGAAATCAGCATCGTATCGACGTCGTAGATGCCGAGGATCCGGTCACCAGCCTCCAGCGAGCGGCCGGCGTCCGCGCTCGCCACACCGACGGGCCCGGACCGCACCGTCAGCTGGGTGCCACCGCGCCGCAGCAGGACCGGCCGCTGCTCCGTCCCCGGTGCGGGTTCGGCGGCCGTGGCGGCGGGCAGGTGGAACGGCATCGACACGTGACCGTGGCACGGCGCGATGCAGTAGACCGGCTGGTCGTCCGCGTCCTTCGTCCCGTCCAGGTTGGGCACGAACACATGCTTGATCCCGGAGTTGATCGACGGCACCACCAGAGGCAAGTCCACCTTCATGTGCTCGACCGTCGTGGCCCGCAGCGCCACCACCGCGTCCCACCTCGCCTGCTTCGCCTCGGCGAGCCGGTCGTTGTCGCACGACTCGACCGCCTCCCGCAGCCGGGCCTCGGCCTCGTCGACCGCTCCGGCCGCCGCCTCCATCGCCTCCCGCGCCACCTCGTCCGTCCCCTCGATCGGCTTGGCCAGTTCCTCCCTCTGCTCGTCGGTCAGGTGGGCGGTCACCCATGGCCGCACCTTGATGTCCGGCTTGACCGCAGCCGGCTCCGGCTCCGGCTCGGCCGCAGGCGCCCCGCCGGGCCGGCGCATCTCGTTCACCCGGGCCAGCAGCCGTTCGAGGCTGCCGTCAGTGCCCCGCAGCTCAGCACAGCCGGACTCGTGGGCGCCCGGCTCCCATACGGAGTACCGGTGCTCGCGCACCGGCCGCGCGGTCGTCCGGTCCTGACCGTCGATGAACCATCCGTTGCTGAGGTAGTGCCGCACACCGTCCGGGATAACCCCGGACCGCTTGTCGACCACGGTCACCGGCTCGGGCTCGGTCGTCTGCTCCCAGGTGCCAGCCGGGTGCACGGCGTACCACCTGTGCGTCTGGACGGTCGCCTCCTGCCCGCTGGACAGGGTGATGGTCACCCACTCGCCTGCCTCGCGCCGGTCGTTGATCTCCGACACCGCGGTGACCGGCCCGCAGAAACTCTTGACGATCTGCTCGGTGTCGGCGCCGGGCGAGAACGCGATACCGCGGTCGTAGAAGCCGACGATCAGGTCACCGGGCTGCACCGCGATGATGTCGTCACGGTTGCGACCGAACAGGGTTTTCGCGGCGATGCGCCGTTCGGGTTCCCGGTCGGGCATCCGCCACGCCACGTCCAGCTGGATCGGCTGGAACTGGGCCTGCACGTCGGCCGCCTTCACACCGTCCTTGCCCAGCCAGGTGTAGGTGTCGAAGAACGACGCCCGCACCTGCCGGTCGGTGGCCTGGTCGGTGATCGCCTCCATGCACACCTCGACCTCGGCATCGGAGGCGTCCAGGGCCAGGCCGAGCACGATGCGCTGCGCCTGCCGGATCCGGACCCGCTTGAACACCGCGTCGGTGTCGTAGTCGTTGCGGTGCAACTCCCGCTCGAGGATGGCCCAGGCATACAGCCGGTTGGCCAGCTCGACCGGCCACGGCTCACCGTTCGGGGCGTCCAGCTGCTCATCGCCGCGGCGGCGGCCGGAGACGTCGGCCCATTTGATCGTGCCCGGGTAGCCGCGCTCGTCGCGGACGGACACCGACTTCGGGTTGACCCGGGTCACCGGATGCCACTGGGAGAAGCCGTCGCGGCGCACCCGGTCACCGACCTTGAAGTCGGTGGGGGACCAAGGCACGAACGCGCCGGACTCGGCCATCTCGGCCAGGTGGCCGCGCCAGTAGTCGAGCTGCTCGTCCAGGTGGGCGATCTTCTCGACCAGCCGGTCACGGTAGGCACCTCCGGCCGGCGGGAACACATCCCGGGAGACCACCCTGCCGCTGCCGTTGCGGTGCTCGCGGGTGTGGCCGTCACGCTCACGCACCAGCTTGGCCTTCTCGGCGGTCAGCGTGTCGATGCGGTTCATCGTGGTGCGCGGGTTCTCCCGCAGCGCCTGGTTGGCGGCCGCACCGGCTGCCCTCCCGTCGAGGTACCGGGCCTTGCGCCAGTTGTCGAACGCCGCCTCCGTGTGGGCGTTGGCCCGCCGGGTTTCGCCCGAGGTCTTGGCGTACGAGTGGTGGTCGACCAGGTCGGGCTGGCCGAACGGTCGGCCGTCCCGGATCTTCCGGCTGGCTTCCTCCCGGGCGTCACCTTCGGCGGCCGCCTTGGTCGCACGGGCAGCCAGCCTGTCGACCCGCTCGCCGGCACGCTCCGCCCGCTCGGCTTCGACCACGGCGGTGGGGCGGGGCGTGTTGTCGATGTTGACGGTGACCTCGTGCCCGGCCTCACGCAGTGCGTCGGCGGCGCGGTCGATGATGTGCCTCTTCGCGTCCTTGTCGCGGCTGGGCCGGATGTGGATACCGGCGTTGGGCCGCCAGGTGAAACCGCAGTTCTTGACGATCTCGTAGACGCCGTCGTTGCGGGTGGAGCCGGTGAGTTTGGTGCCGTCCTCGTGGGTGTGGGTGATGGTGATGGCGGCCATGGGTTCGTTACCTCCGCGCTGGTGTTTCCGCAGGTCAGAGCAGGCCGGGCAACATTGCTGACCGGAAGATCCGGACACTATAGGGTTGGGGTTGGGGGTGGCAAACGAGCAGCTCAGAAGACGCCCAGCAGTTCATCGAGCACAGGCCCCCACAGGTCCGCCTGCTCGCCCAACGCACGCCCCGCGCCATGTGACGCGTTGCCCGCGCTGCGTGCCCGGCGCGGGCCTGCGGTGGCCAGCGCCGCGAACTCGCCCGCGTTGTCGAACAGGCCCGGGGCCGCGGCCGCCGGCAGGCGCCGACGCGGCGGTGCGTTCATGGCGGCGAGGACCTGCTCACGCCAGTGCACGGCGTAGCGGTAGCAGTTACGGCAGTCCGGGCCGCCGTGCGTGCAGCCGGGCAGCCGGATGTGGTCCCAGCGTGCGGTCCGCGACCAGGCCATCGAATCCGCCGAGGCGAGCAGGTGCCCGATCAGCGGCAGCGCGTCCGTCTTGATCCCGAACCCGTGCAACTTCAGCCCGGCCGCCGCGAGGTCCTCCAACTGGTCGATGCGGGCCACCACATCGTCCAGCTCGGTCAACCGGCAGATCGAGCCGACACCCACCCGGTGCGCGCCGGCCAGGTCGATCCCCCGGTCTTCGTACATGTGTGCGTGGTCCAGGTGCTCGCCGGGCTTCTCCCCCTGCAGCACCGGGATCCACGGCACCATCGGGTACTCGCGGACCAGCCACTCGTACGAGTCGGTGGTGAACTCCTGGTGGTCACGGACCTTGAAACCGGTGATGGCCTGGACGGGCGGCTCGCACGGCCAGTCCTGCGGGGCGACGAAGTCCGGCGGGTAGCCGGTGTTGTCGATGAACCGCAGGATCATCCCGCCGTACGTGTCCGGGTCAGCGAACCACGGCACGTCCGGGTTGGTGCCGGTCAGCGCGATGTACGCCCCCGAGTCGAGCCCGTACGTACACGCCGCCCCGACCGGCCACTTCTCCGCCCCGGACCGGTAGCGGGCCAGCCGGGCGGCCGACACGAACTTCGGGATGCCGTCGGTCTCGTTCATCCAGGACGGTTCGGGAACCCCCAGGAAATACTTCAGCCCGGCAGTCATGCCCGGCCCCGCTCGACGGCGACTCGCTTCGGTTCGACGTGGTAGTCCCGTGCGACGATGGCAAGCACGGCGGCCAGCCCAGCACGATGGATACTCCCGTCAAGGTCTGCTGGACTCTTCGCTCTAGCAACCCTCCCGGCCTGCTCCATTGCCGCCTGAAAGAAGGCCCGCACCATCTCGTCATCGACTTTTAGGGGCGTCTGCATCTGATCTCCCTGGCTCACGCGGCCACTCCCGCCGGTATCCCGGTCAGGTGACGGGGGATGACAAGTTGGCGCAGCAGCGTCGCGGTGTAGCTGCGATAGCCGCCGTCGATGCCGAGCGCCAGACCGTCCGCCTGCGCCTGGACGGCCGGGTCGTTGAGCATGGCGAGCATGTCGTCGACCGGCACACCCGAGACCACGACGAGGCCGTGGTTGACCGGCAGTCGACCCGCTGGCAGGCGAATCCCGGTCAGCCGTTTGGCGATGCGGGGGACGAGCACCGCGTCCTGGTCGAGGGGCAGCCGCCCGGCGAAGGACTCGGGCGGCAGCCACCGCACCTTGCGGCGACCCCGGGCGGGCATCAGGTGCAGGGTGGCGTCGAGGTGCGCTAGCACGGCGGCCGGCGGCTCGGCGTTGCCGGTGACGAGGGCCCACTTCCGTGCCGGTCGCACAACCCCGCCGCTGATGTCGACAGGCTCCACCACGGGCACGAGGTGCTCGTCGGGCAGGCCGCTGCCGGGCCCGACGATGAAGATGCCGTCCGGGCCGAGCCACGGCGCGAGGCGGATCTGCGCGAGCTCGGTGAGCGGTGTCCCGTCGACGGCGTCCTGCTGCGGTGCCAGGTGGAACGGCTCGGCGCCGAGCGTCCGCCCCGGGCCTGTCGTGGTCAGGATGAGGCTGACCGGGTGCACCCGGGCCACCGTGCCGGTACGGCGTTGCTTGGGCCGGTAGAACGTGGACTGTGCGTTCAACCGGCGGACCCCGGCCACCCGGTACCGGGTGCCGAGTCGGCGGCGCAGCTCACCGGAGCCGGTGTTGAGCAGCCACCTGTCGGCGGTGATCAGGCCGATGCGGCCGTTGCGGGTGACGATGTCCGCTGAGCGGTTCAGGTAGGCGTAGAGCAGGTCAGCGCGGGCGTGAGCGGGGACGATGGCCTCGTAGTCGACCCGGTAGCCGGGCGGCAACTTGGCCAGCCGCCAGTACGGGGGATTCGCGGCGATTGTGTCGAACAGCCCGGCGGGGACGTCCGGGGACAGCAGGTAGTCGCGGTCCTCGACGATCAGGTGCGCCGCCCGGTGCGCGGCCAGCGCGGTCCAGCCGCGGCCGACCAGGTGCCCGCTGACCGCCCGGCGTGCGTCCGCCACGGCGGACGGGTAGAACTCGTAGCCGTGCACCCGCCAGGCGGCGGTGTCGACGTCGTCGACGGCGAGGTCCAGCCGGTTCAACGCCGCGACCAGGAACCCGCCGTTCCCGGCGCCCGGGTCGAGCAGCCGGCGGCCCTGTGCGGGCCAGTTGAGTTGGTCGAGCAGCGCCTCGATCTCCGGTGCGCAGGTGTAGATACCCGTTGCCTGGTGGATCGCGGCGATGTCCAGCTGCCGCTGGCCCAGCACCTCCAGGGTGAGTTGCCCGGCGTTCCCGTGATTGTGCAAGGTGGTGCCCTTCGTGTTGCGTGCGGTGGCCTGCCCGAAGTCCAACATCAGCTGGTTACCGACGGCGTTGTTCACGCGGCGACTCCGACGATGGTGTCCTGCTTCGGGTACGGCAGGGCGGGCATCATCACCGGGTAGTCGCGCCGCGACCAGCGCGGCCCGATCGACCAGCAGTAGCGGTGGTTTCCCGGGTGCCGGACCTGCCGGGCGCCGATCGCGACGAGCGCTCCGGGTAGCCATTCCCGGCCCGGCATCATCTCCGGCTTACGCGGTGCGCCCATCTGTACGAGGCGGGCGATCGCCCCGTCCCCGCCGCTTTCCTTGCCGGTGACCTTCGCGATGGTGCGGGCGGTCAGGACTGTTCCGTCGGGCAGCATCGTGTTCGTGCGGGGCGTGGCCCGGCCGGTGTAGACCGCGCCGAGCGCCTGGTAGACGATGCCGACGTGGCCGGGCATCACCGTCCGCCCGCCGACCGTGCGGCTGACGGGGTCGGAGAACGCGACCACCCCGCGCACGCCCTGGCCGGCGGCGTCGCGGAACACCCGGGACACAAACCAACTCTCGGCGTTCGCCGGCACCCGGTCGAGCAGGACCAGCCGGGACAGGTCCAGGCTCTGCTGGTAGGGGGTGAGTGCGGGGAACGGGTTGGTCAGCACCCTCGGGTCCATCGGCACGCCGAGCACGCAGGCACCGACCATGCGCTCGCTGTCCTCGATCAGGCCGTACCGCAGCTTCGCGGCGGGCCACGCCCGGCTGTAGTGGTGGGTGGTCACGAAGTCCCGGGCGGACGCCTCGTCGATCGGTTGCACCCGATAGCGGTGCGGCTGGAACTGGTCGAGGTCGGGGTGCTGCCAGGAGTCGACCTGGGTGTTCCAGCGCTGGCACCAGCCGGTCAGTTCGGGCTGCTCGTAGGTGGTGGTGATGGTGCGGTTCACGTCAACCTCCGGATCGTTGGGGGGTTCCGGCGTCGGGCCGGTGCTAGTAGCCGTCGGGGTTGAGGAACGCCTGGGCGAGCAGGGCCTCGTCGGTGGGCCACGGGCCATCGGCGTCGCCGTCGTTGCCGATCTGGAAGAACCAGCCGCCCTTCTCGCTGTCCAGCCAGACCTCGAACCGGTCGCCTTCGATGAACACGTCGTACGCGTCCTGGTCGAGGATCTTGCGGACTTCCACGTCCATGCCGTTCACGATGTGCACGACCCGGTCGCTGTACGACCGGGTCGGCTCCGGCTCCGCGGTGTCGGCCGGGGCCCACCCCTCCGGTGGGGTGAGGAACTTCTCCTCGATCAGCGCCTCGGCGGTGGCCCAGGGGCCGACCTCCCGCCCGTTGATCTCGACGAACCAGCCGGTCTCCTCCTGCCAGACGTCGTAGCTGATGCCGTCGCGGAAGACGCGGTACTCGCCGCCGCCGGTCAGCGTGCGAATCTCCACCTCAACCCCGGCGACGATGTAGATGGCCCGGTCGATGTAGCCCATCGGGTCAGGCCCCCTCGAAGTCGTGGATGAACGTGGCCAGGCCGGCCGCCTGCTCGGTGGTCAGCGCGGCCGGGTCCAGCCGCAGTTCCTTCGCGAGGAACGTGAGCAGGTCGGTGGCGGGCACCTCGGTGGTGCCGTCGTTGTCGACGATCGGCAGGTCGGGGGTGGCGACGATGTTGGCGAGGCTCTGGTAGGTGTCCTCGTCGACGACGACACCAGCGATGGCAAGGGTGGTCACAGGTCTTCAGTCCTTCCGGGGAAACGGTGAGCCGTCGCGCCACGTCTGCCCGGGCGGGCCGGTGAGGACGTCGACTTCGTCGGGGCGCAGGTAGTCCGGGTCCGCGCCGGTCAGTTCGACGTGGGCGTCCCACGCCTGCATGACCGCAGCGCGGGCCTGTTCGGGGGTGACGCCGACGGCCATGAACTTGAAGCTGCCGGTGTCCGCCATGCCGATCGACGTCGCCGGCGCGGGGTGCATCCGCGTCCAGTGGTTGTCGATCAGGTCGAGCAGGTCTTGCAGCCGGTCGGCGACGTCCAGGTGGAACACCTTGTCGGCGTGCGGGCCGAACACGAACGGGTTGATGCGCAGCCAGTTGACGTCGTCGTCGGTGTGGTGCACCAGCAGCATGTCTTGGAAGCGGTCATCCGCGGTGAGCTGGTCGGCGATCCACCGGCCGACCTGCCACGGCTCGTCGTCGCGCCACGCGGTCGCGGCGATCAGGTGGATGGGCTCGCCGGGCACGGTGAGCACCGCGCCGGAGATGATCAGGTTGGCCAGGTGCTCGCGGGTGGTGGTCATCAGGGTCGCTTACCTTTCATCTTGCGTCGTTCCCGCTCGGACTTTCCGCCCCAGATACCGAACCGCTCGTCGTGTCCGAGGGCGTACTCCAGGCACTCGGTCTTGACCTCGCAGCGCCCGCAGATCCGCTTGGCGTACCGGTTGGTGGCACCCTTGTCCGGGAAGAACTCCTCCGGGTCGGTCTGCGAGCAGAGCGCCAGCGCCTGCCATTCCGGTGCTTCGCCGAGCAGGTCCGGCGGTTTCTCGTCCGTGTCCACGTGCGCCTCCATCCGAAAGACACCCCCTTCGCGTAAATGGTATACACCGAGCCTTGGATTTTTAAGGGGTTGGGGTAATCGGATGTGCCCACCTCGGGGGCGGGCACATCCGGGGTGGGCTCAGGTGGTGGACAGCGCCGCGTCGACGTCGAGGACGAGCAGGTTCATGTCGAAGTCGAGGTGCTCGTCGCTGGCCACGTCCAGGGCGCCGCTGACTGCGCGGTCGTTGGCTTCGTAGCCAGCCTCCAAGCAGTCCTCGATCCGGTTGACCACGCTGCCGTCCACGTCGTGCCGCGGCCGGCCGTAGTCGTTGCTGATGGCTGCGCCGCCGGGGTAGGCGTACATGTCCCGGCTGCTGTTGGCGTTGAACCACAGCAGCCCACCGTCCCGGTCGAGAACGACCAGCAGGTCGGCGTCGGCGGCCCCGGCCCCGCTGTCGCTGATGTTCATGTCGAGCAGCAGGCTGGCCGCGTCGGCGCCCCAGACCTGCCGCACGATGTACGCGGCGGCCCGGAACTCGGCGGCGGCCAGGGCGAGACCCAGCTGGTACGCCTGCTCTCGCAGGTCGGCGATGGTCTTGTCGATGGTGGGGTCGGCGGTGGGAAGTTGCAGGATCATCAGGTGCCTCCGGGTGTTGTTGGTTCGGTCAGGCCGGGGCCGGGCGGCCCGCACACCAGCGGGCCGCCCGGCGGGATGGGTCAGAGCAGGACGTCGGCGACGCGCTCGGCGAACCACTGGGCGACGGCGCTGGTGACGGCGTTGCCCGCCTGCATGGTCTGCTCGCCGCTGCCGCCGAGGACCAGGTAGTCGTCGGGGAACGTCTGGGCCCGCAGGCTTTCGCGGGGCTTGAGCATCCGGTAGTAGGCGTCGAGGGCGTCGTAGTTGGCGCGCTTGCTCAGTTCCTCGGGGGTGACCATGGCGTACCGGTCGTGGGTGGAGACGGTGCCGAGCGGGTCGGCGGTGGTGGAGGCCACGCCGGTCGTGTAGTAGGGGACGATCAGGGAGACCAGGGCGTTGTGCCGGGCGGTGGTGACGGTCGCGACCGGCTCGTCGAGCCCGGAAGCCTCGGAGTGCTTGCGCTGCACGTCGATGAACGACGGGTGAGCGACGAGGGCTTCGCAGCCTTTCTGGTTGGCCATCACCGTGCGGGTGGGCCCGGCGGTCAGGTCGATGGCGTCTTCGGCCCAGGTGCCGCCGACCGGTACGGACATGGGCGGGATGACGACGGCGTCGCCCTGCTTGGTGGTGGCCGCCGACAGCGGCTGGTCGGCGAGGGCGGCCATCCGGGTCCGGTCGTTGGGTCCGTGGTTGAGGGCCACCCGGAACGCTCCGGGCGGGTTGACCAGGCCGTGGTGGTCGACCGTGGTGATGGTGCCGAACGGCTCGTCGGCGGTGCCCTTGCACATGCGGCCCGGGTTCTGGTCGTCGGTGAAGTTCTTCACGTAGAACGCGCCGTTCGGCGGGGTGATGGTGCCGACGGTCTGGGTGGTCTGCAACGTCGGGACCGGTGACGCGTCCGCCGGCCAGGCCCGCAGGGCACCGGGGCGTTCGTGGGTGTTCCCGGCGACGGCGGCCACCATCGCCCGGTAGCCGAACTTCTCGATGCCCGCCCGGATGCGGACCATCGTCTTCGGGGCGAGCCCTTCCGGCTTCTGCGCGGTCTTGGGCAGGTCACCGATGCGGGTGCCGACGTCGGACCAGTCGATGATGCTTTCGGCGGCGGCGACGTACGGTTCGACGCGCTGCCCGCAGCCGGTGGTCGGGCAGGTGTACCAGTACTGGCCGTACGAGGTGCCCGGGTTGCGGCGGTAGCGGCCGACCTTGAACTTCTTGCGGTCCATCTGCGGCAGCCACGTCTGCACGCCCTGCACGTCACGTTCGCAGCTGAAGCAGCGGGACAGCGGGCGGGGGTCGACGTCGGGGGTGCGGCCGATGTCCTTGCGGATGAAAACGATGTAAAGCCGGTCACGCCACTGCGGGGCGTAGGGGATGCCGTCGCCGCCGACGTGCGCCGAGTTGACGCTGACCAGCTGGTAGTCGTAGCCGAGGCGCTGCATGCCCATCAGCCACAGGTCGAACAGTTCCCACCGCTCGGCCACGTCGGGCACGTTCTCGATCATCACGGCTTTGAAGCGCCACACCTCGGTGGCCCGCAGCACATCCCAGAACGTGGCCCGGGTGCGCTGGCGGCCCTTTTCGGAGACGTGGCCGAGCATCTGGACCTGCTCGAAGTTGTCGTCGCCGCGCTTGGGTCCGGCGGTGCCACCGGCCGGGCTGAGTTCGGTGCAGATCGGTGACGCCCACAGCACGTCGGCGCCCCGCGGCAGGTACCGGAAGTCGTAGTTGTTCACGTCGGCGCACAGGTGCTCGGCCTTGGTGAAGTTCGCGGCGTGGGTGTCGATCGCGGTGGCCCAGTGGTTCGCGGCGAGCAGCAGTTCGTAGCCTGCGGCGGACAGACCGATGGACGATCCGCCCGCCCCGCAGAAGATGTCGACGAACCGCAGCCCGTTGGCCTTCTTCGGGGTCCACAGCTGCCCACCGGCGGCGAGGTAGGCGGCGCGCTGCTGTTCGCGGCGGACGGCTGCGTCGACGTCGCGGAGTTTCGCGGTGACGGCCTGCGGCCGGGTGTCGTTGATCGTGGCGCGGATGTCGGCGCGCTTCATGGTGGCGGCGGCAGTTGCAGTCAAGGAGTGCCTCCAACAGACGTTTCGTCCGGACTGTCCGGATAGCAGGTATGCAGGGGTGTGCCGTGCGGCGTGTTCCGTGGGGGGTTGTCTCGATCTGTCCGGAAGGACCGGACAAACGTATGTTTGATCAAAGGCCGAAGTCAAACACCGCAGGTCAGAAGGGCTTTGCCTGGCGTTGCGGGCGGTGCGCACGGTGCGCGCTGGGTGCGCTGACCTGCGGGGGCAGGCACGCCCACCCCCGCAGGCCGGCGGGCTACCCGTCCGACCGCTCGACCCAGCGGCCGGTGCTGCGGTCCAGGTCCCACACCCGCACGACCGCGCCCTCCTGGAGCCTGAGCCAGTACGCCAGCGCCGACTCGTCGGCGAAGTGGTGCGGGTTGTGCGATGCGTCCGTGGAGCTGGCCGCGATCGGGGTCGAGGTGTGCAGCCGGTCCGACTCCCGAGTCAGCGCCACCGGTGCCGTCAACTCGCGAGCGGCCTCCTCGAACACGATCTCGGGGCCGAGCTTGACGCGGGTCGGCACGGACCCGCTGTCGTCGAGCACCGTCTCGTCGGCGGAGTCGTAGTGCGCGGAGATGACCAGCTGGCCGGTGGTCTCGTCGAAGTAGGCGTACACCTGCACACCTGCGACAACGATGCACGGCCGGTTGGTGGTGGGACCACCGCCGGGCCGGGACAGGACCTGCGGCGCGAACTCAGCGGTGAGGTTGAAGTTGCGCAGTCGCAGGTCCTGCGCACCGCCGAACGGGTCACCGGTCTGCTCGTACCGTTCGGCGGCGGCCTTCGCCGCGTCCAGGTGGGGGTAGTGGTGGCCGAGGTCAATGTCCTGCGCCTCGTCGCCCTCGTCGTCGGTGCTGATGTACCTGAGCAGGAAGGCGGGGGCGGTGTTCGGGCTGCCGGGCCGGAACCCGTCGTCCTCCTCGATCAGGTAGTGCGATCCGGTGTACGGGGCCTCGACCGGCCGGGCACTGTCGGCCCTGACAACGGCAGCGAACCGCAGGTCGACCCAGGTGAGCGTGGTGTTGGTGGTCATGTCGTGTCTGCCTTTCGGGGAGGTTGGCGGCCCGCACGGGTGCGGGCCGCCGGCCGGGTGGGTGGGTCAGTTGGCGGGGGCGAAGCCGAAGTCGAATTCCAGCTGGGTGAGGGTCGGCCCCCACGGGTCCGGCTCCTCGGCGAGGGCCACCGGCGGGGCGTCCGGGTGTTCACGCCACAGCAGCGCGGCCCGGTCGAGGTGGTCGAGGTCGGCGTCCGGGTCGAGCCGGTCGGCGTACACCCGCAGGTACTTCGCGGCCAGCCGGTCGGGGCCGCCCCGGTGCGGCTTCGCGTCCCGGGCGTCGATCAGTTCCTCTTCGCTGGCGGTCTCGGGCAGGTCGAACACGATCCGCAGGGCGGCCTGCACCTTGGCGTACCGGGCCCGCTCGGCGTCGCTGACCGGCACCATCCCGCCCTCGGCCACCAGCCGCTCCCACAGCGACGCCGACGCGGCCTTCGTCGGCGGCTTCGACCACATCTCCCGGGCCACGTCCATCGCGGCGTGGTACGTCTCGGAGGTGTGTGCGCAGGTGCTGCACAGCCCGACGGTCGGCCCGAACCGGCCGTCCGTCTCCGCGTCCAGGCTGTCGTTGGTGGCGTGAGTGCCCAACGCCATGTCGTTGTAGCCGTCGAACTCCCACAGCAGCCACCCGCACCGCCAGCACTGCGCCCGGTACCGCAGCACCCTGTCCTGCCGGGTGTGGTCGTCGCGCCACACCTGCACCGGCGCTTCCTGCACCGCCCGGGTGGTCAGCCACGGATACTTCACCGGCACCGGCTCGACCGCTTCCGGGTAGCGCCGGAACAGCCACGGCTCGGCCATGTCCTGCAACATGACCGGCTGCGCCATCCAGATCACGCACGCCTGCGGCCCGCCGAACGTGTCGGCGGGCAGCTTGAGCCAGCCGCCGAACCGCTCGACCAGCTGCCGCAGGTCGCGGGTCTTGCGGTCGCCGCGGTAGCCGAACCCGGACGGGACGATCGAGACGAGGCGGCCGCCCGGCTCCAGCATGTTCCACGCCAGCATCACGTGGTCGATCCAGATCGTCGGCTGGCCGGGCACCGAGAACGGCGGGTTCATGATGACCCCGTCGAACTTCACGCCCTTGCCCGCGCCGGCCGCGTACTCCTCGAACGTCGTCCGCAGCGCCGTGCACCGGCCGCCGTACTGCCCTTCGTGCGGCAGGTGCGGGAACCGCTGCACGTGCGGCTCGATCGCTACCACTTCGATCTCGTCGTTGGCGTCCAGGATCGCCCGGACGATCGCGCCCTCGGCGGCGGACGGTTCGAGGATGCGTGACCCGGCGGGCATCCGGGGCAGGTCGCTGTACGGTGCGCTGGTCAGTTCCTCGGCCAGATCGTCCGGGGTGGGCACGTACCCGTCGGACTCGGCCGCCGACCGCAGCACACCGGTGGTGATGACGTCCTGCACCGCCGTGCGGCAGTCGAAGGTGAACGCCCACGCGCTGCGGTTCTTCTGGTAGCTGCCGCCGAGGGTGTTGAGTACCTGCTTGACGCCCTCCCACACGGGCGGGTCGAGCTGTGCGGTGACGTGCACCCGGTTGGGGGTGATCTCGGCGGCCGTCAGAGCGGCTCGCGTCCGCTCGTCGACTTGGTGCATGATGAGCACTCCCGGATGTTTGGTGAAACGGTTCTGGGATTCGCGGCCGGGGTCCGGGGTTGCCTCCCGGATCACCCGGCCGCGCTCGCTTTACGGTGCGGGCGGTGCGTCCTGCCACTGCCGCCAGGCGTCCTCGATGAGCTGCACGTGCGCCTCGGCGTCGCCGGTCACCAGCCACCCGCCCTGCTGCTTCCAGTACGTGTGGCGCAGGTACTTACCGGCGGGGAACGTCACGTCGAACTCCCCGCCGGGGAAGTCGGTCGGCTTGTGCTCGTACGGCTCGGCGAAGACGTACAGCAGGGTCACGCCCTGCGGCCACTCCTCGGCGTCACCGCCCGCCAGGGTCGGCTCGATCTCGGTGAGCGCCTCGATCTCGGCGTCGGTCAGCTGCCGGACGTGCTGCATGCGCCTGCCTTCCGTTCGGGCTGGTGCTGCTTCGCGGCCTCGTAGCCGACGACGTCCAGCCGGTCGAACACCTCGGTCGTGCCGGTGTCGAGCAGCCGCACGCTGAGGCGGTTCCAGGTCAGGTTGTAGGTGACGTGGGTGAAGGTGACCTCCACGTCCTTGTCCGGTCGGTCGAGCGTCACGGTGAGGGTGTCGGCACTGGGCATGGCACCTGTCCTTCCGTCGGGGGGTTCGTCCTTGCGTGGTTCCGGGCGGTCATGATCAATCCACACTGTCCGGACGTTCCGGACAACAGTAAGCCGGGGGATGCCCGGCAGTCAAGCGGCGCAGCTCAGAAGGTTCGTCTCGCACCCGGGCCGGGCACGCCTACCGGCGGGTTCTCGTGCCGCCACACAGCAGGAACAGCCCGACCAGCACACCCGCGACCGTGGCCAGCACCTTCACCAGCACGTCGAGGACGAACTCGCGGGCGTCGGGCAGGCAGACCAGAACGACGATCACGATGGCGCAGAGCAGACCGGCCCGCCGGGCCGGCCGCGCTCGCCCGGCGATCAGAGGTCCCGGTTGGCGCGCCAGATCGCGGTCACCTGGTCGGCGAGGCGGATCTGGCTCGCCCTCAGGTCCGGTTCACCGGCGTGGATCTCGCCGAGCGTTTCCAACGCGAGCCGGACCTGGCCCGGGGAGAGCTGGCCGTAGTTGAGCTGCGTCTCCCGCTCGTCCGGCTCATTGGGCTGCCAGTTGGGCGACGGCAGGCCGAGCGTGTTCGGGTCGATCAGCCAGTAGCCTTCGCAGCCGATCAGCAGCACAACCCGGCGGTGCTGCGGGTCGAGGTAGGCGATGTGGTGCTCGGCGTCGGAGATCAGCCGGGCGGCGGCCACCGACTCGCTGCACTCCGGGCAGACGTCCGTGGTGGACTCGATCGCCACGGTGCCGGTGATCAGCGCGGTCGTGGCCCGGTGCAGGTACAGGGCGGTGCGGGGGTCGAGCAGCATGAGTGGGTGTTCCCTTCTCAGTGAGTGTCTTCGATGGGGACCGCGTTCGCGGCCACGACCAGCTGGGCCGCGTCCATCAGGGTCGGTGCGTAGTGCCGCATCAGCTCCCGCATCCGCTCCAGGGTGAGCCCGTGCCGGTCGATGTCCTCCTCGTAGATCGACCACGAACCCGAGTGCACGTCCGCCTCACCGGCCGTGAGCGAACGCAGCGCCTCGATCACCGAGCCGACCGCCTCGGCGTCGACGCCGTCGTCACCGTGCCAGCTGATGCCCGCCGCGACGGCGATGCGCTGCGACAACTCCTCCGGGTAACCCTTGACCGGGTAGTCGGCGACGTCCTGCTCGGGCACCCGCCCGTCGACCATCGCGGCCGGGAGCAGACCGGCGACGTGGTGGAACTCCCACATCCAGGTGTTGAGCACGCCCGCCATGACGCGCAGCAGAGCGATCCGCTCCCGCCGGGTGGGGCGTGCCTTCAGGTCGGGCCGGGCCAGGATCTCGCTGGCCGGTACGGTGCGCCGGGCGGTGGTGGTCACGGTCATCGTGGTGTCCTTTCGCTCAGGTGTGTGCGGGCTTGGTCTTGCCGGTCGAGGTAGGCGAACAGCTCGTTGCAGGCGTCGTCGGTGGCGTTGCCCTTGCGGACGAACGTCACCCGGTCGCCGTTGAACGTGGCGATCGTGACCCGGGTCGTCTTGCAGGCCGGGCCGGTGCTGGTGGTGACCAGGGCCGCCTCGTACCGGCGGCCGCCGTCGATGACCTGCTCGATCACCCACAGGCCCGACTCCCCGGCCACGGTCACGGTGTCGTCGACCTCGATCACCGGGGTTGCCGGTTCGCGGGTGCTCACCGGCCCGCCGGCCCGGCCGCGGTGGTGTTCTCGTCGCCGATGCGCTTCGCCTCGTCCAGCACGTTCTCCGGGCTGAGGTGTTCGAGCAGGAACGCGACCTGCGCAGCAACACCACCGTTGTTCGCTTCGCTCGCCAGCCGGGAGGCGACCTCGTGCACCAGCTCGTCCAGGTCACCTTCGGCCACGCCGAACCCGAAGACCCGCTTGGTCATGGCGGGCGGCCGGATGTCGTCGAGCCGGTCGTCGTCGGCCGGGGTCAGGTCGAGCAGGTCACGCAGCGGCGCCTCCCAGTAGTCTTCCCCGTGGTTCTCCAGGTGCTGTTCCCGGGCGTACTTGGCGCCGTCGACGTTGTCGGCCTCGGGCCACGGCCCGAAGAACTTGAACCCCTTGACCGGGTTGCCGACGACCAGCACGACCGGGTTCTCGATGTTGCGCATGATGTCCTCTCCGTCGTTGCCGCTCTGGCACGACTCGGCGGGCAGCCCGACCCCCGTCGGTCCGGGCTGCCCACCGGGCCGCGTCAGCCCAGCAACTGCTCCGCGAAGGCCAGTGCCGTACGGGCCGCCTGCCCGGCCTCGTCACGAACCTCGTGCTCGCGGTTCGTGGTCCCGTCCTTGTCGGCTTCCTCGGCCAGCCGGTCGGCTTCGGCGTCGAGCTGCCGCGCCTCGGCGGCCGCCGCCAGGAACTGCGCCTTCAGCTGCGCCCGCTCACTGCCGGTCTGGGCGCCGTCCAGCAGCGTCTGGACGTAGTCGTGTGCCGCAGCGTCGGCCTCGGCGTAGTCCGCCTTGGCGATCTCGCCGTTGGCCGAGGCTTCACCGGCGGCGATGTCCGCGGCCTCGACCAGGCCCCGGATGTGGGAGTGTTCCTCGTCGCTCACGTCGACGTCGCAGTGGATGGCGATCAGCATCGCGGCCTCGTCGTAAGCGCCGTGCACGGCCAGGACCAGGGCGAACGCGTCGGCGTCGCCGCAGCTCAGGTCCTGCGGGAAGCCGGTGAAGCCGCGCTCCAGGACCCGGCTGAGCCGGTCGGCGAACACGTTGAACGCGTCGACGCGGGGGCTGACCCAGCGGGCGGCCATCCGGTCGGCGAACGCGCCCAGTTCGGCGGGGGTGCCGGTCAGCTCCGTGTCGGTGCCGTGCAGCCGCAGCCCGAACCGGCCGCGTCCGATGGTGTAGCCGCTGTACGTCTCGTCGCCGGGGGCCAGCCAGGCGGCGGCGAATCCGCCGGTGCCTTCGATCGGGCCGGTGCTGGTCTGCTGCGTCATCGGGGTGTTCCCTTCGTCGGTGTTCGGGTGGGTCGGTGCGGGTCGGCTCATCGTGTGATCGCTCAGCCGCACAGCTTGTAAGCGTCGCTGTACTGGTCTTTCGTGGCGCAGCCGAACACGTGCAGGTCCTCGTGGGCGCGGTAGTCGTGCCAGCCGCGGGTGTCCGGGTTCCAGTCGCTGGTGCCGACGATCATCGGGCGCAGCTCGTAGTGCCGGGCGGCCGTCCCCCGGTGCACCTTCGCCCACGCCAGGTCACGCTCGCCGGTGATGTGGGCGGGGATGGCGCTGGCGGCGTAGGCGTCCATCAGCGTGATGATCGTCTGGTACATCCACGACCCGGCGGGGAAGTAGCGGGAGTCGCCCCAGGCCCAGCCTGCGGCCTCGTGCCAGCCGTCCTTGCGCTCGGCCTCCATGTGCCGGGCGATCTCGTCGGGGATGACGAGGACTTCGCGCTGGAAGCGGTCGGCGGTGACGGTGATCTGGGCGGCGGTCAGGGCGGGCATGGTCGGGATGGTGTTGGTCATCGTGTGTCCCTTCGTGCGGGGGTGCTCCGGATACGGCCCGGCCGCGCCCCTCAGTGGGGCGCGGCCGGTTGGGCGGTGGGGTCAGACGGCCTTGCGGGCCGACCGGTTGCGGGGGGCGTACGGGTAGGTGCGCCGGGCGGTGACGGCGAGGGTGACGCCGTCGCAGGTGTGGGAGATCTCGGCGCTGGCGGCCGGGCACTGGTAGTGGCCGCAGCCGGTGTCGCCGATGCCGTGGCCGCAGCCGTGGACGCAGGTGGTGCAGCGGCCGGTCATCTCGGCGACGGTCGCGGTCAGGTGACCGTTGTCGCCGGTCGCCCACTCGGTGGCGGGCTTGTAACCGGCGTGGCGCTGGAGCAGCCGGGCGGCCTCCTCGGTGACCGTGGTGCGGCGCAGCGTCAGCGCACCCAGGTTGATGCGGAAGGCGGTCAGCTCGCCGTCGACGACCACCCGCAGGTACGCCTCGCCGGTCGGGTTGACCTCGATGTCGGCGGTGGCGGGGGCGGTGACGGTGGCGGTGGTGTTCGACATGGTGTGTCCTCTCGTGGGTGTGACTGGTCCCCGGCCTGTGTGGGCCGGTGGGTGTGTGCATTGGGTGTGGCGTGTGCAACGCCGGAGGACCTGCCGCGCCGTTGGGCTGTCTGGAAGATCCGGACAACAAGCTACGGCAGGCCCCCCTTGGATGTCAAACTCCCAGGTCAGGAGGGGTTTCCTTACGCGTTATGTGCACGCTGTGTGCACGTTGTGCGTGTGTTGCGGGGGTGTGTGTGCGCGCCCCCGCCGGCACGCACTATGCGAGCGCGTCCGCCCACAAAGCGCCGACCTCGTCCGGCTCCGGCGCGGGCGCCTGCACGTCGTGCGCGCCGTCCTCCTGCCGGGTCTCCCGCAGCTGACGTACGTGCTCGCGCAGCCCGCCCCAGCTCCCGTAGTACGGGACGGTCAGCGCCGGTTCGTAGTTCTCGCCCGCGTCGATCAGCCGGTCGGCGAAGTCGAGGAACCCGTTGAGCACCGCCTTCTGCGCCCGCTCGACCAGCACACCCGCCCGGGTGGCCCGGTCGACGTCCGGGTCGGGGGCGGGCACCTCACCCGGGTGGTCGGCGTCGGCGTGCGCCTGGTCGGTGCAGCCGTAGATGTGTGCGCACACCGAGCAGTGGTTGACCCGGTCGTCGAGCTGCGCCCACGGGCAGGTGAACAGGTGGAAGCACACCGGGCAGGTGACCGTCTCGGCTTTCAGCCCGTACACGTGCCACGCCTTCTCGCCGTTGATCCGCCCGCACCAGGTCGGGTTGGCGAGCCCCTGCCGCCCGTCGGTGAAGTCGACGGTGGTCGGCGACGACGACCGCACGTGCACCCGGCCGGCGGGGGCGTCATCCTGCGGCGGCGGCTCGGCGATCCACCCGGCACCCTGCTTACGGTCGATGAAGCGCGGGGTGCCGTCGCTGTCGACCACCCGCAGCGTCATCCCGCGGTTGCTCGACGGCTCGGCCACGGTGACAACGCCATGCACCGTCGTGTGCACCCGGAACCCGACGGCCGGGTTCTTCAGCCGCAGGAAGTGCCCCACGTTCGCCGGGTCCGCGATCTCCCGCACGTCGTGCGCCGCCTCTACCGCCTCGACGATCTCCTGCATGGCCGTGATCCGCCAGGTACGGGCACCGCGATCCTGGTCGATCGCCGGTGCCACGCACTGCCCGTCGACGTACACGGCAGCGAACCAGCCCGCCTTCGCCTCGTACGACAGCACCCGCACGTCGAACCCGTCGGTGCCGAAGTTGTCGACGACGGTGAACAGCAGCCCGTGTACCTTACGTACGCCCGGCCGGGTGTCCGACCAGCCGTTGTTCGCCACCTGGACCGTCGCGTCGGCGATAGCGAACCCGGTCGCCGCCTCGACCGCCTTCGTGATCTCGCGGCCGCAGATCACGTCACCGGTCTCGAACCCGCCGTTCGGCTCCGCGCCGATGACCCGCACGTCTCGGTCCATCGGCGTGTCGACCGGCGGGGTGCCGTAGCAGTCGGGCAGCTGACACGCGGGCTCGCCCGGCGTGTGCTGGCAGGTCGGCTTCACCGGCGGCAGCGTCACCCACGCCTGGCTGGGCACCAGCCGCACCTTGGCGCTGGCACCCTTGTCGGGCGTGTACTCGACCGCGTTCACCTGCACGCCGTAGTGCGCGGCGATCGCCTCACGCACCGTCCTCGGGCTGGCCTCGTCGCGGGGCGCCTCCAGGTCGGCGATCACCGTGCCGCGCTGCCACTGCCCGACGGTCGCGCTGCGCTGCCACACGTGCCACCGCACGACCGTCTTGCCCCGCCGGTTCTCGTCGATGCCGACGTCGATTCGTTCCTGCTCGCCTGACATGTGTCCGGTCCTTCCTTGGTCGGGTGTGGCGCGCCCCGGTGCGGGGCGCGCCACGATGGGGGTTGGTCAGGCGGTGGCGCGGGCCGGGGCGACGTCCGGCATGGCCGCGAGCACCGCGTCGTTGAGCACCTGCGAGGCGGCGCTGAGCACGCCCGGCTCGTCGGCCCGCACCCGCAGCCGGTACGGGCGCTGCGTCTTGTCGACGTCGACGTTCGGCACCTGCGCGATCCGGCCGTCCGCCTTCGCGGCGGCCAGGTCGGCGAGCACGGCGGCCCGCAGCGCCCGCAGCCGGGTTCCGGCCGGGAGCAGGAACACCCGCTCGCCGACCGTCGTGACCGGCGGCAGCATCCCGAACTGCTTCCACGCCGCCACGTCGGCGGTCGCGGGTGCGGCCGGCTGCTGCTGCGGCGCGGTGTTCGCCGTGACCGTCGGCACCGGGGCCTTCTTCGCGGGCGCCTGCTTGACGACCGGCTTCGGTGCCGGGGTGGCCTGCTTCGCGGGCGGGGCCGCCGTCACGCTGTCCTTCGCCGCCTTCACCGCCGCCTCGACCACGTCGGCCGGGAGCCCCGCGAGGGCCGCCCGCAGCCGCTCGACCATCGGGTCGTCCTCGACCGTCTCGGCGACCGGCTCCGCGTCGGCGGGCTCGACCGTCTCGGCGGGCTCGACCACCTCAGCGGGCTCGGCCACCTCGGCGACCGGCTCCGCGACGACCGTCTGCGTGGCCTGCTGCGCCTCCGCCGCGATCTCCGCCTCAACCTGCTTCGCCAGGATGCCGTCACGGATACGCGCCCAGCCGTACGTGTTGCGCTCCGCGTCGGTGAACCGGTGGTCGGGCGTGACGCTCATCCCGTGCTCGACCAGCGCCAGCGCGCCGTCGAAGTCACCCGAGGTGAACTTGATGAACGCTTCCTTCGCGCACCGGTTCGCGTCGAACGGCGGCTTGTGGCCGGTGATCACCGGCGACTCCTCGTGTGCCTTCACCTGCGTGTCCTCCTGCGTGGTCCCGGCCGCCGCACCCTGCGGCGGCCACTCGCCCTCTGCCGTGTAGCCCGCGATACCGCCGCCGAGCGCCATCAGGCGCAGCAGCTCGGCGTCGCGCTGTGACCGTGCGGCCACGAACATGTGCTTGGTGCCGTCGGGCTGCGTGCTGACGTGCACGGCCAGCACCGTGTCGGCCCCGTGCTTGCCGGTGAACTGGGCGACCACCGCCTGCGCCCCCGCCTCGGTGGCCTCGGTGACCAGCTGCCCGTTCACCCGCCCGGCCAGCTGCATCGCGGTGAACCACACCTTCCCGGCCGGAACGGTCGGCTCCGCCTTCGCGGCCACGACCGCCGCCGCGCCGGGCACCCGGTGCACCTTCGCGTTGCGGGTGGTGCCGCACATGCACTTCGTGAACGGGTTGGTCTTCTTCCCGTCCTCGACCGCCCGCTGGAACGGGTGCACGACCGTGCGGTCGTAGACCACCACCGCGCCCGTGGTGACCGGCTCGGCGACCGGCTCCGGCGACGGTGTCGGCTGCACCGTGTCGGCGGGGTCGGCGCACGGGAAGCCGGGAGCGTGCGGGTCGGCGATGTGCTCGCCGCACACCGTGCACCGGTCGTCGCCGTCGTACCCGTTCGCGGGCGCGGCCGGCTGCTGCTGCACCGGCTTGGCGGCCTTCGCTGCCTTGGCGGCCTTCGCTGTCGGCGCGGCCTTCGGTGTGGCCGAAGGCGTGGACTCGCCCCGCGTGACCCGGATCGGCATCAGCAGGTTCCACACGTCCGGGACCAGCGCGCCGTCGCCGTCGAGCGGCGCGATCAGGAACGGCTTGAACGCGTCCACGAACCGCAGCCGCACCCGCTTGGTACCGGCCGCGCCGAGCAGCTCGATCAGGTACGCGGGGTTCGTACCAACGCACATGTACGACTGGTCGGCGGTGAACGGCTTCTCGGCCGCCTCACCGGCCTCCTGCACCTTCGCTTCGCGCTCCTCCTGCGGCAGCTTCGCGTAGTCCCTGGTCGCCTTCTTGCGCGCCTCCTTGACCGCCGCCTTGATCGCGGCCGCCCGTGCCGCCTCGTCGACGGGCAGGAACGTCGCGCCCTCGAACGGCTCGCTCGCCGTGTCCCCGTCGTCGCTGCCGCCTTCGAGCGTGAGCGTGTCACCGGCGAGCGTCAGCAGCACCGGCATCGTGCGCTCCAGCGCCACCGCCGCCCGCTTGACCGCCGCCGACAGCGCCGCCGCGTCCAGCTCGACCTCACGGGCGAACGCCTTCGGCAGCAGCGACCGGATCGGCGGGTAGTTCGCGCAGTCGATGGTGCGCATGCACACCTGCATGCCGTCGACCTCCATGCCGAACAGGCCGCCGCCCGCGTCCGCCTGGTCGAACCCGAGCGTGACCACCGCGCCGGGGCTGGCCGCCGCGAGCGCCTTCGTGACCTCCGCGAACACCTTCGCGGGCAGCAGCGCCGCCAGCTTGTCGACCGCGTTCGCCCACGGCAGGTCACGCACGGCCAGGCGGTACCGGTCGGTCGCCTCCACCGACAGCCGGTCACCCGCGGCCGTGATGTGCACGCCGGTCATCATCGGCAGCGTCTCGTCCTTGCCCGCGAACTTGGCCGCCTGCGTGACCTTGGCCGCCAGCAGCGCGGCGTCGATCATCCCGACGGTGGCGGGCATGGCCGGACGTGACGGGTAGTCCTCGACCGGCATCGTCTGCACGCGGTACGTGGTCTTGCCGTTGGTCAGGCGCACCTTCGCGCCCTCGCAGTCGAGCGTGATCGGCCGGTCCTTCGGCAGCACGCCGACCATCTCGGCCAGCTTCGCCGCGCTCACCAGCACGCTGCCCGCCTGCACGCCGGTCGCACCGGGCAGCACGACCCGGCGCGCCTGCTCGTAGTCGAACGCTTCGACGGTGACCGTCGTGCCGTCGCTGGTGAGCACCAGCCCGGCGAGCACGGGCACGGCCGGGCGGCTGGGCACGGCCTTCGCGGCGAACTTCACCGCTGCCAGCAGCTCCGGCTGCGGGACCGTGAAGGCGAGCGTGAACGTGCTCGCCGGTGTGGCGCTCGTCTGGGTGTCGGGGTTGGTCATCTCGGTGTACCTCCGTGAATGAGCGAAGCCCCACGGACGTGTGTCCGTGGGGCGCTTTGCGGCTGGTCAGCGGGGTTGTCGTGCGTGTCTCGTGGGAACCCCGCTGCTGCTGTCCGGACCAACCGGACAACTGATCGAGCCGAGAGCTAACCACACCACCCCCCAAGCTGTCAACCCCCCGGCCAAAACACGCGCCCGCGCACAACAAACGCGCGCGCAACGCGCACGCCAGCACGCCCGCCGGCAAGGCTCACGCGCGCGCACGGGCGCCCGCCGGCAAGCCACTCGCGCGCGTACGCACCCGCGCCGGCGACGCCCTGGCGCACGCGCACGCGAGCCCCCGCACGCCAGCACCAAGCCACGCGCGCGCGAGCACACCCGCCCGCTAGAGCCACCTCGCGCACCCGCGCGCGAGCGCACCCGCCGCTTGCGCAGGGGGTCGGGCACGCGCGCGCGAGCCGGTTCCGGCGCTGGCGGAGCCTCGCGCACGCGCGCGCGAGCCCATCCGGCCGCTGGCGGCGCCTCGCGCACGCGTGCGCGAGGCGGTTCCGGCGCTGGCGGTGCCTCGCGCGCACGCTGGCGCACGCTGGCGCTGGCGCACGGGCGCACGCTGGCGCACGCTGGCGCACGGGCGCACGCTGGCG